>Ga0209017_10000040_pt1 | contig 114807 bp, 89 predicted proteins | sample YNPBryunderm2012_FD_185812 | JGI IMG/M metagenome (GOLD analysis project Ga0209017, IMG submission 185812) | Anoxygenic and chlorotrophic microbial mat microbial communities from Yellowstone National Park, USA - YNP Bryant MS undermat 2012... ... | reverse complement strand
CCCCTGTAGGAATCCAAGACTGCAGATCGGTACGCTCATACCATCTTCTGGCGGCGCGGATCACGGCGGTAGAGAACTGCTGAGGGGATTCCAGTCTATCCGGATTTAGCCGTTGTAGGAAGGTCACGGCGGACGCCAGGGTGTCTTGGAGCTGGGGATATCGTTCTTCTAGAGTCAGAGCTACGGCCAGGGGGTCCGTTCGTGTCTGCCAGGCGGTCCACCACTGCCGTCGAAATGTCCATGTGGTGGCGAGCAGAGTCATCACCAGACCCAACGCCCGCAGCCCAGCTGGAAGATGCCATAGGGCATCAGCTAGACCTAACGTCAGAAGTGGAAGCATAAAGACGAGAAACAGCTGCGCAGAGGCACGGACCAGGCGGGCGAGGCGATGTGCCCGACCCAGGATTTCCAGGCTTTCGGTCAAAGATTCCCGGGTTCGGGGAGGATGCAGAATGATACTCATTATTGCCGTCTCCTCTACGATGCACGCTGCGTCGGGGTCGGTCGGTTAGGCTGTGATGGTCTTCGCGGTTTGGTGCGAGCCTGGAAGCATCACGTGGCTTTTACCGTCGGGTTTTGGTCCTGCGGGCGTTTCCATCGGGGCTCCACCTGCATATTCTGCGGACCGGTCTCAGCTCAGGGTCCATCGAGATATCGGTTTGAAGGCAGGTCCATTAGAAAGGCAGGTCTGGAGCACCCCTTACCATCATAACAGTCGGACTAGCTTCCGGAAAAGCCACTCGCTAGCGATGATCCCCGCAAGCACCAGATACACCCATGGCAAATTCCATAGAGGCTGAAGTGGTTCGGCCTGGTTGAGAGGTACACGTGCCGGTGGAGGGAGATCTGTCCATAACCGGTCCACCTCGGCCAGAGTGAAGAACTGGCCCCCGCTGCGCACGGCTGCTTCAAGCAGTTCCTTACGGTTGAGCTCCAGGCGGTCGAGTTCAGCCCAGGGGGGGAGTACACGGGCGGTTGCACCGGGTGGCTGTAATCCACCTGCTGTTTCGGGTTGCAACAAGGTGAACTGATACTCCCCTTCCGGCACACGGGTCAGGATGGTTTCATATTGCGGCAGGGGACCCGGGAGACGAGCCAATGTCAGAGTCATCGTTTCAACACTATCCGCAGCAGTCGAACTATCCGGGGAGTTCAGAGGACGACGCAGCATAGCGATACGTACAGGTTGTTGGGCTGACGGGGGGGCAGAGTCCGTCGGAAATCGGACGAGAACTCTCATCGTCTCATCCCGACGAAATTCCGTCCTGGGGACCACTTTCACCTCCGGACGACGCACGCGGAGGCGGGCCAGGAAACGGATCGTCTGCAACCAGAAGCGGTCGAAGTATTCCTCGTTTTGCCGCCAACGCCAACGCCAGATATCGTCAAAGCCGAAGAACAAGACTACGCCACTGCCGGCGAACATTTGCAGGACCAATGGGTATGATTCGTTTTCGTTCGCTGGAGTTGATGCCAGATCAGCCAAGACAATGGTTTGCGGCTTACGCTGATAACCGCGAGCATGCCAGTACAGAAGGGGGAGTTGTTCCCAAATGCGGATCGATTCGCTTAGGTCCGGGTGCAGGCGGAATATTGGGTGTTGCTGACCCAACTCGGTCAGACGAAGCCGGAATCCCAGGGTAGCTACCGAACTGGAAGGTGAGTCTGGAGAGGAGTTGCGTGCTGTTACGGGGAGAATGGCTGACAGAGGGGTATCCATCCAGGCGAGGGGTGTGGAGTGGGCGCCGCAGAGGAAGAGCAGTCCGCCTCCTTTGACCGTCACGAACTCAGTCAAGTCCTGCAACGTGCGGGAGGCATGAGGCAGACGGCGGGGGTCGATGTCCCCCAACAGGATCACGTCGTATTGAAAGAGTTGCTCACGGGTCGGGAAATCGCCGCGGAAGGCGGAGCGGTCCGTCTCGGCCCATCCTTGGGCGGCACTAAGCAGGATGGTGTCCACCATCACCTGCCGTCCGCCCAGCGATCGTTCCGACTCACGTTCCAGCAAGACTTTGAGGAATCGGAAATCGTAGCGTGGTCGGTCCTCAATCATCAACAATCGCACACGTCGGGCTTCCGTCACTTGAATCGTGCGTTCCAACCGGTTGTTGCTGGTCTGTGTTTCCTCAGGCAAAGTCGGCACTTGCAAGACAAAGGTTTTCTCCCCTACCTCTTGAGGAGTGTAACTGATCGTGATGGGGGTAGGAGAACCGCCAGCTGAAGGCGTAACCATGACCCGGCTCCGCTCCAGCAACTGACCACTGGTCTTGTCCTTTTCGTAGAGGATGACAGGTACTGCTTCGGCAGGCTTCGTGCCACGGTAGCTCAGACGCGCATCGAAAACCAGACGGTCCCCCAGCATGACCATCTCTTCCACCTGAAGATCCGATAGGATCAAATCAGGGGATTCCCAGACATCTCCTATGCCCACCAAGTGCAGCGGTACCCCTGCACGAGCTGCTTCGGAAGCCACTGTGGACCACTCTTCACCCGCGGTGATCACACCGTCGGTAAACACGATGATGCCGGCCAGGGACGACCCCCGATAGGCCTTTAAGAGGGCTTGCACGCCGTCACCGAGCCGAGATGCATTTCCCTCCGCACGCAGCTGCATTATGGCGTGTCGAGCCTGATCCAGCTCCGCTTCGCTCTCAACGGTGGCAACAGGCCGGAGGGTCTCATCCACGCAGTGGATGTGCACCTTGACTTTGTATCTTTTCAAAAGCCTACCCAGGCCGTCTTGGCGTGGGTCCGTGAGCAGATGCTGGACGATATGCCAGCGAGAGGCCGAGGGTGAACCCAACTCCTTCAACAAGGAATCGACACGTGCACGGATGGCCGCATCCTTGTATTGATCGGCATGATTCATGCTCCGGCTGACATCTAGCAGCACGACAAGGTCCGGCCAGCCCTCGCGGTCGTAAACCAAACGCCATTGGGGAAGCACGAGTAAAATCAACCAGGTCCAACCCACAATCCGCAGCAGGGCAGGAAGCCAGAGAACCCTCCACGATGCAGCGAGGCACTCCCGCTGATAAATCAGGATTGTCCCAGGAATCAGAAAAAGAACGAGGGTGAGCAGTACCCACTTATCATGCTGAGAGTGAGGAGTGAAGACATTGGAGCGTTCCAGCCGCAACGTGGAAGTTTCCCCTGAGGACTCATGGGGGACAGCTAGGACACGATCGATATACATACGCCAGTTTGGAGGGATGCTGTCGTCCAGACTTCCACGTGAGTCAAAAGTCCAGATGGCAGCAACAACCCCGACGACCGGGACCGTGAATGTCACCAAGATGACGGATGCGATCGAGGTTACTGCCCGGACTACCGGTTTCGACGGCATCGGGGAGGCGAATGCCTTGGTAACAGAGGAGCCGGCGGCTGGTCCCCAACGCCAGGCTAGGACCATTTCTCCTGAGAGTACCAGTAAACCTACAAGTAGCAGCCAGCGTGCAATATGGGGGCCACGGGGCTGAGGCAGCACCGTAACTTCCGCACCACTCGCTCTTGAAGGAACAATTTCGGAAGCATCGTGCACCACCTGGACCGGTTGGAGTAAGGCCAGTTCGCTGGAATCCAACCGCTTCAAATGGGATTCCGTGGCCTGGCCGGCCATAGCCGGTGGTATGTTGACCCAAAAGATGCGCTGTTCCCCGGTGTCGCGTACCAGACGGTGTAACCCGGTTCGCTGAACATCGGTGATACGCACTACGGATGCCTGGTCCTCCGCAACGAGCACCAGGGATCGTGCTGACTCCCCCGGGGGTGGCACATACTGGACCGGCAGACCGGCATAGGTTAGCGGGTAAAACTCTTCAAGGGTATTTCCTACCTGGAGGGTGTGTCGGTCTGATGGCACGGCAGCGTAGCGGAGCAACTCCTGGTGGAAGGGGAGGTAGGTGGGTAGAGGAGGCCAATCATTCCAATCTTCATTGAAGGAACTGGTGAAGAGAAAAACGCGTCCTTTGTGCCAACGCCATTCGAGTAGAGCCGGATCGGCCTTTCCCGTGGACGGATTCCCTCGGGCGGGAACGAAATCCAACCAGCGACGCACCCCGCTTTCCGGTGAGGGAGCAACGCGAATATACCGCCGAAATGGCACGTTGATCAGCCCTCCACGCACCCGTTCATCGCGGAACAGGGTCAGCAACGGCTGTTGGAATGCGTTCTCGTCCGCGGCCAGACGGTAGCTGTCTTCCCCTGCTCGGGTTGATCCCACCACTTCCTCCAGCGGGAAAGGCAGCAGTCCGCGCCCGGACTGGTGCAACACGCGGTTGTAATCCGGCAAATAGCGCGCGACCTGGGGACCAAGCCCCAGGATGATGCTGCCACCTCTGCGGGCGAAGGCTTCCAGGCGGGATACCCATTCCGCACTCGGTAATGGCAGATCACAAAGATAGACGGCTTCATACTCATCCAGAGCACCCAAAGCAGGGTCGAGAAATTCTGTCAGAGTCACGACCCGCGGGCGGGCGGGCGTCCACTCCGTTGCTGCAGTATCGGGCAACAATGCGCGTTGCACATCACCCGCAGTCTGGCGTTGCGAACTCGCTTCGGGTCGCCCTTCCACAAGAAGGACAGGAATGGCGGAACGAACCGTAACGACGGTCCCACGACGATCATCCACCACCAAGGCGTCGCCTCGGGACAGCTGCACTAGGATCAGATGCTGGCCTGTTTCGCTGAAACGCAAGGGCGTCTGTTGGCCAAACGTGATCGTGACGCGTCCCCCGGCGGGAAGATGGGGAATGCAAACCTGCTCTTGGGCGGCGGGTCGCTCATAATCGGAGCCAGGCCGGCCAACCAGAAGTTGCACCATCACATCCCGCTGGTCCTGTTGCCCGTAATTCGCCACCACCGCCGTGACAGACACCGAGCTTTGGACCAAAGGAGCGGACTCGGAAATGCTCAGCTCCACAATCGAGAGATTGTCTAAATCGTGCTGAGCGACATCCAGCAGTACCACCTCGGCTCGTTCTGTCAATCGCTGCCAGGACTCGCTCACAGGACTCTGAGGCTCGCTCGATCGTAATATTCCCTGCCAGGCACTTTTTTGTAAATCCGTGATGAAAGTCACTTGCTTGCGGGGATAGGTGGCGGGGGAACGATGGAGTACTTCGTGGATCAGAGCAAGTGTGGTGTCCAGCGGGGTGACGCCATGGGTTGGGGTCAGGGCCTCGACTTCCCGCAGTACCCGTTCGACCTCCTGAGCCGGTCCTGGCACAAGGGTTTCTGCGCCTTGGCCGACAACCACGACACTGAAGCCGTCACCAGGATTAGCTTGATGCAGGAGCTGGGCGGCTTGACGCTGGACTTCTTCCCAGCGGGTTGAGGAGGTGGACCCGTCTCGGAGTGCCATGAGACTCAAGGAGCGATCAAGGACCAGGATATGATGGGTGCGTGGGGTATGGATAATCGTCTGCCATTCGCCCGGCCAGATACGTTGCCAGAAGGCTTCAGCCCAATCGGTGGCAGCTACCATCGCCGTCAGAGGCAGCAGCAAAGCCATCACCCTCAGGAGCATCAGGAGCCATTGCTCCAAGCGGCGGTGATGTCGGCGCTCCGCCACCAGAAGAAAGCGGATAGCGGCCCAGGGAACAATCCGATAGCGACGCCGGAACAACAGGTGAATCAGAACGGGAATGCCCACGGCGGCCAGAGCCCCTGCGATAGCCAACCCGGGCGTAAACATCATCACCTCGCTCTCTCTCAGTCTCGGTCTTTGCTGGAAGCGCTGTCCCCTTCCACCTTATCCAATATGGCAGCCATGGCGGATCCTGGCAACCAGGGATGTCGGTTTCGAGTTCTGGCAACGATCTTCCCGTACATTCCTAATGCGGCCTCCATTCAGGAATCAACACGATCGTTTGCGAGTCACTTCGGCGAGTCAACATCGGGCAGGTATTTCTGGAGAAACCCCAAAAATTGCTCCAGGAGAGTCGTCGGGACTCCAAGCCGACCGGTTATGGTTACACCATCAGCGGTGACGTGGATCCGTCCGGTCAAACCCCAAAGCGCGATCTCGACTTGGGTCGTTTCACTATCGACATGTACCTCGGTGCCGGGTGGAGCTTCGGCCTCCCAACGGTCTGCGTAAGCGGCGATGTCCAACGGCTCATGAAATTCAAAGACCAGGCGATCCACAACCTCCCCAAACACTTCGCGAAAAGCGGGCTGATGAATCACGTGGACGCTGCTCCATTGTCCGACTTCCCGCCGCCAGATGACCTGAGCGGGATTGGACTCATCCAATTCCAGTTGAACCGTGTATTCAAAGTCTGGGGTGTGGATTGTTCCGTCGCCGGTGTCCTCACACATGGTGTCGATTTCTTTGCGTTTGTAGCCGAAGTGGGCACGGATGCGTTCATGCATCCGTTCCAGGTCGGCCTTGAGATCGGTGATGCCGATCCGCTGGACGAAACGACGGGCCTGCTGGGTCGCACGCTCCGGAACCGTGTGATTCTTGCGAAAGCCAGACAGGTCCTTCACCCGGCCGATGGTCTCGGAACGAAACAGAATCCGCTTGATGCGGCTCGGAATAAGCCATTCCAGAGGATTTGCACAAGAGGGGGTGAAGGTAGCTAGTACCCACTCGGATAAGGAGGCTGCATGTCCTTGGGTCAGATCCGGGAAGCACATGGGTGTTTGTTGTCGATGATCCTCAAAGGTCTTCCGCAAGGTGCGTGGCACGGCTTGGATTAGAAAGCGATGCAAACTTCCTACGGTCAACCGTCCTGCAGTGTCGAGCGTTTCCGGAACCTGCCCCTGCAATGCCGCGAGCAGGTGGTGTCTCCAGATTCCGCTTTGCAGCGAGGCCGATGTCCAGGATTCCTGCGAGCCTGCCGCGGCTGTCAGGATGATGTGCTTGCCTGTGGCGAACCTGGTCAGTTCCGCCTCGTTCCAGCCGGGCTGACCAGCGTCTGACACAAGCGGTAGTGGGCTGAAGTCACAGAGCCATATGATGGCACGGGCCGATGCCGTAGCCTGCTCCACTTGCCGGTATACGTCCTCGAAGGGGAGAGCCGTGGCTTCGGGATCATCCCGGAGGGTGTCGGCGCATGCCAGATAGGTGCGGTAGGAAGATATCCAGGTTCGGGTGATCCAGAGGATCAGGAGAGTTTCGACGTCTTGCCAGAGGGTACTGGCACGGCGCAGGTGGGACCACAGGGCCGCTTGGGTGACATGATGATGGCTCCACAGATGCGTGTGATCCGGCGCATAGCCCGCTGAATGCACCAAGGCGTGCAGAAATGCTTGAGCGTCGGAGATAGCCCAGGGCAGCGGGGGACCGGCTTCAAAAAACCGCTCGACGGCAACAGCAATAGCAGCACGCCTTGACACAATGATTTTCCTCCTTGGACTCTTCTTCGACCACGGGTGCCACACACGAGTACCTACGTCCCCCCGCGTATGGTATTCTACCTGCAGATAGCCTTTCGACGGGTCGGACTTCCGCGGGATCTCGCGGGAAGGAAAGGATAAGAGGGGGGAGTTGCACACGGTGATGCCGGCTTAGAACCACGAAAAGCTTCTGGAATCGGGGAAGGGTGCCTCAGGATATGACCGCTCCTACGCGTGCCGTCGATATCATCCGCAAAAAGCGTGATGGTGAAACATTGACTGCCGAAGAAATCGCCTTTTTCGTCCAGGGTGCAGTGACCGGGATCGGATGGGCTCCCTATCAGTTGGCTGCTCTGTTGATGGCGATTTTCTTCCGGGGGTTGAACCTTGAGGAAACCACTCGACTGACGGAAGAGATGGTGGCCTCGGGCCAACGTTGGGATTGGTCAGACCTTCCAGGCCCAGTGGTGGACAAGCACAGCACCGGGGGTGTGGGCGATAAGACGTCGCTGATCCTCGCTCCTTTAGCTGCAGCCTGCGGTGTGTATGTGCCGATGATGTCCGGCCGTGCTTTGGGCCACACTGGCGGAACACTCGACAAGCTGGAAGCAATCCCCGGGTTTCGGGTCGATTGGGAAGTGGAAGAGGTCCGGCGGTTCCTCCGCGAAACCGGACTGGCTCTGGTCGGTCCCACGACCACCATTGCTCCGGCGGACCGTATCCTTTATGCCTTGCGAGATGTGACTGCTACGGTCGAGAGTATTCCTTTGATCACAGCATCGATTCTCAGCAAGAAGATTGCGGAGGGAATAACCGCTCTGGTTTTAGATGTCAAATGCGGCCGGGGTGCGTTCATGAAAAGTCGCCCAGAGGCGGAGCTCTTGGCTCTTTCCTTGCAACAAGTCGGCAGAGCAGCGGGTTTGCGGATAAAGACGTTCCTGACGGCTATGGACGCTCCCCTGGGGACATGTATCGGCAACGCCCTGGAGGTAAAAGAAGCGATCGAGACCCTCCAGGGGCGTGGACCAGAAGATCTGACCGAATTGTCTCTCCAGTTGGCTGCCCAGATGGTGTTTCTGGGAGGCTTGGCCGAATCGAGCGTTCAAGCCGAGGACAAGGTCCGTCAGGCCCTCCACAGTGGCCAAGGGCTGGAGAAATTACGCCGCTGTATCATGCAACAGGGAGGTGATCCCCGCGTGATCGATCAACTGGAACTTCTACCCCGGGCTCCACATGTGCTTCCCATGCGTGCAGGCCGATCCGGCTACGTGACCGCATTACAGGCCGACCTCTTGGGGCTGGCTGCCATGCTCCTGGGTGCGGGACGTGCTCAGGTGGAGGAGTCGGTGGACCCGGCGGTGGGGATCGTCTGCTGCGTCCGGCCCGGTCAGCAGGTCTCTCAGGGGGATTGTCTTCTGGAAGTCCATTACCGCCAGCCTCAGCGTCTCCGGGCCGCCTTACCCCTCCTGGAGCAAGCCGTGATCGTGGAGGATGTTTGCCCCGCGGTCCTGCCCAATCAACCGTTGATATTCCAGATGTGGGGGGACTCCACGGAATGACCCACGGGGTGCTCCGGACGCGACACGGTCTTTACGGATAAGGACCCGCAGGAACGATAGGATGGCCTGAAACCGTTGGCTGGGGTGGTGGCTGTGCCAGGAGTTCCCAAGTGGTTGCGGATATCTACCCTCTGATCCAGGCAGCCTGGGCGGCATGGGCTAATGCCTATGCTCCCTACTCGCGATTTGCCGTGGGAGCTGCTGTGGAAGATGAGCTTGGGCAGATTTTTACCGGTTGCAATGTGGAAAATGCCAGCTACGGGTTGACACTGTGTGCCGAACGGAATGCCCTGGCTCAAGCCGTGGCCGCGGGACGACGACACGTGCGCCGCCTGGTGATTGTCACCGATACGCCTGTACCCACCCCACCCTGCGGAGCCTGCCGACAATGGTTGTGGGAACTGGCTCCGACCGCTGAGGTGATCCTGGTCAACCGCCAGGGATTGTGCCGGCGTTGGACCGTGGCGGAACTTTTGCCCCACGCCTTTGATCAAGAACAACTCGGGCACAAACCCTCTGCCACCTGTCCGGTCGGGGAAAAGGATTCCACCGCTCACACCCGACGCGAGGATTCGCCTGCTCGGGAACCCCCTCCGTGGGGGCAATCATGAGGAGGGTCTATGGCTGCTTCGGTTCTCGTGTTGGAACATCCGCTGTTGAGGCATCATCTGGGTCAGTTGCGGGCGGTGCATACCACCCCGCCGACCTTCCGCAATCTGGTCGCCATTTTGTCTCAGGCCCTCTTCCTGGAAGCCACCCGGGACGTGCGGGTGGCTCCCACGGAAGTCACCACACCTTTAGGGAAGGCTGCTGCTTGGGAGGTACAAGAACGTCTGGCCTTTGTGCCGGTTCTGCGTGCTGGTCTAGGTATGGCGGAAGCCCTGCTCACATTCTGGCCCACCGCTAGCGTCTGGCATCTGGGTTTGTATCGGGATCATAACACCTTGCAGCCGATCACCTACTACAACAAACTGCCGCCACGGCTGGACGCAGATCTGGCTTTGGTCCTCGATCCCATGCTTGCCACAGGGGGCAGTGCGATTGCTGCGATCGAGATTCTCAAACAGCATCACGTCCAGCGGATCAAATTCCTCGGCTTGATCGCCGCTCCGGAAGGCATCCACGCCCTCCAGCACGCCCACCCAGATGTGCCCGTGTACCTGATGGCCATCGACGATCACCTCAACGAGCAGGGCTACATTGTGCCCGGTTTGGGCGATGCCGGCGACCGCCAATTTGCTACCTGAACCCTCGAAGTGCCCCGCGCGGCTCCCGCTTCTAACTTCCGACTAATTGGCGAAGCTGCTACCTCTCCGTCTTTGAATGCCAGCCGCCGGCCACACCCCCTTGCCTCTGCTGTTACCCGCTATACCAGCTGGTCCTGGGGCTAAGGGGTCCAACGAAAGAATCCCCAGAGGAACGGCGAAATATTGGTTATTGAGGTTGGGGAGGGTCCTTCGGTGTGCCGGGTCGGGAAGCAGGGTGCACTGTAGTGAAGGTGACCGCCTGGCCAGTTCGCGTGCAAACCAGAGTGATCGGGGTGTTGCGATCGATATTCAAATCCTCGCCCCGCAAACCTTGCCAGGTCGCAAGATATTCGAGTGTCCCAGTCAGAGGCTTTTGGTCCTGACGTTTTTTTTCGACACCCCCCTTCCAGGCAAGCAAGGGCAACTCACCTCGTTCTGCTTGTTTTGCCAATTCTGGATCGTCGATCCGCTTTTGCCGGCCGCGTTCCCAGCACCAAATCAAGCCACCATCCGGACCTAGCCACAATTCCTCCCAACTCAGACCTTCCCGAATCGGCTGATGGATCGAACGCTGGACACACACCAATTGTGACGTTGTCAAGGCCGGAGCCTCCTCACAATCTCCGGGTATTCCAGATTTTCTGAACCAGTCGCAAATCCAGCTCAGACAAAGGACAGTCAGGCACAAAGAGCAAAGGTCAGGCACAAAGAGCAGAGTCCGGTCACATCAACTCTCCGGTCCTGGGACGAATGTTATGCGATGGTATGATACCATAGTACGCCCAAGCTACGCAAGGAAGGGGAAAGCAGTTGTGGTAACCAGGAAGGATTGCTAAGTGGGAGACGCATAACAATGGCAATAAGGGTGGGCGCGGAGGCACCATGAGAAGGATTCGCATCGGTAACGGTTGTGGTTTCTGGGGAGATAACTTGGATGCTCCCGTCCGCCTGGTCCGCGATGGTCAACTGGACTACCTGACGCTGGAGTACCTGGCAGAACTCACGATGTCCATACTGGCCATCCAGAAGCAGAAAAACCCCACCTTGGGTTATGCCACGGACTTTCTGGATGTTCTCCGCTCGTTGATGCCTTTGCTCCGGCAGCAGACTCAGTTGAAGATCGTGACCAATGCCGGCGGGATGAACCCTCTAGGATGCGCCCGGGCAGCACGAGACCTATTGCGACACCATCAACTGGATGATTGGCGGATTGCGGTGGTCCAGGGCGACGACTTGATGCCCCGGCTGAACGAACTGCTCGAGGAAGGGCACCTGCTGCATCATCTGGACACCGGAGAACCGTTGACGGCCGTGCGGGAACGGGTGGTCAGCGCTAATGTCTATCTGGGGGCGAAACCGATCGTGGAGGCTCTCAAACAGGGGGCACGCCTGGTCATTACCGGACGCGTGGCGGACGTGTCGCTAACTGTGGGACCGGCTGCGTATGAATTCGGCTGGGGATTTGGAGCGGCTGATTTCGATCGACTGGCCGCTGCCACAGTGGCCGGCCATCTCATCGAGTGTGGAGCCCAGGTCACGGGAGGCCTCTGGATCCATGCCGATGAGCAGACCCGCCTGGAGGAGGTGGGCTATCCCATTGCCGAAATCGCCGAGGATGGAACTTTCGTCATCACCAAGCCTGCGGGCAGCGGCGGGATTGTGAATGAGGAAACGGTCTCCGAACAACTGCTATACGAGGTCGCGGACCCCCGGGCGTATTACACACCAGATGTTGTCGTGGATTTTACCTCAGTACAGCTTGAGGATCAGGGCAGCAATGTGGTGACTATCCGGGGAGCCTCGGGAGTAACGGCAACCGATACTTATAAGGTGTCGATTGCCTATCGGGATGGTTACATGGCAGCGGGAACCCTCGTCATTGTCGGTCCTCAGGCCGTCTCCAAGGCCCAGTTATCCGGTCGCATTCTCTTAGAACGGTTGCGTCAGGCTGGGTGGACTTATCAGCGGAGTTATGTAGAAGTTCTAGGTGCTGGGGATGCTGTTCCTGGGGTCTGGCCGCAGGGATACGAGCCGCCAGAGGTGGTGCTCCGCGTGGCCGTCCATGATCCGCGGCGGGAGGCGGTCGAACGGTTCACCCGAGAGTTCGCTCCGCTGGTGACTTCCGGATTCGCCGGCACCACAGGATATACAACCGGTCGGCCTCCTGTGCGGGAGGTTCTCTCCTTCTGGCCTGCCCTCATCGCCAAATCCGCCGTCACCCCCCAGGTGGAGCTTCTGCCATGACCGCACCCGACATCACACCCACCCGACCGATTCGCCTAGGGGAAATAGCACACGCCCGCAGCGGCGATAAAGGCAATCATGCCAACATCGCCGTCCTGGCATATACGGATGAAGGCTATGCAATCCTGCGTCGATTCCTCACCGCCGAACGAGTGGCCCAATACTTCGCTTCCCTTCAACCGAGCAAGGTCGAACGTTATGAGGTCCCGAACGTACGCGGCCTCAACTTTGTTCTTTATGACGTCCTCGATGGGGGAGCCAGCCGCTCGTTGCGTTCGGATAGCCAGGGCAAAGCTCTCGCGGTCGCGCTCCTACAGATGACCTTGACTCTTCCGAGCGATGTAAACCCGGAGCGGTGCCGACGATCTGCCCCGACCAACCCGGAGAGGTTCCCACCTTCGGTTCCGAACCCAGTGAGGCGGGAGAACACAAAGGCGAATATCGAGTCGCAAGAGCCGGTATGATTCCGCCTGGTCCACTCTCATCCTGAAACGGCGTGCAGGGGGATTACTCGACGGGACACGGGGAAGACGGTATGGCTGAGGTAGTGCTCTACGAGTTGCGGGGAACGACGGCATGGGTCACCTTGAACCGGCCGGACAAACGCAACGCCCTCTCGCGGGATCTGATCCAGGCCCTGGATGAGGTGATCCGTCAGGCGGCGCAGGAGAACCGGGTACGCTGCCTGGTGCTCACCGGGGCAGGGTCGGCCTTTTGTGCCGGGATGGATCTGGAGGAACTGCGTCAGTCCCTGGATGCGGAAACAACCCTCATCTGGCAAGACGCTCAACGCCTGGCCACCCTCTATGACTTCCTCTACCGTTTGCCCAAGCCCACCATTGCGGCGGTCAACGGACCGGCTGTAGCCGGGGGAGCCGGCCTGGTCAGTGTCTGTGACCTGGCGGTCGCCGTCTCCTCGGCACGCTTCGGGTATCCCGAGGTGCGTCGGGGGCTCGTCGCAGCTATGGTTCTGCCCCATCTCTTACGGCATGTCGGGGAACGGGCGGCCCGCTGGCTCCTGCTGACCGGCGAACTGATCGATGCCTCCCAGGCCCTCCAGTTCGGCCTGATCAACGCGGTGGTCGAAGATAACTCTCAACTCCTCCAGACTGTGGACCGCTGGATCGATTCCCTCGTGCAGGGTGGACCGCAAGCCCTGGCCCGAACCAAGGAACTGCTGGCACGCTGTACACCCCATGCCCTGCCCATCGAGGAACTCGCACGCGGTAGTGCTGAACCACGGTTGGGGGAAGAATGCCGGCAAGGATTGGCCGCCTTCTTCGAGAAGCGTTTACCACCCTGGATCAATCAAACAGGATCAATCTGACGGGATGAACGGACCGCGATCAACGGAGCGGGATCACTCTGAAAAGATCGCCTTGCTGGGTTCAACCAACGTGGCAGACGGCGGACAGCCCAAATATAGTCGGGGCTTTCGCAAGACTAAGCCCCCGGAAATGGCCTCGACATGGGCGTGACGAGGGTATCCCAGAAATGGCCGCGATATTCGCTAAAGTGCCCGAGGGTCAGTACCCCCGATCCACGTCGGGTGGAAAGCGGATCATCACGCTGGGAGGCTCCGGAGTGCGACTTTCCCAAGACAATCGGCTGGCAGCATCATTCGAGATGGGCGGTAGCAAGATCATCGAGAGAAATGCCGGCAGGCTCGTCCATGATCGGTGATTTTCCCGAGATCTTCCCGGCCCACGATGGATAAACCATGAAAAAGCCGCTGTTCCTTTCCTTCGATGGGATCGACGGTGTAGGGAAAACCACCCAGCTTCAACGCCTGGCTCAATGGTTGCAGCAGCAGCATGTGCCAGTGGTGACTTGTGCCGACCCTGGAGGAACATTACTAGGAAAGGAACTACGGGAGTTGTTATTGCACCGGTCGGATTTGCACCTGGTGCCCGTAGCCGAGGCTCTTTTGTTCATGGCCGCCCGTGCTCAGCTGGTGGCCGAAGTTATCCGCCCCGCCTTGAACAGCGGACAGTGTGTTCTTTGCGACCGATTCACACTGGCGAATGTAGTCTATCAGGGTTATGCCGGTGGGCTGGACCCCGAAGAACTCTGGCGGATCGGCCACTGGTCGACGGGCGGAACAGAACCGGACCTCACCCTTGTGTTGGACTTAGCGGATACTTCCCGGGCCCGCGAACGTAAAGGCTCTCGAATGCCCTCTGATCGTTTCGAGCAACGCGATGAGGAATATCAGCGTCGGCTGTGCGAGGGCTTCCGCCAGGAAGCCGCCCGTCAGCCGGAACGGATCTGGTTGATCCCAGCCGAGGGGGATGTGGAGACGGTGCAACACCGACTGCGGCAGCGAATACTCCCCTTTTTCCACGCCTACGGTTGGGACCTTACCCTCTAAATGGAACCAAACATCCTCGCAATGTACACAAGCGTACTTGCTCAGACGCGGTAGTCGTACCGATTCTGGGCGTGTTCGTTGGTATGCGTTTGCTTTGGGTTCAATAGGCGTGCTTTTGCCGACCGAAAAGCATTCGCCAGATGGTGAGAAACAGGATGCGCAGGTCGAACAGGGGGTTCCAATGGGTGATGTAGTACAGGTCGAATTGCACGCGGCGTCGCAGGGATGAGTTTCCACGCCAGCCGTTGATTTGCGCCCAGCCAGTCATGCCGGCTTTGACGGTGTGTCGGGCCATGTAGTTTGGTATGGTTTTCTGAAATTGCTGGACGAAAACAGGCCGCTCGGGGCGTGGACCCACCAGACTCATATCACCCCGGAGTACGTTGAACAGTTGCGGTAATTCATCCAGATTGGTCGCCCGCAGGAATGCTCCCAAACGTGTTCGGCGGGGATCGTTGGGGCGGGTCATCTGGGGACCGTCTTTTTCAGCATCCACATGCATAGTGCGGAACTTGAGCATCTGGAAGGGGCGACCGTTCAGGCCGCAGCGTTCCTGCCGGTACAGGATCGGGCCGGGGCTCGTGATCTTGATCAGCAAGGCGATCACAGCCATCAGTGGAGCCAATATGATTATTGCTATCAATGACAAGATGATATCCATGGAACGCTTGATAATAATATTGAGTCCATAATGTGGATTTTCCCTGAGGCTGATAATAGTCATACCATGAAGATGGGTTGTGTGAAACGCCAGACTGGCAAATTCGGGTATATCTGCGACCAGTTGCACATCGGCGGTGGTTTGTCCCAGCACCGCGAACACCCGGCGGGCATCCGTGTAGCGGTTCAAGGGCAGGGCCACAAATACATGCTCGATATGATGGCGTTGCACCAGTTCCGGCAATTCAGCGATGCTGCCGAGGATCGGTAGGTCCGTGGTTCTACGCCAAGGTACATCCTCAACATAGCCGACCGGTTGAATACCCGACCAGGGAACCATCCGCAACGTGCTGACCGTGCGTCGCGCCAGTCGCCCGGTACCGACAATCAAGGCATGGCTTTGATTGACTCCACGTGCGCGGAGCGCTCGGACTGCAAGCCAGGACAGACGCCGCAGCAACACGATGGTGAGCCCGCTCAGTGCCACGAAGAAGGCCATCGCCAACCGGGATTCATAATAGTGCCGTTGGGCAAAGCTTGCGGCCATAACCGCCAAACCCATCCAAAGGATGCCACGACCCACCGCCAGAATTTCCTCGCGGAAACGCCAGAGCCGGTGTACGTCGTACATGCCGGCAAACCGGTAGGAAATGGCCGCCAACAGAATGATCAACGGAAGCGACTGCCAGTACAGCACAACCTCGGGTATGGGTTGATCCGGTGGGGGAAACCAGTCGCTCTGGAAGCGTAACCAATACGAGAGTAACCAGGCCACCGCCGTGGCAACTAGATCCCAAAAACCAAACCACAAAACCAGCTCTTGTCGTGCCCGCCGTATCATCACTCGGACCTGCTAACGCTGTATGTTGGGGCGGACAGTATCATGGACCCTCTTGAACTGTCAAGGGCAGCCAAGTCGAAAACCTTCAACGCTCCAGCTTGTTGCGAATTTTTTAGCCCCCAGATTACGCGGCTGTAAACCCATGCGACTCCCTGCAAATAAGACTTATAATTTCAGTGGAAGCTCGGGGCGTCGCGAGAGTTCCTGATTGGACCACGGAAAACCTTGAGTGGCTATACTTCTTCCAAACCGGGGAGCCCACATATGCTGAATGCAGATCAGTTGCTCGCTCGATTGTATGCATTGCGGAAAGAATACGAGGATGATCCAGAGGATCCCACATATCAAGCACTGCATCATGCCTTTATGTTCATTTCTTATCATATGTCGCAATTTAAGGAATACGTCCAGCAGGAATCGGCTAAGGAGCAACGACAGAGTACCGATTCAGAATGAAGTGTAACCGACTCCGGCACTGGCATCTGTTGTCCTGGATAACGGATCAAAGATCATCGGGGTGCGATGGTCGCGGTTTGTTCCTCGATCAGCGGTCGCTGCAAGTGCTGAGCGTGGACCTGAGCCCGAATCCGCGCCTCGCCTGCACGGGATGCCTGAACATCCAACCTGTAGAGAGCGCTCTCTCCCGGTTTCAGTTCGGCCAGTGGCGTGAAGAGTATCTGGCCGTCTCCGTCGAGGGTGGCGGTTATTTGCGGCTGGGGACCACGTCCTGTAAGAAAGCGCAGATGCTCCGACAAATGCATCCGTACTATCAGATCACGGGCCGTGAGAGAACCATTGTTGCGGACACGTACTTGATAGCTCAGCCGCTGTCCTACAGAGAACACCCCCGTCGGGGCCATCAACTCCAGGCTGACCACCGGTACTCCAATGACGGCCATGGTCGCTTCCGACCGGACTTGTAGGGGTTCGGCGCTGCGTTGTCCTGGACTGACCTCTGCGAGCACTATGGCACTCAGAACCGCTCGATCGCTCAGACGTGTTCCACGCAATCGCAGCGATACGGTTTTCTGTTCCGAGGGGCTAAGCGGAGGGAGATTCCATTCCACCCCAGCGGCACCCCGACGGCCGCCGTTTTCCACGGTGGTGACCTGCAATTCGGGGGGAATGACCAGGCGGAGCGACGCCCGGTCTATCGCCACTTCTCCGCGATTACTGATCGTGATGGTGGCGACGCCTTCCTGGTGCAAGTACACCAGAGGCGGCCCATGGATGCCCACGACGAGTTCGGCCTTGCGGACTTCAATGGTTACAGGGGAAGCGGAACAACTTAACTGCCCATCCGCTGTCACCGTCATGCGTATCTGCCACTGTCCCCTCTGCTGGGCGAGCAGGGAGATGTCCAGGGTACGAGTCTGGCCTGGGTCCAGATGTCCCACGGGGATTTCCAGGGGTCGATCTGGGGTCGGATGGGTCAGGCCGGAGTCATAGTGCAACCAGGCGGTGGCATTTTCCACAGGGGTCGAACCGGCGTTGGTGACGGCGATGCGGATGGGAATCCGTTCGCCTGGCAGGGCCAGGGAAGGCGCTTCCACCACGGCATGCAACCGGCCGGGTTCTAGGACGATATTCTTCCGTTGGCTGGCTTCCAGCCCCTCGCTGCTGCGGGCGAAGACCTCCAGGCGTGCCGTCCCGCTTTGTTTCCCCCGTAATTGGAGCTGCAGCTGCTGTCGGCCACGGCCGGGCACCTTGTCCCAGGTGAAGACTAGACTGCCGTCAGGTTCCATCCTCTGGGGCGGCGGTTCGCTGCGGAGCAAGGACAACTCCGAGGACAAACGTACCTGGACCGTAGGATTCTGACTGTCCACAGCAGAGGCATTGTCCAGAACGACCGTGGCGGCGAACGGCGCTTGCACTCCCGCCGTACTCGGGACCTGCACCGTCAGACCCAGTTCGGGCACAGCCCATTCGACCGTGGTCTCGCGTCGGGCCACGACTGTGCCGGTACCCGGACCATGCTCCGCCAGGCGGACAATCTCGATGGCGATCCGACTCTTGCCCGGTTGCGGTTGCAGTTGGATTAGACGGACGGTCGCCTGGCCTTCTGCGTCGGTAAAGACTTCCGCTTCGCGACTGGTGGAGCCGGTCCGGCTTGCTGTGGTACCACTGCCGTTGCGGGTCACCAGCTCCACGGGTGGGCCATCCAGCACACGGTACCGGACGCGATAATCGCCGTTGCGGCCCACCTCCGACTCGGGCAGGATCCGCGTGGTCAATGTCCATTCTCCGCCGGAGCGCACCACCGCCGGTGCCGGAAACTGGAAGCGACCTTCACCCCAATAGATCCGTACCACCGCGCGACTGTTCGCCCAGCTAAACACCTCCGGAGCGTAAGCCGTCACCACCGTCTCACCAGGGATCGACGAACTCACCACACAGTAGGTCTGACCCGGTGCCAGGACCACATCATCGGATGGATCATCGTTGCCACGGGTGAGGGTATGGCTGCGGTAGTTGGTGTAGGTGACTGCGTAACGGCTATCGACCTTGTAGCCTCGACCGGGGTAAATCCCCGATTCGTCCGCCTCCACGATCGTCCCGACTCCTTCCAACAACCATTCGATCCTTCGGGACCGGCGGGGTTGGCCATCTTTGTCAAAGACAGTGCCTACCAAAACGATCGCAGCACCCAATGGTGCTTGAACCTGGTCGTTGGGAATAATCTCGACCTTGTAAGCTTTGGGGTCGAAATTGTGGAAGTATCCCCAGCCGGCGGGTTTGGCATGATGCTGAACGATGGGACCGCCCGGCAGAATGTGGGGAAAATAACCGGGATTGTACGAGCAGCCCAGCACCGCCGCAAACAGCAGCGCCATTCCACAAATCTGCCTTTTGGCGGCCGACCGGTTCATCCTTGCTTTTCCCTCTCGACCATACGCTGCGGGCCCTTTCTGCCAACCCATATGAATATCCTCGCATACCCCTGCCTGGTAAAAATGACAAGGCGACTTGGGCGGTTGTTCTTCAGCGGATCCTTTCCGGATGGGACGTGTATCCATGGCGAATCTCCGGCTTACGTTACGGTGTCTCATCTGGTTCATTTGTCCACTTTTATTGTAAATATGTACCATAAATTCGGACTTGTCAAATCAAAATTGCCCAATTTTTCCCAAAAAGGTTCCGCTTGGGCATATCCCGACGAATTCAGGGTTTCCACAAGGTCATCGTTGGGGGGGAACCGGGGATCATGGGGGTACAGAGTGTATGGGGACCATGCCAGAGCGGAAGGTGGCAAAAGCCTGATCCTGTCAGGCAACTCCCGAAGCTGGCAGACGGCGGGGGCAAAAAAAGTCTGGGCTGAGGAGGACGGTCGAGGGTTGGGAAATTCTCGTTCAGAAGACGGGGAAGCTCTAATGTAAAGTAGAGAGGATGCGGGGCGGACAATGATCTGGGAGCAACCAACTTGTTGGAATGCTTATGTGCTTCCCATTCCTTCTTGTGCTGTCTCGGGGAATGCGAAGCCTTGTGCGTGCACCCATAACTTTTCATCATCAACAGGCTGATTACCCAGACAAGTGCACTTGGGGAGGGTAACCGGGGGATACCCCCTTGGAGTTTGGGAGATTTGGGTCAAACCGATGCCACCCTATTTTGCGACTTGTGCACATGGATTGGAGCGGGTATTGGCCCAGGAACTGCGGCAAATGGGCGCAGCGGGAGTGGAAGTGGGACGAGGGGGAGTTCATTTTCGGGGAGACCGCTTGCTCCTGTATCGGGCCAATTTGTGGTTACGGACAGCCATCCGGGTTTTGGAGCCGATTATAACCGCGTCGGTGGACAGCTATGACGCGTTGTATGACGTCGTCCGTCAGGTTGATTGGAGGGACTATCTCGACGTAGAGCAGACCCTGGCAGTAGACGCCCACGTGCGGGATTCCCCTTTGACCCATTCACAATATGCAGCCCGGCGGGTCAAGGATGCGATTTGCGACCAATTCCGGGACAGAATAGGACGGCGACCGAGTGTTGATCCCAGCTTTCCGATGTTGGGCTTGAACCTGCATGTTCAGGGGCAGGCGATGGTTTTGAGTCGGGATAGTTCCTGGCAGTCCCTGCACAAGCGAGGGTACCGTCCGATTCAGACCAAAGCCCCGCTCAATGAAGCTTTGGCTGCCGGGTTGCTCTTGGAGCTGGGCTGGCGGGGCGAGGAACCCTTGGTGGATTTGATGTGTGGTTCGGGAACGTTCTGCATTGAAGGGGCCTGGCTGGCTCTGGAACGTGCACCAGGATTGACACGGAAGTGGTTCGGTTTCCAGGGTTGGCGGGACTTTGAGCCGGGGACCTGGGCGATTGTGCGAGCCGAAGCCCGAGAGCGGATGCGAAAAGAGTTGCCCTGTCCTGTCTGGGGGAGTGACATGCATCGAGGGGCGATCGTTTTGGCCCAACGCAATGCCTGCGCTGCCGGCGTAGGACATTGGCTCCAATTCTGTCAGCAAGATCTGCGGGAGGCACGACCCTGGCCGGGATGCCCAGCGGGATTGATCCTTTGCAATCCGCCTTACGGTAATCGACTGAAAGGGCCGAGGTCGTCGATTCTGTCCCTCTACGCGACGCTGGGAGAGACCGTCCGCCACTACTGGCCCGGCTGGCGGTTGGCGATCTTTGCCGCGGGGAGTGACTGGCTGAACGCGGTAGGATTGCCCCTCCGTCGCAAGGCAATGTTTTTCAACGGTCCGTTGCGGTGCACCTTGGCCGAATTCGCCCCACTATGAAAATCGGTGTTTGAAGAAATGACGCGATAGAAACAGCTTAGCTGGAACAGAAACCGATCAGCCAGACAGGATAGCTGGAACAGAAGCTGATCAGTCAGGGACCGGTTCACTTGATGTCTGGTTTCAAGGTGGTTTTTTGTTTTTTTGCCCAGTCCAGGAAAATCGAGCCGTAACGCTTAGGAAAGTTTTACGGCGCTTACGGCCATAGAATAATAGAGTTGCTGACAGGTGGCGACAGTAATCTCGAAATGAAGGTCCCTGTTTCGAGTGTCGGACCGGGATGAGCGGCCGATCCAGGACATGGACAATTGGGAAGAAGACATTCAACGGAATTTTCATTTTTTCTGTTGACAAGCCTGAAGGCAGATGCGATGATAGGAAGAAATGTCGGGGTACGTGAAGACGGTAAGCCCTAATTGAAGAAAAAGAATAGTCGTTCCGTCTAAGCCGCCTGACATCGCCTGCCCCAAGGTATATCTCCCACCCCCACTATCACTTTTGCGAGGGCTGACCATGCTGCGGATCTTCGGCTCATCCCATCGGTTTTGCGATGGCGTTACGCGTCGTGACTTCCTTCAGATCGGAGCGTTTGGCGCAGGACTAACTTTGGCAGACATGCTGCGTTTGCGTCACGCAAGTGCGGCGAATACGCGTCAGTCCCCTCGGTCGCACAAGGCCGCCATCATGATATATCTGCCGGGTGGCCCATCCCACATGGACATGTACGATTTGAAGCCGAATGCCCCGGCGGAATATCGTGGGGAATTCAAGCCGATTCCCACCAATGTTCCCGGGGTTCAGATTTGTGAGCATTTCCCCTTACAGGCCAAGATGTGGGACAAGCTGGCTGCCATTCGCTCGATCGTATCGGTGGATGAGCATAGCGACTCGCTAGTAATGACCGGTTATCCGGAACGGGTCAATGTGATCGCCAACCATCCCAGCTTCGGTTCCGTGATCTCCAAGCTGCGGAGTTCATCCAGCACGAATGTGCCGCCCTTCGTGAGTCTGCGGGGTATGAGCCGGGGAACAGAGCCGGGGTATCTCGGGATCGCTCACCGTCCCTTTACACCCGGTGGACCCGGTAACGCCAATTTGCGACTGGCCAACGGTGTGACGCTGGATCGGCTACACGACCGCCAGGCTTTGCTGGCGAGCTTCGACACCCTCCGTCGGGATATCGATGCTTCCGGGACGATGAGCGGCATGGACAGCTACACGGAAAAGGCTATCGAAATGGTGACCTCCGGTGTCGTGCGGGATGCCCTCGACCTGAGCAAGGAAGACCCCAAAGTGAGGGAGCGATACAAAGGCGTGGAGCAATTCCTGACCGCCCGCCGCCTGATCGAAGCCGGAGTGGGTTGCGTCACGCTGTCGATTGGCGGCTGGGACACCCACGGCAAGAACTTTGAGACCCTTAAGCGACAGCTTCCCAAGGTGGACCAGGGGATCGCCAACCTGATCCAAGACCTGCATGACCGCGGATTGGACCAGGACGTGGTGACGATCATGTGGGGCGAGTTCGGCCGTACACCGCGGATCAACCGAGAAGCTGGCCGAGATCACTGGGCTCCGGTCATGAGTGCCCTGATTGCCGGTGGCGGTCTGAAAATGGGTCAGATGGTGGGCAGCAGCACGGAGAAAGGGGAGCGACCCAAGGACCGCCCCTGCACCGTGCAGCAAGTTCTGGCCACGATCTACCTTGCCCTCGGGATCGACCCAGCTATGACTTTCCCGAATGGCTCGGGGCGACCGATGCATTTGCTGGATGACCGTGAGCCGATCCGCGAGTTGCTGGGCTAATCCCTCGGGCATATGGTAAATGTTCCCAGGGAATCCTCGCCTGCCTTACGCGGAAGCCAGGGAAGCGTGAAACATCCTGCCTGTTCGGCGGGTTGCCTGGAAAAAATTTGGGCGACCCGCCCCCCACCCGAATAGGCACTTCCACCAGTGGTATCAACATGAAGGTGAGAGCCATGACCCGATACGTGTGGATTGTTGGGCTTGTCTGTGTCGGTGCATCGACGGTATCCGCGCAGTCGCCCCCTGCGGTGACGGCGTTGAGTGCCTATCCCCCGCAGTTGAAACTGGTCGGAATGGATGATGCCCCGCAGTTGCTCATCACTGGCCGACGTGCGGATGGACGTGAGATCGACCTGACGCGGGCGGTGAACTACTCCGTGTCCAATGCGGCAGTAGTCCGGGTCCAAAGGGATGGTCGCGTTGTTCCTCTGGCCAATGGTCAGGCGGAAATCACAGCGACGTTCGATAACTTGAGCGTCAGGGTGCCTGTGGTGGCCGAGAAAATGGAAGCCCCTTTACCGATCAACTTTGCAAACCACGTCGTCCCCATCTTCACCAAGCTCGGCTGTGCCTCTGGGGGTTGCCATGGCAAGATTCAAGGGCAGAACGGCTTCCGTTTGTCCCTTTTAGGTCACGATCCACGCTTCGACTACGATAATCTGCTCAAGGAATCGCGTGGCCGCCGGGTCATGCCAGCAGCTCCCGATGCTAGTCTGTTGCTCACGAAGGCCACAGGCAGGGTGCCCCACGGCGGGGGCAAGAAGATGGAGCCGGACAGCGAAGAGTACAAAATCGTCCGTCGCTGGATCGCCTCGGGCATGCCGTATGGTCAACCGAACGATCCGGTGGTGACCGGTGTTAGCGTCTATCCCACGCAACGGGTTTTGGATCGCAATGGGCAGCAGCAATTGGTGGTCCTGGCCCACTACTCGAACGGTACCACCGAGGATGTGACGCGGCGTGCCCAGTACGAAAGTAACGACACGGAACTGGCCACGGTCAATGAGTCGGGTTTGGTCACCGCCCAATCCCTCACGGGTCAGGCGGCTGTGATGGTGCGGTTCAGCGGCTATGTAGCCGTTTTCCAGGCCGTCATCCCGCGGCCAGGTCCGGCGGTATCCTTCCAGTTTGCGGAAAATAACCCGATCGACAAAGCTACGGCTCGGAAATGGCGTGAACTCAACATTGCCCCCAGTGAATTGTGTTCTGACGAGGTGTTCATTCGCCGAGTCTATCTGGATATTACCGGCACATTGCCTGATCCCGAGGCCATCGTCCGATTCGTGGCGGATAAGGACCCCAATAAAAGAGCGAAGCTAGTGGATCAACTCTTGGAGACGCCCGAATATGCCTACTTCTTTGCCAACAAGTGGGCCGATATTTTGCGGGTGAAACGACGAGGACAAACAGAGCGTGCCTTCGGCACATTTGCCTTCCACGCCTGGATTCGGGACTCCCTAGCCGCGGATAAACCGTACGATCAGTTCGTCCGCGAGTTGTTGACAGCTATGGGAGACGAGACTACCAACCCGCCTACCGTTTGGTACAAGGAGGTTCGCACACCCGAGAACTTTGTCGATGATGTCTCGCAGGTCTTTTTGGGCCAACGGCTGGCCTGCGCCAACTGCCACCATCACCCTTACGAAAAATGGTCGCAGGACGATTACTGGGGGCTGGCTGCCTTCTTCGGACGTGTAGGGACCAAGAACCTGCCCATTCCCGGTGTGTTGAACGACCAGGCTCAACGACTGGTGGTCTTCGTGCGACCCAGCGGCAATGTGACGAACAAACGCACCGGCCAGGCTGCCGCTTATAAGCCCCTTGAGGCGGAACCAGTATCCATCCCCAACGGCCAGGACCCGCGGGAACGGTTCGCCCAGTGGCTCACCAGTCCCAGCAATCCCTTCTTTGCCAAGGCCTTGGTGAACCGGTATTGGGCTCACTTCTTCGGACGCGGTATCGTCGATCCACCGGATGACATGCGGGTGACCAATCCCCCGAGCAATCCCGAATTGCTTGAGACCCTCGCGCAACACTTCGTGCAGAATAAATACAGTCTCAAGGCGCTCATCCGCCTGATCTGCACTAGCCGAACCTACCAACTCTCAGCGATTCCGAACGAGTTCAACGCTTCGGATAAGCAATCCTTTGCCCGCTACTATCCACGGCGGCTACAGGCTGAAGTGCTCTATGATGCAGTCAGCAAACTAACGGGAACACCTGCCAGCTTCCCCGGTTTGCCAAATGACCGGTTTGCTCCGAATCGAGCGATTATGCTGCCGGATGAGTCGTTTGTCTCATATTTCCTGGATGTGGCGGGTCGGCCGCAACGGATCAGCGCCTGCGAATGCGAGCGAGTCAATGAAGCGAGCTTGGCTATGACCTTGCATCTGCTCAACAGTCAGGAGGTGCAGGACAAAATCGCCCGGGCAGGGGGGCGAGCTGATCTACTCTCCCGTGATCCCCGACCGGATGCTGAAAAAGTCACCGAACTGTTCCTCCTCGCCACGGCAACCCGACCCACACCCGAACAACTCCAAAAAGCCCTGGAGCATATTGCACGCTATGAAAAGAACAAAAAGGTTGCCTATGAAAACATCATCTGGGCTTTGATCAACAGCAAGGCCTTCTTGTTCAATCAGTGATCCCCCGGACTCAGTCTTAGCCTTTCTCAAGACAGTCCCGTCTCGTACCGCCGCCGGTTTGCCTCTGCCGGCGGTTTTTGACTTTCGTGATAGTTCCGCGAAATAAATACAGGAAGGGCTAAGGGCATGACGCCGGGAGGGGATAGACACGAACTGATGAGTCCCGTGCAGGCTCGCCCGGAGCCCAACATACGCTGTGAGCATGCCATCATCTCCCCTAATGGTGGCTTGAGGTGAGAGGTGCTGGCGGCGAAGATGAGGAAAAACACTATGCGATGCAACCACGACTATGTTTGGGAGACGGGGGTCTTCGTCGTAGGCTGTGCCCTGTTGGTCGGCCTCCTCAGTGGTGCAGAGGGGTTATTTCCTCAAGGAAAAGGGATGGAGATCGGCAACCTCGAGACCGCATTACAAGACCGGCGTGTGCGCGAGGCCGATGATCCTGAAGCGGGCGAGGCAGGCCGAGTCAAGCTGGAGCATGTTCAACTCGCCGAAGGAGCACACGGTTTTGCCCTGTCGGAGAGTCGAAGTGCCTTTCGCCCCTGGGGCTTCAACTACGACCATGATGAGCGAGGCCGTTTGCTGGAGGATTATTGGGAGAAGGAATGGGATAAGGTCGAGCAGGATTTTGCGGAAATGCGGGCTTTAGGGGCCAACTGTGTGCGGATTCACTTGCAATTCGGCAAGTTCATGGATGGTCCGGATCAGCCGAATCAAGCTGCTTTGCGTCAACTCGAACGCCTGATGCGTCTTGCCGAGCAGCAACAATTATATGTTGACCTGACCGGTCTAGGATGTTACCACAAGCAGGACATACCAGCATGGTACGATGCGCTGGATGAATCCGGACGATGGACCGCCCAGAGCCGTTTCTGGAAGACAGTGGCGGAACGAGTTGCTCACAGTCCTGCGGTGTTCTGTTACGACCTGATGAATGAACCAGTGGTCCCGGCTGGTCCACGGGAACGCGGAGCCTGGCTAGCGCCGCCGTTCGCTGGCAAACATTTCGTTCAGTTCATCAGCCTGGATCAGAAGCGACGTGATCGAGTGGATATCGCTCGAGCCTGGGTTCATCACATGGTGCAAGCCATCCGGAGGGTGGATCGCCGCCATCTGATTACCGTGGGGCTGGTCGATTGGAGCCTGGATCGTCCGGGTCTCACCTCCGGCTTTGTACCCCAGAAGATCGTCCCGGAACTGGATTTTGTTGCCGTCCATCTGTACCCCCGCACAGGAAAGCTCGATCCAGCTGTGGAAACACTCCGGGGGTTTGCGGTTGGCAAGCCGTTGGTGGTCGAGGAGTCTTTTCCTCTCTGGTGTACCGCGGAGGAACTGGAGCAATTCGTGGAAAAGGCCGAACCGCTGGTGGCTGGCTGGTTCTTTTTCTACTGGGGTCGGACCCTGGAGGAATTGGCTCAAGACCGGGACATAAGCTCCACCATACTACGGTCCTGGCTGGAACGCTTCCGCAAACGAGCCAAGTTGTACGCCTTGAGACCGGCTTCCTGAGAATCTGATTTCTGAGTGATTAGACGATGCACGCTCCCCTGATAGTGCTCTATGGTACCATGCAGTGGATGCCGCTGTCCGCAGGCAGATCCTGAAGCCCCGCAGGCTTGGATCCGAGAGATCTTTTTTTCCGACAGAAATGCGAAGCAAATCGCCCCCCAGGAGTGCGTGGGTCAAGACGCCTCGGATGATGCGCGGTGCCCCGCATTACCTTCGGGACGCGAGGGGTTGTGCATAGTAGGAGCGGACGGGGAAGTGACGGATGCTGGAGCGGTTCCATCGTGGGGCGGTGTTTGTTCCAAGGGCAGACGCAAGCGGAAGACACTGCCTTGGAGAGGTGTCGATTCGATGTCGATGCTACCTCCGTGATGTTCCATGACCATGGCGACAAAGGATAATCCCAGTCCCATACCGGCGGAGTAACCTTCATAAAGGGCGTTATCCCGTTTGGTCGAAAAGTAGGTGTCCAGGCATTGGGCACGAATTTCTTCGGTCATGCCGATGCCATTGTCGCTCACTTCCAGGATGGCCTCGGACCCTTGACGGTGCAGCCGCAGGTGAACGATGCCCCTCCAGGCAGCGGCGGCGAGCAGACGCTGACGACGGCGCAGAGGATCGGGATCGCGGCGGGCTTCCGTTCTCAGGTAGTTCCGCATCTCAAAGGTGGCATCGCGGGCGTTGAACAGGAGGTTTTCCACCGCTTGTTGAAGATGCGAAAGGTCACCCCGAACCCACACGGGTTGCTCGGGTAGCTGCACACGCAACTCGACTTTCCACTTTTCGCGTGCCGTATCCAGCCAGGTATGCTGGGTGTCCTGGAGCAGTGTGACCAGATTGACACGGGTCGGGGAGAGATGCTCGGGGTCACGACGCACAGTACGGAGGATTTGCTGTAGTCGCTCGGTTACCGTGGTGAGGGTATTGCGCACTTCCTGAAGCATTTGCTTGTGCTCGGGAGGCAAAACGGCAGCGTCGAGACAGCGAGTGAGCAGATCATTGGGTCGGACCAGGAGGTTTTTGATATTGTGGGCATAACTCCCGGCGAGGATGCCGATGCTGGCGTAGAGTTGGGAGCGAAGCTCCAAGGCTTGTCTTTCGGCCTGCGCGGCTCGGCGTTCCAACTCGGCGGTTTCCAGTTGTTGCTCGAGCATGCGTCGGCGCAATTCTTCACCGGCACGTTCTGCCTCCTGTTGCTTGAGCCGTGCTTGGAGCACTTGCTGTTCCATCTGGGCATGGGCTACCTGCGCTTGCAACAATTCCCGTTCCCGATGTTCGGCCGCAATGGCTTGCTGCCACTTTTCCAGTTCCATCCGCCGCTCCCGCCGCCAGAAACGTACGGTTTGGTAAAAAGCCAGCAAAGTGCTCACGATGAGAACGGCAGCAGCAACGGATTGCCAAAAGCGATATTCCTCCTGTTGCAATTGGAGGCGGTTGAAAGTGTGCAGGCGGTAATCGACACGAATGACAGGGTACACTTCGGCTGTTTCATCGGCGGAAGGCCGGATCAGTAAAGTCTGCCACAAGGAACGAGCGGCAGCAGGAGGGAACGCCTTGGGCGATTCCCAGAGGATGGGCTTCAGTCCCAGCCGCCAGGCCGCCGGACCATCGAAGCGGACTTCGATGCGGGCCACTTCAGGAAATAAAGGCAATTGGGCGGAATGCAGGCGCAACGGCTCAACCATAGCTCGCAAATGTTCGGCAATTTCATCGCGTTTGTTCTGCCGACGCACCTCCCAGGCAGTATCCGCATCTCCATTCTCTTCCAGGCGATGAAGGTGGATATACTCGTACGCCAACTCTGTGAGAGTTTTCCGGAAAATCCGTGTATTTTCCACCCACTCTCGGATGTTGGCCCGATCCGAAACTTCGTTCCAGTACGCCCGAGTGTAGAGGAGCCAGCCGAGCAGACCTGCCGTACCCAACCAGAGCAGAATCAAAGGGGAAAGGCGAAGGAGGAAACGCCCCAAGGGCACAGGGGGTGCCTCCAGTCCCTCTGCGGCGTAGGACAAAGCCTCCCCAGTTCCTGGGGAAGACGAAGCGGAACGAGGGGGTGACGGAGTAGTTTCAGGGTGTGCGCTCATGGTAAAACCGGTACAGCTGACGACGATGCAGACAGAACCACCCCCTGGCACCGGCCTGGCGGGTGTAAACCTCCAGCAGGGCTTCACATCGTGGGTCTTCAACTCCAGTCGGCTGAGGCCGTAGTACGACGATATATTCGCCACTGCCGCCTGGACGGTTGCCGGCGGGGTCAAAGAACGGTGGTTGCAATCTCCGCAATGCCTGGCATAACTGCTCGGCCTTGGAGATGAGGACCGGGGGCTCGGTCGTATAAGCAGCCGTGACCAGAACCTCCATGAGACGACGCAGATGTTCGACGTCTTCCGTTGTGGAACATACCTGTCCTGGCGGAGGCGCGGGCAGGGCATAGCCATTGGTGAGGCCATCTCGCTCTTGGGCATCGTCCCAAGCGAAGGGGTCCGCATGGGCAAAGAGCACAAGCGGGATGGGCATGCTCCGGATTGGCCAGGCGACGTCACGGTCGCGGAACAGGGTGTTAACGGAAATCCCATCGCCGGTAATGGCTACCAGGCGTTGCCCGACTTCGGATTCCTCTTGCACCAGGGCTTGAAGGACACGCCGCGCTGGCACGGTGACAGTCGGTAGCAAGAGCACCGTCCGTCGAGGAGGGGGCGGAAGGTGTTGCAACAAGTGGTGGATCGCATCCAACTCAGCGGCGTTGGGCTGATGGACCGATCCGGTGCTGAAGGGAATTTGCGAGCGGATCACAATCAACCGTGGTCCTCCCGGTAAAGTGGGGCAACGGCGGGTCAACTCCCGCCTCAGATGCAAGCTCAGATCCAAGGAGTAAGGGTCATCTTGCCAGTCGATGGCGAAGGCGGGGATTTCGGGGCATAGCAGTGTGGCCAGAGCAGCCCAAGGATTGCACCAGGCTGTTCCGGTAGTCAGGAGCCACGGGTCAGCTCCCGCGTGCGGACGCAGCGAGGGTTCCGACAGAAGAAAGTCGCTCAGAGCTTCTGCCATCTGCCGATTGGAAAAGCAGAAACGGAAGGTGCGGTCATAAAGGCTCAGCAGGGGAGGACCAGCCGGGCCCGTCATCGCCGCGTCGGTGGCCACCTGCTCGGCGGTTGCTGCGGTCAACAGGAGAACCGGTTTATCCCCCTGAGGGGCATCCCGGAGAGCCTCGGCCAGCTCCGCAGCACGGTCACTCGACCAGCCTGCTATGATGGCCAGTGGTGCTGGAGATCGCCGCAAAAGTAACTCGACCCACCGACTCTGCGGAACCACATCGGTGACTTTGTACCAACGGATGTGCAAGCGCCCCATCCGGTCGGAACGACCAATGATGACTTCCGGGATCGCCGTGGTCCGGTGTGGAAAAGCATGCGTGTCATCCACAAAAAAATGCGGAATGGTGTGGTTCCTTTCGATCCGTTTGAGAGCACGAACGAAATGGTCCCAGGCTTCATAAGCCGTTGGCGTGTGAAACCAGGCGATCTCCTGGTCGCCGTCGGGCACCGGTCGTGGTTGTGATGGTGGTGTTGGACCCCGATTCCACCACTCGAATAATACCCAACAACCCCCAAATAAAGCCACCAGGAGCAGAGCTGCGGTGACGAAGCGTGGCATTCGAGGAATCTGCGGCACATTCGGAATGATCATGGCATTTCCTGAGTGGGGAGAGTTCCCCGCATTTCACTATAGCAATATCCGGAATCTATCACGGGAAGGGAAGGGCAAGAAGAGATTCGGAAGTCCCGACCGTCCTCTTGCTCCTGCGAATCACTCCGGTCCTTCCACGGGAAGGGTCGAGCATAGGGATTTTTGCGCTTGGATCGGGATGTACGAGGGAAATGCCTTCATTCAGGATAAGTCCAACAGTTGCGAGACTGCCCGGATGGACTAGAATGGCCGACATAAGACCCTGATCCCTCATGGTATGCAGGCCGGTGCCGGTCGTCCAAGACCGATCGGTGTGAGGGAGGGTATGTAATCATGGCAAGTATTACTGCGGCGTATAGGAAAGGCCCTGCAATGGAAAAGATCCTTTGCTACAGCTCTCTGGCAGTGGCCATCCTCGTCCTGTTGATGTTTCTGCTCGACCTGGTCGCGGGCGTACCCTTCGGGGGCGGTCCCTTTACCCTTGTGGACATTCTCGGTGTACTGGCCGCCGGTATTGTGGTGTACTTAGCCGTCAATGTCATGAAGGAACTCAAATAATTGCCATCTCAACCCTGTTTGCCCTCAGAAACTTTCCACCCTGTCAATGTTCCACGATGATAACGCCTCAACAGGGGGTGGAAACGGGGGAGTGTCCACGGACACAGTCGACAAGTGCGGCAATCAAGCCTTCCTCCGTGTAAACCTCCGCTTCAGCTACAACCGGTAAACCGACAGCTCGGATGATGTTTCCAGTTTCCGGACTGATGGCCACCAGCCCAATGTTCCCTTGAAGGATATGCTGCCGGATTGTCGGGTCGCAAATCTCCAACAGACGTCGGGCAATGTTACCGCTGGTGAGGGTGATCCAGCGGATCTTGGCGTGGTGCAGGGCCTCTATCAGTTCAACCGGAGGGGGCTCGTCGGCTGTTTGCCGGTAAACGGTAATCTGGCGTACTTCCGCAGCAACGCGGAGAAGTTCCGTGTGGAGCAATTCTCGGCCTTGATCGGCACGAGCCAGGAGTACCCGTTGTCCTGCGACCCGGGGACCTAAAACTGCGGCCAACCCTTCGGAGGAGAAAGTCTTCTGAGGAACCAGGTCTGCCCGGAGGTGGTAGTGGTGAAGTGCTTCGGCTGTTTTCGGTCCAATGGCGGCAATCCGGACCCGGCCGAGAGTTCTCACATCTCCCCCTTGTTGCCAGAGCCGACGCAACAAACTGTGGACACCATTGACGCTGGTGAAGACGAGCCAGTCCCAGCGTCCCTGGGCTAGTTCGGTTAGGGTGGCATCGAGTTCGCTGAAGTCTTCCAGTTCTCGAATGGACACAGCGGGCCAGTGATACACAACTGCCCCAAGTTGCTCCAGGCGACGGATCATGCCTGCTGCCTGATGGTGCGGTCGTGTTACCAGTACCGAATGGCCAAAGAGGGGTCGCTGTTCCGACCAGGGCAGCGGTGTCCGTTGCCCTACCGCCTCGCCGATTAGGATCAACGCCGGGGAATCGATACCGGCTTGCTGCCGTGCCTGTTCGAGGTCGGCCAGCCGGGTGAAAATGCTGCGTTGTTCCCCCCAACTGACCCGGCTGATCAGAGCTGCTGGTGTGTCGGGGGAGAGACCGTGTTCCAGCAGAGAGGCCACGATGTGGGGTAGTCGGCACAAGCCCATGTAAATGGCTAAGGTGCCTGGGAATCGGGCCAGGGCATGCCAGTTGATTGATGGGTCGCCCTTCTCTGGAGCTTCGTGCCCCGTGACCAGGGCCAAGGCGCTAGCATACTGGCGATACGTCAGAGGGATTTCCAGATACGCCCCAGCGGCTAAGGCTGCAGTGACTCCAGGAACTACCTCGTAAGGAATACCTGCCGCACGCAAAGCCGCGATTTCCTCACCGCCACGGCCAAAAATCAGGGGGTCACCCCCTTTGAGGCGTACCACCTGACGTCCTTGCCGGGCCGCGGTCACCATCAGATGTTGGACCTGCACGGCCTTCTCCGTGTGCTTACCCGGAAGGTCTCCCACACAGATTTTTTCTGCCTGCGGATTGGCCCAATCGAGAAGCCGTACCGGCACCAATTGATCGTAAAGAATCAATTCTGCCTGTTGCAGCAGTTCCACCGCCCGTAAGGTCAGCAAATCCGGGCTCCCCGGTCCCGCACCGACCAGATACACACGCCCTGCCAACTCTGCCACACTCCTGATAAGGTTCTTCCGATAGTTTCCCGCGGGGCACCGTCACCGTTACCTCCTGTGAACCAATTCACCGCGGGAGCGGTCTCGACACTGCCGTTTTGAGACATCTGCGAAGCCACATAGCCGCACATTATGCCGTGCTGGTTTTACCATGCGGGTTTTCAGCACCAGGAAAGCCACATATTACACCGCCACTTCTTCCGCTTCTTCCCACTCTTCCTCGTCACTTTCTACGGGGAATAGGCGGCAAATCAGAATCCCCAGCAAATATAGGGTAAACATCGGGACGAACAGATAAAGCATAGTCACAGCGTCCGGGGTGGGTGTAATCATCGCCGAGAAGACGGCCAGGAACATGCAGGCATGCCGCCATTTGGACCAGTAGTCTTCCTGTGTGAAGATCCCCAGACGGTACAGAAACACCATCACCAAAGGGGTCTGGAAGGAGACACCGAAAACCAAAGGCAAAATAATTGCCAGACTGAACCAGTCGCTCAAGCGGATGTCCGGGTCCAGTCCCAACCATTCATTGAACATCAACAAAGCTTTCACCGCACCGGGCAATACGAGAAACTGGCACATCAAAACACCAGCCAGGAAGAGCGTCAGACTGGGACCCAGCATCCAGTACACATACCGTTTTTCATGGGGGTACAATCCTGCCGCAACAAACGCCCAGAACTGGTACAGAATGAAGGGGCTTCCTAAGACGAAGCCGCAGAGAATCTGCACCTTGAAGTACACCACGAAACCTTCCTGAACACTCAAAGTCGTGAGATATTGTCGCGTTTCCAGCAGGCTCTGACCCTTTTCATTGAGATAATTGATGAAGCCTGGATAGACCCGCAGGTGAAGAGCCAGGGTGGGGGGAGTGTCGGGCTTGGGTGGTCCGAAGTAAGGTGCGAGTTCCGAAACGTCGATCTCTACGGGCATCGTCTCGGGTGAGCCCAGTAAGAGCTGTCGTTCCTGCTCCGTCAACGCACTCAGGGAATAACCATGCGACTGCAGTTTCTTCCTGATGCGGTCGATTTCCTGATTGTCCGTTCTTTCCAGCGATTCCAGCCGGTCCGTACGTGCTCGTTCGATGCGGCGGTTGTAGAAGTCGTTGACCTGTTGTTTGACGGGTTCCGTGATGGCCACCATGATCGGTTTGCCGATCCCGATGCGGGGATTGCCCAGAAGCGAGCCCACCCCGTCCAGCAGGAAACCGATCACCATGAAAAAGATTAGCCATTTGAGGGCGGTGATCATGCGTTGCCGCAGTTCCTCGAGGTGATCCCCGAAGGACATGCGGGTGTCAGCGAAAATGTCATCGGGATATTCATCATAAGGGTTCTTCTTGCGCCGTTTCTTCTGAGTCTGTGGTGCAACCATAATCCAACTACCCCGCGGATGGGGAGCACAACCCAACCCCGAGGCGGAGATGCCCGAATGGTTGGCGGATCGGATTTTCCCTATCAGGTAGGTCCAAGTTACCTTATGACTTCCCGTTCTTTTCCACAAGGTGGAAGCCCTTACTCACCCTCCCCTGCTGATCGGAAACTTAGGTGATTCCGCTTGCCAACCCTTGCCGTAGCAATCCCCTTTCAGCATCCGGTTGATTGGGTTTCCCCCTGTTGATTGGGTTTCCCCTGATTTCTGATCCGCGGGATCCAGCACCTCTATTCGTCACTCGCTTCATCCAGCACCCCTATAGGGTCATTCACTGGGCCTGACAATTCCCCTCCGAATCCCGATGATCCCGCTAAGCCCTTGGCCATCTGGTTAATTCGGCCTTCTTCTTTCCTCTTTCTGCAACCGGCCGTTCCGTCTGTCCCTTTTCGGGATCTTCAGGAGAACTTGAATCTGTCGAGCCAGACGCGCCGTATCATACGTGCTCCCCCAAGATCGGAAGGACTTCTGGTAGAAAATGAAGAAGTACCTGTGGTAGAAAATGAAATGGTTAGGGAAACTCCACCGCTTTTTCGGAAGAGGCCGACTGCGGAGGGCTACGGAGCAGGTGGATCCGGGGATCGGTTGAATCCTCTAGTCTAATTCGGGCGATGGTGCTATTGGAAACGGACCGACGCCGGCAGGAGAGGATCATGCGTGGGCTCAGGATCATTCGCACGAGTGGTAGGTGGGGGTGCCTGGCTGTGGGACTGGTGGTCATGATGGGTTGCAACCGGTTCCTCGGACCACGGGAGGTTCGACAGTTGGGGCGGCCCGATGCTCCCGGCTACACCATCGACGAGCAACAACGGCGTGGCCGGGAACGGCTCACGGTGATCGAAGATGATTTCCGGATCGGCCCGAAAACCTACGCGGATCGTCCCACCCCAATTGGTCGTTGACAGCTCCCTCGTCTAGCATGAGCAGATGCCGGGTGTGGTCCCAGGCTGATCCGTTCGATGGTAAGACGTCTCGGTTCCTTTGCCGTCGACATTTCCGAACCTGAATCTTTTCCGTCAGACCAGCGGATGTATCCTCTAAGCTTGTTCAATGGACATATCCTCTAAGTTTGCAGTGTGCCCTGTGGGAAGGATTCCGAACCAGTTTTTGTTCCTCCGTCCCAAAAGCGGTTCCTACTTGACAATGGCCGTTTGGGGGCACGACAATCGCTACAGATGGACAGACTGCGAAGTGGCTCAGTGGTGAATTTATGTCCTATAATGAAGTCGCTGTGTGATCCATTTCTGCTTCTTCGTTCATGAGGGATGGAATAGGGGACGAGCGTTATGACAGCTGTGGGAAGTTCGAATTGGGAACGTCCAAAGCTGCGATCGGGTCTGGCAGCGCAACCCCATCGCTTGGGCGAATTCCTGTTATTCGATCCTCTGCATATTGGTAAGCCGGTGGTGTTATCTGCAGCGGCGTTGGCGGCTGTGGACCGTTTCGATGGCCATCATTCGCCTTACGAGATCGCCTTGCGCTTGAATGTGGAATATCCGCAAATCCGGGTGGATGGGGAAGCGATAGCTCTGTTGGCCCGTGCTCTGGATGAGGCTTTGCTTCTGGATTCGCCGCGCTTCTGGGAACACGTTCGCGGGCCGATTCGCAAGCCGGTGTGTTTGGGAACCTATGAGGCGGAACCGGAACCATTACGGGAACAGCTGACGGAGTTGTTCGTGGCTGAGGGCGGCGCTGGTTTGCCTGGTGAGAAGAACGGCTCGTCCCCGCATCGTCTGCGTGCCGTCCTCGTACCGCACATGGACTACACTCGCGGCAATATCACCTATGGTTACGGCTTCAAGGAGTTGATCGAACAGAGCGACGCTAGCATTTTTGTGATCATTGGCACCTCGCATTACTCACCCGCTCGCTTTTCCCTCACCGAGCAACATTTCGAGACACCTTTAGGTCTGGTCGAGACGGATCAGGATTATGTGCATCGGATTGCCGAAGCCTACGGAGACGGTGTTTTTGCGGATCCTTTGGCACACGTTCCCGAGCATTCCATCGAGTTGGAGGTTGTGTTGCTCCAGTTTCTCCTGGGACCGAAGCGGAATTTCAAAATCGTCCCGCTTCTGGTGGGCAGCATGCAGGATTGTGTGGAGGACCAGACCGATCCCATGGCTCATGAAGACATTGCTCGCATGGTCCAGGTGCTGCGACAGGTGGAGCAGCAGGTCCAGCAACCGGTGTGCTATGTGATCAGCGGCGATTTGGCTCATATCGGTCCTAAATTTGACGATCCGCAGAGGGTGGACGCCCCCTGGCTCGCCGAAAGTCGAGGTAAGGATCAGAAGGTGCTTCAGGCCTTGGAAACAGCGGACAGTCAGCGGTTTTTCCAGACCATTGCCGCGGAGAGGAACTCCCGACGCATATGTGGTCTGTCGCCGACGTGGTTGACCTTGCAGGTGACACAACCGACGCGGGGTCGGACGTTACATTACCAACAGTATGTCCATTCGGAAGGGTACGAAAGCGTCAGTTTCGCCGCGGTCGCGTTTTGGGGATGAGCACCATCACAACACCGTTTGGGTCTTCCGGCAAGGAATCTAGATATGCCTGGAGGAGATCACGGGAGCCACGCCCGCCTTCGAGAGAAGATGACCCGAATGCTTTCGCTCTCCCCCGTCACAGCCGAGCAGTTCCTCCAGGCATGGCAAAATTATCGTCAGCAGGCATATCATGGACAAGTCTGGACCGGCCGGTATCACCTCCGTTACTTCACGTGGGGTCAGGGGCAACCTCTAGTCTTCATCCATGGCATGGCTGATGCTCCCGAGGCGTTCGTCATGGTCATGGACCAACTGCGTCAGCGGCATTTGTGTGTGGCCTATGCCTTGCCGGATGGCTGCCGCTTGGGCGGATTGCTGTCCCGCTATCAGTTGAACGATTACGCGGAAGACCTTATCACGTTGCTTGCTCATCTGGGAATCGCCGCAGCTGCCATCGTGGGGTCCTCGTTTGGTTCCCTGATCTGCCTGTATGCGATGCACCGTTATCCGCAAAGTTGTCGGTGGGGAATATTGCAGAACGGCTTTGCCTATAGGCCCTTGAGCAGATGGGAACGCTTGTTGACTCGGTGGGGTCGGGCTTTGCCGGGTTGGTTGGGCGACTGGCCGAATCTCCACGCGCTAGTGATGCGTTATCTGGAGCCCACTTTGGTGTGCGGTCTTCCTGCGCCGGTCGCAGCGGCCTACTTACGTCATGCAGCGAGCACCCCGATAGCCGCAGCAGCCTGGCGGGCCTGGACCATTGCCCAGAGCGATTTGCGCCCCCTCTTGCCTGGAATCCAGCAACCTGTGCTCCTGATTACCGCGGACCAGGATCGGCTGGTTCCCCGAGACTGCTGGCAGCAATTGCAGGAAGGTTTACCCCACGGCCAAAGGGTGGAAATCACTACCTGCGGACACTATCCTCAATACTCGCATCCTGCAGCGATGGCGGAGGCCATCGAGGCATTCCTGCGTTCGGCGATGTCAGAATGAGCATGAATCAATGTCCACGGCTACTAGCAGGGGGTAGGAATCTGCAATGAATCGTGAAGAAGTTGTTGCAAGGCCAATCCGGGATCCGGGGCACGCATCAGGGATTCTCCGATGAGCAGAGCCCGGACACCCGCCTGACGGAGTCGCGCTACGTCTGCTGCGGTGCTGATGCCGCTTTCACTCACCACAAGCCGATCCGAAGGAATACGCGCGAGCAAGTCCAAAGTATGCTCCAGCCGTGTGACGAAGGTTCGTAAATCCCGGTTATTGATGCCGATGATCGGGGCGCCTGTGTCCAGAACGCGGGGCAATTCCTGGGCATCGTGCAGCTCCACAATCACATGGAGTCCTAAGGCCCGGGCGTGTTCATAAAGGATCGCCAATTGTTGGCCCGGCAGGCATTCGGCAATGAGCAGAACGGCATCGGCCCCAGCCGCCCGTGCTTCGAGAAGCTGGTAAGGGTCCAAAAGAAAATCTTTGCGGAGAACCGGCACGCGGACTTGATAACGCACCTGGCTGAGAATCTCCAGATTCCCCTGAAAGAACGGTTCATCCGTCAATACGCTGAGGGCGTGAGCACCATGGTGCTCGTAGCTTCGAGCGATAGCTAGGGGGTCGAAGTCCGCTCGGATGACACCGGCGGAGGGAGACGCTTTCTTGATTTCAGCAATGACAGCGATTGGAGACGCTGTCTGTAACGCAGCAGTAAAATCACGGGGAGGGGGCAAGTGAGCTATGCGACGCTCCAACTCGGTGGGAGACACCTGCTGACGGCTTACCTCGATCTGCCTCCACTTACTTTGCATAATCTGCTCCAATATCGTCGCCATTATAGTTCACTCCGGATTCGGATGGATCGCCAGGGTTGTTCCCTAAACTATAGGAAACTGCTCCAACAATCAGGGGCGGCTCGAAAAGGCGGGTACGCATGGCGGAAGGGGTGCAACAGATCGGAGGAATCTTGTTGGCCGGTAGCCTGACGGCTGTGGGAGTGCTTCTACCGGGACTATGGGCCTGGAGGCTGGCTCAGAAGCGGAGAGTGCCCCTTTTGCCCCCAGCCCGTGTCTGGCGTGTTCCGTGGAAAGGTCACGATGTTCTCATGTTAGCCGTTTTGTTTTTCATGTTTCCGATACTCCTGGCGATGCTGGGTGTTTCGCAATGGGAAGCGCCGGTGTTGGCTTTTCCGCTCCAAATGCTGCTCCTCGCACTGCTTTATTATGGGAGGTTCCGGGATCAGACGGCGGGATCGACATTTCAGCGCTTCTCTCGTGTCTGGCCGGCACGCCTGGCTTTAGCCGGTGGGGTATGGACGCTGCTGACGCCACTCGTATTGGGCCTCAATGGCTTGATCGACTGGACCTATCGACAACTGGGAGGCGAACCCCAAGAACACCCTTTCACCCAAGTGGATACTCGTTCACTCTACGATGCTGTTTTGCTGGTCTTGCAAGCCTGTGTGGTGGCACCGTGGGTTGAGGAATGTCTGGTGCGAGGGTGGCTTTTGCCATGGCTCCTGGCAGCACGATCCGAAGGACGGCGGGAAAAGCCGGAGGGGTCCTTGCTACCCTTGACATGGCGCCAGCGTTGCTGGTTGATGGTGCTGCTCGGGCTGTGGCCTGTGTTGCACTCGTCACATGTAATGGAAGCGCTGATCTTTCTGGGATTGCTAGCCCTAGGGTTGGCCGTCCTTCAGTGGGGACCAATCCGCCACCGCCGCCATTGGTGTGCGGTGCATGCCTCGGCTGTGGTTTTTGCCATGTTTCACAGTGCGGTTTGGCCTACACCCATTCCGTTATTTGTGCTGGGCTTGGGCTTGGGGTGGGTAGCGGTGTGGACGCGTGGCTTTTTCTGTTCCGCGCTGGTACATGCCTTCTTCAACACCGTCTCGACGGTGTATGTTCTGATTTTTGGTCCTGAGGTGCCCGGGTGATGATGACGACTGCCGGCGAACTGAGTCAGGATTACGCCGCCTGACGTTGTGGGTTGGGGAGCGCCGGAGTTTGCGATGAACCCAGAACATGGTGATAGACCTGTATGACGGTGTCGGCAGCACGTTCCCAACGAAAAGCCGCGGCGTATAGCGGGCCGCGACGGCGATAGCTCTCCAGCCAGTCCGGCTCGAGGATGGTGCGCAGCATGGCGTCCCGCCAGGCGGGGAGGTCGTGCGGGTCCAGGACGACGGCATTATCGCCGGCCACCTCTTGTACTGCGGCCGCAGTGGAAATGATGGCCGCTCCCCCACAAGCCATCATTTCGAGAGGGGGCAAGCCGAAGCCCTCGTAGAAGGATGGATAAAGCAGGACAGTTGCACCACTATAAAGCGTGGGCAGGTCTGCGTCTGCGACATATCCGAGGTGGCGAATCCCGCAGTGCCGGCCGGTTTGCTCCCAGAACTGCCGCTCCGGCTCGGATTTCCAACCCCACAGCCCGCTGAGGACCAACGGACACCGCTCGCGGACCGAAGCCGGCAGATCACAATAGGCCCGCATAAGTGTCAGCACGTTCTTCCGGGGCTCGATGGTGCCGACATAAAGCAGGTAACGGGCAGGCAGATGCCAACGTTGTCGGAAAGCAGCCACCGCCTCCGGGCTGACTGGCCGGAAGTGTTCCCCAATTCCACAGTACACAGTCGTGAGACGATCCGGAGAAATACCTAGTAGTCGCAGTGCCTCCTGCCGAACAGCTTCGGAATCGACCAGAATGTGAGCCGCCCGCGTGACACCACGAGCAAAGGCCCACTCATGACGGCGGACACGCTCGGCCGGATGCCACTGAGGATAAAGTAACACGGACAAGTCATGTACCGTTACCACGGTCGGTACGGGGACCGCGAAAGGAACAAGATTCGGTTCATGGTACAAATCGAAGTGACGCAACCGGGCGATCAGATGAAAGTGTGTACTATAGCACCAGCGGGCCAGTTGCCGTCCTGCTTGCCGGAGCCATTGGTGACCGGACGAGCGGACTTGCCCCCGTTGTGAGGATGGGTTGCTCGGCGAGTGGGTGGAGAAGCGCCGATGCCACCACAGTCCCGGATAGAGCCAGAATTGTTCTTGAGGGGCCTGACGAACCAGCGCACGATAAAGATACCAGGCGGTATGTCCAACCCCTGTACGGCGCCGTAAAGCGGAGGCTCCATTGAACAGAACGCGCATAGGTTGTTTTCCCGAGCAGTGACCCCCTACAACTGGTGCACATAGACGCGCCGCTTGACCACCTCAGGCAGCACGCGCCGGCTGCGGATGAGACCGCTCGGACATCGCTTGAGTGTATGCCTCCACGACGCTGTCGCTTGGCCCCGCCATGACGATCTCTCCGCGTCGCAACCAGATCACGCGGTTACAAGTTTCCCGAATGGTGTTCAGATCATGAGAGACGAGCACCATCAAGCGAGAGGCGGACATCAGTTCCCGCATCCGCGCTCGCGCTTTCTGCTGGAAGGCCAGATCTCCTACAGCGAGGACTTCGTCAATGAGCAGAATTTCCGGGTCAGTCGCTGTGGCGATGGAAAAGGCCAGTCGCATGCGCATTCCCGCGGAATAGTTACGTACTGGTAGTGATAAAAACTCCCCCAATTCAGAAAATGCTGCGATGCTCTCAATCTTGTCGCGTAAGGTTGCCGGAGTCTCACCTTGGAGATAGGAGCGATACACAATGTTTTCCCAGCCGCTAGCATCCGGCTCAAAGCCTAAGGTGATGTCAAAAAGGGAGCAGACCCGCCCTTGCACGTGACAGCGCCCTTGCGTCGGCGGATAAATTCCCGCTAGCATCTTCAACAACGTGGACTTGCCGGCTCCGTTGTGGCCAATCACACCGATGCGATCCCCCTCCCGAGCTGTGAACGAAATGTGGGACAACGCCCGGACCCTGACGGAAGGATTGATCGATTTCCTGAATAAACCACGCACAATGTATTCCTTGAAACTCACCCTCTGGTACTTATAGGTAATGAACTCTATAGACGCGTCATCAACTTGTATCAGCGGCATGGTTAGTTTATTCCCTGATCATTATATAAGATTACCAAATTATCCAAGCTCATAACGGTTCTAATAAAAGTTCATTTTATGTTTCAGCACTATTCATAGATAATGTGTATGTAAATATGTAGTTCGTGCATTGTTTTTTCACAAGTGAAAGATCAAACGTTTGTGGAGCCAAGCTACGATCCCCAAGGCCAGAGCTGCGAGTAGCACCGTGAAACCAAAACTGAGCAGGTATAACTCTGGGGGCGGCCAAAGGCCCGTCAGCAGGGGATATCGTACCATTTCCAGCATCCAATATACGGGATTGGCATCCACGATCCATCCTAGGTCTTTATCATCAAGTAATTTGCGACTATACATGATGGGGGTCAGGAAAAAGAGAAATTGGGTACCTACTTCCAGAAGATGGATTGTATCGTGGAAATAAACATTAATATATGCAGCAATGGTCGCTATAGACCATGCGCTGAAGAAGATAATAACCAAAGCAGGTATTATGAAAATAGTTCGTAGTAGTACCATTATTTCTTGCTGGAAAATCGCAATCATGATCAAGACAACACCTAAAGCAATCAGAGCATGGATAGCCTGCCCGAGCACCGTCCGCAGAGTATAGATGGTGTAAGGTAGAGGGCTTTGGCGGATATAAGCTTCGTTGGCCTGAAAGGTACGGCAGCCTAGTAAAGCGGAATCCCGGAGAAATCCCCAAACCGCCAAACTTGCCAGGACAGAGGCCGCATAACGGGTAGGATCACCTCCTCCTAGTAAATTGCTGAACACGACGGTGAATACAGCTGTCATGGCTATCGGGTGGAGTAACGACCAACCAATCCCCAATACGGAACGGCGATAACGCTGACGTAAGTCCAGCTTTACTAAGGCCATGAGGAAATAGCGGTAGCGCCACACTGCTGCCAGATGTTGCACCATGTTCGTTCCCACCGTCGCTTGTGCTCAGGCAACTTACCAAGCGGTACGTTACCTGATGATGGACCCGCTCGCCAAGGCCAATTTTCATTGGTGAAATCCGGATTGGACGTGAGCTTCTTCAGCTGCCTATCAATGAAATGCTGCTGCTAGGTGGTATGCAGCGGTATGAGCGTATTAGGAGTATCTGTTTCTGGGAGGTTCCAAGATGCGTGCAGTGCTTGCCTGTGCGTTGGCTGTCGTGGTCGGATGGGGTGCTGTTCCAACAGTCTGGGCGGATGACAAACCTGCCACTGTCGCCGACATCGTGGCGTCGTCCAAAAACCACACGATCCTCTTGACCGCTGTTAAGGAAGCAGGATTGGTGGAGACACTCAAAGGAAAAGGCCCATTCACCGTCTTCGCTCCTACAGATGATGCCTTCAAAGCACTAGGGGAAGACACCATCAAGAGTGTGCTGGCCGACAAGGACTTGCTCAAGAAGATTCTGCTGGCTCATGTCATCGTGGGACAAGAGGCGAGAGCGGCCGATGTCCTCAAACTCAACGGCAAAGAGGTCAACGGCTTCAAAATCGACACTAGTGATGGTGTCAAGATCGGCGAGGCGAAAGTGATCAAGGCGGACCTGCTCGCGGGTAATGGCGTGGTCCATGTGATTGACAAGGTGCTCTTGCCCAAGTAAATATACCGCCCCCGATCCGGCAAATAACGCGTGGGTTGCTGTGTATGACCTCGTCTGCTCTGCTTGCTGCAGAGCAGACGTTTTTTTATGTTTGCCTCCACGAGAGTCGGTAATCTGTAATCGAGCAGCCTCGTATCGAGGAGACACATGGGCAACCGGCTCATCGTTCCCGGTTGTGCCATCCCTCTTGTCCGGCGGACATGACGGAAACATCGTGTCCCCAACAGGAGCAAGAACATGAGGCGCAAACGCATTGCCGCTATTGTGACGGAATATCGCCGTTGGTCCCACGCCGATGTCATTCTGAGGAATCTGCTGGATGGTTATCCTGATGGCGGACGCCCTGGCATGGAGTTGGTGTCGCTGTACACCGACCAGGTTCCAAAAAATGACATGAGCCGCGATTTAGCGAAAAAACATGGCTTTTCGATTTGCTCGACCATAGCGGAGGCCCTTACGCTGGGTGGGAACAAGCTGGCCGTGGATGGTGTGCTCTCGATCGGGGAACATGGCCATTATCCCCAGAATGCCAAGGGGCAAATCCTTTATCCACGCCGCCGTTTTTTTGCTGAAATCTGTGCGGTGTTTGCTCGGACTGGTCAAAGTGTGCCTGTGTTCAATGACAAGCACCTGGCAGCAACGTGGGAAGATGCTCACTGGATGTATGAGCAAGCCCGCAAACTTATGGTGCCGATGCTGGCCGGATCCTCCATACCCGTCACCTGGCGGAAGCCCGACTTGACCTTGCCCATAGGATGTGAGCTGGAAGGGGCCATACAAGTCGGCTACGGTCCGCTGGAAGGATATGGTTTTCATGCTTTAGAAGGCTTACAGTGCATGATAGAGCGGCGACGTTTGCCGGAAAAGGGAACCGAACAGGGGGTAGTAGCTGTAACATGTCACTTTGGGAAAGAAATGTGGCAGCGTTTCGATCAGTTTGCTTGGGCCAAACGTTTGCTTGACGCCGTCCTGCCTTTGATTCGGTATCATGCGGGGGGTGATATCCGTCAGGTCAGCCCCCGTGCCGAGGATGCTGCCATTTTTGAGGTAGAATATCGAGATGGTTTGCGTGCCTTTGTCGTGATTCCCAATGGCTGGCTTTACGAGAACGAGGGTGGGTCTTTCTACTTTGCCGCCTTGCGACGCGGTGCTGCTCAGCCTGATGTGTGCCAGTTCTATCTCCAGCAGCCTGATCCCTTTGCACATTTTGCGGAGCTGACCAAGGCCATCGATCATATGATGCAGACAAACCACCCCCCCTATCCCGTCGAACGGACCTTGCTCACCACTGGTGTTCTCGATGCGGCCATGACCAGTCGCCATGAAAAAGGACGACGTCAACTCACGCCTCACCTGCAAGACATTCGCTACAAGGCCAGCGATTGGAAACATGCACAAGGACCAATTCCCGCTGCCATCCGCAAAAAGTCCGAGCGTTAGGATAGGATCAGCTTGCGGGCGCAGTTGATACAATCTCCTAGAGTAGTTCCCAAGATGAGGTCAACGTTTATGAAACGGCGGTCGCACCCGTGGGTTGGTCTGGGGATAGCACTCATAGTGGGTGGGAGTTGGGGAGATTCAAGTCTAGCATCGTTACCTTCCGCGGAAGATACACGCTTTGTTGTGGGCGACAGTACCGGGATCCACCCTCTGCCATTTGAGGAGTTTTACCGTCGTCTGGGAATCCTGATGAACGTTCGAGATGAACGCCTGCGTGATGGACAACCCAATCCGGATCGGCTGGCATTTCTCCAGCGTGTGCAGCAGAGAGGCAAGCGTCCCCCGAGTAGCGGTCTGGAAGCAGCGATGTGGGCCACGGACCTGCTCCGCCTGGGACGCATCGACGCCGCCATGGATGTGCTTGCTCCCCGGTTACGCGATCCCCGTCCTGACTACTTCGTGGCTATTGTCATGGGACACCTTTATGCCGAACGGGGTGATTGGAAGACAGCTTTGCGATATCATCAGGAAGGCTGGTTGGACGCACAATTTCCCTCTCAGATACCGAGTTTGAACACATTCCAGAGGGAGTGGTGGGAGAAGTTGGACCGAGATTACGTTCCCCATTACTACCGGCTGCGTCTGCAGGAGGCAGAGCAGCGACAGGGAAAAACACCTGCGGAGCTGGCCCGACTCGCGGAAGAGGAGGAGGTACTCGGCCTGTTCCCTCTGCCCGAACGCGGTCAGGCACGGGTGCAACCCCTACGCTTCGTCAATGACAATGGCCAGTATGAACCGGGCCGGCTCGCGGATTCCGAACGGGCGAAACTACCAGCGGATGCCCTGGCTATTGTTCAACAAATGCTCTTTTGGTATCCCGGGGATACACGCTTGCTTTGGTTACTCGGCGAGTTGTATGCGGCGGAAGGGAACCTTGATGCCGCCTTTCAGATTTTCGATGCCTGTACCTGGGGTCGTCAGTATGGCAACCGTCGCCTGCTTATGGAACACCGTCACATCGTAGACACCCTCCGACAACAGCAGGCGGCTCACCGCGTTCCTGCCGAGGAACCGCTGCTTACTTCCTCTTCTCCGGACTCTCCCGCACCGGAGGAGCACACCCCCATCAGTATGCGTTCGATCGGCCTGTATTTCGCTCTGGTCGGTCTGGTCGCTCTGCTGGCACTAGGGCGTTCATTGACCCGCTGTAGAAAACGCAAGGGAGGTAATCCATAGCCCCATGGCTTGTCTCTCAGACTCAAAGGCAAGCGTCCTTAGCTGGGATCACCTCTCTACGTATCCTGCGGCCGATCTTATTAGTACCTGCGTATGACCCCTTCCAACACCCCCAGAATCTGAATCTCGTGGTTGGCCGGATTGACAATAATCGGCTCCATTTGGTCATTCATCGGCTCCAGACGAATCTGGTCGCGCCGGCGGAAGTATTTTTTCAGGGTCATCGCTTTGTCGATCATGACGACTACTTTATCCCCATTGTCACAGGATTCCTTGCGACGGATGACGACGTAATCCCCATCCTGGATGTGGCCGTCGATCATGGAGTGACCACGAACTTTGACCACGAACAAATCATCTCCACCAAAAAGGTCTCGCAATTCCAGACGTTCCTGGATATTTTCAGCCTCGATAGCCTGGCCGGCTGCCACGACGCCCAGGTAGGGCAGGCTGAAGCCCCCGGCGGTCACGCCAGGTATGTAGATACCTCGAGCTTGTGCGCGGGGACGCTTTCCTTTGCGATCTCCCTTTTTTTCACTGCGGTGGATGTACCCCTTCTTCTCCAGGGCCTTGAGATGGCACATGACCCCATTGGGCGAGGCGATCCCGAATTCATCGCAAATGTCCCGGATCGCCGGCGGGAACCCCTTTTCCTGAATGTGACGGATAATGAAATGATAGATCGCCCGCTGTTTGTCCGTCAGTTTCGCTTGTTCTACCATAACTGTTCCTCCCGAACGAAACAACATACCGGTTGCTGTCCAGTCACGGTGGCAACGACAACCGCTTTTATAGAGACTATAACATACGTCCACTATGAAAACAAGTATATTCTGAAAAAAACGTCCAAAATTGCCTGGTCATCCTCGACCGGGATAGTTGTGGAATGGAATAGAAATAGGACATCGACGAAGAACATGGTGCCGAGGTCGGGTGGCGAGGCCGGAAGTGGACACTCACAGGAAGCTCGGAGGTCTGGAGGGTGAGCAGCCGTGAATCGGGAAGCACCAGCGTGGTTTGGGGAAGTCATGTCGTATATCCTGGCACGTCGTGAAGTACCGGGAACATGGATGCTGGAAGCCATGCGAGACCTGGTGGCTGGTCGGGTCGGAGAAGTTTGGGGTGCGGCTTTTCTGGTAGCCTTGCGGATGAAGGGCGAAACGGCTGGGGAATTGGCATCTGCTGCGGAAGTGTTACGGGAGCAGATGGTGTCTTTGACACCAGTCTCGGGGCCGGTATTGGACACTTGTGGTACGGGAGGGGACGAGAGCGGAACATTCAATATCAGCACGGCCACGGCTTTAGTGGTAGCGGGTGCTGGGGTGCCGGTGGTCAAACACGGAAACCGTGCCGTCTCCAGTCGATCCGGGAGTGCCGACGTTTTGCGGGAGTTGGGAGTGCCCATCGACGGCGGGCCAGAGTGGGCGCAAAAGTGCCTGGATCGCATTGGGTTTGCGTTTTGTTACGCCCCCCAGTTCCACCGCGGCATGGCTCACGTGGCAGCACTACGCCGCAAGCTTGGGATTCGGACGCTTTTCAATCTTCTCGGTCCCCTCAGCAACCCCGCGAATGCCCCGTACCAGTTGCTGGGCGTTGGAGCGATGGACATGCTCGATCCGTTAGCCGGAGCGTTGGCGGAATTGGGCACGACACGTCAGGCGGCCGTAATTTGGAGCGAAGATGGCCTGGATGAAGTCAGTCTGAAGGCTCCGACGCATGTCCGCCTTGTTCGTGGAGACGGATATGAATGCCGCCTGTGGCAACCGCAAGACTTTGGCCTGGGGACGGTGCAACTCGAGCAGATCCGTGTGTCGGACGTCAAGGACAGTGCCCAAATCATCCGTCAGGTTCTTGCAGGTAAGGAAGGGCCGGCTTGGAAAATCGTTGTTGCCAATGCGGCTGCCGCCTTGTGGGTAGCTCAACAGGTCACAGAACTACGGGAAGGTGTCGAACGGGTTGTATCCACGATTCGCCAAGGACGACCCCAAGCCGTTTTGGATCAGCTCTGCCAGAGTGCGGCCTGGTTGAGTCCATCGGGCCAATGAACGCTAGGAGATTGGGTGGGCTATATCGCGTAATGAACGCGAGGAGATCCGGCGGATTGCATCGCGTGACGGAGCGTTGGTCGGAGGGGCGGCAAGAGTTTGAGCCCGGTCCCCCACATTTGTATCACTGGAAAAAATAGAACCTTGTAACTGAGTTTTTTTACAGAACATGTCCTCAGCTCGTTTTGCTGTGGTGCATATCAGGAATGATCAGGTCTTCGGGGAAAAACAAGCTGATCCCATGCCCCGGCAAAGTGTCGGGGGATCGGATCGACGTGAAACGGTGTAGGGTAAGGGTGGCGAGGTCCCGGAGGGGTGGGCGGGCCGGCGTATAAGCCGGGTTCTGTACCCGCGGAACGGGTGACGGTCATTTCTCTAGCCCTGCAGTTGCCCGCAGGGTCCAGCGGTCGACCCGGGGATCCAGCGGTCGGGCCAACCATTTCCCCTGCTTGACCTTGCTTCCGGTGGGGTTTGCCGAGCCAGCGGGTCACCCCGCTGCTGGTGCGCTCTTACATTAAGGGCCAGAAGCCCCGCACCTTTTCACCCTTACCGGCCCAGTAGTATCGCCGGGAAGAACCCTCGCGACTGGCTGAGCCGGCGGTATGCTTTCTGTTGCACTGTCCCTCTCGTTGGCGGCCCGGCCCGGGATACCGGTACCGTTACCGAGGGTGGGTGTTACCCATCACCGTGCCCTGTGAAGCCCGGACTTTCCTCCCCCTGCTCATCGCAGGCGGCGACCGTCCCGCCGGTCCACCTCACCCCCTTTACCAGTGTTATTTTACAGCTCTTTGTTATTCTGAGTATCGGAATCCTCATCCGGATTGGCACATTCACCATCATTCCGGATTCGCGCATACACCGTCATTCTGGTCAAACGCTTCGAGAATTGCATGATAACGACATGAGTCTATGGTTTTGGGATGCAACCAGCGAGTTGCCGCCGGTCTTGCGTGACGGTGCCGTCACCATTGGAAATTTCGATGCCGTGCACAGAGGACACCAGGAGTTGGCGGCCCGGGCACGCAATTGGGCAGATCGCCTGTCAGGACCGGCTCTAGCCATCACCTTTGATCCACCTCCGCATCAGGTCCTCCACCCCGGCTCGCAACGGCCACCCCTGACCACCTTGGAAGAGCGTGCCCATTGGCTCCAACAGGCCGGAGTGGATCACGTGATTGTCCTCCACACCACACGGGAATTGCTCTCCTGGGAGGCGGAGGAATTTTTTCAACGAATCCTCGTAGGACAGTTGCGGGTCCGGGCGCTTGTGGAAGGGAAGGACTTCCGCTTCGGGCGTCAACGCCGCGGCGATGTCATCTTGTTGGAAAAATGGTGTCTCCAAGTCGGATGCCATTTCGAGGTAGTTCCACCGATCTTACTGGACGGCACACCTGTTTCCAGCAGCCGGGTCCGTCAGGCCTTACAATCGGGGGAAGTCGATGTGGCCTGGTCGTTGCTAGGTCGCCCGTACTCTGTAACAGGGCAAGTGGTGGAAGGGACCCGCCGTGGCCGCAGTCTGGGCTTTCCCACCGCCAATCTGGACAACGTTCAGACGTTACTGCCCGCCAATGGAGTTTATGTGGTTCAAGTGCGTGCGAAGGACCTGGATCCACTCGTAGCTGTCCTTCCCACCCAGGACACACAAACCCGAGCGAAGCAGGTCAGGCCCGATGCGTCGGCCTGTGGTAACGTCCCCTTCCACGGGTCGCACAGAGCAGCAGCCCACATCGGTCCCAATCCTACCTTCGGGGAGCGACAACAGAAACTCGAGGTGCATTTGATCGATTTCCAGGGGGATCTGTATGGTCAGACTCTGCGGGTGGAGTTCCTGGCGCGACTGCGAGGTATCCATCGTTTCCGCTCGGTTGAGGAATTGAAGGACCAGCTCCGTCAGGATATCGATGCCGCACGACATTGGAGGAATCGTGTAGATCAGGCCATGGGTACCTCCCGGGAGAATCCAGCATGAGTAGTGACTTGCGTGAACGTGTAGAACAGGCGCTCCGGCAAGACTTGCTTCCCACTCTGTTCGAGGGCATGGATGTTGAAGTGCTGGAGGTGTCCGATGGGATTGCACGCATCCGCTTTCCCGTATCCTGTAGCCGTTGCCCGGGGTCGATTCTGGCAATTGTAACGTTATTAGAAGATGAACTTCGTAAGAAGATTCCGGAAATTGAAGTGTTGGAAGTCGTGGCGTAGTCCAGAATATCTCTTGGAGAGTGGTTCTGATTTTGAAAAGAAGGTCGATAGCAGAAAAGTGGGGTGTCTCACTTCCCTGAGAGCGGCAGGTAGTGTCAATGAGGACCAGCAAATTCCCGGGTTGGGAACGAGGGGCAGGGTATGTTTCTCGGGTACAACACCAATGGTTTTGCTCATCATCGGCTCGAAGATGCCATCGACATTCTGGCAGACCTGGGCTATGGCGGCGTAGCGTTAACTCTGGATGTCCATCATCTTGACCCGTTCGCGCCCAATGTGACGCAGCAAGTGGCGATGGTAGCACGTCGCCTGGCTCGTCATCGATTACATTGCGTCGTGGAGACAGGGGCGCGTTTCTTGCTGGACCCGCGACGCAAACATCAACCCACCTTGCTCAGCGGCACACCGGAAGAACGGGCCATTCGTCTAGATTTTCTCAAACGGTGCGTGGACATCGCCGCTGATTTGGGTGCAGAGGCTGTAAGCTTCTGGTCCGGTGCAGCAGATGCACCAACTCCGGAAGGGGTGTTGATGCTCCGCTTGGTGGATCGGTGTGAACGCCTGGCCGAATATGCCGTTCAACGCCGGGTACGCCTGGCATTTGAGCCCGAACCGGGGATGTTCATAGACACGCTGGAGCGTTTTGCCACCTTTTACGAGCGGTTGCACCACCCGGCTTTGGGACTGACCATCGACATTGGCCACCTCGTTTGTCAGGGAGAAGTTCCCGTCAGTACTCATCTCGTCCGTTGGAAGGATTTACTCTGGAATGTGCACATCGAGGATATGCGTCGGGGTTATCATGAGCACCTCTTCTTCGGGGAAGGTGAGGTTAATTTTGCCGATGTTTTCGCCGGTTTGCGGCAGGCAGGCTACAGCGGCGGCGTGTATGTGGAACTCAGCCGACACAGTTACGATGCCGTTGCCACCGCTCAGAAGGCATATACTTTTTTACGTTCCTATCTGGCCGGAGATTGAAGTGATGTGCTCAGTTTTTTATCCATACCTTACCCTAGGAGGAGTCGCAACTGGCAGCGTCTTTTCCGGGGCATACGGTTTGAGGAACACTGCCGAAGACACCACGGGCGTGCCTGAGGTTGGCAGAGTGGACTTGGTAATGTCCCGAGAATGAGACAGGCAGGATCAGTGGGAAGAGATATCACAGACTAGCGTAGCATAGTGACGAATCTGCTGGAAGGTTTTGCCAGCGTGTTCTCCCTTCTTATCTTCCATCCAGCGGGTCCAGACACCGTATCGACCCGTGGCACGGAATACCGGCGTATAGCCTTCTCGATCAGTCCTGACGGTTTGCTTGCTACCGTCGGGGAGGAGGATTGTAGTTTCCGCTTCGGATAGCGGCTTGCCTTGAAGTAGAACGCGAAAGCGGATGTTGCCGGCCTTTCCCTCCACAGCTACTTCCAGGGGAAGCTTGGGACCAATGACAGCTCGGGGATCAGACGCTGGTCCTAGGATCGCCTTGGGATAATACACCAGCTTGAAGGGTGGTGCTTCTCCTTTCTGCAGGACGCCGTAATCCGTGACTCCGTAAATGATTCGCAACTCACCCGAAGGAACCGATACGTGATAATGGCCATTTCCTTTAGTCCATTGGAGAGCGGTCTCCTGGCCGTTGGCGTGTCGGAGTGTCAGGCGAGTGTTGGCGATTTTTTCGATGTTGACATTTGTATCAGGCGCCAGAGTATCGCTAAAGACCACCGTGACTGATTGACCGGAATTATCCGGGACGATGAAGGGAAAATGACCATGGGCTGTCGAGACCCATGCCATGGCCACGATCAAGGCCGGCAGGATTTGCAGACGGTAGGTTCTCAGCATCACCGGTTCCTCCGGAAAACGTAACACGATTGTTCAGAGTCGTAATATCCAACATAGGAATTGTAGCACTGCGGTCTTTACAGAACAGAGGCAGCCGAAAAATAAGGATTGAAGGATGGCAAGCAGGGTTTCCCGAGTTGTGTTCGTCTAGCGGATCAAGATATCAGGGATATCGTAGTACGGTCCACCTCGTACGGAGAGGCGAACAACAGGCCAGTCTTCCGGCGGAGTGACAGGAATGGTCTGCTCGGTTGTGGTCAGAAAGGTATCCACGAGGGCAGCAGGTCCGACACGGGGTTGCCAGAGGATGGCCTGACCGGCAAGGAGAGGTTCTTCCTGGCCAGCGCGTCGGAGTTCTTCCGCGGGATAACGTCCAGTACCGTACCCTGGGGAACTGAGGCGCCAGTCATACTCGAACGGCGTATGAGCCAGAATTGTCCGACCAGCCTCGGCGACAGAACCAATGGTCTGGCCGGCTGTGGTCAAGGAACGATAGAGCGCGGCCAGACGCAGGGCCAGATCGTAGGCTTGTCGATATTCGGGCGGCGGAGGTCCGAAGCTGATGGTGCGGGAACAGGTGACATAGAGACCATGACGTTGTCCAGTGGCCTGAATCGTGCAGGTGCGACGCAGCGGCGTGGGACCGAAACCGACGCGGCGGTACTTGGCTCCACGATCGTCGGCAACTACACTGAGAACTGCTGGCTCAATACCATGACGCAGTAGACGGTGACCCAGCTGACCGGCGACTTCCGCCTCGGTCTCGCCGATGCTGCAGTGGCGACCCGTTGCTTCGACAGCGTGGGCCACGGCCTGTCCCAGTTCTCGATAGCAGCTTTGCTCGTACAGGGAAAGCTCGCGGACAAGGTATCGTAAGGGTAACATCAATTGCGGCGCCTTGCCTATCGGTCGGTCGATGGCGATCTTACGTCCCTGGACAATGCTTTCCAGGAGGTTGGCGCGGCTGCCCTCCCACGGCCACTCTTTGAGCTGGAATCCCAAGCGGTCCAGCTCTTCATCGAAGAGCCGCTGACTATCGACATGGGAACAAATCAGCCAGCGTTGTCGTCCGTCGGTATAGATAGCGGGGCGTTCGGTGTCCGCAAGCAACCCTTGGATGTTCAACCCCACCGTAAACCAACTGACATGAACAGGCATCATCAGTAAAGCAGCCTCACAACCCAATTCTTGTAGGATATGCATGAGGGCTGCTTGTCGGGCGTCGATTTCGGCACGGCGGGCAGCGATGGGATCCATAAACGCTTGGATTGAATTATGGGGTGATTCTGACCGCAATCCGCATCGGCCAAGTCACCAAGAGAACCTGAGCCTCATTGGGTCTGTATGTTTCCCCAAGACTTTGCTAGACCTAACGTGAACATTATTTTGACACACTATGACCATTTCGTCCACAAACGCTGAAGAATCGACACACCCAGGCCTGGCGGTACGAGTCTTCCCGTTCGACCAGTTCGGCAGTGCAGGAACTTCCCAAGGGGCGATGGCTCTTGCTGACATCACACGGGAAATCCGACGCGAGTCCCGGAGGGAACAGCAACCCTGCCGCACACAGGCCCTGAAGGGACGTTTGCACATTCAGGAAATGGCTTTTACCCGTCCCCGCCACTACAGATATTGGCGAGAACGCGGAAAACGCTGGTTCCGCCAATCCCTCCAACGCTACCCCTTCATCCTCTGGATCGGTGGCAATCATCTGAGCGTATTACCCGTTCTGGAACAAATGCCCCCGCAAACATTGATCCTTCAGTTTGATGCTCACCTGGATGTTCACAATTTCGACGACACATTTGATACCCTTTCCCATGGCAACTACTGGCGATTTTTGACCGAACCCCGTCCCCAAGTTGTTCACTTGGGTCACCGTGACCTGTTTGTATTAGCGGAAGAGGCCCGGCATTTTTTCACCACTGTATATTCTGCTGTAGACATTGCTGTTCGGCTTCCCGAAGTGACCGCGGAACTCCAACAGCGTGTTCTCCAGGCATCCCGAGTGTGGATCGACATCGACGTGGATGTTTTCGATCCCAGTGTGTGTCCAGCGGTGCAGCATCCCTTGCCCTTCGGCCTGACAGCAACCACCTTCTGGCCTCTCTGGCAGGCCATATGGAATGATAAAGTTTTGGGGGTCTCGGTCAGCGAGTTTGATCCCGGTCGGGATGTCCGCGACCAGTCGCTTCATATGCTAGGATGGTTCCTAGAGCATCTGCTGCTTCAGGCTGTGCAGCGTCCCTGTAATCTGTTGTCGGCACCCGCCGAATCTCGTCACGGAACGGAGGGGAAGCTTGAGAGCAGTTGATGCTCAGGGATTGCGCAACTTGGGTGAAAGCAGGACTGGTTGTAATCTGATGCCACTATGAGGTAATCTGGTGCTACGAAGAGGTCTGACAAACCCTCACCCGCACAGGAGCAATCGTCATGGGGATGACTCTATTCGTACTGAGTGGGCTGGTGTTGGGAGTGCAAGATCCGCCGCCGCAACTGGTGGTAGAGACACCATCCTTTCCGGGAATCACGCCGGAGTTGCGCTGGCGAGTAGTCCGCCTCCGGGGCAGTAAGGATAAACCGCAAGAGGAGGTCGTAGTGGAGTCCGATCGCTTCGATCAGGCGGTAGCTCTACCGACAGGAGGACCATTTGATATTTACGTAATTCCCCAGGGCGGCTTGCCGGTCCGACTTGCAGAGAAACTGATGGTGCCCCCGGGTCAAACCGTCCGACTCCGTTTGGAGGATCGATTCGGGGTCGTGCGGATTTTTGGCGAGGGTTTGCCACGACCTCAACGTCTGGTGCTCACGCCGATGCATGATCCGGGTCCGGGTGCACGCGGACATCGTGCGATCCAGGTCGTCGGCAACTATCGGCAGAACATGCTGGTCCCACCGGGAACTTATGAACTCTGGCTGGTGCCAGCTCAAGGTGCTCGCCCCCAACGTCTGGCCGAGAATATCCGTGTGCTGGCGGGGAAAGTCATAGGGGTCGATGACTGAAGAGCCGATCGACTTATTGGGGAAGGTGACACGTCAGGCCACACCTAGAGTGTTCCGGCGTCTCGTTTCCTTCATCGTCAAGTATTCTGCTGGTCGGTGGGACGGTGCGGGCCGAGTTGCTCACGCAGGCGGGTCAGTTCGACTTCCAGAGCCAAGCCGAGCATATCGCTCCACCTCCGCCTGTTATCGTGCCACCTCCGCCAGTTGTCGTGCTATTGCGGCCTGCTGTTGTGCCTGTCGGGCCTGTTCTCGCGCCACCTCGGCCTGGAATCGAGCGACTTCGGTTTGATGACGGGCTACCCGAGCTTGTTCTTGGGCGAAGCGGCGGCCCTGTCGCTCAGCTCCCAGAATGTTGAGTAATTCGGCGGGTAAAGGAACTAGCTCGCCGCGGAACCACAACCGCAGTCAATCTCCCATGAGAGCTACCTCGATTTCCAGTTCCGGGATGACCAGTGATGATTCAGTTCCACCAGACCGATTCGGCTTATTAGAGCGTCGTTTGTTATGGAATGAGGAGTGCGACTGGGGAATATGCCGGAAGCGAATCTACGGCATTTGCTGCTGGGATGTTCGGGAGGGAGGGGCTATCCCCTGAAGCGTCAGACGTGGCGGAGGAGGCAGTTGCCGGTTCCCAAATGTGGTGTACCATGGGGAGGTTGTGTCGATCGGGTCCTTCATGGTCCAACCCCGCAGGCGATCCCAAGTCAGCATCAGATGTTCTTCTCGTCGGATCTGCCATTGTTCATTCCAGAGTGCTGATTCTACGGAGCGGGGTAAGGGCAGGTCGAATGGTACTCCTACGGGCGGATGAAAGGAGCCGAACCATTGGACCGCTCCTTCAGTGAGAGGACGCTTGAGCCAGATGTGCAGCATTCCTTCGTGATGCGACCAGTACGCTACATCAGGACCGCGAATTTCATGCACTTGAACCCCAGGCACGGCCATCGAGAAGTAGCCGGGGGTGGGAGAATCTTTCCAGCGAATGGTTCCGTTGGCCCACGCAAGCAGCGAGGATGATCCATGGCGAGGATCAGGGGAAGGACTCTCCGAGATCTGGCCGACCTCCCAGATCGTTTGCGACTGGACCGAAAGCTCCGCAGCCAGTCGCAAGGTCGGCTGCAATCCTGCGTCAGCAACATCGACGGGACGAAATACTCGCAGGGTCTGGGTGGTGTCCAGGCGCAATTCGGGTATGGAGGAGAAAAACGGGAAGAGCGAGTCCGGGCTGAAATCGATCACACCCTGACGATGCAATGACTCTAGGCGAACGTCCCGGAGTCGCAACACATAAAACGTCTCTGTTTCGCTGGCTGTGGGTTGAATGATGTAGGGGAAGCGTAGCAATGCCGAGCGTTGCATGGGTGAACGCAAGGTCGCTTGCAACACGATCAGCCATCGTCCGGTAGTGGGAAAACGGAAATCGATCCGCAGGGGACGCCAACCCTGACGTGGTGCCTCAACGCTCCAGTTGCGCAATATACTCTCCTGGCTGCCTTCGGAGGAGCGCACGACCAACTGAAGCACTTCCAGGCTTTCTGGAATGTGCAGGTCCACTTGGGTCAGAGAGCCACCTAGGATTTCCAATGCGTAGACAGCGGTCAGGTCAGCCCCCTGCGGATGCAGATCCCACAGATGGGCCTCCCGCAGACGCAATCGAGCAGTGCCAACACCCTCCTCTCGCCAACGGAGTACGATCGGGCGCACGCTCCCCAGTTCCGCCTGTACTCGACGAACATCTGAGCGATTGTCCATGCTCCAGCGTCCTGCTCGCCCGGGCAAGTATAGTTGCCGCAGAACCCTCTCGGAGTGGACCGTTAAAGTGGTTTGAGGACACTCCAGCCCACCGAAACGAAGCTCACGCTCTGAGGTCCCGCTTATGGCTAGCACGAAACGAGCGCTGATTTCATGTCTCCCTTTTCCAGGTAGATCCAAAGCATAAACTCCGGATCGTACCCAGATAGGGTAGGCTAGGGCATCATGAATACGGACAGATTCCAGTCGGGCTTCTCCGAGAGGAAGTAAAAAGGGAGTGTCAGGCCGATCTAACACATGCACGACCCATCGTGCCTCGACTCGAGCACCACTCCCTTCGAGAAACACATCGTAGTGAGCCGAAGTCAGAATCCAACTCGGAGGTGGTGTCCGCAAGCGAGCAAGCCGATCCCACAGCGACAGGGGAACGACTACCTCTTCGCGACCCTGCGCATCGGGAGGAAGCACCAGGACGGTGGTCGTGACCCCAGACTGAGCCTGCGCCGCCAGAGGGTGCCCTGGCACGATTACACCAAGCAATCCCATAAGAAGAGCGCTGGTTGACCAGGGAAGACAACGCCATCCGTAAATAATCAGGCGTATGAGCAAGATCGAACTACACCAGAGACCGATAAGCTGTTGCCACCAGGAGGGAACTATCACGGCGACCACCAGACCTGCACTGGCCATCGTGATTAACCCCCAAAAGACATAGCTGTGTCCCCGAAGGAAATACATGATCAGCAACGTCAACATCATCCCGAGGAAACCCAGAGCTATCGCTAGATGACTAGAACCGATCCAAATAGTGGATGCGGTGGAGAGGGTCCACCACGAGCCATCCAGGCCGGTGGGAAGGGCTTCGGCAAGAAAGTCCAAGGTGTCCGGTAAGGCGGAGGTGCGTTCCCCGTGACCCAAAGGCAGAACCTGCTTGGGGAGATACAGATAGGACAAGTCGGGAGCTTGCTGATTGCCCCACTGTACTGAGGGAGGGGTGATCCGCCACCACACCCCATATCGCTGTCCAGAATAGCGTCCGCGCAGAATCACGGGTATGGGGTTCCCTGAGACTGGTAGGGGAATCAACCATCGCCCTTCTGCATCGCGGTGACACGCCGTGGGGGATAACCATTGTCCGTTGATGCTGATGGCTTCCACGTGCAAGGAGGGATCGAGTGTAACGGGAACTGTGATCAGTTGTTCGCAGGGAGTGGCTGTTGAGGCGGTGGTTTGAACTTTCGCACCCGTTATGACCAGGAAACTGTCCTGTTCCTGAAACAGGAGCATTTGGAAGGACTCTTGGATCAGACAAGATGTTGAGTCCTGGGACAAAGTGGAGACAGTATCCGGTGAGGGTCCGGGGGTAGGGGCAGGGTGCCTCGCGGTAATAGTCGGCGTAGGGAGCCAATAACCGAGAACATCACCTCCGCGGTAGCGTAATGCCGTTTGAGCGTGGGGGGGAAGCGGAGCGAAATCCCAATCCAGCCAACCCAACGGTTCGGTTCCGGGGCCCGGAACAGCCCGTCCCGGGATCGATGTAGAAATGATCGCGAGTAAGCCATTGCGTTCGCCTACCTCCAAGGGTGAGATGGACGGGAAGGGGAGAGGTTGGGCCATTTCCTTTCCTTGAGGCAATGGCTTGACCCATTCCCCATGCACATCCACCACTTGTCCGGCAGACAAAGGTTGCAGCCATTCCAGCGTAATCAGATGCTGTTTAGGATCAACGTGGGTCAGCACAGCATCTTTTCCAGCAGTGATGCGTCGCAGTTGATACCCCTCGGGAGAGCGACAGCGGAACTGAAAGAGCGGCCCTTTCTTGACCTGAAGGCGGATCTGGGCTGTCAGCCGTGCGCTATCCCCTTCCAGATGCCAGGTGAGATATTCGTAAGTGGTCCCGACGCAGGCTTCTGCTGGTCCCACCACCAGGGTAGGAGACTGACGGACCGATCGATGGATGCCCGGGGGCAACCAACTCCCCTGTAGTGTCAATTGATGGCTCTGATCCGCGCTCAGGAATGCCTGAATTATGCGGTAGTCTCCCGGTGCGAAATGGAGCACTTTCCAGTCTGGGGCAATTCGGACATCCAGGTGTTCCCGAAGTAGAACGCTCTCTGCAGGTCGGATGAACGGCAAAGCCAGCTTGCCTTTTGCGGGCAGTGGTGCCACCGCCTGGATCGACAAACGTACGGTTGAGGATGTAGGCGGTATAGTCACAAGCAGAAGTTGACCGTGCTGGGAGGATGGGGGCTGCACTGTCCAGCTTGAGCGGGGCGTACTGCTGACGTCGAGGATGCGTAAGGAGGGATCCACTGGGAAGACCCAGGAATTGACATTTCCACGGACGGGCCGCAAGTCGAACTCGTACGTGCACATCAAAGTCATAGCTTGCAGTTCGAAGCGACACCGGCTCTCCACGACAGTTATCGGAGTGGATGTCGTGACAGGACGAATGCTCAGGTCGAGTCGGCTACGCCCGCTGAAGCGAATGCGCCAACGCTTCTGGCGTGGAGTGCTTGTCGGGAAAGGACCAGTGACGAGTGTGTCTCCACTAGCCATCGGCACCAAATCAGGCGCCAGGTCCAACTCGAGCAGAGCTGTTGTCGCAACCGGCCAGCGTAGCTCAAAACGCCGTTCATCCATAGTCACCATACCCGCAGCAGACCAGTCGCATTGCAGAGTTTGACTGCCGCTTCGTTCTACCCAGACGGCTATTTGAGAGGACCCTACGGGTATTCCGACCACCGCCGGCCGACCGTCACTCCAGCTAGCACCGCTTAAGGCCATCCGCCAGGGCTCCAGCACCATCAGACGAGGGGAAGTCCCGGGATTGATGATTTCGCATTCTGCCCGTCCGATCAGGTCGTTTCCTTCCAGGACCGCGGTCACACGTAAATCAGCCAGAAGGGGGGCCCGTTTGGTCTCTTCCACCATGCGTCGGGCGGCACGGAGTTGGTGTTCCAACTCTTCTCGCGGGATGCGTTGCACCGGTCCTAAGTCCAATTGTTTCAACACGGCCGGCAGTTGCTCCGGATGAACGCGTAAGCGTCGCACGGGAATCGGGTCTTCTGAAAGGGGGCTATCCACTGAGGAAAATTCCCCGGGTCCGGGAGAACCCGATTTTCCGGAAGCCTGGGGTTCCTCGGGCCTCGGATACGTCGCAACCGCAGCTGAGGTGGAAGCGCATACGGACAATCGACACAGTCCCAGCAACAGGAGGCCGAACAGACTTCGGCGCAGACACAAAGCCCAACAGTTCGATTTCATTGTGGTCATCTCATTCAGTGACTCCCGCCAGGTGCCGAAGAGGCCGGAGCCAGTCGTCCCCCAGGAGTGCTCGGGCCGGTGTTGGATGCACGTCGGGACCCCGTGGATACTACTGGGACCTTGCTATCAGGTGTGGGAGAATACACAGCTGCATCTCGACGAAAGCCCGGTAAATACCGGATCTGTCGCTGCCGATACCACCGCAAGGCCAGAACGGTCGATCCCGTAAGTAGGGCAACGTACAGTCCGATTTGACCTGCCGTGAGCAATTGAAGCAGGTCGTAGGGAGCAATCGCCAGGCCTAGGGCCAGCAGTAATCCCGTTGCGGCAAGACCGATTATGCGTTGGTCAGAGGCCACACGACTGAGAAATACCAGATAGAGAAGGACGATCAATGAACACCCGAAAACGACTGGTCCATGCGGTACATGCCCTATCAGAAACGACGTGGGAATGGCTTGCAAGCCCGTGACACTTGCCATGGTTGTCTCCCCGTTCGCCAAACTATTGCGACCGTTGGCCAGAGGGCTGTCCCCCATCAGCCACTGCTCCAGCTCTGCTTCAGACCAGGAAGCTAATGTGATGCCACTGGTTTGCCACCGCCAGCGCCAGCGAGGTTGGAGGGGACCGTAAAGCAGAGGTAACGTGCCTCCGGGTAAAGCGACGTGCCACCAGGTCGGACCATCCCAAGCAGTGTTGGACAGAAGGGGTGGCAGCAGAATGGTCTGCCAGTTTGACGGTGCCGGCAGAACATAACGCACTTCCACAAGCAAACGGGTTGCGAGGCGGGGTTCCGGCAAGGGAAGCTGATAGACATAAGTGCCTTGCTCGGTCCTTTGGAAAGTCACAGGCTCGAGCCGGCGTCCATCCACGAAAAACTCGGGGTGGGGTCCATTCAGTGCGGGTAACTCCAGGTTCAGGGAACGCGTCAACCAACGACGAAGACGGAATCGTGCCCGGTAGCGTAAGGTTCCTTCTTCGCCAACCCAAGCCTGGATCAACCCCCGCTCGACCCACACAGTGACGGCCATATCCTGGCGAGGTTGGACTTCCAGTTCCAGTTGCGTTTCTCCTTGGGGTGCGCTTAGGACTCGTAGGGGCCAGGTCGCGTAATCCGCGTGTGGTTCTAACGGTCTGTCACGCCAGCCGGGAGTGCGAATCTGTATCAACTCGGGAAATGGGGTGGCTGACCAGAGACGGACCAGGTGCTCCCCACGGGTGGCTTCCAGGACATGGAACAGGCGGATATTGAGCCGAGAGAGTTCCGGAGATCGTGGCAAGGTATATTCCAGGGTGAGCACGGCTTCCCGGCCTTCGGGAAGTGGTGACCAACGCCAATGCCCCGGTCCGACTGCTTCCAAAGCTGGGTTGCTGGCCAGAGCAACGACCGTTTCTGATCCTTGCAACTGGACGGTTCGGGGAAGACTCTCGTTGGTGCGAAGCCGGAACGTCTGCTGGACCAGGATCTGCCGCTCGTTCAGCGTCATTTCCACCCGACTGTCGGCGGCCAGATCAGGTCGGTACGGCTTCCATTGTAGAAACACCGCGGCAATCGGTTGCTCGCTGCTTGCCTGAAGTTGGGAAACCGAACCGCCTCGGGAACCACTGGCTGGCAGAGGTTTCAGTGGGCTTCCGGTGGGCGCGGTGTGTCCTCCCAACCACTCGCGGTAGTGACCTTGCACTTGTAGGTCTTCTGGTACGGAGATATAGACTTGGGTTGGCGTAAGGTTGGCTCCCGGAAAGCGGGGGAGAGGGAGCAGCACTTCCTGGGTGGTCGTTGCGAGAGGATAGAGGGCTGTGAGGGTAATCTGCACCGGTTGCTTGTAACTGTTGGCCAGGCGAATGATCAATGGGATGCGAGGCTCGGAACTGATGCGGTGCGCCAGGGATTGCCAGAATCCCACCGGAGCAAGAGGAGGTTCGCTTTGGACTCCTTCCACAATATCGGGCGGCCCCACTTCGACACCTCGCCATTGCGGAGGGATTTCCACCAGGAGTGCATCCACTTCTCGCCGGACGGGTTCTACTTTCAGTTTCGTTTCAATGTGCCAGCCGTTGGGCTTGAGGGTAACCTGGTAGTGCGGTGATAACACAAGACTGCCACGAACGGGCTGAACCTCAACGGTAGCCAACGGTTGGGTGGGGATCTGGTTGCCGACGGGGCCTGTATTAAGCCGGAAAAGAGCAGTACTCCGCTCCTCATCGCTACCCGGTGCCTCCAGGCGTCGCAGGTCGGTCCTGTGCCGCACAACGAAGCGTGTATAGGGGCCGGCTTGCAGACGCAGTGTGCCTGTCTGGCCGAACACGTTCAGTGCTGCGAACGGCCCGATCGCAAATGACCCGCGGTGTCCAGGCTCATCGGGACGTGGTCGCATGGTCTGTACACTGGCAACCACCACCCAATCGGAGGATGTAGAATTGGGCGGGAACTCCACCAGCCACTCCCCTTTGTTCCCGCTACGCTGAATGGTTGGGGGTAAGCCAGGACCGATCTCGGCGAAACCCGGTGGACGCTCCGCATGCACCAAGGCATTGCCGGGGGTGACTATCCGCCACTGGCGGACTGTTCCACGCAGCGTAACTTTGGCAATCGTTTCCACTGTCGCTTCGGAAAAGGTCACGGTGATGTCCCATTCTGCTGTCTGGACTCGATCCGCTGCAGGGCTGCGTGCCGGCGGATCCCACGTGACCTCCAGCGATTCCACAGGTCCAAGGGGATAACCTCCACTCTTACCGGGTGTGGAACCAAACTGTCGGATGTCCAGACCGCTCAGCCGACGAACTTCAGGGGTCCGATTGGGTTGGGACGGATCGCTCCAACGTGTGACCAGATTGATCCTGGAGATGTCGGACCCAGTCGGTTCGATTTGTAGGGTGGTGATTGCTGCCCGTGGTAAACCCAGCTCAAATCCCACTTCTCCTTTGTTGCCACGGGAAGTTATGGGGGTTTCCAGATCCAGAACAATGGTATGCTCACCGGCAGTTTCGACGGTGGCGAGATACCCTTCCTCGTTGTTGTCCAGAATCGGAAGGCGTCCTCCGTCCAAGGTCGCTGCGGTGAGCAACCCCTTGCGACCGCCCAACAGCACACTGGTTTGCGATGCCGTAGTCCGGAAAGAATTACTGATTCGCACCACCGCTACCCATTGTTCCCCCCGTTTCTCGATTCGCACGCGTATGGCACACAGGCTTGGAGTGATGGGCTTGCGACTCTGGGACTGCTTGCGGAGTTGGTCGCGCTCAGCCAGAAGCTTCAGGTAGTCCTTCCAAGGGATACTGATGCGATCGTGGTTGCCATCATTCCCAATCCATAGCCAGGTACCATCGGGGAGCCGGATGGCACCTTTGCCTGCCGCACCGCCTACTTCGGACGTCGTGCCGTTGGCGCTTTTCGTTGCCGTCGTTGGACTGGTTTTGCTTTCGGAGTTTTGTGCGGCTGACGGCATGCTCATACCTGCCAGGACTACTGCCAGCAGGCTGGCCACTCCGGTGCGTGCCAGGATGAGCCCGTTTCGTGTCATATCAGCTCCCGTCATCATGCCCGGGGAGCAAGGGTGCGATCCAACGCCGCTGCTACCATAATAACATCTGGTCTTCCCCTATGTCTGGCTTATCGGGGTAGGAAAATTTCCCAGGAGGTCGAATCCATTTTTAGCGGTGCTCCCTGTATCAACTATACAGGCGGATATGGTCCCGGACTGTTTCCATATGTCTCCCATCATCATACTACCATAGCCTACCGTAGTGTTCCTTAAACATCATACCACTGAGTTGAACATGACCACCCTGTCAACGACTCATCAGACTGTTTGAGTCCGCCTGTTTGAGCCCCCTATCCCTCGAATTCGTCCGGCCATTCCCTTGTCTGCTTGGGGCAAAGCCGTATGGAGAAGAACAGCGATCGCAGCCGCCAGAATCAGAAAGGCCACCGTATGACTACCGTAAACGAGAGCCATATCTTGAAATGAACGACCCCATAAGCCGGGAATAACCATCAGAAAGAAGGCCCAAGTCAAGCTTCCCATGATGAGACGCCGGAGCCATGCCGAGTTCCCCGGCAACGCCAGGGCAGTGACCAGGGTGATGCCGGGAAGGATTAGCGTCACAGCGTGATGTTTCCAGGTCCGCTCACTCAGGAGCAACATTCCCAGCACAACCCAAGCATACTCCGCACTGCGTCGCCAGCCGTGACGCTCATTCTCGCTCGTCCGACAGAGCCAGACCATCAGTACCAGAAAGAGAATCCCCCAGATCTTCGTCATCCACCAGGCAACGTCGGGACCGAGATCAATCCAGTTATGATACGCCGCAGGCACAGGTATGTCGCCATCCTGTGTCGTCCGATAGCGAACAAACGATGGACTGTGAGTGAACAAACGATATGTCCAACCGACCAGGGATTGATTCGGATGTTCGGAAGTCACTTCACCTTTCAGAAGCGGACGTTCGATCATGAGACGGTACCAATCGGCCAGAAGTTGCGTATTCCGCTCCCAACCCAAAAGGCATCCCGGTAGAAGGAACCACCACATGAGCAATCCCGCTACTATGGCGAGAAGAACGCGCCACGACCGTTTCCAGAGGAAATAGAGGACGAACAGAAGCGGTGTAAGCTTACAAGCGATGGCCAGAGATAAAACACATCCGGCAATAACATCCCAGCGGCGACGCAGACATTCCCAAGACGCGGCGAGTAAGAACAGTATGAAGATGTTGACGTTGTTGTGTGTCAGGTCTCCGACCAGAGCAGGCAAGGCGAGGGTCACTCCGAGGATCTGACCTGCCCAGGACAACTTCGGCGGCGCGGTCAAACCCAGGCACCAACGGATGGCCAGAAGTGCCATCGCCACCTTGGCATACAACCACAGCAAGGCTCCACCCAACGGAGGCAAAACGGCAAAGGGCCACAGAATGATCGCCATGATCGGAGGATTGGGGTATTCGGACCGGCCAACGTAGATATTCCCCCCGGCGTATAGCTCATGGAGCATCCCCCGCCAGCGCAAAAAGGCAGAACGTGTCAGTTGACCTGCCTCATCAGGCTGGAGAACCTTGTGATAGTACTGGATGGAGATGATGGCTACACCTGCTAGCAAGCCTAACGCCAAGACAATGCGTCCACACGTTGCTCCGGATGAAGCAACGGAAGTTCCCTGCCAGAATTCGGGTTGTTCCCATCGGGAGAGGGCGGACCAAAAACTTCTGAGTCGTAAGGAGGGGATTTTCATGATAGCATCCTTGCCTGGTACAAATCCTCCCTTTGCCATTCGGCTGCGTTTTATGAGTCGCCTCTGGGTCTCTGGTTGCCTCTTATTGAGCCGCAGCAGGTGTTTCCTCGTAGGTGACGGAGAATGAGGCAGCTCCACGATCAGGGTTGGATCAGCCGAAAGAACGCTGAACGCAACTGTGAGACTTTGGGGGCTGCCGTCGTTTCAGACCTCCGGTTCAACGGTCACCGTAAGAGCCTGAGCTCCGCGATGAACCTGTTCCGGATCTGGACCACAGGTCCGGATTTGCTCCGCTTTCCATTCTGCTATTTCCAAGGGACCGATCCAGACCCTGGATCGCCCCTTCCGGTGTGCCTCCAGCATCAAGCTGACGCATCGCGACCAGGGATAGCCGAATACCTTCCGGAGCACTGCCACAACATATTCCATCGTGTTGATGTCATCATTGTGTAGCACCACCGCATAGAGAGGGTGTCGACAGGTAGTTGTCTTCGGTTCAGTTTGTGGTATGGTGGAAGGTAATGAAGCTGTCATAGTAGAACCCTTGGGAGTATCCCATCCACAAACTTCGCAGTCCGTTTGGTAACTGTGCCAGGGGGAAAATTCCCTTACTCCAGCCTCCCATTATAAAGAGTGGCTCGGAGGAAGCAACCTAGGCTTGGAGGCTTTGGACGCAAGCAGGGGTAAGGAAAGTCGGGAAGAGGGGCAGTCCATTCTCGGTGAGAAATGGGAAGGCATTTCCGCGATGGGGGAGGCCAGGAAGGAGGGATGCACGGGGCAGCAGTTGTGTTGGCGGCGTTCACTCTGATTATGGGTGGATGGATGAGTGTGCGATAAGATCGCTGGGTTCAAAGCGTTTTTCCAATCCGCAGCTATGGGTTCCTCGTCAGACAGGTAGAGAGAACATGGCGAATACCGGCGTAATTCCGAAGGTCCGAATGGGGAGCGGTCCGGATAACGCCGCAGCAGTGTCAGCCGTGACGGTTGCATCCGACCCTCTCAATCCCGAGGAAGCGTTGGTAGGCCTGTTCCAGAGGGTCCGTGACGAGTTGCTGAGTACGTTGATGTACTTACTGGGAAATCGTGACGACGCCCAGGATGCCGCTCAGGAAGCCTTCCTAAAATGCTGGAGGAACCGTCATCAGGTTAGCGAGATACGGGATTTGCGGGCCTGGGTTTTCCGGGTCGCTCTGAACACGGCCAAGGATTATCAGCGAAGCGCTTGGCACCGTAAAACCCGACCGCTGCCGGAGGATGAAGTGATGCTGACGGGATGTGCCGACTGGGCGGGACAGCAGCTGGAGGATCAGGAAACGCTGGAACGTCTACGGCGTGCCATCCTGAACTTGCGTCCTGAAGAAAAGGAAGTCTTCCTGCTCCGCCAGAACGGGGACTTAACGTATGAACAGATCGCGGAGATACGCAATGTCCCTGTCGGTACCGTCAAAACGCAGATGCGTGCGGCCCTCATGAAACTGCGGCGGGTGTTGAATCCCGAAGGTAGCAGCCTAGAGCCACCCCCGAGCTGAAATGAGCCTCCTCTGGCGAAACATCCACCTTTCCCGGCTGGCCGGGTCGGTGGAGGGAGTCCGACACTATGATGACCTGTGAACAGTCTGAGCAGTTGCTGCTGGATTATCTTTATGGCCTGGTTGAGGGTGACGAAGCCCGGGCTCTGGAAGAGCATCTGCGCAACTGCAGGTCTTGCACCGATGCTCGATATCGGATGGAACGCTGGCAGAAACTGCTGGCGACCGCAGCCCGAGATCGGTTTCCTGCAGTCCACTTCGCCCCGCCCCGCTTTCAACAGTTGCCGGTGGCTCGATCTGCTGTTCCTCAAATGGCCGCATCCCAGGCATCCGGTTCGTTCCGCTGGCTGGCTTGGGCTATTGCTGCGGCCATCTGGTTGACCGGTCCCTTGCTTTTGCTGACCTGGGAGAGTCATCGCCAACGGATACAAACTGCGCATCACGATTGGCAGACCAACCGACAGACCCTTACTGAGCTGGAAAGCCAGCTCCATCAGCAGCAGCAGCAATACGATCGGCAACTGGCGGAAGCTCGCCGGCAAGTGGCCAGTGCCGAACAACTGGCCCTTGGCTTACTGAATCGTTGGCTCGCGGAACACACCCAGCTGCAACAGTCCTCCCCAATGCCTGTGGAGGTTCACGGTCCGCCTCGACTCCAGGCGGGTGTTCCCAATAATCTGCTCCTGGTCTGGCGGGACCCGAGGCTTGCAGCTGACGGACGTATCCTGGCCGAGATTCGCGACCAGAATGACGCTGTTGTTTTTCAACACCCACTCAAACCAGAATGGGGAGAGAGGCAACTCTTGCACATCCCGGCTCGGCTGTGGACCCAAGTGAAATCGCACTCGGAGTTGTTCCTGGTTCTGGTTCGTGAAGATGAACGGACGCGGCATCGCAGCCCCATCCAGGAAAAAATCCGCCTCCAGGGACCGGTTTACGTCACGTTCCTCACAACGGACCGAACACGTTACCGTCCAGGAGATACAGTGTACTTCCGCTCATTGACCCTGGATCGGGTTCATTTTCAACCCCCGCCTCGAGAGCAATACCTGGTTTACACACTCAAGGATAGTTTGGGGCGTGTTGTGTCGGGTCTGACCCAGGCTGGGACTACGTCCCTGGTACGAACCGATAGTAGCGGACAGGTCATTCCTGTCACAGGTCCGGATGGTCAGCCCTTGCGGGGCGTAGGATGCGGGGCCTTCGTACTCCCTTCGGACATGCCTGAGGGAGAGTACGTGTTGGAAGTGAGTGAACTCAGGCATCCCGCCGGCTATGGTCCTCTCGCTGTGTTGCCGGCGCGCTCTCCCTTGCGAGTCGAGCGGGGACCGCAGGAACAACTGGCCAAACGCTTGGACTTTCTCGCCCCTGCCTTTGCACCGGACAGTTGGGTCGAGGCACAAGCTCAGGTCCAATTCCGGGGTCAACCGCTCGCGAATTGCCCTGTGGAAGCGGATGCCACCGTGGACGGACTTCGGGTTCCCGTCGAGTTGATCCCCCATGGCCACACGGACGAAAAGGGTTCAGTTCAGGTACGCTTTCGACTTCCTCCCAATCAAGACCTCAAGCGTGGTGATGCGCGTCTTCGCGTGATTTTCCACACTCCGCAGGGTCCAGAACGCATCGCTCGTGAAGTACCGATTGTGGGGCGACAGGTGATCGTCGAGTTCTTCCCTGAGGGGGGACATCTGGTAGCGGGAGTTCCCAGTCGGGTCTATTTCCGAGCAACGACACCTGCGGGTTTACCGGTGGACATCCGGGGTGTTATCACGGATGGTCGGAGCAATCTCACGCATGTGGAAACCTACAGAGACCCAGGGCAACCGGGTGTGAATCGGGGCTTGGGAGTGTTTAGCTTCACGCCGGAATTGGGTCGTTACTATTGGCTTCGCCTCACCGAACCGGCCAACGTAAGCGCTCCGTTACTGCCCGAGGTGGGAGTCCGACAGATTACCCCTGCTTCTGCAGCGGTCGCGGGCGTAGCCGGAGCAGTCACCACCTTACCACGAGGCTATCTCCTACCATCCCCCGAGACCACCGGAGTGGTGCTCAGGGTACCCCAGGGACAGGAGGTGACACGGGTCGGAGAACCGATCCGCGTCCAGTTGCACGCGGTCGGTAAACCAGAGCGACGCCTGGTCGTCGGGGCCTTTGTCCGCGGGGCACTGCTGGACAGCAAAGAGGTGACGGTAACCAACGGCCAGATGAAAGAGGTCACACTTCTGGACAATTCCCAAGCTACCTTGGGTGGGGTAGTGCGCTTGACCGTGTATGAAGACCTCTCCACGGAGAATGCTGCTTCTGATCTTATGCCTGTGGCTGAACGCCTCGTTTACCGTCACGGAGGTCAACACCTACGCATTCAAGCGGATGTCCAAGTTCACCAGGTAAACCCCGACACCCTCACCTCCCATTCCGCGCCCACCTTGAGTATTGCTACTTACGATGAGCGCGGCCGGCCTGTCCCAGCTATTCTCTACGCCGCGGCGGTCAACAGCGCAGATGCCCCCGGGCCGCACCATCGGCTCCTGACCACCCACTTCCTCGTCGCTGGCGAGATCCACTCTCCCGATAGCTTGGAATATGCCGACTTTTTGCTCAGCGATCACCCCCAGGCAGCTGCCACACTCGATCTCGTACTGGGCACACAAGGTTGGCGCCGCTTCCGGGAATGGCAGCCTCAAGAGCGCACCTCCGCTGCTCCTGCAACTGCCGCTTTAGCGTCCATTCCTTGGGAACAACCGGAATGGTCTGGAACGATGTATACACCCTCACTGATCGCTCCTCTCGGGAAGTCTCCTGAGGAGATTCGCTGGCAACTCTACGAGAAATACTGGCCTCAATATGAACAGGCGATGCAGAAATGCAATCAGGCTCGCCACCAGTTGTCCGAACTACAAACTGGTTCACGCCAACAGACCATCCTCCAGCAATTGCACCTGCGTGTTCTCTCCCAGCAGGCAGCACTTGAGCAGATGAATCAACAGTGGGAGTCAGCGGTACGGGCCTGGTATCCGTGGCGAGAAGCACGCTGGATCATCCTGTTCCTTGGCATCACCTTGATGGTTGTTTGCCTTGCTGCTGCTTGGGTCCGCAGAAGGTCTGCCCTGCCATGGGGGGTAAGCAGCGTGGGGCTACTCGTGTTCTTCGTTCCCGGGATGTGGCTTTTTGTCGAAGTGGATCATACACTTATGGCTGCTGCCCAATCTGGTCTGGTTTCTGCGGTGGAGCGGTCAACACCGTCCGGTCAGGAAAAGAGTCAGCCTCAAGCGTCTGTTCCACTTACGGCGTCTACTGAGCAGAAACATCTCCAGAACGATACACATTCTGACAGGGTAGGCCGAAGTGGTAATTTGCAACACATGACCCCACCGCAGCATCCGTTTGTCGCTCGGCCACAACCTCCTCTTTCTCATCGACAGAATCCGTCACCACCAGCTTCCGGCGGCAACGCGGAAGCGGCCCTGACTGTCGATAGTGGTGGTCCTCAGGATAATCATCCCAGTGATCGGATAACCGCTCCTGCAGTGTCGGCTCCTGCTCCTCCGCCTGCCTTAGGATCCCAGTTGCCCCCGGCTATTGATAGGGATCCGAACAAATCAGTAAAATTGCCCCCCCGAATGGAGCAGGGGATCCGTTCAGTTACACCCTCGCAATTCAGCGATTATGACGCGGGGAACATTCAGACTCAACTAAAGTGGCTGAACAAAGCTCGTATCGCGAATATTCCTTTGGATCCTCCTTACCTGCGTAAGGACACGGCGGGGCAACGGGAATGGGTGGCAGATGCGGAGAAGCAAGTTCCCGGCCATGCTCCCCCGGTCTTCGCAGCCGGGGATGGAAGTCCAGAAGACACGCAGCAGAACCAGAAGCAAGAGATTCAGCGGCGACTCCGGGAACAAGAGGAGAGGAAGATGCAGCGGAGTCAGGAACTTGCCGCTGCGTTCGTCAATTCGCTCGCTCGCAACCGTGTCGATATGGTGCAACAAGGATGGAGTTTGAGACAAAATCGTTCTGAAGCTCCATCCGCCACAAACGCCACGATCCCCGGTTTATCTGACCGACCCCCGCCAACAGGAACGAATGCGATCGATTCTCATGATAAGGTATCGAATCGTACCGGTGTAATTGTCGAAGCGCAATTGCGGCAATTGTTGCACTCGCTTCAGTTGCAGCCGCCCCCCTTGGTGGTCCGGGAGTATGCTCCACCGCTACCGGCTGACCACTCTCACGAGATCGCCGATACCTTGCTGTGGATGCCAGTAATCGTTGTGAACGACGATGGTAAGGTGCAGCTCCCGCTAGTGCTCGGAAAGGCCCCAGGAGGGTATGACCTCATTGTGGCAGGTCACACTCTTAACGGGCGGTTAGGAGCCATTCGCACGTCGTTACCACTGGCTTTCCCCAAACCAGGCCGGTAATATCGTCGGTGCCACTTCCAAGGGCTTTGCTAATTCCAACGACCGTGCTGGAAGAAAACCGCCCCCTTTTTGCCCCACGTGGATGCCCTCGTCATTGACAATACCTATGGAATCCGACACCAAGTGTGGTCCGATCGTAGACCACCTTGGAGGTGTTGTCGATGCTATTGGCCAATCAGCGTAAGGACCGCAGGCGGGACCTTGACAGGTCTAGCCGATCTGGTGTCTCGATTCTGGGGATCATCGTGATGGGCGTATGCTTGCCGGTGGCGGTTCAGGCGCAGTCCGATCTCTTGCTACGATACGGAGCAAATGAGGGCAATTCTCCTGTGGATGCCCAGCAGACGGAACACAACTCCGCCGCGGCATCTGATGTGGTGCAGTCTCCAGAGTCTCAGGTTTTTCAGCCCTCGGGTCATTTGATCCGTCGGCAGGACTGGGAAGCTCGACTAAGACCGGTCTCTCGCTTGCCCGCCGCTACAGATACACCACGGTGGAATATTGCCATTGCTGGAGGCTCCCTTTTCGGTCCAGGCTTTTATCCGAGTGGTTGGCCCTATGGTCCGCGTGTCGCTCCGGCTTGGAGTTATCCTGGCTTGGAAGTTGGTCCTTATGTCGGCTACCCGTGGGGTTTTCCGGGATATTCTGCTCGTGCGGGCAGTTTCTGGTCGAATGGCTTGAGCTTGTATGGTCCGCCTGTACCGGTTTACGGTCCCATTCCCGGTGTGTTCGGGAATGAGGACTTGGTGCGTCAATGGCGAGCAGTGCCCCAGCCGGGTTTTCCCTTCGGGTGGGTGGGTAGCTTTGCGGCATCGCCCCGACCGAAGAAGCCTACTGTGCGCGTCTGGCCGGGGACAGAGACGATTGGGGAAACTGCTGCCCCCACGACCCAGACACCGGATCGCTCTCCACCGACACCGATCTTGCCTGCTCCTCGGCCAACCTCAGCTGCAGGGTGCCTGACCCTTTCCCTTCGAGTTCCCCATCCCGATGCCGAGGTATGGATCAACGATTACAAAACCCAGCAGACCGGATGGGAACGAATATTCGAGTCGCCTGCCTTACCGGACGATCGTCTCTACGATTATCTGGTAGTTGTTCGGTGGCAACAGGGGGATCAGTGGCGACAGGTACAACGGCGGATCCAAGGTCGAGCGGGGGAAGTCCTGCGATTGGATTTCAGTCAATACCCATGAAAGCCCTTCCGAAGAGCAGCTTTTCTGATTCTCGAACTCAGTGTTGTGTGCGATACTTCTGGGGTAATTGAGCCTGGAAGCATGCTTCACCGGCACAGATCGACAGTGTGACCCCAGGTATCGGCAGGTGATGTGACAGACTGCCTCACTTTCCGTAGGCTCTGTGTCGTCAAGTCACACTTCGCACAGGAATAGAGTCCTGGCTGCTGATGTGTGTGCATTCTTTCACTCGCCTTGGGGGGTTGGCACTTCCTTTGCACCTCGGACTGACGTCGGTAGGCAAAGCGAGTCGCACTCCTGGCCGGGAGGTAAGGCTAATTGCATGCGAAATTTGGGGAGAAGACATCATGAGCCAAACCGGGCTAGAAGCTTTCGACAGCACGATTCAAACGACCAACATCTGGCTCAACGGAATCATGGAACGGATGGGTTGGACTGACCGACATAGAGCCTATAGTGCTTTGCGGTCTGTATTGCATGCTTTGCGGGATCATATGACGGTAGATGTAGCAGCTTCGTTTGCAGCGCAACTCCCCTTGCTCATCCGCGGTGTGTTTTACGAAGGATGGCATCCCGCGGGTAAGCCGATCAAGGAGCGGCATCGTGCTGCCTTCCTGGAGCAGGTCCGTCGAGAGTTGCGTGGTTATCCGGAAGCAGATACAGAAGCGGTCGTCCGAGCGGTGCTGCATGAGATTTCCCGCCATATCACCCAAGGGGAAGTGGAAAGTGTGAAACAAGTCCTGCCTCATGAAATCCGAGCCTTGTGGCCGTAAGGAGTGGTGTCTGTTCCTGGGAGCCGTAAGGTATGACGACTGTTCCCTCAGAATAAAGAATTGCCTCAGTCTCAACGTCAGTTTCAGAGGATCCAAGCAGCGGGGAAGGAATCTTCCCTGCCCTTTCGCTTTTGTCTGCGTTGGAATATTCTTAACATTCGGTGTATTTTCCGCGTTGCTCCGGTGGAAGTCCTTTGCGGGATAATACCTGTGGATAACTCGTTTGGGAGAGAGCCGATACAGGAGAAAGCCGACAGGGAGAACAACGACAGGGACAACAAAATGGAAAGAAGGAAAAAGACGAACTGAGGAGAAGGAAGGAAACGGACCGGTAGAATCACGGAACAGAGAGCCGCTGGGCAAATCCTTCATCATGTTCCCGACAATGCGGATAAGGAGACCCTGGTTATGCAACTGCCGATGCAGATCACCTTTCACAACATGGAGCCGGATGCTGATGTTGAGCAGATGGTCCGAGAGCGGGCCCAAAAGCTGGAACGGTTTTATGAACGTATCATGTCCTGTCGGGTGGTGATCGATATACCCCACCGCCATCATAAAAATGGCAACATGTATCAGATTCGCTTAGATATTACAGTTCCCGGGGGGGAAATTGCTGTGTCCCGCGAGGCACCCGGACACACTCCGGCCAAGGCTCTACCGATCGCGATCAAGGAGGCATTTGAAGCGGCCGCGCGTCAGCTGGAAGACTATGTTCGCAAGCTCCGGCATGATGTCAAACATCTGGAATCGATGCCGCATGCCAAGGTTCGGGTGGTCTTCCCCGATCAGGATTATGGGTTCCTGATCACTGCGGACGGACGGGAGATATATTTCCACAAGAACGCTTTGATCAATGCCGAGATGCGGGATTTGCAGCCGGGGACCGAGGTGGCGTTTGTGGAGCAAATGGGTGAAAAGGGGCCGCAGGCCAGCACAGTGCGCGTAGTCGGACGGCATGGTCATGCCTGAAAGTCCCATGCCCAATCAGTCACGGACTCCGTTTCAGTCGCTGACCGTATCGGGTGCAAATCCGCGGCGGAGTTGATTGATGGTGACGCTACGGGGCCAGAGGAATTGGAGCAAATAGTCAGGCCCGCCCGCTTTGGAGCCAATCCCACTGCGTTTGAAGCCGCCGAAAGGCTGACGTTCCACTAATGCGCCTGTGATTTTTCGGTTGATATACAGATTCCCCACCCGGAATTCCCTGATGACGCGGTGCAGGTGCTCCGGATGGCGTGTATAGCAGCCCCCGGTCAGTGCGTAGGAGGTGCTATTGGCGATACGCAGGGCATCGTCCAAGTCTGAAGCGCGAAGGACTGCCAGAACAGGACCAAAAATTTCCTCTTGGGCCAGCGGGGAGTTTTCCGGCACATCCGTGAAGATGGCGGGGCCGACAAAGTAGCCTTGATCTGCCAATGGGCCAACCGAGGCACGATACACCAGGCGGGCATAGTGCTGTGCCTCTGCAATGGTCCTTTCGATCCGTTGGCGGGCCTCTTCGTCGATCACGGGACCCACGAAACAAGATGGATCATCGGCAGGGGCGATCACCAGGCTGCGGGTTGCCTCGATGAGCCGATCTACAAACGCCTCATAGATCGGCTCCACAATGATGACCCGAGAACAGGCCGAGCACTTCTGCCCGCTGTAACCAAAAGCTGAATCCACCACACCCTTGACCGCTTCATCCAGGTCAGCATCGGCATCGACAATAATCGCGTTTTTCCCCCCCATTTCGGCAATCACCCGCTTGACATGGTTCTGCCCAGGCGGTGTTCGAGCTGCCGTTTCATGTATCCATAAACCGACTCTCATGGAACCCGTGAAGGTGATGATTGAGACATCGGGATGTTCCACGAGGATTGGTCCGATCTCTTCTCCAATGCCTGGCAGAAATTGAACGACACCCGGGGGCGCTCCCGCCGCCTGGAGGCAATCCATCAACTGGGCTGCAACCACCGAGGATTGCTCCGCAGGTTTGAGAATCACGGTGTTTCCGGTGACCAGAGCAGCACTGGCCATGCCTGTGAGGATTGCCAGGGGAAAGTTCCAGGGAGCGATAACCACCGCCACCCCCCGCGGTTCGTAAAAATAGGAGTTATCCTCACCGGGAACATGACAGGTGCGCGGTCGAGCCAGTCGGAGCATCTCGCGAGCATAGTATTCGCAGAAGTCAATGGCTTCCGCCACATCCGCGTCGGCTTCCCGCCAGGGCTTACCGGTTTCATAGATAATCCAGGCAGTCAGGTCCCAACGACGCTGTCGGAATTGCTCCGCAAGACGACGCAACAGTTCCGCCCGCTCTCGCACAGGGGTATCCCGCCAACGGGGAAAGGCTTGGCAAGCAGCGACAATCGCAGCCTGGGCATGCTCCGGTGAAGCCATGGCCACGCGACCGACCACTTCGGCACTCCGCGAGGGGTTGACGCTGTCCAGCCAGCGGTTTGTTGCCACCTCCTGGCCGGCAATCACCAGTGGATACATACCTCCGAACTGACCGCGGACCCGTCCCAGTGCCGCTCGCATCTGTTCCTGAGCTTGTTGGCGGCTGAAATCCGTGTGCGGCTCATTGCGAAACGCCGGCCAATCGCTTGCCTCTCTCGGCGATGCAAATTGACCATCCTCGCTTGCCTCACCAGCAGAAGCCACGGAGGAGGTCAACGGTGAAACCAGAACACCGGATCGGATTTGATCCCGGGGACTCATGAGCAGAATCTCCTCGGCAACACCCTCAGCAAACCCCTGGCGGAGGAACGAATCATTGGACGAGTTTTCGAGCAGGCGGCGGACCAGGTAGGCCATGCCAGGCAATAACTGACCGAAGGGAGTGTAAATCCGGACTCGGCAACCCAGAGATCGCAGGGCATCCTGAATAGGCTCACCCATGCCGTAGAGCATTTGAAACTCGAAACGCGGCAACGGAAGTTGTCGAGCCTCCGCGGCGGCCAGAACGTGAGCGATGCTCCGGATATTGTGGCTGCCGAAGGCCGGGCGTAACCAGTCGCTGTGATCTAAAAGGAAATCGCTGATCTGTTCGAACGTCGCATCGCTTTGCCACTTACGCGTGAAAACGGGAACCGGCCACCCGTTCTGGGTTGCCATAACCGTTTCGTAGTCCCAATAAGCTCCTTTGACCAGTCGAATCCAGACAGGATAACCACGAACGTGTCGAGTCCAATCGAGTAGATTCTGTATGTCCGAAGGTGTGTCCTTCAGATAAGCCTGTATGGCGATTCCAACGTCTGTCCAGTCCCGAAATTCCGCTTCGGTCAGCACATCCTGAAAGATACGCAACGTCAAGTCCTTGACAGCGTAGTGTTCCATGTCGAAGTTGACAAACGCCCCTTGTTGACGAGCCAGGCTCAGGATGGGACGGAGCCGTTGCCGTACCGCGTCGCTGACCCGCTTCGGATCGATCGGATCGAATTGGCTGTATAACGCAGAGAGTTTGATGGAAACGTTCAATCGGGGAAGGGGGCCGCGGTCATCGCGATCCAGAAGGGGCTGCTCGGGCCAGGACCGGACGGCTGGTGTCAATCCCTCCAGCAGACGCAGGTACTGGTGTTGCACAGCGTCGGCCTCCTTTTCTGTGAGAGTGGCTTCGCCCAACAGGTCGAGAGTAAAGGTCAGTTGACGCTGACGCAAAGTCTGCAGGGTTTGCAAGACCTCATCCAAGGTAGTACCTGCGATGAAGCGGAGGGCGAGTCGACGCACCGACCACTGGGCCAGAAAGGATAGCCAACGATTAGGCAAGCCCCGTCGGGGAATGAAGGGCAAAGCTAGCTGGACCCAAAAAGGGAGATCGTTCTGAGCCTCCTGAAGGTAGGCGAGCAGATGCTCGACGATGTCCTCCGACTGGACGAGTGTAGGCAATGTATCGACGAAACGGAAGAGCTGGACTTTCAGGGCAGGATGGTGCATGCCCAAACGCAGCAGTTGATCATTGAACCAGGTTCGCGACAACGGTGTAGGTGCGAACTGTTCAGCACGGGCAAAAATTTCCCGACCCCATTGCTGGGTGCGTGCTTCGATTGCAGGAGCGGATAGCGGAGCTACTGTTTCACGACCCATAAGTGCCAGTCCTTATGATCGGACGAACCGGTAACCTGGCACCAGGAGGCGTCATCCCGTTGCAAAGCCACTATGCTACGTAGTAGCATGAGCAGTAACGGCGTTGTTCGATTGCCCCAAGTGCTATCAGCAACATTCTACAAGTAACCATCATGGCGATCGATAAAATTGGCAGGTTCACAGTCCTGGAGACTCTAGGTGGAGGCGCACACAGTCATGTCCTGCGGATCCGTCGGGAGGAAGACGGACGCGAATATGTTCTCAAGCTCATCTCTATTGATAGTCCGGAGGACCTGAAATATCTCGAACAGGCCAAGCACGAATTCCGCGTGGGACAGATGCTCCAGCATCCCAATCTGGTCAAAGTCTATGCCCTGGAGATCGAGAAAGGATGGTTCACGGGACCGAAGAAGGCACGCCTGCTGATTGAATATGCCCCTGGTACCCCGATGGATAGGCTCCCCTTACTCCGCCTGCCCAAGCTTCTGCGGGTGTTGGAACGGATCGCTGATGCTCTGACGCATATGCACAAGCAAGGTGTTTATCATGGCGATCTCAAGCCAGGGAACTTGATTTATGATCGTGGCACACGCGTCAAAGTCATCGATTACGGTCTAGCCTGGATCCGAGGTGAGGGGAAAAATCGAGTGCAAGGAACTCCCGAATACATGGCTCCTGAGACGGTCGAGCACAAGATCATCAATGAACGAACCGACATTTACAACTTCGGTGCCACCATGTACCGCCTGACTACCTTACAATTGCCGCCCTGTTGGGTGCCTCCAGAAGGAGGATTACCTTTGAACTCCAAGTTGTTTCTGGAGCAACTCAAGCCGGTCCGCTCGCTCAATCCCGCCATCCCGGAGCGATTGGCCGACTTGATCCATGCTTGCCTTCAACCTAACGCCCACAAACGTCCCGAACGCATGAGTGTAGTTCAAGGTGTCTTGGATGAATTGGCAGATGCTGCCGCTGCTCAACTTGACCCTTCGGAATGGGAGGAATGAAATGGGAGGAACGAAATCAACCCGACCCTTCAGGATGCGAAGAAGGAATAGCAAGAGGCTCCCCAAACTGTTCTCATGGTCTTGTTCTCAGTAAACTGTTCTCATGCGTGTAATCGGAACCCTATAGAAGAAATCGCGAACAAACAGCCGCGAGCAGATTCTCATCCTGCAGATGGGAAACAAGTCCGAACTGTTCCTGCTGGGAGAATGTTACTGAACGCAATAAGACCCGCACTGTGCTGGACAGTGCGTGCTCCCGATCACGGTCCGACTGGCAATTCGCCAATCCGTGAGTGATACCCGTCAGGTCCAGTGTTTGGCGGCTTACTATTGAATGCTGCCGTCGGATAAAGTGGTTGGTGGTTCGCCAGTGAATGCCGTTGGTGGTGACACTAGAGTGAAGGTTGTCGGTATAGTATCCATAATCCAGCGATTGACACGCCGGAGCCCCATAAGGTACCAGGAGGAGCCTGAGGAATAGGTTTCCAGGTGCACCGCGGCTCCCTTGCGGCGATAGCGGTTGGCCAGGCGGCGGAGAGTCGAACGGGAAAGCCTTGGCTGAATCTCTGCACCTAAAAACAGCTGTATCCCCCATGGAACACACCTTGCCAGGCGGTCTTCATAGACATCTTCCGGTGTAGGATGGAGTAATGCCAGGCCGGCGACCGTCTGGTCGCATGACGCCACAAAACGCTCGGCTATAACGGCAGCGTGTCCAACACCAATGACGTACAAACGAGGCATGGGCATGTTCCAGCGTTGACGGGCGATCTGGAGCAGGCTCTGGAGATAGCGGATGTCCGCTGGTCGCTCTTGCATCCAACCCCACTGGATCTGACCGTAACTATTGACAGCGATTTTCCGGCTTCCCCGAGGGCAGAGCACAATGTAGTTACGATTGCTCAGATGCGGCACTCGAGCAAAGGTTTCCCATACATCGCTACCGTGGGGGTGCAACAGCAGAACCCAGGGGTAGGGATATTTCGGTTGATACTCCGCAGGCAGGAAGACCGGGCACGGCCGATGTGCTGCATGCAGAACGAGGGACCGACCCACTCCGGCAGGCTTATTTTGGCGACACGAGTAGAAGTCGTCATCCGGCATAGATCGTTACCTGTGAATAAGTCCAGTCACGCTCCAGAACATTCGTGCTGCACAGGCCCAGTCATTTGGGGGGATAATCGTGCTGATCCACTTCATCCTCCGTCACGGATGGCCGATGTGGAGGATGTGCGACAACTTTACGTTGAGTTCTCCACACATTCAAGGCAAAGGCGGCACTTCTTGAGAAAAAATTGTCACTGCGGAGATTTTTTCGCACGATTACTCCAACTACACATAATGCAGTGGAATGGGAAAATGGCATGAAGTCAACCGACCTTAGCGATTTCAGCGGTGTGTTCTCGTGGAGGCCCCCTCGGGCGCGTGGAGTATCTGACCGGATCGCTGCTACCCCTCCATCCGCAGCGTTCCGCATAATCCGAGCGATGCGCATATCTCTATCTCAGCTGGAGTTATGACAAAAGAGTTAGGCCAGTTGTGGCAAAAGTGTCAGGCAAGGAGCTGAGATGGGATCATCCTTCGGGACTCGATCAGGCCGCGTTCCCGTAAATAATTCAGGATCATGGCTACCCCTTCCTCCACGCTTTGCCGGGAAGCATCATATACCAACTCCGGTTGCAACGGCGGTTCGTAGGGATCATCAATACCGGTGAAACCTAAGCCTTTGCCCGCGGCCACGGCAGCTCGGGCCTGTTGATACAACCCCTTCGGGTCCCGTTGCTCGCACCAAGACAATGGCGTGCTCACGTAGATTTCGATAAACGGCAGTGGACCGCCTTTGTTTTGCTCATGGATACGCCGCACGGCATCGCGATCTTTTCGATAGGGACTGATAAAACTGGTCAAGGCGAAAAGACCGGCATCGGCAAACAGGCGAGCCACCTCACCGATCCGTCGGATGTTCTCCTCACGATCCGCTGCACTGAAGCCTAAGCCGAAGCGGCGTGCTTGCTCCTCGGAGTAGCCTCGGGTTTCCATGAGTATCTTCGCACCGGCATTCAACCCGAAACGAATATTGTCACCGTCGAGCACGTAAGCGGCATGACCCTGTTGGATCAGGACCTGCTCCAGGGCCATGGCTAATGTGCTTTTGCCCGAACCGGACAAACCGGTGAACCAGAGCGTCCCTCCACTCTGACGGAGTAAAGCTCGTCGCTCCTCGCGAGTGACTGCTCCGGGATGATAGAAAATCTGGGTGGGTTGGATGATCTCCATCGTTATCCTGATCCCTTCTTCTACGATCTCCGTTGATCCTGTTTCTCCGAAATCAAGAAATATGACATTTTAGTGCTTGCCACAAGTAATGTCTGGAGGAATGGCGTCCTGTGCTTCCAGGAAAAAGTGCCCTGGTGACCCGGGGAAATCTGGTATCAGTTGCACGGGGATACACCTCGCCTCAGGAAGTTCTGATGTCGAGAGATACTTGCATCGTTAGGAATCCCGACAATCAGCCAAGCTCTAGACTTCAACATTACGGTACTGCGACACGGAATTCCACCGCTGAGGAAGGCCCACTTTGGCGTCCTGTTGCATCGCTCACTTCCACCGTGGCGGTATAGACTCCTGGTTGCTCGGGCACGGGAAAGGCACACAGGAGATAATAATCTCGGACGGGCCCGCGTGTGTAACGCTTTTCCTCGAAACGCATGACGGGGCCACGTCGACGGCGATCTGCGGGGTCGGGCATAGCCACGATCTGACCGTGGGCATCGCGGATCACCACAGAAGCCTGGACTTGAATGAGCCAGCTTTCCCCACGAGGACCTGGACCAGGTTGCCCGCCGATATTCCGCACTTCAATGTACAGTTGGGCCAGGTCACCCGGTCGATAGGGCATGTTCGTCGGCCTGGGTTCATAGCGGCGGTACCCATGGACAGGGTGGCAAAAGGCGACGGTCCCCAAGCGCAGTGCAGCGAACCTTTCCAAACGCTCGGCAAGAGCCTGCAGTTGACCTACTACTTCGGCGGCGCTGCTGGCATCCTCACGCCAGCGAATCGCTGCGCCACTGCTCAAAACGGGTAGCAATGCCAGTACGAAGTCTTGATTCTCCGCATCCAGCATGGCCAGGGCTTCGAGGGCTCGTTCCGGTTTCCCTTCGACGTAAGCCCGGACTGCTGCAAGCAAGGGGGGATCAGGGCCAGGGGAAACAACAGCTCCGGCCGAGGAGACCGGCCACAGAGCCCAGTTTCCCGTTCTGTCCGGTCTTTTCTCGGTTGGTCTCTCCCCGCAGGGCTTTTCCTCGCAGGAAAGCTGGGACTCCTCGCCCTGAGGCTCCCTTGAAACGTTAGCTTCCTCAACTTTCGACCCCGCATGGCTCCAGGAGTTCTCCTGTGACCGTCGCACTACATCCCCCGGACGACTGGGATAGCTGGCAAAGTCCGTCACTACAGGAGGAGCAACCGGGGGCTGATGAGAAGAGGAATCCCCTCGAACCTGGCCCGCATCGTCTCTAGCCTGCGATGGTAGGGTCCATGCGAAGAAGGTCTTGCAACCGCATGCACCGGTCCACCACAAACCTGCGAGCAGCAGCATCATCCGTCGCCCTAGACCCCATTTCATCGATCCTCTCGCTGTATTCGGGTTGAGCCTGGCAATCCTGCAAGCGCTTCTCATCGCTTTACCCGTGACTCCAGGTTCATAACTTTCGCTGGTGCGGGCGCCAAGCGGAATCCCGAGTCTCGTCAGGTCCCAGCAAACACCAGGATCCCCGGAGCTTCTGAGAAAAAGGTGGATTATACGCCGTAATTGTTACATGCTGGCTCAAGCAACTGGAGGTTGGTTGTGAGGGTGTGTCGCAACATAGGAGAAACGCGTTGGGGATCAAGATTTTCTCCGTTCCAGGTGGCAGTTGGGCGAGCGGAATCCTAAATAGTAAAGATGGGAGGGAGAGAGGAAGGAGTCGTGGCGAGCGTCATGCAAATCCTTGAAGCATGGGCAGGCGCATGAGCACGGGATACTGGCTAGGGGTGGACCTGGGCGGGACGAAAATCCTCTCGGGACTGTTCGATGCGGAGATGAAGCTTGTCGCCCGCTCCAAGCAACCAACGGCGGCCGAAGGTGGCCCCAGTGCTGTCATTGGCCGCCTCGTGCAAGGGATCGAGGCGGTATTGAGGGAGGCCGGCGTGGAGTTGCACCAGGTGCGGGGGATGTGCATTGGTGTACCCGGTCAGGTGGAGATTGGGACGACCCGTGTTCGATATGCCCCAAACCTGGATTGGCGTGATGTGGATATCAAGCCACTGTTACCCGGCACCTGGACTTGGCCGTTGCTCGTGGAAAATGACGTGCGGATGGGAACCTACGGCGAATTCACCCACGGGGCGGCCCGGGGAGCTCGGAATGTGCTGGGAGTGTTCGTCGGTACGGGAGTAGGCGGTGGCTTGATCCTCGATGGGAAACTGTACACAGGTTTCAATGGTAATGCTGGTGAGTTTGGCAACCTGGTCGTCCATTGGCGACAGGGAACCATTCTGGAACATATCGCCGGGCGCAAGTTCATGATGAAACGGGCAAAAGACATCCTGGACGATGCGCCCAAGCGGGTCCGCAAGGAGTGGAAAGGGATCGACTTGTCGCAGGTGCGTAGTTCCCAGCTTGCGGAGTTTTACCAGCGAGACGATCCCGTGGCCGTGCAGCTGGTGGATGATGCCGCTCGCGCTTTGGGAGCTGCCATCGGCGGCATCGTCAATTTCCTCAATCCCGAAGTGATTGTCATTGGGGGAGGCGTGACCACCGCCTTGGGTGACAGTTTCATTGAAAGAATCTGGGAAATTGCCCGTCGTTATACCTTGCCCTATGCCGCCGATGGAGTTCGGTGCGTCATGGCTGCCTTACGAGATGATGCTGGCATTATTGGCAGTGCTGCTTTTGCCCAAGCCCAACTTGCCCTGATCTCCGCTGCGAATGTCGCTTGAAGACTCTTCGAGACCCTCCAGACTGGACTCTAAACAGGACGGGTAGTCATACGACAGGTCCGTATCAATGCCAGGCGCAGAGTTTATCTAGAATGGGAGCTCCGGTTTAGGTTCAATCAGACAACGACCGGGGCCAGGCTACGCCTGGTGAACGATTGGGACTCCAGGGGGGAATCATGAATCCGGCCTGGCGGACACGCTACGAAGTAGCGATCAACGCGGTGCGACGAGCAGGTCAGTTGGCTCGACGATACTTCCATGCCACCGCATTGGCCGTGGAACGGAAAGTCGATCAAACCCCGGTAACGATCGCGGACCGTGAAGCGGAAGCCATGCTGCGCCAGGTGTTGACTCAAGCCTTCCCCGAAGATGGCTTTCTCGGTGAGGAATATGGCGATCAAACCGGCTCCTCTGGTTATCGGTGGATTGTTGATCCTATCGATGGCACCCAATCGTTCATCCGGCACATCCCCTTATGGGCAACACTCGTGGGATTGGAGTATCGGGGTGAATTGATTGCAGGTGTCGTCTATGCTCCTGAGATGGATCGCCTGTACCACGCCTTACGGGGAGAGGGTGCCTATGCAGATGATCGTCGCCTGCAGGTATCCCAAGTCTCGTCTTTGGCACAGGCATTGATGTGCTATTCCAGTTTGCGCTGGTTCCTGGATGCAGGCAAGGAGCATGTCTTCCTCGAACTGGTTCGGCGGACAGATCGACAACGTGGCTACGGAGATTTTTACGGCTTCGTTCTGGTTGCAGAAGGGGCTGCGGATATCATGATCGACCATGGCCTGAGTCCTTGGGATGTCGCTGCTTTGATCCCCATTATTCTCGAAGCGGGTGGCTCCATCACCGATTGGCGGGGTCAGCCGGCGCTGCACAGTAGCGACGTCGTGGCCAGTAATGGTTGCCTCCATCCCGAAATCCTGACACTCCTGCAACAAGCTTGAAACTACACATGCCTCTCGATGCGATTCGCGTAATCTGCCCTAAGCGTCGAGCACCTTTTACCGATTGTTGGTTCCCAGTGGTTGCCGAACAGTCCGATAGGACAAAAAATACCCTTCGATGAGCATTCACGATTCCACGCTGCACCTTTATCAACTACTCAGGGGAGAAAATCACATGAAGTCGATGGGGACCGTATTGAGTCTCGTAGCCTTCGTAGCCCTGCTGGGGCTGTCGGCTTCCGCACAACAGACGCAATCCTGGGCCACCGTCAAGGGACGTGTTGTTTTTCCGGAAGACAAGCCCATCCCAGAACGTAAACCTCTCAACATCACCCAAGACAAAGATCACTGCCTGGCCAAAGGTCCTATTCTAGACGAATCGATGTTGGTGAATCCGAAAAATCGAGGTATCAAGAATGTCGTCGTCTGGTTGCGTCCCAACGATAAAGATCCGAAGTCCAAGTTCCTGCCTTCCCAGATTCATCCTGATGATGCCAAGCGAAAGCCTGCGGAGATCGTCATCGATCAGCCCCAGTGCATGTTTGTGGACCGCATCACGATAGCTCGACCGGGAGATAAACTCATTGTCAAAAACTCGTCTCCAGTGGCGCACAACTTCTTTTGGAACAGCGGCAACAATGGTAACTACAACGTGACCATTCCCAAGATGGATCAATGGGTCATGCCGCAACCTCTGCAACTGGAATCCCCGCCCATCAAGTACTCCTGTACGATCCATGGCTGGATGACCGGCTACGTTCGCATCTTCGATCACCCCTACGTGGCTGTTACCGACGAAAACGGGTACTTCGAGATCAAAAACGCGCCGGTTGGCAAATTCCGGATCGTCTTCTGGCATGAGAACGGCTTTCTCGGTGGTGCAGCCGGCCGGTTCGGACAGGAAATTGACATCCAGGCTCCCGTGACCGAACTCAAGCCGACAGTCTTCGACATCACACCCCGATAGAACTACAGTCCAAGAGACAGAATGGGCCGGGTTTTTCCCGGTCGAATCTGGCACTCAGTTTTGACGCACCAGAAGCATAACAACCAGATGGGGAGGACGAACCGGATGGTTCGTCTTTTTTATGGATCATCAAGCCTGAAGATCGGTCAACCCAGCAGGGTGGTGATGTAGTGGTGTTCTCGGAGGGGAGATTCAAGACGAAAGGCCCAGTCTGGTGTCCTCGTGAATGTTGGTGCAACCCCTATCACCGAGCACGAAGATTAACTGACCGTGACGATAACGCGTTCCCGGTTGTCTATCCTATGGCTGGTGCGTGCTTGTCGGTATCGCAAAGCAGCAGCGATGAAATCCCGAAACAGAGGATGGGCTTGGGTGGGCTTGGATTTGAACTCTGGGTGAAACTGCACGCCCAAGAACCAAGGATGATCCGGCAGTTCGATGATTTCCACGAGTTTTCCATCGGGACTTCTGCCGGATACGGTCAGCCCGTGAGCCTCCAATTGGTCCAAATAGCGGTTGTTGACTTCGTAGCGGTGACGATGACGCTCGCTGATCATTTCTGTGCCGTAGGCCTCGAAGGCGTGAGTACCACGCCGTAGTCGGCAGGGGTAAGCACCCAACCGGAGGGTGCCACCGAGTTGAACCACTTGCTCCTGTTCGCTGAGTAAGCAGACGACGGGATGAGGGGTGGTTTTCTGAAACTCGGTACTGTTCGCTTCCGTCAGGCCCACCACATGGCGGGCAAACTCGATCACCGCGCATTGTAATCCCAGACAGATGCCAAAAAAGGGGAGTTTGTTTTCGCGGGCGTAACGAATGGCAGCGATTTTGCCTTCAATACCCCGTTTGTCGAATCCCCCGGGCACAAGCAAACCGTCCACAGAGGCCAAGGCCGCCGCTGCGGCCGAGTCAGAGGTCAGCTTTTCTGCGTCGATCCGTACCACCCGGACTCGGACCCGGTGATGAATTCCCGCGTGGTCCAAAGCTTCATATACGGACTTGTAAGCGTCACGGTGCTTGACATATTTGCCTACAAAGCCGATGATGACTTCTCCTTCGGGATGGATCAGGCGGTTGACTATCTCTCGCCAGTCGTCGATCTGTAAGGGTTGGGCTTGGGTCAGACCTAATTTTTCGACGAGCAATTGATCCAGGCCCTTCTCAGCGAATCCCAGTGGCACCTCATAGACACTGTATTCCTTATCCTTTTCTTCAATGACAGCCCGACGTTCGATGTTGCAAAACAAGGCGATTTTCTCACATTCGCTCTCAGGAATTTCCCGCTCTGTGCGACAGATCAACAAGTCGGGCTGGATGCCGATCGCGCGGAGTTCCCGCACACTGTGCTGGGTTGGTTTGGTTTTCAGCTCTCCTGCAGCTTTGAGATACGGAACCAGGGTCAAATGGATGAACAAGCAGTTTTGTTTGCCAACTTCCAGGGCGAACTGTCGGATGGCTTCAAAGAAAGGCATCCCCTCGATGTCGCCGACTGTGCCTCCGATTTCGGTGATTACAACATCCACATCGGGGCCCGCTAGCTTACGAATGCAACTTTTAATTTCATCGGTGATATGAGGAATGACCTGGACCGTTTTGCCTTTGTACTCTCCCCGCCTCTCTTTTTCGATCACGGAAAGGTAAATTTTGCCTGTGGTGTAGTTGCAGTCTCGGTTCAGAGGGGCGTTGGTGAAGCGTTCATAATGCCCTAAGTCCAAGTCCGTTTCGGCACCGTCGTCGAGAACGTAAACTTCCCCATGTTGGTAAGGGGACATGGTCCCGGGGTCAACGTTGATGTACGGGTCCATCTTCTGCATGCGCACACGCAGGCCGCGACGCTCCAAAAGCATGCCGATGGCCGCAGAAGTCAAACCCTTACCCAGGGAGCTGACCACGCCCCCCGTGACGAAAATGTGTTTAGTCATGGTCTTGCGTTCCCGCCCGTGAAAAAAGTGGGAACGCGGCGTGAAGAAAACGCGTTGTCCCCACACCTCCAGTATATGACTGCGGCCGAGAGTCACCAATCGGGGACAACCAGATTCCGAACCTCAGACCTCTATGCCGCCTGACGCCCTTGTTCTGTTCGGTAAGCACGGACAAACTCGGTATAGTCCGCAGGAGTGTCGATTCCCTTATGAGCCTGGGAAACGATTCCCAGCCGGATGGAGGCACCCATGGCCAAGGCTCGCAGTTGCTCCAATCGTTCGATTTGTTCCAAAGGGTGAGGTGGGGTGGCCGCCCATTGCAGCAAGAAATGCCGTCGGTAAGCATAAATACCCAAGTGTTGGAGGTAGAATGAAGAGGGTTGCTGCCAATTGGGCGAGCCGTCGCGGTGGTAAGGAATGGGCGCTCGCGAAAAATACAGGGCGCGACCTTGTCCATCCCAGACCACTTTAACCACATGAGGGTTGTAGTAATCTTCATTACTACGCAGGGGAGCAGCCAAAGTCGCCATAGGACAATCGGTGTACGTTTCCATCAATCCGATCAGCAGTTCCACATCTCTGGGTTCGATCTGGGGTTCATCCCCTTGGAGATTGATGATGACATCAGTTTTCAGATGGCTCGCCACTTCTGCGATGCGATCCGTGCCTGAAGGATGGTCCGTGCGTGTAAGCACAGCCTGACCGCCAAAGCTTTCGACCGCGGTGGCGATGCGTGGATCATCGGTGGCTACCAACACCTTGTGCACACCGCGAACACGTACCGCACGTTCGTAAACATGTTGGATGAGATACTTGCCCGTTTCCTTCAGCAGTGGCTTACCCGGCAATCGAGTCGAAGCGTATCGTGCTGGTATCACGATAACGGTGTCCATCGCCGACCCCTCCGTGCGCAACCAATTCCAAGATCGGCGAAATTAGAGCACGAATGCAGGAAAGGAACAAGGGGAATACGCCGCCGATTGCAGCAAGAGAGGTGTTGCTACGTTTTTTCCATACGCTCTCCCGTCAATGCCTCCCACTGTTTGCGCAATTTCTCGTGCACCGGCCCGTTTCCCTGTGATAAATCTGCCACATCGCTGAAGGTCAGTTGAGGGTCCGGAAAGGGCAATCGTGTCAATGCCTCCTCCAGGGTAACCCTCAGGCAGTAGCGATGGTCTTTACCAATGTCGATGGGTATGTTCAACTCCCGCAGTGCTTCCAAGTCCCTGTAGAAGCCTCGAATGTCGAGATGCAATCGCTTCATGATCTGTTCACGCTTTTGCGGGGACTTCTCGACCAACTTCAAGAAGCGGAACAAGCGAATCAAGCGTCCACGGGTCAGACCTGGCCGTGTAGTACCGGTTCCCTTGCGTTTCATTCCGCCTCCTTAGAAACGGGATGCTGTGACTTGAAATACACACTTCCCTATGCCAATAACCATACTTTTTTGAAATTCGCATAGGGATGATGGGCATGATCGTAGGCGGAAGCTGCTCAGAAATCAAGTTACAAATTGAAGAGAAGATCAGAATTTTGGTGCCATCAAAAATACCAGTGTTTTCCCCTGCATGTCAACAGAGTGGTATCCGGACAACTCCATGTTCGCAGGAAAAGGCTTTACGCACTCAGAGTGAGCGATGATTCTGCCATGTTGTCGCCATTTCCAGAGCCCAGACCATATCGGCCTCAGCGGCATGCTTTGCCTTCCAGAGCTGGCTTGAGAAAAGCCTTATCAATAAGGCGAAAAAACGCTCCTGGAGCCAGCATATGGATTCCTATGCTGCCTATTCAGGAACGCGAAAAAGGAGGCGAGTCACAAGATAACTCACCATGCCCGAGCGAGGCGAGACAACCCGAGGGAGTAGAGGTGTCACCTGGGAATCAAAGCGGCCCGAAGTTTATTGATCGCCACAGCCTGGACTTGACGAACCCGTTCTTTGGACAGCCCGACGTGCCGGCCGACCTGCTCGAGTGTCGGGGAACTGCCCTCGTCATTCCAGCCAAAGCGTAGCTTAAGGATGGCCTTTTCGCGGTCTGTGAGTAAGGGATGGTCATGACGCAGGAACTCATCGATCGGCGGCATACCGTGCGGTTCATGAGCCATCGCCGCGGACGGGGAAGGCACATTCGGTTCACCATCGGGGAGGGCATCAAATGAGAGGGCCTGGCTGAGTCGGTCTGTGGCGAGCCGTTGGTTCTGTCGTGATAAAGCACGGACCAGACAAGTGTACGCATACGTACTAAAGCGAATGTTGAGCCAAGGATTGAAGGCAGCGACCGCGTGGATCAGGACGATGTAGCAATCGCTTATAAAGTCTTCCGTGTGAGTGGCTTGTAAAACCCGGCGTCGCACAGCACGATAGATGAGCTTACGGTTACCGAGCACGATCCGATCCCGCAGCTTGTAATAAACGTCCAGCCAGTGGCGGCGGAGCGACTCCGAGCTGCTTTGATGAGCACGGTAGGCAGCGTAATGCATCCGGCGAGCAAATTCCCGAGTCATTTCATCCGGCATGAAGGGCTGTGAAGCATCCGACATATCTTTCAGAAGGGGGGTGGGATCATACTTTTGAGCCGCCGATTTTTCCCGGAAAGAGGGATGGAGGACGTAAGCCGGCAAGCAGTGGCGACGAGACACGCGTCGTGTAGAGGCTGAGCTGACAGGCATGGCTTTCTCCCGGAATTGTGAACGTTTTGGACGTTTTTCAACCTTCCGCTGCCTCATTATACCGCAGCCAACGGCAAATGTTTCACAAAAAACGTCCAAAACGAACAATTTTTCGGATGGGATCACGAGACAGAGGCCTGTTTTTTTGTATTTGGCTGTATTTCAGGCATTTACGAATTTCTGGCTTCCACCGACCGGGGAGCAACTATAATGGCATTGTGTATGTCAACGGTAAAGCTCGGTCGAATAAGGCTGTGACAAGCATGGGAACGAAAAACGCATGAATCGTCCAAATAACATGCCCCACAAACATGACGCTGCGGACGAAGAACTGTTGACAGAACGGTACGTCAGTACGCAGCAGGTGGCAGAAGCATTGGGAGTCAGTGTTACCACAATCAAACGGTGGGTGGACCAAGGAATATTGCCGGCTCAGCGGACTGTCGGCGGACACCGTAAGCTACCGTTGGGAGAGATCCTGCGTCTGGTCCGGCAGGGTGTGCTTCCTCAGCCGAACCTGTCTGTATTGTTAGGGTATAGTATCGAGTCCACCAGCAGTGATACGGAGCAGCTAGCGCGACAAGTTCGCCAGGCAGGGATGCGTCTGGACGGTCCCCTGCTCAGGACGCTACTCCGCGGAGCTTACAGCCAAGGGGTATCGATGGCCCAACTGGCCGATGAGGTGATTGTGCCGTTGATGCATGCGGTGGGACATGGGTGGGCCAATGGAACCGTCGATGTCATGCAGGAGCATCGTATTACGCAAGAAGTAGCCGCGGTGCTGTACGAATTGCGGGAACTGCTGCGACCGTCCTCCGATCGTCATCGCCCCTGTGCCGTGGGAGGAGCACCGGAACATGACCACTATCTACTGCCGACACTCCTCGCCCAACTTACACTCTTCGACTGTGGCTGGAACGCGGTCAACCTCGGCCCCCATACACCTGTATCGGCTTTTCAAGCAGCCGTCGTGGAGCTAAGTCCTCGACTCGTCTGGTTATCGGCGACCCACCTGGTCGATCCCGATGCCTTCCTGAAAGAGTTCAATCAACAGGCCCGGGAATGGCAGAAACGTGGGATCGTCATTGCTGTCGGAGGGCAAGCACTCACTCCGGAAATTCGCAGCCGGCTGGTGTACACCAGCTACGGTGATGGCTTCCAACAGTTGGCGGCACTGGTACAGTCGTTGGAACCACACCCCGGTATCCCTCGCCGGGGTCGTCCACCTCAAGACCGATGGGAACACAGCTAGACATCTTGCGGACTCATCGACTGATTTCCATCCTTGGTCCTCTATCGCTGATCATACATCTCCACAGAATAGCAAACCTGCCCGAGCCAGCGCTGGAATTTTCACCATAAGAGCAGCTTTTCTTCGACTTGGAAGCGAGCACCTACGTTTGGTTATCCACTTTTTTCCTGAATTCCTGCCTCGGAGTGAAAACAGTTTCATTGCCGATCGATCCCCAACGTCTGGGCGGCTGTAATGTGTGGCTTAGGGCTGTGGTATAGTTCTGACAAAGTCCCGCCGGAATCGTCTGAGTTGGATACCGCATTTTTGAATTCCAGTTCCGAGGTTCAGGGCATGCACACCGTGACCACGTTGGAGCATTTGTATCAACCGTTTCCACATTCTCCGGATCGTCCTCAGATCGAAGAGATTCCGGCTGACGCTGTGCCTGAACCTTACCATCGTTTGCTTGTTCATACCCATCACATGACCGTAACCGTGGAAGAGTTCTACGGGGTGCCTGTGCACATCCGTGTCCTGGAGGCGAGAAAGCAGGGTCTGGACTACGCCCGGAAGATTCTGCTTGTGGCAGGAGAGCATGTAGTGCAGTTCGGCCTGGTCCGGATCGATCTGTCGGTTTGTTCAGAGAATATTCGCCAGGCAATTCTCGCTGAACAACTGCCGTTGGGCCGGATTTTGATCGAACACAAGATGCTCCGACGGATTGAGCCGCAAGCCTTTTTGCGTGTGACGCTGAGCGCTACGATGGCTGAATGGTTCCATGTGCAAGCAGGTAGCCGAAGCTACGGACGTATCGGTGTCATTTACACCGACGTGCGGCCTGTGGTTCACGTGCTTGAGATTCTGGCTCCTATACCACGGTAAAAGACTTCCTGCCGCGCTGGCTTGCGAAGGATCAGGGGGTCCAGTCAGGGGAGGGTAGCCAGGGCCAGGGCCAGACGGCAAGCCTGCTCAAACTCGTTCAAATCGATGTATTCCTGGACCGTGTGGATTTCGTTCTGCCCCGCACCGAAGGTCACCGTAGGAATACCGTGTTTGACTAGCCAGTTGGCATCCAATCCGCCATCGGTCACTCGCAGTGTGGGTTCCAAGCCGATCGCTTGAGCCACGCGAAGAGCACGTTGAACCACGGGGGCGTCTTCAGCCAATCGAAACGGCAGATAGTCGAGACGGGATTGAAACACGACACGTCCGGTCCGCCCTTCACAATCTTTGACTTTACGGGCAGCTCGTTGGAAAGCGACCTGGTAAGCCGCCGTGATTTCGCGGACAAACTGGGCGTCGTGGCTGCGGCTTTCTCCTTTGACATGGACATAGTCTGTGACCACATTAGTCGCAAATCCGGCACTGCGGCCTTGAGCGTCTCCGATGTAGCCAATGTTGCTGGTTCCTTCCCGACCGTTTTGCGAAACTTTACCCCACCAGCCTTTGCGGTAGATCTCATACATTGCCAGGGCTACGATCATCGATGCCGAAATGCCTTTATCAGGTGCAACTCCAGCATGGGCTGCTTTACCATACACGTCCACACTCCAACGATCCGCTCCGATGGCACCAATGGTCAATTCTGCCGCGGTACGTCCGTCCACGTTGAACCCCATGGTGACTCCTCCCAGGTCGGCGGGATTGAGATAGCGTGCACCGTACAAGCCGCTTTCTTCCCGTACAGTGAAGAGCAAAGTAATCGGGGGATGCGGTAACTCCTGGCGGATCAGTTCCGCGGCTAAGGTGACCAGAACGGCGCAACCAGTACGATTATCGCCTCCCAGTGCTGTCCGACCCTCGTGTACGTTAATGACACGACGCCCTTCGACCTTCGGTTCCGCTCCCGCACACAAAGGGACAGTATCCATGTGCGTAGCAAACAAGATCGGTGCCAGGTTATTGCGATATTTGCTGGCGGAACGGCGGGGCAGATGCGCTGGAAGTTGGACAATCAAATTCCCCACCGGGGTAGGTTCTGGAATGCGGTTATGGGCATCGTCAAAGCGAATGGCCTCGGCAGGGACACCAACAGCCCGCAACATCTCGACAATTGTTCGAGCTATAGCTTCCTCCTGACCCGTAATTCCCGGAACGGACAAAAGCTGCAATAAACGCTCTAATGCTGCCGCTTGATCCACTTCAACAGTAATACGTTTCTGCCCTGGCATGTACACCTCTTGGCTCTCGGATATTGGGATGGCTCAGCTGCGTGGAACGTGCCTGATCGTCACAATCACTGCGGAAAATTATATTTACCGCCAACCTTGCACATCATAGATCATGGACCTGGAAACATTTTCGGGTACTGGAACAATCGCCCAAAATTTGGGGAAATAGAACCGTCCCTAATGGGAACGATCCGCGCGATTGGCACCTGGGATCATCCACGGTGTTGGGGAGACCACGACGGCACCCCAAGTCTCAGATGGGGCTGACTTACTTATGGTTGCTTTTCGGGACGTGTTTTGGGATCAACAAGGAGGTGAGGAGCGGTACGTGCGTAGAGTTTCCAGGTACCGTCAGGACCGCAGGCATAGACAGGCTCGACGAAGTGTTGACGCCAGAATTGTGGACCGAACCAGACGAGATGATCGGAATCATGCAGGTCCACCCAGACATCCAAGTCCTTCAGAAGAACATCTCGGCGGGTAGTGTAATCGGGAGCCAGAAAGACTTCCAGACGTAGTTCCTGAAGATGGGCTTTGGCGAGGGTAGTTTTGAAGTTCGTGCCCAATCCGGGAACTTTCTCGAAGCGGAAGTCCAGGCCGCACCCACGAGCCGCTCCCAAAGTCATCGCAATACCGCCGGGACAATGAAGAACCGAGGCCACTACACCCCGTACGGGCATGATCTGTCCATCGGGCAGGGGATAGCGGCTTTTGCCGTTGAGGGCGACATAGCTGAAAACCGGCAAACCCTTGGTATTGATCATCGCTGCTACCGCTGAATATCGTTTCGTGTCAGGAATGAATTGTTTCGTTTCGGGAGTGGCATGCTTTGCCTGACCTGCTTCCTGGGACTCGCGTGGACGCACCTGGCCGATCGGAACAGTAAGGTCCAGATGAAGTTCTCCGAGATGGAAATGAGGTTGCCAACGGTGCTCAGCGTGCCGCGTCAGGTCGCTGACCGACAGCAACATGTCGCTACCGAGGATCGTATCTCCATCCCCAGGCAGATCGACTAATTCCAGGGGAATCTGTGTAAGACGTATCCAGACATCTTGGTTTTGCTGGCGTGGCGGTAGTAGTTGAGTAGCGGGGATCAGCAATTCAGGCAGTATGGCCTTCTTGCCAGGCGGTGGGACCTCAAAGCCCCAGTAACGCCATTTTTTCACACTGACGATCGAGCGCCCAGGACGCGCCTCGTAAATGACTGTAAGCGGAATCGTTCCGGAGCCAGCTGCCTCAGAGGGAGAGAAATCCTTGGACAACTTCGACGAGGGAGGACGTTTGATTCGTGGAAGATAGGCCCGAAAATGACAGAAACCCGTCACCTCGTCCGTCAAAGCGATACGCACGCGTACCGCACCGCTCGGCGGAGTAACAGGCTTGGGATGGAGGAACGACTTTTCCTGACCCGGGATCGTTCCATATCCCAGCCCGAACAAACCGATGACCAATACCCAGAAACGACAGCACCGAAGGACAGGGTACATATTTCGCTTTCCTCCCTCCGGGCACACCGAGATTAGCCAACTGGTTGTCGCCCATGGAGAGTTTATCTGCGTACCGCTGATGCTGTAAGTACTATTATGGCATGGGGCAGGGGATTGGAGATAGCCCATGAGGCATGAACCCATGAGACTGAAGACAACCAAGGACTATGCCGAAGCGAGTCGGTAACCCTGGGAATCACCCAGGTTGTTCCGCTGCTCTACCATCGCCTTGGACCGCAGAAACCGGCGTGCTTTCATGCCCGTGATAGGATGGACACAGGAGAGTGGAAACAAGCGTAATAGGACATAGGCATCATAGATCCAACGGATAATAAGCCTATGTCAGGGACTTCCGAGAAAGAGAACGTGCACGAAGCGGAGGTAAGATGATGACCACGAGCCGATGGCAGATTGGTCTGGTTGTGCTTGTAGGTGTAGTGGGATGGGCGGATCGAGCGTGCAGTCAGACATTGGAGACGGAGGTCAAGACGCCGTATCTGTGGCGTGTCGTGTTAGATGCCGCTGAGCATCCGGCTTTAGGAGAAGTGGTACGTCAGCAGATCGAGCGGGATATTCTGGCGGCCTTGCAACCAGCCTTGGGCCGATTGGGGACCGTCGAAGTGGTAGACCTGTCCCAGAAACCACGGGAGAAGTGGGAACCTCTCTGGGAACATTATGCGGACAAAAGCTTTGCGGGACTGGAAGCGGTGCGGGAGCTGACGGGGATTAAGACACACTTTCTACGGATCGACTATGTGGACGGAGCGTACTATCTGAGAACACGTCAGCACGACGGCTTCACGGGTCTGGTGTCACCCCTGCGTCAGCAACGAGTGCCCGCGGCGGAATGGGTAGGACGGGTCGCTGGATTGCTCCTGGAGCAGGACTTTGGCCTTTGTGGGACTATCGAAAGACCCGGGGAAGGGAATGCGGACACTGTCACTGTGGTCGTACGGGGTGGGCAATTGGGAGGCTGGGAACGCTGGGTCAGGGTGGGGGATATCTTCGCCGTGGCCCAGGTGTTCCAGTCGGATCGTCCAGCTCCCCCGCCTCTGCGAACAGCTACCGGTAAGCTGATTGGTCCCTCCACTCCACAATCGGTCCGTCTGACCGCCAGTCCTCGCGCATACACCTACTTACGCGTGAACCAGATCGGCCGGGAGGGGCGTATCAGCTGTACGGTGCTGAGTGCCTATCGAACACCTTTGCCCAGTGGACATGCCTTGGGTTATCGTTGCCTCAAGCTCGGGACCCGTGAAGGTCCTTTGACTATCCGTTTGGTTAGCAACGAGGGGTCCGGACCGCGTGTGGGAGGACAGATCACCGTACGGGCTAACGAGGATGGTTTTCAAGTTCCTCTGGCACCGCGGGACACCTTTCTGTTCCAGGATGGCTTGTTCCGCTCGCAAAGACCCTATGCCCACCTGGCTTGCGTAGTCATCTCGGTTGGGCCCGGGACAGGGAATCAATTCCCGGTGCCGATCCTTACGGAGGACGTGGTGAGCTTGCCTTTTGAGACCGACCCTCAGCGGGTGGAGGCTGCCAGCGTTTTGCAAGCTGTGGCGGCCCTGATGAATCGGGTGGCCGATGCCCGCAATGCCCAGACCATATGCTTTCAGGCTGTCAGTGAGCTGATCAAACGAGAAAAGAACGCGGAGGCTCTCAGCCGTGCCAAGGCTGGCCATCGCAATGCTCTGCTTGCTGCGCAAAGCATCACCGAAGAGCTGGATCGCTGGCGTGAACAGCTGGATAAATCTGCCGAGGCCCGACGCCTGGTCAGTGCAGTCGAACAACAATTGTCTGCCTTGAACAAAGCTAATGATGAGCTCGCCCGGCACATCAAAACCCTGGAGGCTATCGTTGCTCAAGAAAATGATCCCAAAGCATTGGCCCGGGACGTCCAGGCACAGGCTCTGGCGGCACGCATTACCATCCTACTGAGCCGAGGAGATGTTGAAGAAGCTCTCAATGCCTACGAACAATTGCTCTCTCTCGTGCCGGACAATGCCGATGTCCGCAACCGCCGAGATCAATTGCGTCAGGAGTGGCAACCGAAAAGTCCCAGCCACGCTAAGGCACGTGAGTATCTGCTGAAAACCTGGCCGGGGGTAGCTTCCGTTGCGGACTTCCGGGATAGCCTGCCGCAATTAGGGATGGCGGTCGAGGAGTGCATGAAACACAACGATCACTACACTCTGCGCAAATTGCTGCACCATTTCAACACTGCAGTGGTCAAACTCAACGAACTTCATGATGCCCTCGATCCCAATCGGGAACAAGACCGCAAAGAGATCGAGCAGATCAAACAGCTTGGGGCGAATCTGGCTGCATTGGAGAAACGGATTCAAGATTATGTGGTCCGATTTTCCGATACTGGAAAACCTTAGATCTGTTCACTCCGAAAGCCCTTCCTGCATACCCACAGCACAAAACACTTCGCCCCAGAGTCGATAGAGTCAGTTATGGGCGGGAGCTTTTTGAGGTGGTGCAGGCACAGGGTGAAGAACGTAGGAACCATCGGACATGGGCAGGAGAATGTCCTGGCCTGGTGTGAGGCACGGGGCGGCGACTGGAAAGGTGCCTGGTAGCTGAAGCTGAGATGAGGCGATGACCTGACCGCTCGTGCCCTGAAGGCGTGTGATTCGTCCCTGCAAATCCACCACGACCCAGTCGCCGTTGGGTAAAGGCAGCGGTGGGCCAACCAGCGAAGACCGTCGGTCCTCCTCCGGTCGATAGACCCACAGCGCAGCATCTTGCTGAGGATCGAGACAGACCACCAGGTGGTTGGCGACTGTGTAAGTGACTCGGAATTGTCCCTGGGCATCGAACGTGCTATTCAGGTGCGAAGTGGGTGGTCCTAGGGGCAAGACCGCGCCGGGACGCCATCGCCGCTGCGGTGGTTCGATGCGATCAGCAGCATACATCCAGACATTGCCCGTTGTATCGGCGAGCAGGAAATGAGAAGCCGAGCCGTCTTGTTTCTCTTTTTGGACCAGCGGCAATGGGGGAACAATAGGACGATCGCGTAGGATCCACTCGCCGGCGTCGCTCCAACGCTGACCGTCAGGCCAGTGCCACCGTTTGAGGGTCCGGCTGCCGTCACTACTGATGAAGGTATCTGTGCTCAGAGCGCACAGCATAGCTCCAGAGGGAGCATTCTCGCGGCGTTCGACCCGCCAGGACGGTCCCGCTTCCAGTCGATCGGGAGAGGTCAGACCTGTGCCGCGGATATGGCGATAGATCAATCCATCCGCTAGAGGGATGAGCAAGTTCTCCCCGAGGAATGCGGGCCGTCCAGCCAGGGGAGCTGCCGGAGTAACATGGCCTTCATGCCAGAGCCTTCCATCCTTGATCAAGCGAATGAGCAGACGCAGTTGCCGACGATCACGCTCCACCTCTTCGTAGGGTGTCACGGTGGCCGCGAGGGAATGATCCCCAGATGTGACCACTTCCGTCACGCCCACACTGTTCGGCGGCATAGGTGCCAAGATATGATCAGCCCCCGCGATGAGTGTGACCGATGGGTTGTTGAGCAAGTTGTGGTGCAAGGTAAAGGCACTTCCATCCCGACCCAAGAGAAGGATCACCTCTCCCTGCACGACCGGAGAGATAGCATGAGTTACGCCGAGTTGTCGACGCCAACGGATGGAGCCATCGCTCAGTTGAACCAGCGCTGCTTGACAGGCAGGCGGATCCAGCCATCGCAAGGACAGACACGCTGTTTGCCGTGGGATTTGTACCATCGGTTGGTGCAAGGGTACGCCCAGTGGTCGCGAAGAATGCAGCGGCACAATATCCCAGCCGCGTTGAGGATGAAGACCAAGGCGGTACTTTTGCAAAGTAGCTCGTGCCAGCACGAGGTAAGACCCCTCTTCAGCACCGATGACGGCAGCGGGCAGCGGCAGGGTGGACGACTCTGCACTCGCCTGCAAAGCCAGACGATCCGGTAGAGCGGACAACGGCGGGTCGGGACCTCCTGCCGGATTGAGAGTAAACAGACGCAGACGACCTGCATCCGTAACAATGGCCAGACGTTCGCCATCGCTTACAGGCGGAAAATGGGCCCACCCTTCCAGGGGATATTCCACCGCAGAGAGTTGTCTCTCAGGGGGGGGAGTATCGCTAGATCGGACGACCTCGAGCGGTGGCAAGGAGAACAGCCGCAGTTTCATGCTGCGGGCCCCGTCGGTCTGACACAAAAGCAGACGCTGTTCCGAAGCAGCAGGCGGCAAGGAGGCCACCTCCAGTACTAACGGTGGTACCCGCACGGTTCCCGGCTCATGGCCGGTGTGGAGAACTTGGAGACACCGCAGAGGTAGAAGATTCTCCTCCTCATCCCGGGCGTTTCCGTCCAACACAAAGATGCGCCGAGCTTCTGCGGTGGCATAGAGGTAACGTCCTTTCGGTTCTACCGTGAGATGAGCAATGGGCTGACCCAAGCGGATACGTCCCTGACGCGTGCCAGCCATCGCATCAAACTCATAAATGGTTCCCCATTCATCCCGAAGCGGGACGTAAGCTCGGCTACCGATCACGACAGGGGGACCGGCCACTGGGGCAGGCAAAGGTTGATACCAGCGGAGGGTACCACTTCGCAACAGATAGGCAGCAATCCCGTAGTGACGTTCCGCGTGGTGAGCACAGAGCAGGATGTCACTGATACCTTCCGGCAACGTCAGACGGGTCAACGTTGGGGGAAAAGTCACGTCGGCTCCGACACGGATGGCCCAAAGCAAAGTTCCGGAGTCTTCTTCCAGAGCGTAGAGGATACCACGAGCGATCACGGGGAAGACCGCTGGGGGTCCCTCGGCATTGGTCGGGGTAGCAACATTCGATGCAGGACTCAGCGGGGCCATACAGAAGATGGTGCGAACTGTGCTGAGCGGCGGCTCTTGAGGAGCGGCAGGGTCCAGTTCGTAACGGATCATGGCTCGGAGCCGAGTGCGTGCATCGTTCAACAACGCCTGTGCTTCCGGGTCAGTCAACCAACCGGCGTGGGCCAGTTCGTTTTCCACGGTGGCAATCCGGGCATCTGTGATGGTGGTCAAATACTCGCGAGCCTTAGTCAATGCCTGCCGTCGGGATTGTTCCTTTTGCAGCTCCCCTTCCAGACGTGCAAATTCCTGGTGCCATTGGTCCAAAGGAGGATCATCGGTGGCGCGGAATGGCTGCAGACTTTTCAGTAACTCTTTCCCCGCTTGCACTGTCTGGCGGACCTTCTCTTCCAGGGCAGCCTGATGGGAACGGTCATTGCGGAACTTGGTCAATTGTTCATCCGCATGAGCCACCATGTCTTCGCAGAGTTTCTTCCCGGCTTCCTGAATATCGTGGCCGTATCCTGAACCAGGCTTGGACCAAGGAGAATCTTTGTGGGTAGCAACAAATCTCTGCCAACGTTCCCAAGCTGCCGTGTAGTCCTCGCGATTCGTGACGACGCGTACCGCTGCTTGCAATTCGGATAAATCGACGAAAAAGCGATATTTGTCATGGTCGGCACTGTTGGGATAATCTTCAACCAGCTGGCTATACGCTTTGGCTGCTTCCTTGTAATTGCCCTGCTTGTAATGTTCCTCGGCAACGGCAAGCAACCGACGTTCGGCCAGGTCCTGATAGTACAGCAGATAAAATGCGATGGATCCCAGCAACAGCACCGCGATGATCGACAGGCTGATCAGCAGGATTGGCGCCCAATGCCGTCGTCGTTGGCGATCCGGCAGGAGGAGAAACTCATCGGCTTGGACGGTCGATGCGGACACTGCTGAGGGGGTGACCGCCTCGTTGGTGATCGGAGTTGCAACAGTGGGAACTTCCAATCCTTCTGACCATTCAATTTCCTGAACAGGCGGTGCAGACGAGGCAGCGGAAGGCGAATCCAAGGCATTGGAGGAAGGTGTCGTAGCTGTGGTACAAAACGTCGAGGCCGTAGGCGACTGAGGGGATGCACCTGGGATGGTGGCACTCGCGGCTGTGGGCGACTGAGGGGAGGCGTCGGGAACGATGGGAGTAGCGGGCACGGCAGGTCTTGGGCCTGGCCTGGCAGCGGGAGACGGCGACCCGGCAGGTGGAGCAGGAGGAGCAGCAGGTGGAGAAGTCAGCGGGCGATCCGCTGATGCGGTCGAGCCAGCTGGGGAGGTACCTGGAGAAGGACCTGATTTGCTGCTGGCAACTCCCCCGCGTTCTTTGGGGGAAGCCGACCGAGAGAGCAGGCTCGGTTTGGTTGGTGTTGTTTGGGGGGGTGTAGTCGATGATGTTCTGGCTTCAGAAGTTGGTCTTACAATAGGTTTAGCTGGCTCAGGTTCCACGGGTTGGGCTAACGGTTGAGCTTTAAATACCTTGCCGCACCCGCGATTGGGACAACGCATCGACTTGCCCAACACTTCAGGCTGAACGTTGTATTTAGTCTCACAGTGCGGACATTGCACGATCATAGACACGGTTGCCCTCGTCACACACGTTTCTGTTGAGGAACACCGGCCGTATTTCCCCAGCGTGCCGGACTTGCTGGTCTCGCTCGACGTCACGACTTCAGGGTTCAGTATAACAGATTACCTACCTCATTCTAACCGAATGTGTTCTTTGGGGGAGTGGTGAGCAGAGGAACCGTTTTCGAGATGGCGGTACACCCCAAAGTCGTGGAAGAAGAGGCGCTTGGCCCAACGGTACAACAGGTTTTGTTCGGGGATTTCTTGACCGGGCAGATATTGCGAGGGACGTGGTGTCATCGCAGCCAGTTCTGCCAAGGCAGTCTGGCGAACCGTGGTATCTCGCGCGTTGTGGTGCAGAACGAGTTGGCGGAGCAGGTCTGGGCGTTCCAATACGATGCACCCGCGGGTGGTACGGGCAGCCAGTCGGCGAAACTCGGCCAGAAATGCGGAATGGAGGAACTTTTCCCGTAACGGACGGTTGTCCACCTGTCGATCAATCGACTCACAAGCAAACTGGACAATCGGGCACGGCTCGATGTCGCCCCACGGATTGATATGGTGGCTCAGACCGTTGGCTGCCGGACACAAGGCCCGGCCTTCTCCGTCATGATAGGCATCAATGATGATGATCGGCTTGCGTGCTCGCATCTCCACGACAAAACGTCGGACTTGCAAAGCCTCCTCCGCGGAGAGACACAATTCCGGCTGGGGGTTCGGACCCATTGGTCGATAGACATGGAACCAAGTGTACAGAACGCCCCAATCGATCAACTGATCGATCCACTCCTCGCGGAGCAGATCGCGGATGTTGCTGCGGCAGACGCTGGTACATACGCCCGTGAGTAAACCGGCGTCCAGAGCATGGCGCAACCCTTGCAGCGTTTTGCTCAAGACGCCAGGACGACCCCGGCGGATGTCCGAGACACGTTCGGTGCCTTCCACAGAGATCAACGGCGTCACATTCCCCATCTGATACATGCGGCGGGCACGCTCTGGAGTCAAGAAGTGGCCATTGGTGAAAATCTGGAAGTAGCAATCGGGGTGTTCCGCGAGCATGTCCAGAAGATGAGGATGCATGAACGGTTCACCCCCGACAATGCCGAAGAAGACATTTCCCATCGGTCGGGCCTCGCGAACGAGCCGATGAAAGACCTCAGGGCTCATCGCTTGCTGGCGAGCCGAAACATCCACCCAACAGCCTTGGCAGCGTAGATTGCAACTGTTGATTACGGAGATATACAAGAACGGCGGAAAGAATTTCCCCTGCTGTAAGCGGAGTTTATGGCGGTGGATTGAAAGCGCCCCTTTGAAACCTATGAGATAGAGCAGTCGGAGGAGTAAACGCTTGTCAGTTTCCCGGAGGAGTCGGCTAAGGAGTTGCAAGGTGGCACCAATACTCACAGGATTTTCCTCGGAATGTTTTTCCGTTCGTCACAGTGCAAGTCGGCGGGTACACTACGACCCACTGTCGTAGAAGACAGCGTGTGTATGACCCGTAGCGGTACACACGGCCTATGTGCGATCCGTCATGTAGCGAGCCGGTGAGTGGCAGACACAATCGGTCCGGACGATAACCACCCGTGGCTCTTACAAACAGTCTAGCATCGCTGCACTGGCTGTCGAGATGGAGAAACGAAAAGCGAGGGTCTCCGGACACGGTGGGGAAGCGGCCTTACAATCAAAAACATGAAGCAACGATGGACGCGTTGGGGAGTGGTGATCAAGTCTGGGCTGGCGTTGGCCATCGTGTTGGGCGTTGGCCGACAATTTGCTCGTATTCTGGGCGATGACACTTGGCAGGGGACAGGCGGTATTCAACGCTGGGAAATAATTCCCCTTGTCGGGTTGCTCTATCTGGCGGCACATAGCAGTTGGGGCAGTTTCTGGGTCCGGCTCTTGCGGGAACAAGGGGTGCCGGTGAGTTGGTATGCCGGTTTGCGTTGCTATTTTGTGAGCCAGTTTGGCAAATATGTACCCGGAAAGGCCTGGGTGATCGTGCTGCGGGTGGGGATGCTGTCGCCGCGCTGGCAGGTACCGGCTCTGACGGTTGCCATGACGGCCACCTACGAGACCTTGGCGAGCATGGGAGCAGGCGCCTTGGTGGTGGTGCTCTGTGTACCATTTATGGGGGTACTGCCACCCAATCTGTCCGAGCATTGGGGATGGTGGTTTACGCTGATAGCCAGCTTGCCGGTGGGCCTGGCTTTGCTCCACCGTGTGGTCTGTGGCTGGCTCCGAGAGCGTGGCAAAGGGGCCGTGGCTGCTCCCTCCTGGTTTCTCTTGTTCCAGGGCACCGTTCATGGTGTGATCGGCTGGTTGCTCCTGGGTGTCAGCCTGGGTTTACTCCTCGAGGCCATGGATCCAGGTTGGGAGTGGACCGGATCGCGTGCAGCTGCGCTTGTGGGTACGGTAGCTTTGGCCTATGTAGCTGGGTTTGTCGTTTTGGTGACCCCGGGTGGGTTAGGTGTGCGGGAATGGGTATTGTTGCATACCTTGCCGCCATTGCTTCTGACCGGTGCGGACACCGTGCCGATGATTCTGGCAGCTCTGGCAGCTTTATGGTTGCGACTGATCTGGACGGTCGCGGAGGTGCTCTGCGCCGGTTTGCTGTACCTGCGTCCCGCATTACCACCCCCCATGATACCTTTGAATCTGCCTCGTCCGTCATCGCAACCTTATGTCTGAGACGTCCCTCGATTCTGTGCCTTCTGCCCCGGACATCTCGCTGGTGGTCCCCATTTACAATGAGCGAGATAATCTACCCGTATTGCTTCAGGAGGTGCAACAAGTCTGTCAGTCCGCGGAGCTGGCTGAGTGGCATTGGGAAATGATCATTGTGGATGATGGTAGCACCGATGGCTCCTGGGAGGTGATTCAGGAGTTGGCGGCTGGGGAAGAACGGCTCTGTGGCTTGCGTCTTCGGCGCAACTTCGGCAAGGCAGCCGCACTGCAAGCGGGTTTCCATGCAGCTCGGGGCAGCATTGTCATCACGCTCGACGGCGATCTTCAGGATGATCCGCGGGAGATTCCCCGATTCATACAAGCCCTCCAACAGGGTGCCGATGTCGTCAGTGGCTGGAAGGTACAACGCTGCGATCCTTGGCACAAAGTCATTCCCAGCCGGATCTTCAATCGTCTGGTAAGCTGGTTGACCGGTGTGCGACTGCATGATCACAACTGTGGCTTCAAAGCATATCGGGCCGATGTGTTGCGGGAGCTTCACCTCTACGGAGAACAACATCGCTTTGTGCCGGTGCTGGCCGCCGAACGCGGCTTCCGGATTGCAGAGTTGCCCGTCCATCATCGCCCTCGGCGGTTTGGCTACTCCAAATACCGCTGGCAGCGTTTCATCAAGGGCCTGCTCGATCTAGGCACTGTCTTTTTTCTGACTCAGTATGAACATCGACCGCAGCATCTCCTGGGTAGTACCGGATTGATCTGCGGGACGATCTCTGTAGGGGGAGTGTCAGCCTGTTTGCTGACCTTGCTCCTGAGTGATGGGTCGAATTGGTCCAAACCCGCCTGGGCCGGCTGGCTCCTGGGTCTGCTCCTGAGCTTGACTCTGGGATTGATCGGCGTGCAATTGTTGACATCCGGGTTGCTGGCGGAACTGATTGTCGTGCGGACCATGACCTGCGACGAAGGCTATGGTATTGCGGAACGGACTCCTTGCAAGCGTGGAGCAACTCCAACGACAATCCCTCCGCGGCCGCCGTCCCAGCAACCATCGGATGAACCTTCCAGTTCCACCAACAACTGAGGCGTTATCGCGGTGGCGCATATGGAAAGAGGCGATGAGATCGTGCGTCGGGCCTCAACCTGGCTGATCGCGGTGTCACTAGCGATCGCTGTAGCTAAGGTGGTCAGCGCCGAATTGTTGTATGAGCCCAGTCGATTCACCCCTCCGGATGATGCGGGATACAGTCGCATCCGGCCGGATCCACCGCGGTACTGGCCCCCGGTTCGTCCGGATCCCACACCGATGTTCAGCTCCAATGATCGGTCACGTTGGGCCACGGTGCGTGCCCTGGTCGATGACGGTACCTACGTCATAGGTCGGCGTCACTACCCCGATCCGCACGATCCGCAGCGTTATGTCGATAGTGGGATCATCACAGAGCCGGCTTACCGCTCTTTGGACATTGTCCTCAATCCTGACACCCACGCGTTCTACTCGAGTAAGCCTCCTCTGTTTGCGACTCTTGTGGCTGGCGAATACTGGTTGCTCAAGCGTCTTTTCGGTTGGGATATTGTACGGGACCGCTGGCTGGTCGTTCCCACCATTCTGCTCACCGTCAACGTCCTGCCCTGGGGAGTATTTTTGCTGTTGCTCCACCGCTACCTGATCACCCGGGATGATCAGCTGGCCCGGGGAGATCGGTTGACGGCCGGTCTTTTCACGATGGCTGTCGCGGCTCTGGGGACATTCCTGCTCACGTTTGCTGGGACACTCAACAATCACCTGCCGGCGGCATATTGCGTCCTCTTCGCTCTCTATCCTGTGTTGATAGCTATGAGACAGCAGCGGTCGATGCGTATTGCCGAATATTTTAGCAGTGGCTGGTTTGCCGGTTGGGCCTTCACGTTTGAGTTGCCAGCGTTGGCATTTCTAGTGGCCCTGGGATTACCGTTGCTCAGGCAGCATCCGCGTGCCACGCTGCTGGGATTCCTCCCCGCCACTTTATTGCCGATTTCGGCGTATTTTGTTGTGAACTACATCGCCCTGGGGATGCTGGCGCCACCATATAGTCAGTTTGGGGGAGCATGGTACAACTTCGCGGGGAGCCATTGGGCCAAGTGGGGGACCGCCGCGGCCAAGGGGATCGACTTCAACCAGGAGCCAACGCTTATTTATGCCTTCCATTTGCTGTTCGGTCATCACGGCTGGTTCAGCCTGACACCGGTTTGGCTCGTGGCTCTGGTCGGTTTATGTCGCCAGAGTTCCGGGGCACTTGCGGACCTGCGTCGGCTGATCCGTCGTCAATCGCCTCCCCCAGGTTGGACGCCGGCACTTTTAGCACTGATGATCCTTGGGGTGTCGCTGATTGTTTTCGTCTTCTACTTGACACGGACGCAAAGTTACAACTACGGCGGTTTCACCAGTGGTCCCCGCTGGCTGTTCTGGCTGATTCCTCTTTGGTTGCTGGGATTACCGCAGGCTGCTCAATCTCTGGCGACTTCCCGCTGGGGACGAAGTGTCCTGGGGTTGACACTGGCTATTTCGGTGTTCTCCGTGATGTACCCTGCAACCAACCCGTGGCGGCACCCGTGGTTGCTCAATCTCCTGGAGTTTTGCGACGTGCTGCATTACTGACAGCTTGCAACCTCGGGCGATGAAGGGGGCGGTTCTGACGAAACATCTTCCTTCATGGAAAATAGGGATTGAGGTACGATGAAACCACCGCATCTCAACTTCTCCATTGGAGAGTTCCAAGGAAAGAAGTTACCTTGAACATGATCACGAAATAACGGAGCTGAGGATATGAGTGAGCAGCCCACTCCTGCGGCATCCGAACCTGTTGCGGCGGTACAACCTCTTCCCGAGGAAGCACCGCTGGTTGTGTTGATCCCCTCGTCCGAGTTGGTATCGAACCCACGACGACCCCGACCAGGCCTAATCGAAGCGATTCTCTGGTGCGTAGTATTCCTGCTCACGCAACTGACCGCGGCGCTCGTGGTGACAGCGGGGGTGCTTGCTGGTTTCGCCGTTGTTCAGGAGCATCCTTGGGAGTTTGCGCTTGGTCAGCTAGCGGCTTTGGGACAAGGTCAGCGGTCAGGCGGTGAAAAGCTCGATTCGTCCCCAGACACCGGCAGCCGGCAGGAGGATCAGACGTCCCACGATTCCAGGCAGGATCAAGCACCGCCCGATTCCGGACAGGATCGGGAACAACCGCCAACCGTGGAGACATCCTCCGCTAAGGTACCCCGTGAGATCTCCCTGGCTTTGGTTTACGGCATGCTGGGTGCTCAGGTGGCGTCCTGGTGGTTGATCCGACGGGTGGTACCTCGTGTTGTAGGGACGAATTGGAAGCAAAAGATCGGCTGGCGACGCCCCCGGGTCTGCCAGTTACTCATCGTCCTCCTTGCGGTGGTGCCGTTCATGGTGCTGGCAGGCGGATTGCAGGAATTGCTCAAGTGGCTTGGTGCCGGAGAGCATTTGCAGATTGCCGATTCCTTACGAGCGATCTTTCAGCATGCTCCCTTGGTGGTGACACTCGCGGCAACGGCCTTGGGCCCAGGGGTCGTTGAGGAGGTCTGGTGCCGGGGATTTCTGGGGCACGGTCTGACCGTACGTTATGGTCTCATCCCAGGGGTGGTGTGGACCTCTCTGCTTTTCGGGTTGTTGCATCTGGACCCGGCTTATGCTCTGGTCACGGCAGCGATGGGGGCCTATCTGCATTTTGTCTTTCTCATGTGTGGCTCGATTGTAGCCCCGATCATGTTACATACCCTCAACAATGCCTTGGCTGTCCTGGCGACGTTGTATCCCTCGATGCTTCCAGCATTGGCTACCGATGGGCCGGGGTTATCCCTGGTAGGCTATGCCCTGGCCGCCATCGTTCTCGTAGGATGCAGTTATGCTTTATGGCGGACACGTCCTCGGACCAGCCTGACAATCTGAGCAACTGCACCCGAGTTGCCTGCAGATTTCCCGTTTTTTCGGCTCAAACCCATCGGAAGGCACCAGGGTCAAGCATGGGATTCCCGTGGACGGATCGGTGCTCATTCGCGAGGGAGAAGGTCTTTGATCAAAACGGCGGAGCGACGGCCTTGTAATTCGTACTTTTCGCGTCGGGAGGGGGGCAGATCGTCCGGATGACCGATGCGGAAACCGCCCTTTTGGATGAAGTAGTGGACGGCTTGCGTGGACAGGGCAAAGAGGCGAGGGATGCCGCGACTCCGAGCGACATTTTCCACAAAAGCGATCAATTTCTGGCCGATTCCCTGATTTTCATAGCGGCTGTCCACATATAGACTTGCCAGTTCGGCCACCTTCTGTTCCGGGTATACATGGAGAGCAACACAGGCGACGGGATTGCGGTCCACCTCAAAAACGAAGTAGTCCCCGATGATCTTTTCCAGCTCCGCCCGTGTTCTCTTGACCAATTCATCGTTGGCAACCCCTTGTTGAATGAGTGCGTGGATGGCGCGAACATCCTTTTTCTGAGCTTGACGGATCGATTGATACTCGTTGGCATGGATCAGAGTACCGATCCCCTCGTTGGAGAAGACTTCCCCAAGAAGTCCTTCCTGTTCCCGGCCATCGATGATGTGGACACGTTCGATCCCTTCCTTGCAAGCCCGGATGGCGTGGAGCAGCTTCGTCACAACTTGGGGGGGCAGCTCCTGGCGATACCGTTTGAGAAAGGTATCAGCTTCGTGTACTGGCATTTGTCGGATAATGGAGCCATCGGGGCCTGGAATACCACCTTCGGTGCTCAGGTAAATCAGCTTGATGGCCCGGAGAGCTTTGGCCACTTCCACCGCCACAGCGTCCGAGTTCAGGCGGAAGGAGTTGCCACAGCCGTCGATCCCGATGGGTGGGATGACGGGAATAATGTCATGTTGCAGCAATGTGGTTAGTAGTCCCACATCGACACGTTCCACGCGTCCGGTGAAGAGATGATCCACGCCTGCGAGAATGCCAGCGGGATGAGCAACAATCGCGTTAGGGCAGACGGCCCGCAGGTCATTGGCCGTCAACCCTTCCACGATTTCGTGGGTCACCCGATTGGCCGCCGTGATCGCTACTTGCAGAGTCATCCGATCGGTTACACCAGTGCCATCGAGGTCGGAGGGTGTGACACCGATCATTTCGGCATAGCGCCGGATTTGTCGAGCTGCTCCGTGAACCAGGACAACCTGAATGTTGAGACTACGCAACAGGGCAATGTCCAGAAGCAGATTGGGGAAGTTGTCATCTTCGACCACGGCCCCATCCAAGGCAATGACGAAGACCCGATCCCGGAAACGAGGAACGTAACGCAGGATTTCGCGGAAATGAGTCAACCGTTCACGCATGGAACCCGCTCGCACTCTTTGGTGACCTCCCTGGCTCCCTGCCGACTTACAAGGAAAACCTTGGGATTACCTGGGATCTTATGAGAAAACCTAGGTTAGGGATTACCTGGGATTCCGTAAGGGATCGCCTAGGTTCGTAACTCCAGACAGCCGTTGCTTGTCGTCTAGAATAGCCGCTAGCCTTAGGAAGAGAACATCTTCTACCTTTGGTGCCGGAGGAGTCCTTTATGCCGGAGAAGGTCGTGATCATCGGTTCGGGTCCTGCTGGTTGGACCGCAGCGATTTATGCAGCACGCGCCGAGCTGAACCCCTTGGTTTTCCAGGGAAATCCTTACGATGAACGCAATCGCCAGAACGGAACGTTACCTTTAGGACAGCTCGCCTTGACAACGGAAGTGGAAAATTTCCCCTCCTGGCCGCCCGGGGATACCCGCCAATATCTGGCGACAGCGCTGCGACGCGATGACCCGGATTTCCCGCATTGGGTCGCCACCAACCAGCCGCAACCGACCCACGGCATCAATGGTCCGGAACTGATGGCCTTGATGCGACAACAGGCCGTGCATTTCGGAGCACGGGTCGAGTCCAAGGATGTCGTCAAAGTTGATTTGCGCCGACGTCCGTTTCTCGTGACGGCTCATGATGGGCAGACTGTAGAGACCCACACGCTGATCATCGCTACGGGTGCCCGGGCGAACTATCTGGGCTTACCGAGCGAGGAGCGTTTCAAAAATCGCGGTGTTTCAGCCTGCGCCGTTTGCGACGGTGCTTTACCCCGCTTCCGGAACAAACCTTTGGTGGTCGTCGGAGGTGGTGACTCCGCGGTGGAAGAGGCTACCTACCTGTCCAAGTTCGCCAGTGAGATTCACCTGCTGGTGCGTCGGGATGTCATGCGTGCCAGCAAGATCATGCAAGAGCGTATCAAGAGCAATCCGAAAGTCACCATTCATTGGCACACCGAGGTTGACGAAGTGTTAGGCGACGATACCAACGGTGTGACCGCTATCCGGGTCCGTAACAATCAGACGGGGGAGAAGCGGGTGATTCCGGCCTCTGGGATGTTTCTAGCCATCGGTCACACCCCGAACGTGGCTTTCCTGGAAGGGCAAGTCGAACTGACCTCCAAGGGTTACATTCGCTGGACTACCTTAGGACGCACCTATACGAGTGTAGAAGGTGTTTTTGCCGCCGGCGATGTAGCCGACGATTATTACCGTCAGGCGGTGACCGCAGCGGGTACCGGATGCATGGCAGCACTCGATGCCGAACGTTACCTGGCTCATCATGGTCTGGCCTGATCCTTACATATCATGGACGCTTTGTGCACTCCCTCAATCTCCAGAAGGTTTCCGGGAACCCAGCGGGATTGACCAATGGACTTACTCGAATAGATGTCCCAGCGGTCGCATTCCCCCTCAGAAACAGGGACGGATTTCCCGATGTTAACAAGGCCAAGCCTCGTTTCAGCCACGGAATTTCAGGCTCGCGTGCCAAAATATCCGCCGGTGACAGCGATCAGGACACCTTCCCAGATTTTCATGGTATCCACACTGGGCTGCTGACTCATGTTGGGCAGGATCACAAACTGGAAGAGCATTTCAAACAACAGAAGCAGTATGGCAATGATACCGATCCAGGCCCGCAAGGTCATAAACAGTTGACTTTGACGACCCAGTACAAAACGCAGCAGCAGACCCGCTCCGAACCCTCCGGATAAACAAGCCAGTAGCACGGGCCATTGCGCAATATCTTTAGGATCGGGAGTCAATCGTTGCGGCAACCGCTGGGGATCCACGTACAACACGTAGGCGATCACAGCAATACTGCCGCCGACGAAAATGAATCGCATCAACCAGGGCAAAAACCGCTGGGTATGCAATTCCGATAGCGGTTGAGAAACAAAGGCGAGAAAGACCAAGGTCAGCAAGAAAAAGTGGCCCAGCGGAACATGGAGTTCCGCATGCGAAGGATAGAGCATTACCACCCAGAAGAAGGAACAGATCAGCACGGAGAGGAAACCGCGAACCGTACCGACGGGCAATCCGTAGGTCGGATACTCTTGGGCGTAAGATTGTGTGGACATGGGTAGTCTCCCGGAGTAGGGGAGTCAGATTCCGCTGCCTCTCACTATACCAAAATTCGCTTCCATGCAGCATTTCTTTTGCGGATTGCACGTCCCATGGATCCCACCGTTGAATGTCCACGGATACCATAGGCGCGGTTCATTGTCCCCGTCATCCTGCCGTTTCGAGTCGGAATTCGGCAGTCACCGGGAGACATTGGCTATGCCTGGGGGCATCGGCAACTCCTAGAGATATCGGGAAAACCGCATGGGAAGAGGCGGTGTAGGGGATAATGGGTGACGCCTGAGGTGGAGGACTAGGTGAAAAAGAGGCGGTGCAAGGGGATGGGGTAGGGGCCAAGTTTCCCACCGTAGTTTCCCGCGGAAATCCGAAACGCACCGGTTTGACACGCCGCTGTGATCCCCACGCGCATGGCGTGTTCCACAGCGGCCAGGCTCAATCCGTCGATGACGATTTCATACACGGCGTTGACCTCGGGAGGAAGTTTGCCAGGCACCGCGCCACGCAGGGTAGGACAATAGGCGTCGTTGGTGCTCGCCTTGAGAGCCTTGTATTTGCTGCCGACTTTGCTCCCGCTGCGTACGATTCCTCCGGGGAAGGGCAAGATCACCTCGGGTAGCTGACGGATAGCCTGCACGGCAGCCTCCGCCGCGGCTAGGGCTTCTTTTTGGGAGCGACCTAGGATCAGGAAGTTGCCACCAGCCACCCCCTTGACCGTTCCGAAGGTCTCCTCGCAGAGGAATTCCCCATCCATCGTGGGAACGCGCCAGTAACGTTTGCCGTCCAGATATTTGCTGACCTGCCAGCCGTCGCCGAAGTATCGTAAGGCTCCGCCCACCTTGATCGACCGTGCGGGGTCGATGGGCAGACCGTTGTAACATGCTGTGGTGGCACAGGTCAGCACACACTGGGCCACGCGGTTGACTACTGCTCTTTGCAAAGCATCCCGGCTGAAAGCAAAAAGCAGCAGGCTGATGCCCGGTCGTCCGTCTGGTGTCTCCTGACAGGACAATTCCCGTTCGATACCCGCTTCGGCGTCGCAACCGATGACCGAGGTTGCATAACCCGTGGCCGCCTGCGCAGCGGTCCTAGCCCAGGTGGATGACTCAGCAGTTATGATGACGCGGGTGGCCGTCATCCCGAAAGCTTCGGCGAACGTGTCTTCGATTTCCACACCGTGAAGTGTTCGGCTCGCGGTCTCCTCAACCGGTGCTGCGGATGTAGAAGTCATCGTACGGCTCGTCCCCTTCTGTTCTTGGGCTGAAGTCGCTACTAACATACATAACGATTTCTTAGTTTGGAGACCGCTGTGATGCCCGGTCGTTACCTGCTCATTCCCATTCGTTCCAGTAGGCAAGGGGTTCAAGTCAACGTCGGCAAGGAAGGGCCGGATTACCAGACCTTGGTCACCGTTTTGACCATGCATCCGGAGGATATGCGTGAAGCCGGCGTGCAGGCCGGACAACAGGTGCGGGTGCGTACTCAGCACGGGGAGGCGATCTTTGTTTGTCAATCGGGGAACGTTCCCCGTGGTTTACTTTTTGTGCCTTACGGACCTCCTACTTGCCGACTGATGGGAGGTGACACCGACGGTACCGGCATGCCGACCTCCAAAGGTTGGGAGGTTGTCATCGAACCGATGGAGACCAATGAAGAACCGGCTTCCACAATGAAGGAGATGTTCCCTCCACCTGAGAAATGATACAAATAAGGAAAGCCATCCTATAATAACGAAGCGTAACACCGCATGTAACTACTCGGGAGAACCGACTGAATATGCTTCCGATGGACCCACAACAGGTTGCTGCGGAACAAGCCGAAGGGCCAGCTTGGGAGGAAATTGCTCCGGGCCGTTTTATGCCTCGGCGTATCCGCGGAAGTTTCCGGGGTCGGGCTTTGGGGTGAGCCTTCGTCCTGCCGTCGTCCCGTGGGGACGCTTCCGCCGATGACAATGCTGGGCTACGCCTGGCTCACTCCAATGCCAGAGAACACGCGGGTGGGGAACCTACTCCCGCCGAACTGTGACTGCTCCTGGAGCAGTCTATGCCCCTGTACTTCACCGAGACTACTTCGATGGAACTGAGCGTAGTCAAGAACGCTGTCTGCACATTCTGCGGGTGTGTGTGCGACGACATCGAATTGCACGCCGACGCCGAGCGGATAATCGAAACCAAGCGGGCGTGTGTGCTGGGCGAAGCCTGGTTCAAGCACCATACTGCCGAGCGTCTTTATCCGCCGGCCTTGATCGACGGTCGGCAGGCCACAGTCGACGAGGCAATCGAGCGGGCTGCGGACATCCTGGAGCACAGCGATTTGCCACTGATCTACGGCCTAAGCAATATTACGTGCGAAGCCCAGCGGGAAGCGGTGTGGCTTGCAGAAACCGTCGGTGCTGTCATCGACAGCCATACTTCGCTTTGACACGGTCCGACTGAGATCGCTGCCCAGTTGGGTGGCAAGGTTTCTTGTACCTTGGGTGAAGTGAAAAATCGGGCGGACCTGATCATCTACTGGGGGGGTAACCCAGCGGAATGCCATCCTCGTCACTTTACCCGGTACACCCTGACTCAGAAGGGGAAATTCACGCCCCGCGGACGCAAGGACCGGACCATGGTCCTCGTGGATATTCGCGAAACACCCTCGGCCAAGGCAGCGGACATTTTCCTGCAGGTGCGACCGGGAAAGGATTTTGAAGTCCTGACCATCCTGCGGGCCTTGATCAAAGGGCAAACAGTGGATCCCACTGCTGTCGCCTCCACCGGTTTGACTCTAGAGCAGCTGCAGGACCTGGCCCACCGGATGAAGACGGCCCGCTTCGGTGTCTTGTTTTTCGGGATGGGCTTGTCGATGACCCGCGGCAAGCACATGAATAGTGCCGCCGCCCTGATGTTGGCTGCAGAACTGAATGCCTACACCAAATTCGTCGCTATGCCTATGCGGGGTCATGGCAACGTCACGGGTGCGGACGTGGTGTTACGGTACACCACGACCTATCCGTTCGGCGTCTCCCTTTCCCGTGGATATCCCCGCTTCAATCCCGGAGAGTTTTCGACGGTTGATATGCTAGTGCGTGGGGATAATGATGCGACTCTGGTGGTCGGAGCCGACCCCGGGGCGACCATGCCTCAGCCGGCCATCGAGCACCTCCGCCGCACACCTACGATCGTCCTGGATCCGAAGGTTACCCATACGAGTCGGCTCGCTCGGGTTCACATCACCACCGCCGCTACCGGCATCAGTGCCCCCGGTACTGTTTACCGAATGGATGAAGTGCCTCTGCCGTTGAGACCCATCCTTCGCTCACCGTATCCGACGGACGAGGAGGTCCTCCGCCGCATCCGTCAGACCATCCAAGCCCGTGGCGGTGATTTCATTCCTACCCCCGCTCATGTCCAGCTCGCTTGATCAAACTGTCCTTCACGTGTCATTACTTCCTATCCCCTTTGTCCTCTTCCAGCTCTGAGACATTCTTTTATTTACGCTTTCCCTGTTGCCGAGGGTTGGGGATTGGACTAGGCATCCCTCATTAGATGTCCGCACTGCCGGTGTTCCAGT
>Ga0209017_10000039_pt1 | contig 114974 bp, 115 predicted proteins | sample YNPBryunderm2012_FD_185812 | JGI IMG/M metagenome (GOLD analysis project Ga0209017, IMG submission 185812) | Anoxygenic and chlorotrophic microbial mat microbial communities from Yellowstone National Park, USA - YNP Bryant MS undermat 2012... ... | reverse complement strand
CCCCATGCAGCACGGGCTCCTTGTTCGAGCCAAGCGACACGCCGCGCCCGCTCGCGCCGATCGAGGCGGGCGAGCGGCACGCCCTCGAGGCTCACTCCCCCTGCATCGGGAACCAAAAGCCCCGCGAGCACGGAGAGCAGCGTCGTCTTGCCCGCCCCGTTCGGCCCGGCGAGAGCGGTGAGCATGCCGCGCTCGAGAATAAGCGAGACGTCGTCGAGCACGCGCCTCTCCCCGCGACGAACCACGAGGTCACGCGCGGCGATCACGACCGCCCGGCTTGCGCGACCGCGAGCTGCAGGAGCATCGGCGCCCCGAGAAGCGAGGTCAGCACCCCGAGCCGAAGCTCCTGCTGAAGCGGAAGGAGGCGCACGAAAATGTCGGCGGCGAGCACGAGGGACGCCCCGCCGAGAGCCGAGGGCAGGAGCAGCGCACCCGGCCGTTCGCCGGCGGCAAAGCGCAAGAGATTCGGCACGATCAGCCCGACGAAGCCCACGCCGCCCGCGACGGCAGCGCCTGCGCCGACCGAGAGGGCCGCTCCGGCGGCGGTTCGGCGCACGGTCGCCGCGACATCGACGCCGAGGCTTTCCGCCGTCGCCTCGCCAAGCGAGAGCGCATCGAGACGCCGGCCGAGGCCAAGAAGCAGGGCAAGCCCTAGGGCGACCGCAGGCAGGGCGAGGGCCACTTCGCGCCAGCCCCGGTCCTCGAGGCTGCCGAGGAGCCACACCGTGATCTCGGCAAGAGCGAAGGGGTTGGGGGCGAAGGAGAGGGCGACCGCGACTGCCGCCCCCGTGAGAGAGGCGACGGCGATGCCCGCGAGCACGAGCGAGGCCCCGGTTCCGGTGCGTGAGGCAAGGGCGAGGATCGCGCCCGCGGCGGCGGCCGCGCCGAGGAGCCCTCCCGCTGGCAGGGCGAGCGAGGCGACCGAGGCGGCACCGTAATAGTAGGCGAGCACCGCGCCGAGGGAGGCGCCGCCCGTGACGCCGAGCAGGCCCGGTTCGGCGAGACGGTTGCGCAACAGGCCCTGCAGCGCCGCCCCGGCCGCGCCGAGGCCGGCGCCGATGCCGAGCGCAAGAAGCGTTCGCGGCGCGCGCAGCTCCTACAGGATCGCGCCGTCGACCACCCCGATCCCGGCCTGGCCGACGAGAAGCGACAGGGCCGAGAGGGTCGCGGTCAGGGTCGCAAGCCCGGGCGTCATCGGTATCGGGCGAGCAGCACGGCGGCATGGGCCGTGGCGGGGCTGCCGCAGGCAAGCAAGGCGGGGTCGAGCACGGCGCGGCGAATGCCGGCGGCGGCGATCGCCGGATGATTAGGTGAGCGCTGTCGAGAGAGAGGCAGGGCCGCCCGGGGGCGCCGTCACAAGCAGCGCGGGCGGGTCGGCGAGGAGGCGCTCGAGCGGGATGAAGCCGTAGCCCGGGTGGGCGGCGGCGTTGCGGAACCCGGCGGCCTCGAGCACCGCGTCGGCGAGCGTGCCGCGCCCCGGCGCGAAGCCGCGCGCCTGCCACACGAGCGCCCGCGGCGGCTCCCCCGTCCGTGGCGGGATGGCGACGAGTGTCGCGCGCATCTCCAGGGCGATGGCGCGCGCACGCTCCGCCTCGCCCACGGCGTCGCCCACCCGAAGGAGCTGCTCCTCGATCGCCGCGAACCCCTCCGCAAGCCCGAGCCTGAGCACCGGAACGCCGCGGCGCTCGAGCGCCTCGGCGGCCCCGCGCCCGCCCCAGGGGCCGGCGACGGCGAGATCGGGCTTGAGCGGCAGAACCGCCTCGGCCGCGGGGCGCACGCGCGGGAGGCCGCGTGCCTGTTCCGCGACCGCCGACAGTGTCGGGTCCTCGGCGAGCGGCGAGAGGGCGGCGATTCGCTCCCGCGGCAGAACCAGGACGAGGAACTGGTCGGCGCAGAGGTTGAGCGACACCACACGCTGCGGCGCTGCCGCGGCCGGGGCGGCAAGCGCGAGCGCGAAGAAGAGCGCCGCGAGGCTAGACGACAACGACACCGTGATGCTTCGCCTTGTGCGGCGGCTCAACGTGGATGGTGATGACGCTGTCGGCGATCTCCGCCTTCAACGCCTCCTCCACCCGGTCGCAGATTTCGTGCGCGGTGCCGACACGCATCTCCTCCGGCACCACGAGATGGAACTCGATGAATGTGAAGCGCCCGGCATGCCGGGTGCGGATGTCATGCGCCTCGATCGCACCGGCGGCGTGGGTGGCGACAATGCCGCGGATCCGCGCGAGCAGCTCAGGGCGAACGGCCTCGTCCATCAGCCCGCCCACGCTCTCGCGCACGAGACGCCAGCCCGACCAGAGGATGTTCAGCGCCGTGAGCGACGCAACGGCCGGGTCGAGCCAGAGCATGCCGGTGACGGCGACGAGGCCGACGCCGACGAGCACGCCGAGCGAGGTGACCACGTCGGCGAGGATGAGATGCGCATCGGCCACCAGCGCGGGCGAGCGCAGCCGCCGCCCGCGGCGGAACAGGACGGCCGCCCAGACGCCGTTGATCACGGTCGCGACCCCGTTCGCGGCAAGCCCGAGCACCGGCTCGTCCGGCGCGCGGGGCGAGAGCAGGGCGAGCCAGGATTCGCGGAGGATCAGCCCGGCGGCGACGACGATCAGCACCCCTTCGAGAACGGCGGAGAAGTACTCGGCCTTCGCGTGGCCGTAGGGGTGGTTCGCGTCCGCCGGGCGCTGCGAGTAGATCACCGCCGCGAGGGCGGCCGACGTGGCGACGACGTTGACGACGCTTTCGAGCGCGTCCGCCATCAGCGCCACGCTGCCGGTGAGCCACCAGGCAGCGGCCTTGAGGCCGAGCACCAGCAGGGCGACGCCGATGCTGGTGGCGGCGAGGCTGGTCTCGCGCGTCATGGCGGCCCCTTAGCACGGGGTATGCGGGTGCGTGAAGCGACTTGAACAGCTGTTCAACTGTTGAACTGACATGCCCGCAGCGCAGTGCGCGTTGCCCTCTCCCCCTCTTCCGCGCGCGGGAGAGGGGCAGGGTGAGGGGCTCAGACCGAGAAGTACTTGGCCCGGCGGTGATGCACCACGATCGCCGAGGTGGACTGCTCGGGGTGGAGCTGCCACTCGTCCGAGAGGCTCACCCCGATCCGCTCCGCCCCCAGCAGGCGCAACAGCGGCTCCTGATCCTCGAGCCGCGGGCAGGCCGGGTAGCCGAAGGAGTAGCGGCTGCCGCGATAGCCCTGCTGCAGCATCTTCTCGATGTCGCGGTCATCTTCGGCGGCGAAGCCGAGCTCGGCACGGATCCGCTTGTGCACGTACTCGGCCATCGCCTCCGCCACCTCGACCGAGAGCCCGTGCAGGTAGAGATAGTCCCGGTAGCGGTTCGCCTCGAACCACTCGCGCGCGACATCGGAGGCCTTCTGCCCCACCGTGACCACCTGCAGCGCGATCACGTCGCGGTTCTCGGGTCCGTCGTCGATGTCGCGGAAGAAATCGGCGATGCACTCACCGTCCTCCTTTGCCTGGCGCGGCAGGGTGAAGCGCGCAAGCTCGGTGGTGCCGTCCTCGTCGAACACCACGACGTCGTTGCCCTCGCCGGCAGCCTTCCAGTAGCCGTAGATCGCCTGGGGCTTGAGGATGTCCTCCTCCTCGCAGAGCTTGAGCATGCGCTTCAGCACCGGGCGGAGCTCCTGCTTCGCCCAGCCGAGGAAGTCCTCGAGCCGACGCCCTTGTTTGCGGAAGCCCCACTGGAACTGGTAGAGCGAGCGCTCGTTGATGAAGGGCACCACCGCCCTGGTCGGCGCCTCGACGAGACGCGGCCCCCAAAAGGGAGGTGTCGGCGTCGGGTCGTTGCCGCGAAGGCGTCGCCGACGCGCTGCCGCATAGGCGCGGTCGACGGGCTGGGTCGCCGCTTCCGTCGCAGCACCAAGCGTGCGGCGCGTGTTCGAGGGCTTGCCTTTGCGCCTCGCCTGGACGGCGGCGAGATAGTCGTCGAACTGGCCGGAGACGACTTTGTCCATCAGCGAGAGCCCGTCGAACGCATCGCGCGCGTAAGCCACGCGCCCCGACCCCTAGGCTGCGACACAGTCCTGCTCGACGAAGGTTCGGGTGAGCGCGGCGCCGCCGAGCATCACCGGGATGGAGACGCCAAGCCGCGTCATCTCCTCGAGATTCTCGCGCATCACCACGGTCGACTTGACGAGCAGCCCCGACATGCCGATCGCGTCGGCGCGGTTCTCGTTCGCCGCCTTCAGCATCTCGGCGAGCGGCACCTTGATGCCGAGATTGATCACCCGGTAGCCGTTGTTGGTCAGGATGATGTCGACGAGATTCTTGCCGATGTCGTGCACGTCTCCCTTCACGGTGGCGAGCACGATTGTTCCCTTTTGCTGGCCCTCGACGCGCTCCATCAGCGGCTCGAGATAGGCCACTGCCGCCTTCATCGTCTCGGCGCTCTGAAGCACGAAGGGAAGCTGCATTTTCCCTGCGCCGAAGAGCTCGCCAACCACCTTCATCCCGTCGAGCAGGATGTCGTTGATGATGGCAAGCGGCGTATGCCCCTTGGCGATCGCCTGCGCCAGATCCTTCTCAAGTCCCTTGCGGTCGCCATCGACGATCCGCTCCTTGAGCCGTTCCTCCACCGTCTCGGCGCGCCGCTTTCGGCCCGTGTCGGCGGCCTTGCGGTCGGCGAACATGGCGAGCATCGCCTGCAGCGGGTCGTAGCCCTCGGCGCGCCGGTCGAAGATCAGGTCCTCGGCGACCTTCACCTCCTCGGGCGGGATCTGGTGCAGCGGCTTGATCTTCGAGACATGCACGATCGCCCCGGTCATGCCCGCCTTCAGCGCATGGTCGAGGAACACCGAGTTCAGCACGTGGCGTGCGGCCGGGTTTAGCCCGAAGCTGATATTGGAGAGGCCGAGGATGATCTGGATGTCTGGGAACTCCTCGCGGATCAGCCGGATCCCCTCGAGCGTCCAGAGGCCGAGCTTGCGGTCGTCCTCGTTGCCGGTCGCGATCGTGAAGGTGAGCGGATCGATCATCAGATCGGACGGCGGCAGACCGTAGCGGCCGCAGGCGAAGTCGACGAGCCGGCGGGCGATGCGGAGCTTGTCCTCGGCGGTCTTCGCCATCCCTCCCTCGTCGATGGTGAGCGCGATCACCGCCGCGCCGAACTTGCGCGCGAGCACCATGCGCTCGGCGGCCGCACGCTCCCCCTCCTCGAAGTTGATCGAGTTGATGATCGGCTTGCCGCCGTGCAGCTTCAGCGCTGCCTCGATCACGGCTGTTTCGGTGCTGTCGATCACAAGCGGCGCGTTCACCGAGGAGGTGAAACGCTTGATCACCTCCGACATCTCGAAGAGTTCGTCGCGGCCGACAAAGGCGGTGCAGACATCCAGCGCGTTCGAGCCTTCGGCGACCTGCTCGCGCCCCATCGCCACACAACCATCCCAGTCGTTCGCCGCCTGCAGCTCGCGCCATTTCTTCGAGCCGTTGGCGTTGCAGCGCTCGCCGATCGAGAAGTAGCTGTTCTCCTGCCTGAGCGGCACGGCGCCGTAGAGCGAGGCGACGGAGGGAACCCACACGCTCTTGCGCGGCACCGGGGCGGGCCTGAGCCTGCCGCCCGCACGCCGGCGCAGCATCGCATCAAGGGCCGCGATATGGCTGTCGGTGGTGCCGCAGCAGCCGCCGACGAGGTTGAGCCCGTCCTCCTCGATGAAGCGCTCGATCCAGGTGGCGAGCTCTCCCGGGGTGAGGGGATAGTGGGTCCGGCCGTCGACGAGCTCCGGCAGGCCGGCATTGGGCTGAACCGAGATCAGCCCGGGCCAGTTCTGCGCAAGCCAGCGCACGTGCTCGGCCATCTCCTGCGGCCCGGTGGCGCAGTTGAGCCCCATCAGCGGCACGTCGAGAGCGTGCACCACCGTCGCGGCGGCGGCGATGTCGGGGCCGACGAGAAGCGTGCCGGTGGTCTCGACCGTCACCTGGACGAAGATCGGCAGCTCCTCGCGGCCCGCCTTGCGGGGCGCCGCCTTGCGCCGTTGACGGCGGCCTTGATCTGCAGCGTGTCCTGGCAGGTCTCGATCAGGATCGCATCCACACCGCCGGCGATCAGCCCATCGGCCTGGACGGTGAGCGCCGCCTCGAGCGTGTCGTAGTCGACATTGCCGAGGCTCGGCAGTTTCGTTCCCGGCCCGACCGAGCCGACCACCCAGCGGTGGCGCCCGTCGGCGAACTCCTCGGCCGCCTCGCGGGCGAGCTCCGCCGCGCGCTTGTTGAGCGCGAAGGCCTCGCCCTCGAGGCCGAATTCGCCGAGCGTGATCGGGCTGCCGCCGAAGGTGTTGGTCTCCACCATGTCGGCGCCGGCGGCGAAATAGCTGCGATGGATCTCGCGCACGATGTCTGGCCGCGAGATCAGAAGCACCTCGGTGCAGTTCTCCTTGCCGAGGAAGTCGCGCTCGACGTCGAGCGCCATCGCCTGGATCCGCGCGCCGAAGCCGCCGTCGCAGCGCAGAACCTGGTCCTTGAGCGCATCGAGCAGATGCGGGCGTGACATGGCGGTGTCTCCTCAGAGGACGGAGGCGATGCGCGTCTCGGCGCGCGGGGCGGGCGTCGCCGCGGGCGCGGTGGCGAGGTGGATCAGGACGGGCAGCGCTCCCTCGATCGCGACCGGCGGCGCGACCGCGAGGCCGGCCGCCTCGAGCGGGCGGGCGACCTCGGCCGGGGCGATCCCAGGGATGGTGTGGGCGAGACGGCGGATGAGGTCGTCGCGGCCGTGCGGGGCGAGGTCGATCACCGCGACCGTTCCGCCGGGGGCGACGAGACGCGCGGCCTCGGCGAGCACCACCGCAGGCTCGTCGGCGTAGTGCAGCACCATGCATAAGAGAACGAGATCGAACGAGGAATCGGGCAGCGGCAGGCGCGCCATGTCGGCCTGGCGCACGGAGCAGTGGGTGAGGCCGAGCTCGGCGATCCTCGTTCGGGCAAGCGCGAGCATGCGGCGCGAGAGGTCGATGCCGAGCATGCTCTCGGCGCGCGGGCCGAGGAGGGCGATCATCCGGCCGGTGCCGCAGCCGATGTCGAGGACGCGGCCGAGCCGCCCGCGCGGCAGCCGGGCGAGCAGAGCCTCCTCGATCGCCCCGGCGGGCAGGTCGAGCGCGCGCATCTCGTCCCAGGCGGCGGGATTGTCTCGGAACGCCGCGAGCGCCTCGCGCGCGCGCTCGGCCGCGCGGGCGGCGGCGCGCCGCCGGTCTGCGGCGCGGGTGGGGTCATCGGCGGGAAGCGTGTTGAGGGCGGCGGCAGCGAGCGCCGCGCCCGGGCCCTCGCGCGCCAGCCGGAACCACACATTTGCCCCTTCCGGCTGGCGCACCAGAACGCCCGCGTCGCAGAGGAGCTTCAGGTGACGCGAGAGCCTGGGCTGGGACTGGCCGAGGATCTCGGTGAGGTCGGAGACGCACCATTCGCCGGCGGCGCAGAGCGCGACGAGCCTCAGCCGTGTCGGCTCGGCGATGGCGCGCAGGGGGGCGAGTACCTGATCCATGGGTTCCTGATGACATAAAGATATGCTTATGTCCACATGATGATCGGAGAAATGCGCGAGCCGGCACGTCGGGACGATGGCCGGATCCCGCTCCGTGTGGTCGCACCGGAGGCGGTGGGAGAGGACGTCCCGGCCGAGACGGCGGTCGTTGCCCCCGCCGGACTCCCGGTCGGCGCCGCCGCCGTGGTCGAGCGCCTCGGCCCGGCGCCGCGCCGCCATGCGATCGGATGCCCCTGCTGTTCCGCGCCGCGCGGGGCGCTCGCAAACGCGCTTTCGCGCCTGTTTGTCAGGCGCGCCCGCGGCGAGGCCGGGTTCTTCCGCGAGGTGTTCGTCGCCCTGCCCGGCGAGGAGGTGGAGGAGGCTTTCGGCGACGTTTTGGTCTCGGCACGGTTCCGGATCGAGCGCTGAGCGCGCGGCCGCCGCTGCAGTTTCGGGAAGCGATCACCTGCGCCATGGCTCCCGCGGCGGGGTTGACCGGTTGCGCCCGCCCGGCATCATCGTGCACGGGCGCTGGCAGGGCCTCGCGGCGGAGGACTCACGGCATTGGCGGCGGAGGCACGCGGAACGGTCGCGCTGCTCGGGAGGCAGAGCGTTTCGCTCATGCGCGTGACCGCGGCGAGGGTCGAGAGCAGGCGTCGCGAGAGCGGCCGATGCCGCGCGAGCGGTCGCCATGCCGCCTGAGGGGGCGAGCTCGCCCCGCCCGGGCGAGGAAAGTTCGGGCTTCGACGTCGCCCTCGATCCCCCGCCTCTCGCCGCGGTGAGCGGGGGCAATACCGGGCTTCCGGGCGTGTGGAGCTTCGCCTCGCCGCAGCCCGGGCCGCACACCTGCCTGGTTTCGTTGATCCACGGCAACGAGTATGCCGGTGCGATCGCGCTTCTGCGCCTCTTCGGGCTTGGCGGCCTGCCCGCGCGCGGGCGTCTCTCCCTCGTCTTCGCCAATCTCGAGGCCTTCGCGCGGTTCGACCGGCGGGAGCCGACGGCGAGCCGCTATGTCGAGGAGGATCTCAACCGCCTCTGGTGTCGCGCCGTTCTCGACGGCGCGCGCGACAGCGTTGAGCTCCGCCGCGCCCGCGCCCTTCGCCCGCTGTTCGACACGGTCGATCTGCTCGTGGATTTCCACTCGATGCTCTGGGACGGCGACCCGCTGATCCTCTGCGGGGCGACGGAGAAGGCGCGGCGGCTCGCGCTCGCGATCGGCTCCCCGCCGCTCGTGGTGGGCGACCAGGGGCATGTCGGCGGCAGGCGTCTGATCGACTATCGCCCGTTCGCCGACCCGGGCTCGCCGCGCGCCGCCGTGCTCATCGAGGCCGGCCAGCATTGGCAACCGGGCACGGTGGACACCATGGCCGCGAGCATCGCGGGCACCCTGCGCCACACCGGGCAGATCGACGAAGCCGCCGCCGCCAGGCTCGCCCCGCCCTGTCCCCGCCCCGCGCCGGTGTTCGCCCAAGTTACGATGACCGTGACGGCGGAGAGCAGCGCCTTCCGCTTCGTGCGCCCGTTCCGCGGCGGCGAGGTGGTGCCCGAGCGGAACACGCTGATCGCCCTCGACGGCGATGCCGAGATCAGGACGCCGCACGATGACTGCATCCTCGTGATGCCGTCCTTGCGCACAAGCCGCGGGCATACGGCCGTGCGGCTCGCGCGCCGGGTCACCTGAGGCTGAGGCCGTCTCCGTAGGCGCCCCACCCCCCCCACCGCTCAGGGCAGACCCACGCCGGCGAGGATCGCCTCGAACTCGGGCAAGCGGGCGTCGAACGTCGCCTCGTCGGCGACACAGATCAGCATCACGCGCTGCAGCGGCGTGTCGAGGAAGATCAGGAGCGACCGCAGGTTCGGCCCGCTGTCGCCAGGAGCCCGCCGCAGGTCGCCGACGACGCCAAGGCCGGTGATCCCGGCATGCGTCACGATGTCGAGGACGAGGAGGTCGTAGGCCTGGGCGAGCTGGGCGGCCATCGCCTGCTGGTAGTCGGGAGCGGCCGAGCGCTGGTTCAGCTCCTCCTGAGTGAGAAAGGCGTTGGCCGGAGCCTCGACGGTTGAGAGGCGGCAGCCGGTCTCGGTCTCGCCCGGCCTGCGGATGTCGAACACCGCCCGGATCGGGCCGGGGGGAAGCGGCGGGGCGGCGGTGGCGACCGTGCCCGCGGGCGCGGTGATCGCAAGCCCCGTGGCCGGGTCGCGCAGCGTCTCCGCGAGAGCAGGGCCCGCGAGCGCGAGCGAAAGCATCAGCGCGAGGACCGGGCGCATCACGCCAGCGCCTCCGCGATCGCCCGGTTCATCGCCCGCACCCCTGCGGCCGCGCCGTCGGGGTGGCCCCAGACGGCCGAGACGACGGCGAGGAAATCCGCCCCCGCACGCACAAGCGGGGCGCAGTTTTGCGGCGTGATGCCGCCGATCGCGACACACGGGATCTCGGTCGTCTCCGTCCACAGCGTGAGGATCTCCGGGTCGGGTCGGTGGCGCGTCGGCTTGGTGCCGGTGGGGAAGAAGGCGCCGAAGGCGACGTAGTCCGCCCCCGCCTCGGCCGCTTCCATCGCGAGGTGCCGGCTGTCATAGCAGGTGGCGCCGAGCGTCCGGTCGGGGCCGAGCAGGCGGCGCGCGGCGGCGAGGTCGCCATCCTCGCGGCCGAGATGGGCGCCGTCGCAGCCGGTCTCGACGGCGAGGTCGGCGCGGTCGTTCATCAGGAACGCCACGCCGCGCTCCTGCGCCACTGGGCGAAGCGCCTCCGCCGCGCGGCGCATCGCGTCGTCCTCGACGCCCTTGAGGCGCAGCTGTACCGCCGCGACGTCCCCCGCATCCAGCGCGGCGGCGAGCGTGTCGCGGAACGTTTCGGGGTCGAATGACGGCGGGGTGATCAGGTAGAGGCGGCAGCGCTCCTCCCGCCGCCCCGCCCCTGAGAACATGGTCAGAACTTGCCCTGATAGATCTCGATGATCTTGCCGAGCATCTCGAGGGCCTGTTCCTTCGGCCGCTGGAAAGTGTTCCGGCCGATGATCGAGCCGTTGCCGCCGCCATCGCGGATTGCGCGGCATTCGGCGTAGATCCCCTCGAGGTCCTTCGCCTCGCCGCCCGAGAACACGACGATCCGCTTGCCGCCGAAACAGGCCTGCACGACATGCTCGACCCGCTTGGCGAGTGTGGAGCCGTCGATCCTCTCCTTCTCGTAGACCTTCTTCGCGGCGTCGAGCGCGATCACCTCGGTCGGCGGCTTCACCTTGATGATGTGCGCCCCCATCAGCGCCGCCATGTGCGCGGCATAGGCGCAGATGTCGAGCGCCGTCTCGCCCGCCTTGTCGAGCATCGGCCCGCGCGGATAGGACCACACGACCACGGCGAGCCCCGCGCTCTTTGCTTCTTCGGCGAGCTCGCGCAGCTCCTCCATCATGCCGAACTGCTCCTCCGAGCCCGGATAGATGGTGAAGCCGATCGCCGAACAGCCGAGGCGGAGCGCATCGGCGACACTGCCCGTCACCGCCTGGTCCTTGATCGTGGAGAGCGAGTTGGAGCTGTTCACCTTCAGGATCGTCGGGATGGCGCCGGCATAGGTGTCCGCCCCCGCCTCGATCATCCCGAGCGGCGCGGCATAGGCCGACAGCCCCGCCTCGATCGCGAGCTGGAAATGGTAGTGCGGGTCATAGGCCGGCGGGTTCGGCGCGAAGCTCCGGGCTGGGCCGTGCTCGAACCCTTGATCGACCGGCAGGATGACGAGCTTGCCGGTGCCGCCGAGCTTCCCCTCCATCAGGATCCGGGCGAGATTGGCCTTGGTGCCGGGGTTGTCGCTCTCGTAGTGGGAGAGGATCTCCTTCACACGGCGGGTGATGCGCATAGCGGCCCTGTCCTCCGTCTCGGCTCTGTCGTCGCCGGCGGTGCTCTAGACGAAATGGCCCCGGGTGTCACGCCGCGCGCCCGAGCCAGAGGGGCAGTTTGCGCACCGCGCCATAGGCGCCGAGGTCGAGGGCAGTGGGGGCGGCGCGGAGCAGGAGCGCGCCCTGCGTCGCGGCGATCGAGGCGAGCCTGAGGGCCTGCGCCTCCGCGCCGGTGAAGAGCACGCCGTCCGCCCCGGCGGCGAGAGCGGCCTGCACGATCCCCGCGGCATTGCCGCAGTCGAGCACGCCTCTCGCTGCCGCGCCGGGGACCTCCTCTCGCGCCGCCTCGAGCATCGCGACCCACCACGCGGGGCCGAGCAGGCGCGCCGCCTCGGGCGCGGAGAGCAGGAGCACCGGCCGTCCGGAGGCCGCGCGCAGCACCGTGCAGGCCTGATCGAGGCCACGCACGATCACGGCCGGTGGCAGGGCGTGCGACCCGGCGTCGTTGCTCTCGCCCCGTGCTGCCTCTAGCCTGCGCGGCATGGCTCGAGTCCCGATCGAGGATTGCCCGGATGCCCGATGCCGCCGCCGCGCCGACGCTCGCAGATGCCGCCGCCGCTCTCGAGAAGGCGGTCAGCCGCCTCGAGGACGTGGCCGAGGCGCTCGCCCACCGCGCCGCCGAGCGCGCCGAGCACGGCTCGGAGGCGGACCAGGCGGCGGCGGCCATGGCCGAGGCCGCGCGCCGGCTCGATGCCGTGATCGCGCGGCTCTCCGCCGTGCTTGAGGAGGAGTGATCCGGTGGGGCAGGTCACACTCAAGATCAACGGCTTCTCCTATCTGCTCGGCTGCCCGGACGGGGACGAGCCAAGCCTCGTGGCACTCGGTGCGGAGCTCGACCGTCGTATTGGCGCGATCAAGGCGCAGCTCGGCAATCTCGGCGAGGGGCGCCTGCTCGTGATTGCCGCGATCCAGCTTGCCGACGAGCTCGCAGACCTCAAGCGCGAGCTTGCGGCGGCACGCACCGCTCCTGACGGCGAGACGGCCCAGGCTCTGCTCGGCCTTGCCCGCCGGCTCGAAGGCGTTGCCAACCGGCTCGCCGAGGCCTAGCCTGCCAGTCGCGGGGCTGCCCGGTGCGTCAGGCACGACATCCCCTGGGCCATTGTCCTTCCGATTGGGAGCTGTCCCTGTCGCGGTCGTGGCCGCGATACATGGCGCCCACCTGCGTTGAGCAGGCCTCGGCAGGATGCATCGCCAACGGCCAGGGTGGCTCCGCGCCCGCCTTACGATGAGAGGTCCAACGGCGAGCGAGGAGGGCAAGGCGCTCGTGCTTGCCAAGCGCGAGGCCCGCGCACGCGGCCTTGCGGCGCGCGCCACGGGCGAACCGCGCCTCGGGCTCCGGCTCGCCGGCCACGTGCTCGAGCGTCTCCCGCCGCCAGCGGGGGCCGTGGTCGCCGGCTACTGGCCGCTGAGGGACGAGATCGATCCGCGGCCCCTGATGCTCGCGCTCGCCGGGCGGGGGCATCCTCTCGCCCTTCCGGTCGCCGGCCCGCGCGGGACGCCGCTCCGCTTCCGATGCTTCCGGTTCGGCGATCCACTCGAGCATGGGGCGTTCGGAACGAGCCACCCGCTCGCGGACGCCGGAGAGGTGGAGCCGGACGTTGTGCTCGTGCCGCTCGTCGCGTTCGACGCCGCGGGCGGGCGGCTCGGCCACGGCGCCGGCTACTACGACCGGACGCTCAACGCGCTCCGGGCCGCGCGGCGCGTGCTCGCGATCGGCCTCGGTTACGCGGCGCAGCGCCAGCCGCGCGTGCCCGCAGGGCCCGGCGACGCCCGGCTCGACGCCATCGCCACCGAGGCCGGCGTGCTGGTCGCTCGATGAGGCTGCTCTTCCTCGGTGATGTGGTGGGGCGAGCCGGGCGTGAGGCGGTGATCGCGGCACTTCCCCGCCTCAGGGCGCGGCTCGGCGCCGAGTTCGTGGTGGTGAACGCGGAGAACGCCGCGCACGGCTTCGGCCTCACCCCGGAGATCGGCCGCGCCCTCTTCGCCGCCGGGGCGGACGTGCTCACCCTCGGCAACCATGCCTGGGACCGGCGCGAGATCATCCCCTACATCGAGGGAGAGCCGAGGCTGTTGCGGCCGCTCAACTATCCGCCCGGAACGCCCGGCCGCGGCGCGGGCGTGTTCGCCGCCGGCGCACGCAAGGTCCTGGTGGCCAATGTGATGGGGCGGCTGTTCATGGAGGCGCTCGACTGCCCGTTCCAGGCAACGCGCGCCCTGTTTGCGACCCACGGACTCGGCCGCACCGTCGATGCCGCCCTGATCGATGTCCACGCGGAGGCCTCCTCGGAGAAACAGGCCTTCGCCCACTCCTTCGACGGGCGCGCGAGCCTGATCGTCGGCACCCACACCCACGTTCCCTCGGCCGATGCGCGGATTCTGCCCGGCGGCACGGCCTTCCAGACCGATGCCGGGATGTGCGGCGACTATGACAGCGTGATCGGCATGCAGAAGGCCGCCGCCGCGGCGCGGTTCTGGAAGCGTCTTCCGGGAGAGCGTCTCGCCCCGGCCGAGGGCGAGGCCGCCATCTGCGGCGTCTTCGTCGAGACCGACGATGCGACCGGGCTTGCCCTGCGGATCGCCCCCGTCCGCCAGGGCGGAGGGCTCAGCGAGGCGATGCCGGAGGGCGTCTGACCGTGCCCGGGCTGACGCGGCGGCGCCGGCGCTGCTAAAAGCCGCCGGCGCGGCAACGCTCGAGCGACTCGACGGAAGGAAGGGCGGCGCGATGGCCGGCCACTCGCAGTTCAAGAACATCATGCACCGCAAGGGCGCTCAGGACGCCAAGCGGGCGCGGCTCTTCGCCAAGATCATCCGCGAGATCACCGTCGCGGTGCGCGGCGGCTCGCCAGACCCTGCCGCCAACCCGAGGCTGCGCGCCGCGATCCTCAACGCCCGGCAGGCGAACATGACGCGCGAGACGATCGAGCGCGCGATCAAGAAGGCCTCCGGAGAGGCGGGCGGCGAAGACTATGTGGCGCGCCGCTACGAGGGCTATGGCCCGGGCGGGGTTGCGATCATCGTCGAGGCGTTGACCGACAACCTCAACCGCACCGCCTCCGACCTCAGAGCGATCTTCTCAAAGCACGGCGGCACGCTCGGGGAGACCAACTCCGTCGCCTTCCTGTTCTCCCGCCTCGGCGTGATCCGCTATCCGGCTGCGGCCGCCTCCGCCGAGGCCATGCTCGAGGCGGCGATCGAGGCCGGAGCGGAGAATGTCGAGAGCGGCGAGGGCGGCCACGAGGTGACCTGCGCGGTCGAGGACCTCTTCGCCGTCCAGTCGGCGCTCGCCGCGCGCTTCGGCGAGGCGGAGGAGGCGAAGCTCGAATGGCGGCCGACCACGACGGCGGCGGTGGACGAGGAGCAGGCTTCGGCGGTGCTCAAGCTGATCGACGCGCTCGAGGACCATGACGACGTCCAGGCGGTGTTTGCGAATTTTGAGGTTTCCGACGCCGTGCTCGCGAAACTTTCCGCCTGAGGGGCGACGGTGCGGGTGATCGGCCTCGACCCCGGGCTCGGCACCACCGGCTGGGGCGTGATCGAGGCCGAAGCGAGCCGCCTCTCCCATGTCGCGAGCGGCTTCGTCGAGACCGACGCCGCGCGCCCGCTCGCCGAACGCCTCGCCGTCCTGCACCGCGCTCTCGCCGGGCTGATCGCGCAGTGGCGGCCGGACGAGGCGGCTGTGGAGGAGACCTTCGTCAACCGAAACCCACTCTCGACGCTGAAGCTCGGCCAGGCGCGCGGGGTCGTGCTGCTCGCGCCGGCGCTCGCGGGGATCCCCGTGGCGGAATACCAGCCGACGGAGGTGAAGCGCGCCGTGGTCGGGCAGGGGCATGCGGCGAAGGCGCAGGTTCAGGCGATGGTGCGGATGCTCCTGCCGGGTGCGGCGCCTGAGCGCGCCGACACGGCGGATGCGCTCGCGGTCGCGATCTGCCATGTGCATCACCGCGCCACCGCCGACCGGTTGGCGATGGCGGGCGCGCGATGATCGCGAGGCTCTCCGGCCGTCTCGACAGCGTCGCGCCGGACGGCATCGTGATCGATGTCGGCGGGGTGGGCTATCTGGTCTCGGTTTCGGCGCGCACGCTCTCCGCCCTGCCGCCCGCAGGCTCCGCCGTGAGCCTGTTCGTCGAGACGATGGTGCGCGAGGACGCGATCACCCTCTACGGCTTCATCGACACGGCCGAGCGCGCCGCCTTCCGCACCCTGCTGACGGTCCAGGGGGTCGGGGCGAAGATCGCGCTCGGGCTGCTCGGCACGCTCTCGCCCGAGGCGCTCGCCGCCGCGATCGCGCAGGGTGACCGTGCTGCGCTTGCGCGCGCGCCGGGGGTGGGGCAGCGGCTTGCGGCACGGCTCGTCACCGAACTGAAGGACAAGGCGGGGTTCGCGGAGGGCACGCCGCTCGCCCACGCCAACGCCGCCGCTCCGGCCCTGCCTGCCGACCCGCTGCTCGCCGATGTTCTGTCCGCGCTCGCCAATCTCGGCATACGCCGCGCCGAGGCAGAGCCGGTGGTCGCCGCCGCCCGCGCCGCACGCGGCGAGGCAGCGACCGTCGAGGCCGTGCTCGCCGATGCGCTGCGCGCTCTCGCGAAGGTCTAGGCCGTGGCGGAGCGGCTGACCGATCCCGCACGGCGCGGCGATGATCTCGGCGAGGCGGCGCTCCGCCCCACGCGTCTTGCCGAGTTCGTCGGCCAGGCCCAGGCCAAGGAGAATCTCGCAGTGTTCGTGGAGGCGGCCCGCGCCCGCGGCGAGGCGCTCGACCATGTGCTGCTGCACGGGCCCCCGGGGCTCGGCAAGACGACGCTTGCGCAGATCATCGCCCGCGAGCTCGGCGTTGGCTTCCGCGCGACCTCGGGGCCGGTGATCCAGCGCGCCGGCGATCTCGCGGCGATCCTCACCAACCTCCAGCCGCGCGACGTTCTCTTCATCGACGAGATCCACCGGCTGCAGCCGTCGGTCGAGGAGGTTCTCTATCCCGCGATGGAGGATTTCCGCCTCGACCTCATCATCGGCGAGGGGCCGGCGGCGCGAACGGTGCGGATCGACCTCCCTCCCTTCACGCTCGTTGGCGCGACAACGCGCTCGGGCCTCGTCTCGACACCGCTGCGTGACCGGTTCGGCATCCCCCTCCGCCTCGCCTTCTACACGCCCGAGGAGCTCGTCGCGATCGTCCGCCGCGGCGCCGCCCTGCTCGATCTCGACCTCGCCGAGGACGGAGCGGCGGAGATCGCGCGCCGGTCGCGCGGCACGCCGCGGATCGCCGGGCGGCTGCTCCGCCGGGTGCGCGACTTCACCACCGTGGCCGGCACGGCCCGGGTCGATCGCGCCGCCGCCGACGCCGCCCTGACCCGCCTCGAGGTGGACCAGCGCGGCCTCGATTCGATGGACCGGCGCTACCTCCGCCTGATCGCCGAGCGTCACGGGGGAGGGCCGGTCGGTGTGGAGACGCTCGCCGCCGCACTCGCCGAGCCGCGCGACAGCCTCGAGGACGTGGTCGAGCCCTACCTGATCCAGGAGGGCTTCGTGCTGCGCACCCCGCGCGGCCGTGTTCTTGGCGAGGCGGGCTGGCGGCATCTCGGCCTCGCCCCGCCGGCCGGCCTGCAGCCCGACCTCCTGCGCGACGCGGGGACCGAGTAGCGGTGGAGGACCGGCCGCACCGCTTCGCCTGCCGCGTGTATCTCGAGGACACGGATTCTGGCGGGGTCGTCTACCATGCCTCCTATCTGCGCTTCGCCGAGCGGGCGAGGACGGAGTATCTCCGGGCTTTGGGCCTCTCGCACAGCCAGTTGATCGCCCGCGAGGGCCTGATCTTTGTCGTCAAGCGGCTCTCGGTCGAGTATCACCGCCCCGCGCGGCTCGACGATTCGCTGGTCGTGATCACGCGGGCGCCCGTCATCGGGTCTGCCTCGCTTGAGCTGGCGCAGGGGGTGTTCCGGTCCGGGGAGGAGGGCGAGGTGGCGGTCGCGTCGCTTGCCGTCACGCTCGCGTGCGTCCGCGTCGCCACGCTCCGGCCGGCGCGGCTTCCTCCCCGGCTGCGCGCCCTAATCGGGCGTGGCGGCCCGGGCATGGTGTGTGAAGGAAGGCGGGACGAAGGCGATGGATCGTGCGGTTGATGCGACGGCGCTCGGCGGGGCTCAGGTGGCCGACCTGTCGCTGTGGGGCCTGTTCCTGCAGGCCGACATCGTCGTCAAGGCGGTGATGATCGGGCTTCTCTTCGCCTCCGTCTGGGTGTGGGCGATCATCTTCGACAAGGTGGTCGTGCTCCGCCGCGTCAACGCCCGCGCGACCGCCTTCGAGGACCGGTTCTGGTCCGGCGTGAACCTCGAGGATCTCTACCGCGAGACGGGCGACAACCCGCGCCACCCGATGGAGGCCGTGTTCGCCGCTGCGATGCGGGAGTGGAACCGATCGGCGGCGCGGCTCGTCAATGCCGGCGAGGGCACCCGCGCGGCGATCCGCGAGCGGGTGGAGCGGGCGATGGCGCTGACCGTGCAGCGGGAGATGGAGCGCCTCGAGAAGTGGATGATCTTCCTCGCCTCCGTCGGCTCGGCCGCTCCCTTCATCGGGCTGTTCGGCACGGTGTGGGGGATCATGAACAGCTTCACGGCGATCGCGGCGATGAAGAACACCAACCTCACCGTCGTCGCGCCCGGCATCGCCGAGGCGCTGTTCGCCACCGCGATCGGCCTCGTCGCCGCCATTCCCGCGGTGCTCGGCTACAACAAGCTTTCGAGCGACCTCGCCCGCTTCGCCGCCCGGCTCGAGGGCTTCGCTGGCGAGTTCAGCGCCATCCTCTCGCGCCACACCGAGGAGAGGGTCTGATCCATGGCGGCAGGGCTGATCGGCAACGGGGGCGGGCGCAAGGGGCGCTACCGCCCGATGGCGGAGATCAACGTCACGCCGCTCGTCGACGTGATGCTCGTTCTCCTGATCATCTTCATGGTGGCCGCGCCGCTGCTCACTGTGGGCGTGCAGGTCGACCTGCCGCGCACCGCCGCGAACCCGATCTCGAGCCCGGACGAGCCTCTGATCGTGTCGGTGCGCGCCGACGGCGTTGTCATCCTGCAGGAGACGCCGATCGACATGGCCGATCTCGTTCCCCGCCTACAGGCGATCGCTGCCAACCGCGCGCGGGACGAGGTGCGCGTGTTCGTGCGTGGCGACCGGGCGGCGAGCTACGGCCGGATCGCCGAGGCGCTGACCGCGATCCAGCAGGGCGGGTTCTCGCGCGTGGCGCTGCAGATGGACCAGGCGACCGTGACGCCGCCCCGCCCCGGCCAGCAGGGCCAAACACCCCAAGCGCGCCCGCCGGCTCGCTGAGCCGGGGGCGGCGCGAGGCCGGACACGATGCCGCGCGACGGGACGACAACGGAGGAGCGGAGGGACCTCGGGCGCGGAGCGGCGCTCTCCGCGGCCCTGCACCTGCTCGTCCTGTTCGCCGTGCTCGTCGGCGTGACCTCCACCAAGCGGTTCCCCGAACCGCCCGAGGAGGGCGTTCCGGTCGAGTTCCTGGTCGCCTCCGGGCCCACCGCACCGGCCCCGGTGCCGACGCCGCCCGCGCGTGCGCCTGCCGAAGACACGCCGACCGAAGCGCCCGAGCCGTCCCCGGCCCCGCCAGCCCCACCGCCTCCGCCCGCGCCGCCGCCCCCGCCCCCGCCGCCACCGCCTCTGCCTGCCCCCGAACCGCCGGCGCCAACGCCGCCGCGTCCCGCCCCCACGCCCCCGCCGCCGCCGCCGCCTGCGCCTGCGCCGGAGCCCGCCCCCGCGCCACCGCCTCCGCCGGCGCCCGCGGCTTCGGCGCCGCCCGCCCCGCCCGTGCCGAAACCGCCGCCACCCGCCCCGCCGCCCCCCGCGCCGTCGCCCCCGGTACGCCCGCCTCCTGTGACGACGCCGCCGGTGCAACGCCCGCTCGAGGGCTCGACAACGGTGCAGAACACGCTCGAGCGGCTTCGGCTTCAGCAGGCGCAGAACCAGCCGCCGAGGCCCCCCCAGCCGCAGGGCGGAGCGCCCCGGCAGCAAGGCGCGCCTGAGGGAACGGCCTCGCTGCCAGGGCTCACCCGCGGCGAGATCGACGGCCTCTCCAACCGCATCAGCGAGTGCTGGTCGGTCGATGCCGGCATGCTCGGGCTTGCCGACATCACCGTCGAGCTGCGCGTGCGTCTGCGGCCGGACGGCTCGGTCGTCCAAGTGATCCCCCTCCGCGCCTATACGGGGCGCGAGCAGGTGGTGGCGGAACAGGCGCGGCGGGCGCTGCTCAGCCCCCAGTGCAACCCGCTCCCCATCCCGAGGGAGAAGCTCGCCACCGTTGAAGCAAGCGTGTTCCGATTCAGCCCGCGCGGGCTGGTGCGGTGACGGCCGCCTGGGCTAAGCATCCGCGCGCATCCCGTGCCGCGGGCACTCCCCCGGCACGCTGTTTCGGCCTGCTCGGAGGCCCAGGGACCAGGACCACCGATGATCCGTCGACCCGAAACGCCGCCGCTCCTCGATGATCGTCAGATCGAGGCGCTGCGTATGGTTGCCGTCTCCCGCCGCGCCGTTTTGAGCGCTGGTGCCGCAGCGATCGCGACCGCGCTCCTTCCCGGAACGGTGCGCTCCCAAGGTGCCGTGATCGACATCACCCGCGCCCGGACCGACCCGCTGCCGATCGCGATCCCGGACTTCGCGGGCGCGCAGCCTTTCGGGGCGCAGATCGCCCAGGTGATCACCGCCAATCTCGCCCGCTCCGCCCTGTTCCGGCCGGTCGAACGTCGCGCCTTCATCACCCAAGGGGCCGAGGCCACGCCCCGCTTCGCCGACTGGCGGGCGATCGGGGCGCAGGCGCTCGTCACCGGCCGGGTCGAGCAGCAGGGCGAGCGTCTGCGCGTCGAGTTCCGGCTGTGGGACGTCCTGCCCGGGCTGCAGATCCAGGGTACGGCCTACACCACCACCGCGGCGAACTGGCGCAGGATCGCGCATATCTGCTCGGACGCGATCTATGAGCGGCTGCTCGGCGAGAAGGGCTACTTCGACACGCGGATCGTCTACGTCGCCGAGAGCGGCCCGCGCGACCGGCGGGTGAAGCGGCTTGCGATCATGGACCAGGACAGCGAGAACCACCGCTTCCTGACCGACGGCTCCTGGCTCGCGCTCACGCCACGCTTCCACCCTTCGGTGAACCAGGTGGCGTTCATGTCCTATCGCCGGAACGAACCGCGCGTGTATCTGCTCGAGCTCGATACGGGTCGCGAGACGCTGCTCGGCAACTTTCCCGGCATGACCTTCGCGCCGCGCTTCTCGCCGGACGGCAACTCGGTCCTCCTCTCGGCGATCCGCGGCGGCGACGCCAACATCTACTCGGTCGATCTGAACACGCGGCGGGAGCGGCAGCTCACCTTCGGCCCCTCGCTCGACGTCTCGCCCTGCTACAGCCCCGACGGGCAGCAGATCGTCTTCAACAGCGACCGCGGCGGCAACCAGCAGCTCTACGTGATGAACGCCGACGGCTCGAACGTGCGGCGGATCAGCTTCGGCCAGGGCCGCTACGCCACCCCGGTCTGGTCTCCCCGCGGCGACCTGATCGCCTTCACGCGCATGGCGGGCAACACCTTCGCGATCGGCGTGATGCGGCCCGACGGCTCGGGCGAGCGGATCCTGACCGAGGGGTTCCAGATGGAGGGCCCGACCTTCGCCCCGAACGGGCGCGTGCTCGCCTTCTTCCGCGAGACGCCGGCGCGCGACGCGCGCGGCAGCGGCTTCTCCTCCCGGCTCGCCTCGATCGACATCACCGGGTTCAACGAGCGCGCCATCCCGACCCCGATCGACGGGTCGGATCCGGCCTGGTCACCGCTCCTGCCATGAGCGTCATGCGCGCGCGGCATGCGGGCCGCCACGCTCAGGCCAGAATCGTCGCCGATCGCTTGACCCGACGCGACGGCGCGCGCTAGCTGCGCCGCAGCACAACCCTTGCGTGATGAACCCCACGAGGCCGGCACAGGCCGGCCGGATCTGCGAGGAGAGACCAGCTCCATGACCAAGAAGCTCGTGAGCGCCGCTGCCGCGCTTGCCCTGCTTGCCGCCTGCGAATCGACGCCCGACCAGTCGGCGGCCGGCGGCGCCGGCCAGGCTACCGGGCCGCGCCCCGGCTCGCAGGAGGACCTCGTCGTCAATGTCGGCGACCGTGTGTTCTTCGACTTCGACCGCTACGACATCCGCCCAGACGGGCGGGCGACGCTGCAGCGCCAGGCGGAGTGGCTGCAGCGCTACGGCAGCGTGAACGTGCTGATCGCGGGCCATGCCGACGAGCGCGGCACGCGCGAGTACAACCTCGCGCTCGGGCAGCGCCGCGCCAACGCCGCGCGCGACTTCCTCGTCGCCCAGGGCGTGTCGGCCGCCCGGATCCAGACCATCAGCTACGGCAAGGACCGGCCGATCGCTCTCGGCTCGAACGAGGAGGCCTGGGCGCAGAACCGGGTAGCGATCACCTCCGTCCGCTGACGCGGGACAGCGGCATCCCGGCCGCCGGCGGCTCCCGCGCCGGGGCCGCCGGCCGGCTCTCCGCCCGGCCGCATCTGCTCGCTGCCCGCACCGCTTGCGCTTCGCCTCCCCTCGGCCTACCGCTTCCGCCTGGGAGAGGGAGCGGGCGCTCCCGACGTGACAGGCTGAGGGCGGGGGCATGGTGATGACGATGAGGTTCTGGCTTGCGCTGGGCGCGGCACTCGCCTGCGCTTCGCCTGCCGCGGCGCAGATCGAAAGCCGCGAGGCAATCGCGCTTCAGAACCAGATTCAGGAGCTTCGGCGCGACCTCCAGGCCCTGCAGCGCAGCGGGGTCAGGGGCGGCAGCGCGCTCGCCCCCCCGGTCGCTCCCGGTGGTGGTGGGGCCGGGCAGCAGGAGCTGCTCACGCGCCTCCTCGAGCGCGTGGCGGCGCTCGAGACCGACCTCCGCCTCTTGCGCGGGAAGAGCGACGAGATGGAGCACACGCTTCGGCAGCTCCAAGCGTCGGTCGAGAAGAACGCCGCCGATACCGATTTCCGGCTGCGTGAGCTCGAGCAAGGGGGCGGGCGTGCGGCCCCGCAGCCGCAGCGGCCGGCCCAAGGCGGCAATCAGGCGGCCTCGCCGGCTCCCCAGCCTCAGGCCGCCCTGCCCCGCCCCCCCGCCGCGCCGCCCGCGCCGCCGGCCCAGCGCAGCCAGCAGCAGATCCTCGCCGACGCCCAGAACGCCCTCCGCCGCCAGGACTGGGCGGCGGCCGAGCGGGAGGCGAATCTGTTCCTCTCGACCTATCCGCGTGACGGCCGCGTCGGCGAGGCGCACCTGATCCGCGGCGAGAGCTTCTTCGGCCGGCGCGACTATGCCCAGGCCGCCCTTGCCTTCGACGACGCGCAGCGGCGCCTTTCCGGCAACGCGCAGCAGGATGCGCTGCTCAGGCTCGGCCAGTCGCTCGCGGCCCTGAACGAGCGCGCCGCGGCCTGCGAGGTGTTCGCGCGGCTTGCGTCCCAGCACGCCACCAGCCTCAAGCCTGACGTCCGCGAGGCGCTTGGGCGTGAGCAGCAACGCCTGCGCTGCTGACGAGGTCGCCGCCCGCTTCGCCGCCGCGATGGCGGAGGCGGGGGGCTGGGAGGAGAAGCCTCTGCTTGCGGTCGCCCTCTCCGGGGGGCCGGACAGTCTCTGCCTCGCCCTGCTCGCGCGCGCGTGGGCGGCGGCGCGCGGCGGGGCGGCGATCGCTCTCGTTCTCGACCATGGCACGCGCCCCGCCGCCCGGGTCGAGGCGGCCCTTGCCGCCGCCTGGGCAGAGCGCGCGGGGCTTGCAGTGCGACGCCTCGCCCTGCCAGCCGGCCTCGGTTCCTCCGCCGCCTCCCTCCGCGCAGCCCGCCATGACGCGCTTGCGTCCGCCGCCGCCGAGGCGGGCGCTCTCCACCTCCTGTTCGGGCACCACGCCTCCGACCAGGCGGAGACCGTGCTCCTGCGCGCCCTCTCCGGCTCGGGCGAGGTCGGTCTCGGCGGCATGGCCCCGGTGCGGCATGCCGGCCCCGTCCGCCTGCTCCGGCCTCTCCTCGGCTGCGCGCCCGAGGCGCTCCGTGCCGTGCTGCGCGCGGCCGGCCAGCCGTGGATTCTCGACCCCTTGAATGACGTGCGTGGAACGCGTGCTGCCCTGCGCCGTGCGATGGCCGATCAGGCCGGAGAAGGTGTGGCCGTGCGTGCGCTCTGCGAGGCTTCGGCGTCGCGCCGGTCTGCGGCCGCCGCCCTGGCACGCGCTGCCGCTCAGCTGCTCGCCCGTGCCGCGTCGCTCGCGCCCGACGGCGCCATCCTGCTCGACGATCGCCTCCTGCGCGCCGCTCCAGCGCTAGTGGTGTCGGCCGCCGTGGCGGGGCTGCTCGCGCGCCTTTCCCGCAGGATCTACCCCCTCTCGCCTGCCCAGGCCGCTTCGCTGCCGGAGCGTCTCGCGTCGGGCCGGGCGTTCACGCTCGGTGGCTGCCTCCTGCGCCCGCGCCACGGGCTCTGGCGGATCGTGCCGGAGGCGCGGCGGCCGCGTGGCCGCCCCCCTCCTGCGGATGTGGCAGTGGCCGAAGCAGGGTGCCGTGGGTTATTCTGATGCGCGTGGGAACGCGTTCGCGCCCTCGGCGCCGCGCCGGAGGGATTGGAGGCGTCCGTCGCCGCACCATCTTCCACGGTGTCGACCGGGCGTGGCCCGGCGGAGATGGGCGGAGCGCCCACCCGCTTCGGCCGGGCATGCCGGCCGGCGGGAGGCTTGAGGAGAGAGCACGCGCGTGAGCAATTTCGGACGCAACCTCGCCCTCTGGGTGTTCATCCTGCTGTTGCTGGTGGCGCTGTTCAACCTGTTTCAGCCCTCCGGACAGCGGAGCATGGCCACCCAGGTCGCGTTCAGCGACTTCCTGAACGAGGTGAACAACGGCCAGGTGCGCGATGTCACGATCCAGGGCCGTGTCGTCACCGGCGTACTCACCAATGGCGCGACCTTCCAGACCTACCTGCCCGAGGGCTCGAACGTCGTCCAGCGGCTGACGGAGCGCGGCGTGCGCGTGGTCGCGAAGCCCGAGGAGAGCGACGTCAACCCGCTCTTCCACTACCTCCTGTCCTGGTTCCCGATGCTTCTGCTCATCGGCGTGTGGATCTTCTTCATGCGCCAGATGCAGTCGGGCGGCGGCCGCGCTATGGGCTTTGGCAAGTCGCGCGCCCGCCTTCTCACCGAGAAGCAGGGGCGCGTGACCTTCGATGACGTCGCCGGGATCGACGAGGCGAAGGCGGAGCTTCAGGAGATCGTCGACTTCCTGCGCGACCCGCAGAAGTTCCAGCGGCTTGGCGGCAAGATTCCGAAGGGCGTGCTGCTCGTCGGGCCGCCCGGAACCGGCAAGACGCTGCTTGCGCGCGCCATCGCCGGCGAGGCGAACGTGCCGTTCTTCACCATCTCCGGCTCGGACTTCGTCGAGATGTTCGTCGGCGTCGGCGCCTCGCGTGTGCGCGACATGTTCGAGCAGGGCAAGAAGAACGCGCCGTGCATCATCTTCATCGACGAGATCGACGCCGTCGGCCGCCATCGCGGCGCAGGCCTTGGCGGCGGCAATGACGAGCGCGAGCAGACGCTGAACCAGCTCCTCGTCGAGATGGACGGGTTTGAGAGCAACGAGGGCGTGATCCTGATCGCGGCGACCAACCGCCCGGACGTGCTCGACCCGGCCCTGCTTCGCCCCGGCCGGTTCGACCGACAGGTGGTCGTGCCGAACCCCGACGTGAACGGGCGCGAGAAGATCCTTTCGGTGCACATGAAGAAGGTGCCGCTCGCACCGGATGTGAACCCGAAGACGATCGCCCGCGGCACGCCCGGCTTCTCGGGGGCGGACCTTGCCAACCTCGTCAACGAGGCGGCTCTGCTTGCGGCGCGCAACGGCAAGCGCGTGGTTGGCCATGCCGAGTTCGAGGCGGCCAAGGACAAGGTGCTGATGGGGGTGGAGCGCAAGAGCCTCGTGATGAGCGAGGAGGAGAAGCGCATGACCGCCTATCACGAGGCGGGGCATGCGCTCGTCGCGCTCTCGATGCCCGAGTGCGACCCGGTGCACAAGGCGACGATCATCCCGCGCGGCCGTGCGCTCGGCCTTGTCATGTCGCTCCCGGAAGGGGACCGCTACTCCAAGCACAAGTCGAAGCTTCTGCAGGAGCTTGCGATGGCGATGGGCGGGCGCGCGGCGGAGGAGGTCGTGTTCGGCCCCGATCGCGTGAGCAACGGCGCGGCCGGCGACATCAAGATGGCGACCGAGCAGGCGCGCCGCATGGTCACCGAATGGGGCATGTCGGAGAAGCTCGGCATGGTCGCCTATGGGGAGAACACGCAGGAGGTGTTCCTCGGCCATTCCGTCACCCAGTCGAAGAACATCTCGGAAGCGACCGCGCAGGCAATCGACGCCGAGATCAAGCGGATCATCGACGAGGCCTATATGACGGCCAAGCGCATCGTGACCGAGCGACGCGCCGACCTCGACGCGATCGCCAAGGCTCTGCTCGAGTTCGAGACGCTGACGGGTGACGAGATCCGCGGCCTGCTCGCCGGGCAGCCGATCGTCCGCAAGCCGGCCGAGGAGACGCCGGCGCCGGATCTTCGGCGTGCGTCCGTTCCCTCGGCAGGGCGCATCCCGAAATCCGGCGGTGCCGCGGGCGGGTTCGGGCCGGCGCCGCAGCCGAACGCCTGAGGTGATCTCGCCGCGGAGTCTCTCGCCCTGACGCGGCACCTCGTCGAGCCGATCGGTCTCTGCCCGCGGGACCTTGCGCCTGAGGGCGCGGTCCCGGTCGGCGGAACCTGGCTTGCCTTCCGTCACGCGCGCCTCTGGACGCGCGATGGCGGGTTCGACTCGGTCTCCGAGTTCGACGTCGCCGCCCCCCCGGCCGAGGCCATCCCCTTGCTCGAGGCGATCGCGGCCGAACGCGCGCCGCTGCTTCCCGGCCTTCCCGCCGAACGGCCCCTGGTGATGGGCGTGATCAACGTCACGCCCGACAGTTTCTCCGATGGCGGGCTCTTCCTCGCGGCAGAGGCGGCGATCGCCGAAGGCGAGGCGATGCGCGCGGCCGGCGCCGATATCCTCGACGTCGGTGGGGAGAGCACGCGCCCGGGCGCGGAGCCGGTGCCGCCCGAGGTTGAACAGAGGCGAATCCTGCCGGTGGTGCGGGCCCTCGCCCGCGGCGGGCCGGTGAGCGTCGATACGCGCAACGCCTCGACCATGGCGGCCGCGCTCGAAGCGGGGGCGTCGATCATCAACGACGTCTCCGGCCTTGCGCACGACCCGGAGGCGGCGCGCGTGGTCGCCGCCGCCCGCTGCCCGGTGATCCTGATGCACATGCGCGGCACGCCCGCGACGATGCGCAGCCTCACCACCTATCGCGAGGTCGTGCTCGACGTCGCCGAGGAGCTCGCCGATCGTCTCGAGGCTGCGCTCGCGGCCGGGGTGGCGCGCGAGCGGGTCGTTCTCGACCCAGGCATCGGCTTCGCCAAGACACCCGCGCAGAACCTCGTCCTGCTCGCGCGCCTCCCGCTCCTCCACAGCCTCGGCTGCCGGCTGCTCGTCGGCGTCTCGCGCAAGAGCTTCATCGGCCACTACGGCGCTGAGCCGGACCCGACACGACGCCTTCCGGGAAGCCTCGCGGCCGGGCTTGCCGCCGTCGCGGCAGGCGCGTCGATCCTGCGAGTGCATGACGTGCGGGAGACCGTCCAGGCGCTCGCGATCTGGCATGCGATCGCCTGTGCGCGTGATCAGACGGTCGCACGGATGGATCGGGTTAACGTCCCGGCGGTAGGATAGGCGCCAGGAACGGGCACCGTTCAGGCAGACCTGGGGAATAGCATGGACGCCGCCACGACGCAGCGTTCCGGTACGCGCCGGCGCAAGCTCTTCGGCACCGATGGGATCCGCGGCAAGGCGAACTCGCCGCCGATGACAGCGGGCGTGGGCCTGCGGCTTGGCCAGGCGGCGGGGCTTCTGTTCAAGCGCACCGCAAAGCGCGGGCACCGGCCGCTCGTCGTGATCGGCAAGGACACGCGGCTCTCCGGCTACATGATCGAGCCGGCGCTCACGGCAGGGTTCGTTTCCGTCGGGCTCGACGTGATCCTGGTCGGGCCGCTGCCCACACCGGCGATCGCCATGCTCACGCGCTCGATGCGGGCCGATCTCGGGGTGATGGTCTCCGCGAGCCACAACGGGTTCGAGGACAACGGCATCAAGCTGTTCGGGCCGGACGGGTGGAAGCTCTCCGACGAGATGGAGCTCGAGATCGAGGCGATGATGGACGATTCGGCCCTGCCCGACCGCCTCGCCGACCCGCGCGATCTCGGCCGTGCGCGACGGATCGAGGACGCCGCCGGCCGCTACATCGAAACGGCCAAGGCCTCGTTCCCGCGCGGGCTCACCCTCGACGGGCTCAAGGTGGTGATCGACTGCGCCAACGGCGCCGCCTACCGCGTCGCACCGACCGTTCTCGCCGAGCTCGGCGCCGAGGTGGTCCGCCTCGGCGTCTCTCCGGACGGGTTCAACATCAACGAGGGCTGCGGCTCGACCAGGCCCGAGACGATGCGCTCAGCCGTGCTCGAGCAACGCGCCCAGCTCGGCATCGCTCTTGACGGCGACGCCGACCGTCTGATCCTCGCCGACGAGACCGGGGCGGTGATCGACGGCGACCAGCTGCTCGCGCTCATCGCCGCACGCTGGGCCGAGGAGGGGAAGCTCGCGGGCGGCGGCGTGGTCGCCACCGTGATGAGCAACATGGGCCTCGAGCGCTTCCTCGCCGCGCGCGGGCTCACTCTGCATCGCACCCAGGTGGGTGACCGCTACGTCGCCGAGCTGATGCGCGCGAAAGGCTTCAATGTCGGCGGCGAGCAGTCGGGCCACATGATCCTCTCCGACTTCGCAACGACAGGGGACGGGCTGATCGCCGCGCTCCAGGCGCTCGCCGCCGTGGTTGCCTCCGGCCGCCCGGCCTCGGAGGTGTGCCGGCAGTTCACACCGCTGCCGCAGCGTCTGCGCAACGTGCGCTTCCAGGGCGCGTCGCCGCTCGCCGCCGCGCCGGTCAGAGAGGCGATCGCCGACGCCGAGGCGGCGCTCGCCCGCACGGGGCGGATCCTGATCCGCAAATCCGGCACCGAGCCCGTGATCCGCGTGATGGCCGAAGGCGAGGACGAGTCGCTGGTCGCCCGCGTGGTGGACGAGCTCGCCGCCGTGATCGAGCGGCATGCCTCGGCCGCCGCCGCCGCGGAGTGACGGGCGTATGCAGGGGCGCGTTCTGATCGTCGCCGGCTCCGACTCGGGGGGCGGGGCAGGGATCCAGGCCGACATCAAGGCGGTGACGGCGCTCGGCGCTTTCGCCATGACGGCGGTGACGGCGCTCACGGCGCAGAACACCGAAGGGGTGGAGGGGGTGTTCCCGGTGCCGCCCGCCTTCATCCGCGAGCAGATGGGCGTGGTGATCGCCGACCTCGGCGTCGATTCCGTGAAGACCGGCATGCTGCATGACGCCGCGGTGATCGAAGCGGTGGCGGAGGAGATCACGCTGCGCCTGCCGGGTATCCCCGTGGTCGTCGATCCGGTGATGGTCGCGAAGGGCGGGCACCGCCTGCTCGAGGAGAGCGCGGTCGAGGCGCTCATACGGCTCCTCATCCCGCTTGCCTCGGTGATCACCCCGAACGTTCCGGAAGCGGAGGCGCTCGTCGGCGCGGCGATCCTCGATGTCGCCGACATGCGCCGCGTGGCGGAGGAGCTGCTCGGGCGCGGCGCGCGCGCGGTTCTGCTCAAGGGCGGGCATCTGCCGGGAGAGCGGGTGACCGACCTGCTCGCGACCGCCGAGGGCATCGAGGCCTTCGAGAGCCCCCGCCTCGAGACGCGCCACACCCATGGCACGGGCTGCACGCTCGCCTCGGCCATCGCAGCCGGGCTCGCGCAGGGGATGTCCCTGCGCGAGTCCGTCATCCGTGCACGGCACTACGTTCTGCTCGCGATGGCCTCCGCCCCCGGCTATGGCCGCGGCCACGGCCCGCTCGACCACGCTGTGACGGTCGACCCCGCCCGCGTGGCCGCGTTGTCGCGGCGCTAGGCGCGCTTGAGGCTCCCCGCCGCGCGAGGCCCGAGCAGGACGGCAAGGAAACGTTCCCGGACGGCCGCGAGAACGGTTCCGTCAGCGGAAAAAACGAGCGCCGTCTGCGCGAGAACGGCACCCGGGCCGGCTGCTGCGCCGCTGCGGCGCTCGAGCGTGCGGCGGCGGAGGCCGAGCGGGGCAGCCACCTCGCCGAAAGGGCGGTCGCTCTTGGCAAGCGCCTGCCGCATCGGTTCGGGCAGGCGCGCGGGAAGGTGGAGGTTCTCGGCCTCGGCGAGAGCGATGCCGCCGCGGCCGAGCACGACGCGTCGCAGCGAAAGAGGCTCGGCCGTGCCGGCGGCACCGAGCAGACGGGCGAGCTCCTTGGGCGGAGCGCCCTCTGCGCAGGCGAGCACCCGGATCGGGCCGGAGCCGATGCCCCGCGCCTCGCACCAGGAAAGGAGGCCGGCGGTGACCGAGCCGGCCGCGTCAAGCGCGGCCGCGAGCGCCTCGGCGCCGGCCGCGGTCGTCTCCGCGAAAGTATGGCCATCTGCCTCCATGTCCCTCGGCATATGGGGACGCCGGCCCTGTCGCCCATGGCGTTGACTTCCGGGGCGGGGGAGCGTATCTCGCGCTCTCCCGCGGGGCCTCTGGCCGCCGCGCGGAGCGTGTTGCGCCACTCGGGCGCGAAGGCAGGAAGCGAAACATGTATGCCGTGATCCGCACCGGCGGGAAGCAGTACCGGGTGACGCAGAACGCCGTGCTCACCGTCGACAGGCTCGAGGCCGAGCCGGGGGCGACCGTCACCTTCACCGACGTGCTGATGGTCGGGGCCGAGGGCGGGGTGACGATCGGCTCACCGACCGTGCCGGGGGCATCGGTGGCGGCGACCGTGCTCGAGCAGAAGCGCGGTGAAAAGCTGATCGTGTTCAAGAAGCGTCGGCGGAAGAACTCGCGCCGGCGCCGCGGCTTCCGCAGCCATCTGACGGTTCTGCGGATCGGCGAGATCAAGGCCTGAGGAGGGACCGATGGCACACAAGAAGGCGGGCGGCTCCTCGCGCAACGGCCGAGACAGCGTCGGCCGGCGGCTCGGCGTCAAGCTCTTCGGTGGCGAGCTCGCGATCGCGGGCAACATCATCGTCCGCCAGCGCGGCACGAAGATGAAGCCCGGCCGCAATGTCGGCCTCGGGCGCGACCATACGCTGTTCGCGCTTGTGGATGGCCGCGTGCGCTTCGAGCGCAAGCGCGACAACCGCGTGCATGTGAGCGTCGAGCCCCTGCCGGCTGCGGCGGAATAGGCGGAAGCGGCCCTGGGGCGCGGTGACGAAGGGGGCCGCACGCGGCCCCTTTTTCGTCGCAGAGCATGAAGTTCCTCGACCAAGCCAAGATCTGGGTGAAGGCGGGCGATGGCGGCAATGGCTGCGTCGCCTTCCGGCGCGAGAAGTTCGTCGAGTTCGGCGGCCCCTGGGGCGGGGATGGCGGCAAGGGCGGGGATGTCATCGTCGAAGCCGTGCCGAACCTCAACACGCTGATCGACTACCGCTACGCCCAGCACTTCAAGGCAGAGCGCGGTGGCGACGGCGCTGGCCGGGACATGACCGGAGCCGATGGGCGGGATCTCGTGCTGAAAGTTCCCGTCGGCACCGAGATCCTCGCCGAGGACAAGACCACTGTGATCGCCGACCTTGTCGAGCCAGGCCAGCGCGTCACCCTCTGCCGAGGCGGGCGCGGCGGCTTCGGCAACGCCCACTACAAGAGCTCCACCAACCGCGCCCCGCGGCGGGCCGACCCGGGCGCGCCGGGGGAGGAGCGCTGGGTCTGGCTCCGCCTCAAGCTGATCGCCGATGCCGGGATCGTCGGCCTGCCCAACGCCGGGAAATCGACCTTCCTCGCCGCCGTCTCCGCCGCCAAGCCGAAGATCGCGGACTATCCCTTCACCACGCTCACCCCGCAGCTTGGCGTCGTCCGGCTCGGGGACGATGCCGAGTTCGTGCTCGCCGACATCCCCGGTCTGATCGAGGGGGCGCACGAGGGCGCGGGGCTCGGTGACCGGTTCCTCGGCCATATCGAGCGTTGTGCGGTGCTGCTTCATCTCGTCGATGGCACGCGCTCGGCTGTGACGGAGGCCTATCGCACCGTCCGCGCCGAGCTCGAGGCCTATGGTGCCGGCCTTGCCGGCAAGCCCGAGGTCGTGGCGCTGAACAAGGCGGATGCGATCGAGCCGCGCGCTCTTGCGGCACGACGCGCCGCTCTCGCCCGCGCCGCCGGCAAGCACGTGCTCGTCCTCTCCGCGGCCACGGGCCAGGGCAAGGCGGAGGTGCTTCGCGCCCTGTGGTCCGCCATCGCCGCATCGCGCGGGGCGGAGGCGGCATGACGGCGCTTTTGGCGAAGCGTCTCGTCGTCAAGGTCGGCTCTGCCCTTTTGGTCGACGAGGCGGCGGGGCGCCCGCGAACCGACTGGCTCGCCGCCCTCGCCGAGGACATCGCCGCGCTCAGGCGCTCCGGCACGGAGGTGATCGCCGTCTCGTCGGGGGCGATCGCGCTCGGCCGGGTGCGGCTTCCCTCGCTTCCGCCCAAGCCCCGGATGCGGCTTGAGGAGAAGCAAGCCGCCGCCGCGGCGGGGCAGCTCTCGCTCGCCCGTGCCTGGGAGGAGGCGCTCGGCGCCCACGGTCTGCCGGCCGCCCAGATCCTGCTCACCCTCGACGACAGCGAGGAGCGCCGGCGCTACCTCAACGCCCGCGCCACGCTCGAGACCCTGCTCGCTCTCGGCGCGGTGCCGGTGATCAACGAGAACGACACGGTCGCGACCTCGGAGATACGCTTCGGCGACAATGACCGTCTCGCCGCCCGGGTTGCGGAGATGGTGGCGGCCGACCTGCTCGTCCTTCTCTCCGACATCGACGGGCTGTACACGGCCGACCCCCGGCGCGACATATCGGCACGGCACATCGCCGAGGTTGACGCCATAACGCCAGAGATCGAGGCGATGGCGGGAGATGCGGTCCCGGGCATGAGTTCGGGCGGGATGGTGACGAAGCTTGCGGCGGCGAAGATCGCCACCGGAGCGGGCTGCCGTATGGTGATCGCCCATGGCGGGGCGCTGCATGCGCTCGCTGCGGTGATGGAGGGGAGGTCGCGCCGGACGCTGTTCGCCGCCACCGCCGCGCCGCGCAGCGCCTGGAAGAGCTGGATCGCCGGCGCGCTCAAGCCGGCTGGGCGGCTCCTGATCGACGCCGGGGCGGCGAGGGCGCTGCGCTGCGGCCGGTCGCTCCTGCCTGCCGGCGTGTGCGGGGTGGAGGGAGAGTTCGCGCGTGGCGACTGTGTCGAGGTGGTGGCCGATGGTGTGGCGGTGGCGCGCGGGCTTGCCAACTACGCGGCCGAGGATGCGCGCCGCATCGCCGGCCGGCACAGCCGAGAGATCGAGCGCATCCTCGGCTTCGCCGGACGCGAGGAGATGATCCATCGTGACGACCTCGCGCTTCTGTAGCGGTCTGCCAGGGCGCCGCAGGCCGCGAGGCGGCGTTGGCCCGGGCAGCGATTAACCGCCTGCGAACAGGTCGAGGCGCAGGGTGACGGCCTCCGCTCGATCACGTGCCAGGGGGTGCGGATGACAGTGCGATGCGTCGCTCCGGCCCGGGGCCCTGCCCGATGAGGATCCTCTACAGCCACCGGATCCAGTCGCGCGACGGCCAGGCCGTGCATCTCGACAGCCTCGTCTCGGCCTTCCGGGCGCAGGGGCATGAGGTGCTGCTGGTCGGGCCGTCGGCCTATGCCAAGGCGGAGTTCGGCAGGAGCGGCTGGGTGTCGTGGCTGCGCCGAAGCCTGCCCGGGTTCGTCACCGAACTCCTCGAACTTGCCTATGCCGTTCCGGCCACGCTGCGGCTCGACAGGGCTGCGGCGGGCTTCCGGCCGGACGTGATCTATGAGCGCTACAACCTGTTTCACCTTGCCGGCGCCCTGGTGGCGCGGCGACGCGGTCTGCCGCTCCTGCTCGAGGTCAACGCTCCGCTCGTCGAGGAACGCTCGCGCTTCGGCGGCCTTGCGCTGAAGCCGCTCGCCCGCTGGGCCGAGCGCTTCGTCTGGCGCAGCGCGACCTGGGCGCTGCCGGTGACCGAGGTTCTGGCCGGCTATCTGCGTTCGGCCGGGGTTGAGCCGGACCGGATCCGAGTGATCCCCAACGGCATCGATCTCGAGGCCTTCACGGAAGCGCTTGCCGCGCGCCAGGCTCCGGCCGGCGCTCCCGAACTCGTGCTCGGCTTCGTCGGCTTCGTGCGTGACTGGCACGGGCTTGATCGTGTGATCGAGGCGATCGCGGCGTATCCTGGCCCGGCACGGATCCTGCTCAAGGTGGTCGGGGAGGGGCCCGCGCGCCCCGGGCTCGAGGCGCTCGCGGCACGGCTCGGCATCGCCGACCGCGTCGTGTTCACGGGGCTTGCGCCGCGCGAGGCGATCCCCCAGCACGTCGCCGGCTTCGACATCGCGCTTCAGCCCGCTTCCGTCGCTTATGCCTCGCCGCTCAAGGTGTTCGAGTATATGGCCGCGGGACGCGCGATCGTCGCGCCGGATCAGCCGAACATCCGCGAGGTTCTGCGCGACGGTGAAACCGCGCTTCTGTTCGACCCGGCCGATCCGCAGACGATGTGGCGGGCGATCGCCCGGCTGATCGAGGATGCCGCGCTCCGCGCCCGCCTCGGCGCCGCTGCTCGGGCGGAAATCCTTGCCCGCGACCTTACCTGGAGCGGCAATGCCCGTCGTATCGTCGCGCTCGTGGAGGGAGCGGCCAGATGAGGCTCCGGCACCTCGCCCCGATGGTTGGTTCGCGCAGTCATTCCCTTCAAGCCATGGCTTCGCGCAGTGAAGCGACGGCTTAAGCCGGACAATGACACGGAGGCGAACCATGCCTTCGCCCTGAGCAACGGCCTGTCCCAGCTCGCGGCGCTGAACGAGGCTGGGATCGACGTGCACGGGAAGGTGGTGCTCGAGTTCGGCACCAGCTGGCACCCCATCATTCCGATGCTGTTCCACGCTGCGGGCGCCCGCAAGGTCATCCTCACCGATATCGACCGCTTGATGGACGAGCACACGATCGACATCGCAAAAGGGCGCATCCTTGCTCGCATCGACGACGTGGCATCGAGCCTCGGGCTGTCGCAGGAGAAGGTTCGCGCACGGCTCGACACCTTTGCGCCGGAGTATCTGGTGCCCTGGCATGCTGACCGTCATCCGGACGCCTCGGTCGACCTCGTCATCTCGCGCGCGACATTCGAACATGTGCCGGAGCACAGTCTCGCGTTCTTCCTGAGGGCCTTTCACAGGATCCTCAGGCCGGGCGGGGCGATGTGTCACCTGATCGACAATTCCGATCATTGGCAGCACACGGACCGCTCGCTGAGCCGCCTCGATTTCCTGCGCTACCGCGACGAGAGCCTCATCTGGCGCCTCGCCCAGCTCAACCCGCAGGCGTTCCAGAACCGCCTGCGGCACAGCGACTATCGCGCGATGTTCCTCGCAGCGGGGTTCGAGGTGGTGCACGAGTCGGGCGCCCCCGATCCCCGCTGCCTCGAGGACCTCCGCGCGCTTCCCCTTGCACCGCGCTTTGCGGCCTACGCTCCGGAGGACCTCGCCATCCTCAGCTCCCTGTTCGTCTTGCGCAAACCGGCCGATGCTCCGGCTTGAACGCGCCCGCAGCTGCGATCATGCGATCCTGTTCCGAGGCCGGTTCATCTGCCACACAGCGTAATTGAGCATGCCCGCGAAGCTCACCCAGGCGAGATACGGGGCCATCAGCCAGGCCGAAGCGGCGCTGATCGGCGCGAAGAGGAGGATGCAGGCGGCGATCGAGAGCCACAACAGGACGAGCTCGCAGAAGGCGAGATCGAGCCGCCTGAGGCCGAAGAAGATCGGCGACCAGAGCGCATTCAGAACGAGCTGCAGGCCCCACACGGCAAGCGGGAGGGCCGCACCGACGAATCCGCGCTCGCGCCAGACGAGCCAGCCGGAGGTCGCGATCATCACGTAGAGCACCGCCCAGGCAGGCGGAAACAGCCAGTTCGGCGGCCGCCACCAGGGCTTGCGCAGCGACTCGTACCACGGCCCCGGCCGATAGACGGCCGCCGTGCTCGCAGCGAGGAAGCAGGCGAGCAGAAACCCTGCGAGCATGGCGATGGCGAGGGCGTCCATGCGCACACTTTAGCCGTTCGCGCACTCTGTGGCATGCCGTGTGCTTGTGCCGCCGAGGCCATGCTCATTAACGCTCCGGGGAGGACCGATGCACTGGCGCGAGATGGACCGCGAGACGCTCGACCGGGCCTACAACAACATGGGCGCGGTCGCCGACAGCCAGGAGTGGCTTGCCCGCTGGCGCGAGGCCTCAGGCGCTCGACGGGCGATGCCGGGAGCGGTGCTTGACCAGGCTTATGGCCCGCGCGAGCGAAACCGGATCGACCTCTTCCCCTCGGGTGCCGCCGACGCGCCGCTGCTCCTCTTCTTCCATGGCGGCTATTGGCAGCGGAACGCCAAAGAGGGCTTCGCCTGCATGGCCGACGGCCCGCTCGCGCATGGTATCGATGTCGCGCTAGCGGGCTACACGCTCTGCCCCGCCGCGACCATGACGGAGGTGGTGGCCGAGGCGCGCGCGGCCGTCTCCTGGATCATCGCCAAGGCGCCCCGGCTCGGCTTCCCGATGCGCAGGCTTGTGCTCGCGGGCTGGTCTGCCGGGGGGCATCTCGCCGCCTCCTGCCTCGACCTACCTGCGGTCGATGCCGCGCTTCTCGTCAGCGGCCTCTATGATCTCGCGCCGATCCAGGCAGGCGGTCTCAACGACGCGCTCCGGATGGACGTCGCGGAAGCGGAACGGCTGAGCCCGATCCGCCACATCGCTCCCTGCCGTGCACGCCTCGTCATCGCCTGGGGAGAAGAGGAGCTCCCGGAACTGCGCCGCCAGTCGGCCGATTTCGCTTCGGCCTGGAGAGCGGCAGGAAACGCCGCCGAGACCCTTCCCGTGCCCGGGGCGAACCACTTCTCGATCCTCGACGATCTGGTTCGCCCCGACGGTGTCCTGACGCGCGCGGTCCTCTCGCTCAGCGCCTAGGCGCGCGCCGCGGCGATCGCCGCCCACACGCGCGCGGGGCTTGCCGGCATGTCGAGGTGCTTCACGCCGAACCCGGAGAGCGCGTCAACCACGGCGTTGATCACCGCCGCCGGCGCGCCGATCGTTCCGACCTCGCCGCAGCCCTTCACCCCCATCGGCGTGTCGGTCGACGGCGTGGCATGAGTGTCGACGCGGTAGGCGGGAAGATCGTCGGCCCGCGGCATCGCATAGTCCTGGAACGATCCGGACAGGATCTGCCCCGTCGCGCGGTCATAGACGCAGTGCTCGAGCAGCGCCTGGCCCACACCCTGGGTGATGCCACCGTGGAGCTGGCCCGCGACGATCATCGGGTTGATCACCGTGCCGACGTCGTCCACCGCGGTGTAGGCGGCGAGCTCCACCTTGCCGGTCTCGGGATCGACCTCGACCTCGCAGACATGCGCGCCCGAGGGGAAGGAGAAGTTCACCGGGTCATGATAGGCCTGCTCCTCGAGCCCCGGGTCGAGCGACTCGAGCGGATAGTCATGCGGCACATAGGCCGCGAGCGCGATCTCGGCGAAGCTCTTCGCGCGGTCGGTTCCCGACACGCGGAACGTTCCGTTCGCAAACTCGATATCCTCGACCGCTGCCTCGAGCAGGTGCGCCGCGATCCGCTTGCCCTTGGCGATCACGCGGTCCAACCCTTTGGCGAGCGCGGCGCCGCCGACGACGAGCGAGCGCGAGCCGTAGGTTCCCATGCCGAACTGCACCCGGTCGGTGTCGCCGAACACGATGTCGATGTCCTCGAACCTCACGCCGAGCTTCTCGGCGACGATCTGGGCGAAGGTCGTCTCGTGCCCCTGGCCGTGATTGTGGGTGCCGATCAGGACGGTCACTTGCCCCGTTGGGTGCACGCGCACGGTGGCGCTCTCATAGAGCCCGCCGCGGGCGCCGAGGCTTCCTGCGATCCGCGATGGCGCAAGCCCGCATGCCTCGATATAGGTCGAAAGCCCGATCCCCCGGAGCTTCCCCTTCGCGGCAGACGCCGCCTTGCGCGCCGGGAAGCCGGCATAGTCGGCGGCTTCGAGCGCCTTCTCGAGGCAGCCCGCCGGGTCGCCGCTGTCGTAGCGCATCAGAACCGGCGTCTGATAGGGGAACGCCTCCTTCGGGATCATGTTCCGCCGCCGTATCGCGGCCTTGTCGATCCCCATCTCGGCGGCGGCGATCTCGACCAGGCGCTCGAGCACGAAGGTCGCCTCCGGCCGGCCCGCGCCGCGATAGGCATCGACGGGAACGGTGTTGGTGAACACCACCCGAACGCGGCAGTGGATCGCCGGGATCGTGTAGACGCCCGAAAGCAACGGGCCGTAGAGGTTGGTCGGGATGTTCGGGCCGAAGGTGGAGATGTAGCCGCCGAGATTGGCGATCGTATCGACCTTGAGGCCGAGGAACTTCCCGGAGGCGTCGAGCGCGAGCGCTGCCTCCGTCACGTGGTCGCGCCCGTGCGCGTCCGAGATGAACCCCTCCGTGCGTTCGCAGACCCACTTCACCGCGCGCCCGAGCCGGCGGGCGGCGAAGGTGACGACCGCCTCCTCGGCATAGTGGAACTGCTTCACACCGAAGCCGCCGCCGACATCGGGCGCAACGACGCGCAGCTTATGCTGCGGGATGTTGAGGACGAACAGGCCCATCAGCAGCCGAACGACATGCGGGAACTGGCTCGTGGTCCAGAGCGTGGTCCGGTCCGTTGCCGGGTCGTGCTCGGCGATCGCCGCCCGCGGCTCCATCGGGTTGCCGACCAGCCGGTTGTTGACGAGGCGGATGCGCGCGACGTGCGCTGCTGAGGCGAACGCTGCCTCGGTGACCGCGGCATCGCCGATCGACCAGTCGCAACAGAGATTGTTCGGAACGTCGTCGAACAGGAGCGGCGCGCCCGGCGCGAGCGCGCCTTCGAGGTCGATCACGGCCGGCAGCACATCGTAGGTCACGGCGATCGCCTCCGCCGCATCGCGCGCCTGAGCCGCCGTTTCGGCCACGACAAAGGCGACTGGATCGCCGACATGGCGGACCTTGCCTTGGGCGAGCGCCGGGTGCGGCGGCTCCTTCATGGGCGCGCCATCCGTTCCCTTGATGCCCCAGCCGCAGGGAAGCCCGCCCACGCCTGCAGCGGCGAGATCGGCCCCTGTCAGCACGAGCAGCACGCCCGGCATCGTTGCTGCGCGGGTCGTGTCGATGGCGAGGATCCGTGCGTGCGCGTGCGGGGCGCGCACAAAGACGCCCCAGGCCATCCCTGGGCGGACGAGGTCTGCGACATACGACCCTTTGCCGCGGAGGAAGCGCTGGTCCTCCTTGCGGCGCACCGACGCGCCGATCCCCTTGTCGCTCATGACATCGCCTCTCCCCATCGCTCCCGCTGTCTGTGCGGGACCCTAGCAAGAACGGTGCCGTATCCCTGTAGGCACGGGCACTGCCCGGCGTATCGCCGCGCTCTGCCCAGACAGAGTGCAGTGCCTGCCTGTTCCTCAGGCTGTTGCACAGGAGCGGATGCATCGTCCTGTCGGGAACAAGCGCCACGCCTCCATGGCATGCGATTTGCTCCGCACACCCCTGGCTTGCGAACATGCGGCGCCCAGTCGGGGGCGCAAAGAGGGGAGAGTCTGCCATGCAACACCGCAGGTTTGTCGCGGGCGGTCGCCGCCTGCTGCTCGGCCTCCTTCCGGCGGCCACTCTTCTTGCCATTGCCCCGCCCGTTTCGGCGCAGCGGGCGCAGCCCTGCATCGGCGCGTCCTGGGAGCTGACCGGCCCGCTCGCGCATACCGGCTTCTCGATCCGGATCGCGGTCGAAACGGCGCTCGAGGAGATCAACGCCGCGGGCGGCGTGCTCGGCCAGCCGCTCCGCCTTGTTGCGTATGACGATGCCGGGGAGCCCGCGCGTGCGGTGGACAACGCCCGCCGCATTGGCGAGCGTGACAACTGCATCGTCATGATGGGCGGCTTCCGCACGCCGAACGCCATCGCCTTGCGCGACCCGCTTGCCGAGATGGAGCTTCCTTGGGTGGGCGTGATCTCCGCCGGCACGGCGGTGATCGAGCACCCGAACAACGCCAACAAGTGGATGTTCCGCGTCTCGATGAAGGACCGTTGGGTGGCGCCGTTCCTGGTCGAGCACGCGAAAGCACGCACCAAATCAGGCAAGATCGCGCTCGTTTACGAGGGCACGGCCTGGGGCCAGGGGGCTGTGCCGGATGTCGAGCGGGCGATGGCTGCCATCAACATGCCGCTCGTCGCCAAGGAGACCTTCAACATCGGCGACCAGGATATGTCGGCGCAGCTGATCCGCCTGCGCGACGCTGGTGTCGACACGATCATCCTCTATGCGGTTGACCGCGAGGCGACCAACCTCGTCCGCTCGATGGACCGGCTCGGCTATCGGCCGACGATCATCGCGGCTTGGGGGGTTGGGGTTCAGTTTGCGCGCACGGCAGGGCCGCTCGCCGAGGGTGTTCTCGTCGCCGGCACCTTCAGCTGGATGGGGGATCTGCCGCCGCGCGCTGCCGGCGTGCTGCAGCGGATGATGCAGAAGTTCCCGCAGATCACCTCGCCCGCCGACATCCCGCTCCCCTCCGGCACGGCGAACGCTTATGACGCGACCTACATCATTGCCGAGGCGATCAAGCTCGCCGGCCGGTTCGATCGCGACGCGTTCCGGCAGGCTCTGTATCGCGTGAACTATGACGGCATCGTGGCGAGCTACCGCCCCGCCTTCGAGCCGCGGCAGGAGCGTCATGATGCGATCCTGCCGCAGCACTACAAGCTGTTTGCCTTCCACAACGGGGCGATGCTTCCGGTGGAGCAGACGCCGTTCCGCCAGGCGGCGCGCTGACACGATGATGGGCGCCGGCTCCGGGCGGGGACGCGCCCGGGGCCGGCAGCGCCGGGAGAATTCGGGTGGAAGCGATCGTCCAGTATCTGCTGAGCGGGCTGTCCGCCGGCAGTGTCTACGGCCTCATCGCGCTCGGCTTCTATGTGATGTGGAGCGCGGCGAAGGCCGTGAACTTCACCTACGGCGAGATGTTCATGCTCGGCGGGGTGCTGACGGTCGTGCTCATGGAGTTCGGCCTGCCGCTGCCGGTTGCGGCGTTGGCGGCCATCGCGGCGGCTGCGCTGGCAGGGGCGGTGATCGAGCGCGCCTTCGTCCGCCCGTTCAATCGTGAGGCGAACGCGATCGGCTGGATGCTGACGACGATCGCCGTCGGCATCATGATCGAGTCCTCCACCACCGCCACCTACGGGCCGCTCGGCCGGCCTCTGCCGACACCGCTCGTCGAGCAGCCGCTTCGGATCGGCGGCTCGGGCATCTACCCGCAAGAGCTCCTGCTTCCGGTGGCGGCAGTTGCGGTGACGGCGGCACTCGAGTTCTTCTATCGTCGAACCGTTCTCGGCAGGGCGATGCGTGCGGTCTCCTTCAACCGTGTGGCTGCCGGCCTTGTTGGCATCGATGCCGATCGCATCACCCTGCTCGCCTTCGCGATCGCGGGAGGCCTCGGTGCCTTCGCGGGGTTCCTGATCGCTCCGGTGATCCAGGCGTCGTCCACCATGGGGGTGATCGTCGGGCTCAAGGGGTTCATGGTTGCCATCATCGCCGGGATCGCGAATGCGCGCGGCGTCGTGGTCGTCGGCATCCTCTACGGAGTGGTCGAGAAGCTGATCGAAGGCTATCTGTCGACGGCAGCGCGGGATGCGATCGGCTTCACCCTGATGATCCTTCTCCTCCTCCTGTTCCCGCAAGGGCTGTTCGGCCGGCCGGAGGTGAGGAAGGTGTGATGCGTCCGCGCCTCTCCGTCCTGCTTCTGGTTCTGCTCGTCGTCACCCTCGCCGCTTTCCCCTGGGTGGGCGACGTGATCGGCGAACGCTTCCCGACAAGCTACGAGCTTCGGCTTGTGATGCGGGGGATGATCCTCGCGATCGTCGCGATCGGGCTCAATATCCTTGTCGGTTATGCGGGCCTCGTCTCGCTCGGGCAGGCGGCGCTCTATGGTCTCGGCGCGCATGTCGCTGCGCTGCTTGCGCTTCGGGCCGGGTTTCCCTTCGCCGCGGCGCTGCTCTTCTCGGTGCTGATCCCCGCCGCTGTCGGCGCGATGCTCGCCTTCCCGACCGTGCGCGTGCGCGGCGTCTATCTCGCCGTCATCACGATCGCCTTCGGGCTCGTGTTCGTGAACGTGCTCAGGGAGTGGGTGAGCTTCACGGGCGGGGCCTCGGGGCTCGTCGGAATCCCGCGCCCAACCATCCTCGGCGAGCGGCTCGGCGCCACACGGGCGACCGGCTTCAACTACTACTACCTGATCCTCGTGTTCCTGCTCGCCGCGATCGGCGTTCAGGCGGCGCTCGTGAAGTCGCGCTATGGCCGGGCGATGCGCGCGGCGGCGCAGAGCGAGAACGCCGCCCGGGCGCTCGGGATCAACGTCGTCGGCATCCGCACGCTCGCCTTCGCCGTCTCGGCAGGGTTCGCGGGCCTCGGTGGCGCGCTCTTCGCCAATCTCGCCCTGTTCGTGAACTACGAGACCTTCACCTTCACCGCCTCGATCGAGCTTCTCCTGATGGTCATCCTGGGCGGGTCGGGAACGCTCGCCGGCCCGCTCGTCGGCACGTCGATCCTGTTCTCGGCCACGCAGTTCCTCCAGGGGCTCGGCGAGTGGCAGACCTTCGGCTACGGGCTGCTGCTCGCGCTCGTCCTGTTCGCCCTGCCGCGCGGCATCGTCGGGTCACTCGCGCGGCTGGCGCAGGGTCGCGCGTCGGGTGAGGCGACGCGCGAAACCGGCCCCTGGCCCAACTGGGTCGAGGGCATGGAGAGGGTGACGGCGCGTCACGAAGAGAGCGGGCAGTCGACGCTGATCACGCGCGGCCTCACTCTCCGTTTCGGCGGGCTGACGGCCGTGAACGCTGTGGACATCGATGTGCGGTCTCGCACGGTGCATGCGCTGATCGGGCCGAACGGCGCTGGCAAGTCGAGTCTGCTCAACGTCGTCTCCGGCTTCTACCGGGCGACATCGGGAGAGGTCAGTGTGTTCGGCGAGCGTGTGGGATCCCTCCCGCCGCATGTGCTTGCTTGCCGCGGCATCGCGCGCACCTTCCAGAACACCGAGCTGTTCGGGCAGATGACCGTTCTCGAGAACGTGCTTGTCGGCCAGCACGTGCATTTCCGGTCGGGCTTTCTCGAGACGGTGCTGCGCCTGCCGCGCTTTCGGCGCGAGGAGCGCGCCGCGCTCGAGGAGGCGCGTCGCCTGCTCGCCTTCGTCGGCCTTTCCGCCTTCGCCGACGAGGAGGCGCGCAACCTCCCCTTCGGCCATCAGCGCCGGCTCGAGATCGCCCGGGCGCTTGCGTTGCGGCCCAAGCTCCTTCTGCTCGACGAGCCGGCCGCAGGCCTGACGCATGGCGAGATCGAGGACCTCGTCGCCTTGATCCGCGGCCTCGCCGATCGCGGCATGACCATCGTCCTCGTCGAGCATCATGTGGAGATGATCATGGCCGTCTCCGACCGCGTCACCGTTCTCGACTACGGCGAGGTGATCGCCGACGGGCCGCCCGCCGCGATCCAGAACGACCCGCGCGTGATCGAGGCCTATTTCGGGCACGCCACGCTGCCTGGGCAGACGGTGCCGGCGTGAGACCCTGGCCGTGAGCGCCCCGATCCTCTCTCTCTCTGGCGTCCGCGTCGCCTATGGGCGGATCGAGGCGGTGCGCGGGGTCGACCTGACGGTGGGCGCGGGCGAGTTCGTCGGCGTGGTCGGCTCGAACGGCGCCGGCAAGACTTCGCTGATGCGCGCGATCGCGGGCGTCGTCCGTCCTGCAGGCGGAACCATCCGCTTCGACGGGGCGGACGTCACCGGCCGGAAATCGCACGAGATGGTCGCCCGCGGGCTTGCGATGGTGCCGGAAGGCAGGATGGTGTTCGCCGACCAGACGGTACGCGACAACCTTATCCTCGGCTCCTATACCCGGATCGGCCGCGATGACCCGGGAATCGCCGCCGACATGGACAAGGTGCTCGGCCTGTTTCCGCGCCTGGCCGAGCGGATCGACCAACTCGCCGGCACGCTGTCGGGTGGGGAGCAGCAGATGCTCGCGATCGCGCGCGGGCTGCTGTCGCGGCCGAAGCTTCTGGTGATCGACGAGCTCTCGCTCGGCCTTGCGCCGAAGATCCTCGATCTGCTTTTCCCGGTGCTGACGGCGCTGAACCGCGAGGGGCTCTCGATCCTGCTCGTCGAGCAGATGGCGAGCTATGCCCTCTCCGTCACCGCCCGCACCTATGTGATGGAGAACGGGCGCGTGATCCTCGAAGGGGCTTCCGCGCAGGTCGCCGCCGACCCGCGCGTCCTCGACGCCTATCTCGGCCGCCGCGACGCCGCCTGAGCGGCTCCGGGCGCGGCGTCACGCCGCGGGCGCGACCTGGGTTCGGACGAACTGCGCGCGCAGATGCTCGCCCGACGTCGTCGGCGGATATTTCGGCGCCTCGCCGGGCCGCACCGTTCCAGGAAGCGCGGCGACCGGCGCGTCATAGTTCGGATTGTGAAAGAAGATGAGCGAGAGGCGTCGGCTGATGGCCGCCTTCTCCTGTGGGGGATTGACCACGCGGTGGAGCGTCGCCTTCCAGGTGTCGTTGGTCCAGCGGGCCATCAGCTCGCCGATGTTGACGATGAAGCAGTCGGGCACGATCGGCACGTCGCGCCATTCGCCCTCGGTGTTCATCACCTGAAGACCGCCCGGCTTGTCCTTGGTGCGGAGGATGGTCAGCGACCCGTAGTCGCAGTGCGCCCCGGCCCTGAGCTGCCCCGGCTTCGGCGGCACCGTCGGCGCCGCATAGTTTCGCACGCGCAGCCTCGAGATGTGGCGATCGATCGTGTCGGCGAAGAAGTCCTCAGGCAGGTCGAGCGCCAGCGCGAACATCGCCATCAGCTCGGCGGCGAGGTCGCCAATGGCGCGGAAATAGGCCTTGTAGAGACCGCGCAGCTCGGCCGGGCGCTCGGGCTAGAGATTCGGGTGGACGTGCTTGCCCGCTGCCGGTCCGGTGAAGTAGTCGCCCGTGCCGACATCCACGGTCCCGATCATCAGGCTCTTGTTGAGGTCGCCCGGAACGTCGTCGCCCCAGCTTCGCCCCACGCTCTCCGCCTCGAGCGGGATAGAGCCGCGCGCGATGTCCGGCGCGGGCCGGGCGACGCGGCGCTTTTCCTCCTCCGGCAGGTCGAAGAAGGCCGCCGACACCGCCCGAACCTCGTCGACGAAGCCCGCGTCGATGCCGTGGCCGGTGATGACGAGGAAGCCGATGCCATCGACGGCGCGGCCGACCTCGGCGGCGACGCGCCGCTTCGCCGCCGCGTCCCCGGTCCGGAACGGTGCGATGTCGATCACCGGAACGTCACGGAGCACGCGCTGCCTCCCTCGCCTGCCTGAGAGCGGCGCGGGCGGCCCAAATGGCGACCTCGTCAACCGCGAGCGTCTCGTCCTCGATCGCGCCCATGAGGATCACGCCGTCGACGCGGGCGGCCTTCTCCCGGCTCTCCCATCCTTCGAGCACGTCATGCAAGACGCGGGCCGGTTCCCGGTCGAGCGGGTCGCCATATCCGCCGCCCGAGCTGTCGCGGCCGCGCAGGCGCTCGCTCCGCCGCAGCGTCACCTGGATCACGTTCGGCAGGCGCGTTTCCCGGCCATCGGCGTCGATGAGCGACGTGCTGCCCGGTGTGCCGTCATGGCCTCCGGCCACGCCGCGCGGCGCGGCGTGCTGGCCGTCGCAGGAGATCACCGCCGTCACCTCTCCGGTGGTCGGCTCGAGCTCGATCCTCTGCGCCGGCGCGCCGCGGCGTCGTCCGCCGCCGGCGCTGTCCTCGACGAGCGAGAGGGACCGGACGCGGATCGGATGCTTGAGCTCGTCCACCTCGACGCTGTCGCGATACATCAGCCCCGCGATCACCGGAATCGCGTAGTTCACCCAGCCGTCGGCCACCGGGCTCGCCGGCCCGCCATTGGTGGACAGCATCATGCGGTTGACGAAGGGGGCGCCGCCACGGCGGGCGTCCCGTCCCGAGATCACCGCCATGCCGGCGCCGAGCCCGGTTCCCCCCTCGGCGAGCCCGTGCCCGTCGCCGAGCTGCGCGAAGGCAGATTGGGTGATGTTGACGAGCCGTTCCGAGACGTTGGTCGTCGCCATCGAGCAGGAGTGCGGGAACTTCGGCGCCGCCACAACGCTCTCCTCGGCGTAGGCGAAGCTCAGTCGGCGGAAGCTCCCGGCATTGCGCGGGATGTCCGTCTCGAGCGCGTTGAAGATCGCGCCCACCACCGCCGAGGTGGCGGCACCGAGCGAGGTGTTGAGCCCGACATCGACGCAGGGAGGGTTGTCGGAGAGGTCGACATGGATCGTCGCCTCGTCCGGATCGATGTCGATCTTCACCGTCAGCTCGAGCCCGTCGGGCAGGATCCCCTCGAGCGGGTCGGACCGGCCGCGATTGACGAGCCGCGCCTTGGGCAGACGGCGTATGTTGTCGATCATCCGACGCTCGGAGTAATCGAACCACTCCCGCACGAAGCGCTTCACCGTCGCCGTGCCGTACTTGCGGCAGAACTCCTCGAGCCGGCGCTCCGCCACGCGCGCCGAGCCGAGGCCCGCGAGGAAGTCGCCGTACCACTGGTCGGGCACGCGGATTCGCGCGCGGCACATCCGGACGATGTCGTCGATGGTGCGGAAGTCCCGCTGGATCCGCACCGCTGGGAAGACGAGAGCGCCCTCGTGGTAGACATCCCTCGCCAGAACGAAATAGCTCGACGGGATCGAGTTGCCGATGTCTGCCATGTGGCATTTCGACACCGCAGTGAACAGGTGCTCGCCCTCGTGGAACACCGGCACCATGAAGGTGTGGTCGGCCGGGTGGGTGTTGCCTCCATATGGATCGTTATCGAGATAGGCGTCGCCGCGCCGGAGGTCGCCCGCATGGTAGCGGCGCATATTCGCCGTCTGGATGTGGCAGCCGAAGATGTGCACCGGCAGGCCCTCGGCCGGGGCGAGCAGCTCGTCCTCGCCGGTGACGATGCAGCAGGAGAAGTCCCGCGCCGAGGAGATCACGGCCGAGCGCGCGGCGCGCAGCAGCGTGTTCGTCATCTCGCGCACGATGCCATCGAGGCGGTTGGCCATCACCGACATCAGCATCGGGTCGAGCGTGTCCATGCCTCTCTCCTCACGCCGCGCAGTCGAGGATGTAGTTGCCGGCCGCCGAGAGCCGTGCGGCGAAGCCGGGCGGGATGACGATCGTCGTCGTCGGCTCCTCGATGATCGCCGGGCCCGCGATCTCCGCTCCCGGCTGCAGCATCCCGCCGCGGAAGATCGCGGTGTCGACCCGGCCGGTCTCGGCGAAGTAGCAGGAGCGTCGCTCGGCCGGCTCTTGCTTGTGCCGCGTCGCCTCGAGCGAGGGCGGCGGGGGCGGCTCGAACGCGGTGATGGCAATCCGCCCCTTCCAGTTCACGAACTCGACGGGGCTTCCCTCGTCGCGCACGGCATAGACGCGCTCGTGCGTCCGGTGGAACGCCTCGGCAAGCGCCGCGACGTCGGCCGCGCCGTCGATCCGCCGCGCCGGCAGCCGTGTGTCGAGCTCCCAGACCTGAGCGCGATAACGGGCCTCGACGAGGAGCTCGGTGCGGGCCGGGGCGCCCTCGGCGCCGCGAAGGCCGCGCCGGAACGCCTCGAGCTCGGCCTCGATCTCGCCGAGCACCGTGTTCACGCCCGCGATGTCGAAGGCCGTGGTGTCGGTGAAGCGGCTTCGCGTCGCCTCGTAGACGATGTCGCTCACCTGCATGCCGCAGGCGGAGAGGGCGGAGGCGAGCCGCGGCAGGATCACGGTGTCGCAGCCGAGCTCGCGCGCGATCAGCATGATGTTGAACCCGGCCGCGCCGCCGCCGGCGACGATCACGCTCTCGCGCGGGTTCAGCCCCTCATTGACCGTGATCTCGCCGATCGCCTTGATCATCAGCTCGTTGGCGATGGTCAGGATCGCCGCCGCCGTCTCGTCCAGGCCCTGGCCGAACTCGGCGGCGAGCCGGCCGATGACGCGCCGCGAGTCCTCCGCGTCAAGCGGCAGGCGCCCGCCGTTGAAGAAGGCCGGGTCGATATAGCCGAGCACCATCGCGGCATCGGTCACGGTCGGCTCGGTGCCGCCGCGGCCATAGCAGGCCGGCCCCGGGGTCGATCCGGCCGAGTGAGGGCCGACGCGTAGGAGGCCCTGCGCATCGCGCCAGGCGATCGACCCGCCGCCCGCGCCGATCGACCGCACATCGACCGTCGAGGTGCCGATGATGTCGCCGAGCCAGCGCGGCCCGAGCCAGGAGTCGCGCGTATGAACGAGGCCGCCGTCGCGGACGAGGCCGACATCGAAGGTCGTTCCGCCGGTGTCGCAGACGATCACGTTGCCGCCCGTGCGCTCGGCGGCACTCACCCAGCGCCCGGCCACGGGCGCCATCGCCGGCCCCGACTTGAGCGTGTGGATCGGGCGCGCGATCAGCTCCTCGAGATGCTGGCAGCCGCCAGCGGAGGTCGAGACGAGCAGGTCGCCCGCGAACCCGGCGGCCGCGAGATCCTCGGCGAGGCCTCTGAGATGCCCCTGAATCAGCGGCGTCAGCGAGGCATCGATCGCGGTGGCCGAGGCGCGCCGGTACTCGCGCAGGATCGGCATGAGCTGGTGCGAGAGCGTATAGGGCACGCCCGGCATCAGCTCCTCGATCAGCGCGCCGAGGGCGAGCTCGTGCACGGGGTTGGCGATCGACCACAGCAGGCAGACCGGCGACCGCCTCGAAGCCACGCGCCTTGAGCGTCTCGACCACGCCGCGTGCCTGGGCAAGGTCGATCGGCCGCACGACCTCGCCGCCTGCCCCGATCCGCTCCGCGATCTCGAAGGTCCTGCGGCGCGGGATGTACGGGTCCGGGTAGTCGACGCTGTCGTCGTGCGTGCCATGCTTGCCGCCCTCCTTCAGCGTCAGCGTGTCGCGGAAGCCTTCGGTCGTGAGGAAGGCGGTGCGGGCGGTGCGGCGCGTCACCACCGCGTTGGTCGCGCGCGTCGTGCCGTAGATCAGTATCGCGGCACGCCGAAGCAGCGTGCGCGACGAGAGGCCGAGCTCGCCGGCGACGATCTCGAGCGCCGCCGCCATGCCGTCGAAAATCCGCTCGTACATGGTCAGTGCCTTGCCGATGTGCATCTGCCCATCGCCGTCGAGCACGACGACATCCGTGAAGGTTCCGCCCGTGTCGACGGAAATCCGGTAGGCCAGGACGGTCTCGCCCTCCTGCGCGAGGTGCACGCTGCCGCGCGCGGACCAAACGGCCTTGGGCGCCAGGCTCTTCACCGGCCCCGACCGCTCTGGCCCCAAGTTTGCAACGAAGGCTGCCGACCCGGGACCGCACGCAGCGTACCCGGGTTCGGAGGGAAGGGAATGCCCGGTCATGACGCGGAGCGGGGGCGCACGTCGCGTGCCGCATCCTCCTTGGGCGGCCTCGACGGCGCGGCCCGCGCACTGAAAACTTTCGCCGTCTCTGGCCAGCCTGCCGACCTTAGCCGCTGCGGCGCCGCCCTCCCGGTGCCGGCACCTCGGCATGCGCCGGCGGACCGGGCGTGACAGCCAGGGAGCGACACGGGAGAAGACGATGCCAAAGGAGATCCTCTGCGCCTTCAGCGTGCACTGCGATGCGGTCGCGGGATGGCTCGGCAGCTACATGGGCGAGGACAGCCCAGGCGACATCAGCCGCGGGGTGTTCGCGGCCGAGGTCGGCATGCCGCGCCTCTTGACGTTGTTCGAGCGTTTCGGCCTCAAGCAGTCCTTCTTCATCCCGGGCCATACGATCGAGAGCTTCCCCGAGGTGACCGACATGGTCGCCAAGGCCGGGCACGAGATCGGGCTGCACGGCTACAGCCACGAGAACCCGCTCGCGCTCACACGCGCGCAGGAGGAGGCGATCTTCGACAAGTGCATCGGCCTGATCGAGAAGCACTGGGGGCGCCGCCCTGTGGGCTATGTCGCGCCGTGGTGGGAGGTCAGCGCCACCTCGATCGAGATCCTCCTCGAACGGGGGATCGAGTACGACCACTCGCTGATGCACCACGACACCACCCCCTATTACGTCCGCACCGGCGATTCCTGGACGAAGATCGACTACTCCCAGCCCGCCGAGACCTGGATGAAGCCCTTCACCAAGGGCCGCGAGACCGACCTCGTCGAGATCCCCGCCTCCTGGTATCTCGACGACTTGCCGCCGATGATGTTCGTCAAGAAGTTCCCAAACTCGCACGGCTATGTGAGCCCGCGCGCGCTCGAGGAGATCTGGCGCGATCATTTCGACTTCGTCTATCGCGAGCACGACTATGCCGTGGTGCCGATGACGATCCACCCCGACGTGTCGGGCAGGCCGCAGGTGCTGTTGATGCTCGAGCGGCTGATCAGCCACATGCTGTCCCAGCCCGGCGTGCGGTTCGTCACGCTGGAGGAGATGGCGGCTGATTTCCGACGCCGCTTCCCGCGCAGGAAGGCGGCGAAGCCCTCGGCCAGGGCGAGAAGGGCGGCGTGAGGCGCGGCCGATGAGGCTCGTCGGCGTCGATGTCGGCGGCACCTTCACCGATCTCGTGCTCGCCGACACGGAGACGGGCGCGGTCACGATCCACAAGGTGTCGACCACGCCGGAGGATCCGTCGATCGGCGTGGCTGAGGGCGTGCTGGGGCTCTGCGCCCGCGCGGGCCTCCCGCCCTCGGCGATTGACCATGTGCTGCACGGCACGACGATCGCGACCAATGCCGCGCTCGAGCATCGCGGCGCCGAGTGCGGCCTGATCACCACGCGCGGCTACCGCGACATCCTGCACATTGGCCGCCACCAGAGGCCGCAGCACTATTCGATCAGACAACGAATCCCGTGGCAGGCGACGCCGCTCGTCAAGCGACGCCATCGCCATGTGGTGACCGAGCGCCTGATCCCGCCGAAGGGGGAGGTGCTCGTGCCGCTCGCCGAGGACGAGGTGCGCACGGCGGCGCGGGCGCTCAAGGCCGCCGGCATCAGCTCGATCGCCATCGGCTTCCTGTTCTCCTACCTCAACCCCGTGCACGAGCGGCGGGCGCGCGAGATCGTTCTCGAGGAGCACCCCGAGGCCTTCGTCACCCTCTCCTCAGATGTCGCGCCGCAGTTCCGCGAATTCGAGCGCTTCACCACCGCGGCGATGAACGCCTTCGTCGGGCCCAAGGTGCGCGACTACGTGGCCCGGCTCGAAGGCAGGCTCGCCGACGCCGGGCTTGCGGCCGATCTCCACATCATGGCCTCGAACGGCGGCGTGGTGACGACCGCGTCCGTGGCCGAACGCCCGGTGGTGACCATGCTCTCCGGCCCGGCAGCCGGGGTGCTCGGCGGCGCCTGGGCAGGCGGGCTCTCGGGGCGTCGCAACCTCATCACCTTCGATGTCGGCGGCACCTCGGCCGACATCGGTATCGTGACGGAGGGCGCGTTCTCGGAGGCCACCGCACGCGACACCTGGATCGCCGGCTTCCCGCTTCTGACGCCGATGATCGACATCCACACGATCGGCGCGGGCGGCGGCTCGATCGCACGCGTCGACGAGGGCGGTGCCTTCCGTGTCGGGCCGCAATCGGCCGGGGCGCGGCCAGGCCCCGCTGCCTATGGGCGCGGCGGCACTGCGCCGACGGTGACGGACGCGCATGTCGTTCTTGGCCGACTGATCCCCGAGAACTTCCTCGGCGGGGCGATGGCGCTCGATGTCGCGGCCGCCGAAGCCGTGATCGACGCGCTCGCGGCGGGCTTGGGGCTCTCGCGCGAGGCGGCGGCACTCGGGGTGCTGACCGTCGTGAACGCGAACATGGCGAACGCGATCCGCTCGCGAACGGTACAGAAGGGAATCGATCCGCGCGGCTATGCCCTGGTCGCCTTCGGCGGGGCGGGGCCGCTGCACGGGGCGGACGTGGCGCGCGAGCTCGGCATCCGCGAGGTGGTGGTGCCGCCGCACCCGGGCATCACCTCGGCGATGGGGCTACTGACCTCGGACCTGAAATACGACGCGCTGCGCACCGCGTTCCAGGCTTCGAACGGGCTCGATCTCGCCCGCATCGCCGACGACTTCGCCGGGATGGAGGCGGAGATCGCGTCGCGCCTCTCCGCCGACGGGATCGACCCGCGCGCGGCACGGCTCGAGCGGGCGGCCGACATGCGCTATGCCGGCCAGGGGTACGAACTCCGCGTGCCGGTCGAGCCGGGCACGGTGGACGGGGGCCTGATCGAGAGAGCGATCGCGCGCTTCCACGCCGCGCACCGCGCCGAGTATGGGCACGCCTTCCCCGAGGCGGTGGTCGAGATCGTGAACCTTCGCGTCGTCGGCATCGGTGAGCGGCCGAAACCATCGCCGCCGAAGCCGTTCCCCAGCCGGTCGCTCGGGGAAGCGATGGTGCGGATGACAGAGGCGGTCTTCGCTGTCGACGGCGCGCCTCAGCGGGTCGCGACGGCGGTGTTCGCGCGCGAACGCCTGCCGCTCGGCGAGCCGATCGCCGGGCCCGCGATCGTGGTGCAGACGGACACGACGACGGTCGTCCCGCCAGGGTGCACGCTGGTCGCCGATGCTGGCGGCAACCTTCTGATCACGCTTTGAGGGAGAGGCGCGATGGATGCACCCGTTCCGGTGACGGTCGACCCGATCACGGTCGCGGTGGTGCAAGGTGCGCTCGAGAACATCGCCGTCGAGGTCGGCTACAAGCTGATGCGGATGGCCTATTCCTCCATCATCCGCGAGTCGGAGGATTTCGGCGCCGCGCTTGTGGACGAGCAGGGCAGGGGGCTTGCGGAAAGCGCGCAGTCCACGCCGCTGCAGTCGGGGCCGATCCCGGGCTACGTCAAGCACGTGCTGAAGACGCTCGCCGCGCGCGGCGACACGGTTCGCCCCGGCGACGTGATCATGCACAATGACCCCTATGGAGGCGCGAGCCACGGCCCGGATGTCGCCTTCATCGTTCCGGTGTTCCACCGCGGCGAGCTCGTCGGCTTCTCCGCGACGACGGCGCATCACCTCGACATCGGCGCGCTGACGCCCGGCTCCTGCGGCATCGTGGATGCGATCGACGCCTATGCCGAGGGCCTGCAGTTCCGCGCCATCAAGGTCTATTCGGAAGGGGTGCGGAACGAGGCGGTGTGGCAGCTTCTGCGCGACAATATCCGCGCCTCGGACCTCGTGGTCGGCGACATGGAGGCGCAGGTCGCGGCGAGCCGGATCGGTGCCGAGCGTATGGCCGCGCTCGTCGAGCGGATCGGACTTCCGGCCTTCCGGGCGGCGTCGGCGGCCCTGATGGACCAGGCGGAGCGGATGATGCGCCAGGCGATCGCGCGCCTGCCCGAGGGCTCATGGCGTGCCGAGACCTTCATCGACGGCTATCTTGACGACCCCGATCCGTCCCGACGCGAGCTTCCGATTGTCGCGACCGTAACGAAACGCGGCGACGAGCTCATCGTCGATCTCACTGGCACCGCCCCGCAGGTTCCCGACCGGCCGATCAACATGCCGCTCGTCGGAACGGTCGATGTGGCGATCTGGCTCACCATCCGCTCAGTTCTGCTCGATACGGCCGTGCACGGCCACATTCCGGTCAACGAGGGGCTGACGCGGCCGATCACCATCGTCGCGCCGAAAGGGTGCCTCGCGAACCCCACCTTCCCCGCGCCCACCATCGCCCGCTTCTGCCCCGGCAACCAGCTCGCCGACACGGTGATGAAGGCGCTTGCCCAGGCCGTGCCTGGGCAGGTCTCTGCCGGGATCGGCAACCTCAAGGTGATCGCCTTCTCCGGGCTTCGCGGAGAGAAGCACTGGGTGCACATGGAGATCTTCGAGGGGGCCTACGGCGGCCGTGCCGATGCCGACGGCATGGACGCGGTGGACACGCTTTACGCCAACACGCGCAACAACCCGATCGAGGACATCGAGACGCACCTGCCGCTTCGCGTCGAGCGCTACGAGCTCCGGGAGGACAAGGTCGGGGCCGGAATGTTCCGCGGCGGCCTCGGCTCGGTCCGCGCCTTCCGGTTCCTGACGGATGGCGGCGCCTCGGTCGAGGGCGAGGGGCATCGATTCCGCCCTTGGGGCTTCGCCGGCGGCGAGGATGGGGAGACGGCTCGGCTCGAGATCTTGCGCGCCGATGGCACGCGGGAGGAGCTCCCGTCCAAGGTGCCGCACATGGCCGTGCGTTCGGGTGACCTCTTCATCTGCGAAGGACCTGCCGGGGGGGGATACGGCCCGCCGAAGCGGCGGGAGCCGGAGCGGGTGGCGGAGGATGTCGCCGACGGGCTGATCTCGGCGCTCACGGCGCGGGAACGGTTCGGTGTCGTGCTGACCGAGACCGGAGCGGTCGACCGCGCCGCGACGGAGGCGTTGCGACGTTCGTAGCCGGCGGCGCGGACGGCCGAGGTGCCGGCGAGCCCCGCAGCCGCCTTCTGCAACTGCCGCGGGGTGAGTTTGCCCGGCTTGGCCGATTGCGTGGAGGCGGCGAGACGGCCATGCTGCTGCCGGATGCGGACAGCGCGGTCCGTAGGGCAGTGTGGTCGGCCGATGGCGATAAGTCACCGAGGCGGGGTCGTTCCCGCGGGGCAGCTCGAACCGTTCGACGCAGCGGATGGCGGACGGCGTCACTCGCGCTAGCCTTGCCCCGATTGCCAGGGCCGAAGGTCGGCTCGCTCTGTCGTTCCGGGTTCGCGGCGGCCGGACCGTGATTGGCCGGTTCGAGCAGTCGGGGTGCCTGCGGGCGCGCCTTCCCCGCCCCGAGCGCGGCGCCTTCACGGGAGCGGTGACGATGAACACGGCGGGTGGCATCGCCTCGGGCGACCGGCTCGCGACATCGGTCGCGTGGGAGCGTGATGCTGCGGCCACGGTGTGCAGTTCGGCCGCCGAGCGCCTCTACCGCGCCCGCCCGGGCGAGGCGGCAGCCTTGGTTCGCACGCGGCTCGACATCGAAGAGGGGGCAATCGCCGAGTGGCTGCCGCAGGAGACGATCCTGTTCGACGGCGCGTGTCTCGATCGCAGCCTCTCCGTCACGCTTGCCGAAGGCGCCTCGTTCCTTGCGGTCGAGGCCCTGGTGTTCGGCCGCACCGCGCGTGGCGAGACGCTCCGCCGGGGGATGCTGCGTGACCGTATCGAGATCAGACGTGCGGGCAGGCTGGTGCACGCAGAAGCGATACGACTCGAGGGCGACATCGCAGGCCTGCTCGCACGACCGGCGGTCGCCGCCGGCGCGGCGGCGGTGGCCACCGTCCTCCGCGCTGGGCCTGGCGGAGAGGCGGCGCGGGATCGGCTTCGCCGCGCATTCGCCGGCCTTTCCGGTGCCGAAGCAGGGGCGTCGCTTCGCGAGGAGCTCACCATCGGAAGGATCGTCGCCCGCGATGGCGCGTCCCTTCGCTGCGCGCTCTTGGCGGCACTCGCAGCGCTGAGGCAGGATCGTCCCGTTCCTCGGGTCTGGCTTTGTTGAGGATCAACCGATGAATCTGTCGCCTCGCGAGAAGGACAAGCTGCTGATCTCCGTCGCCGCCATGGTGGCGCGGCGAAGGCTCGAGCGTGGGGTCAAGCTCAACCATCCGGAGGCGGTCGCCCTGATTACCGATTTCGTGCTCGAAGGAGCGCGGGACGGACGGTCGGTCGCCGACCTGATGGCAGCCGGTGCGACGGTGCTGTCGCGCGACCAGGTGATGGACGGAGTTGCGGAGATGATCCATGACGTGCAGGTGGAGGCGACCTTCCCGGACGGGACGAAGCTCGTCACCGTCCACCAGCCGATCCGCTGAAGGCGCGCGCGATGATCCCGGGCGAGATCATTCCGGCTGACGGCGAGATCGAGCTGAACGCCGGGCTGCCGCGCACCACGCTCACGGTCGCGAACACCGGCGACCGGCCGGTTCAGGTCGGCAGCCATTACCACTTCGCCGAGACCAACCCGGCGCTCGCCTTCGATCGCGCCGCCGCTCTCGGCAAGCGCCTCGACATCGCCTCGGGCACGGCAGTTCGTTTCGAGCCCGGCCAGAGCCGCGAGGTGACGCTCATCCCCTATCGCGGGGCGCGACGGGTGATCGGCTTCCGCCAGAGCGTCATGGGGCCGCTCGACCAGGGCTGAGGGAGGTAGACGATGGCGCGAATCACCCGGGCGGCCTATGCGGACATGTTCGGCCCGACGGTGGGCGACCGCGTTCGCCTCGCCGACACCGACCTGATCGTCGAGGTGGAGCAGGATTTCACGCTCTACGGCGAGGAGGTGAAGTTCGGCGGCGGCAAGGTGATTCGCGACGGCATGGGCCAGAGCCAGGCGAGCCGCTCCGAGGGCGCGGTCGATACGGTGATCACCAACGCGCTGATCATCGACCACTGGGGCATCGCGAAGGCGGATGTGGGCTTGCGCGACGGCCGGATCGCCGCGATCGGCAAGGCAGGGAACCCCGACATCCAGCCCGGTGTGACCATCGTGATCGGCCCCGGAACGGAGGTGATCGCGGGCGAAGGCAAGATCCTGACGGCCGGCGGCATCGACTGCCACATCCACTACATCTGCCCCCAGCAGGTGGAAGACGCGATCGCCTCGGGCATCACCACGATGATCGGGGGCGGAACGGGCCCGGCCACCGGCACCGCTGCGACAACCTGCACGCCCGGGCCGTGGCACATCGCACGCATGCTCGAGGCCGCGGAAGGCCTGCCGGTGAATCTCGGCTTCGCCGGCAAGGGCAACGCCTCCCGTCCGGCCGCGCTCGAGGAGATGATCCGCGCCGGCGCCTCCTGTCTCAAGCTGCATGAGGACTGGGGCTCGACACCCGCGGCGATCGACTGCTGTCTCGAGGTCGCCGATCGTCACGACGTCCAGGTGATGATCCACACCGACACGTTGAACGAGAGCGGGTTCGTCGAGGACACCATCGCCGCGTTCAAGGGCCGCACCATCCACGCCTTCCATACCGAGGGCGCGGGCGGGGGGCACGCGCCGGACATCATCCGTGTGGCCGGGCTGCCGAACGTCATCCCCTCGAGCACCAACCCGACGCGTCCCTTCACCGTGAACACCATCGACGAGCATCTCGACATGCTGATGGTGTGCCACCACCTCGACGCCAACATCCCCGAGGATGTGGCCTTCGCCGAGAGCCGCATCCGGCGCGAGACGATCGCGGCCGAGGACATCCTGCACGACATGGGCGCGTTCTCGATCATCTCCTCCGACAGCCAGGCCATGGGGCGGGTCGGAGAGGTGCTGATCCGCACCTTCCAGACCGCGCACAAGATGAAGCTCCAGCGCGGCAGGCTTCCCGAGGAGACGGGAGACAACGACAATCTCCGCGTGCGCCGCTACATCGCCAAGGTGACGATCAACCCCGCGATCGCCCAAGGCATCTCCCATGTCGTCGGTTCGGTCGAGGTCGGCAAGCTCGCCGATCTCTGCCTCTGGAACCCGGCCTTCTTCGCCGTAAAGCCGGATCTCGTCATCAAGGGCGGCTCGATCATCCGCGCGGCGATGGGAGACCCAAACGCTTCGATCCCGACCCCGCAGCCGGTGCATGACCGGCCGATGTTCGCCGCCTTCGGCCGCGCCATCGGGTCGCACTGCATCACCTTCCTCTCCAACGCGGCGATGGAGGACGATGTCGGGGCGACGCTCGGGCTGAGGCGCATGCTCGTTGCGGTCGAGAACACGCGCGGCGGCATCGGCAAGCGCAGCATGGTTCTGAACGACGCCACCCCTAACATCGAGGTTGACCCCGAAACCTACGAGGTCCGGGCGGACGGCGCTCTGCTCACCTGCGAGCCGGCGGCAGTGCTGCCAATGGCGCAGCGCTATTTCCTCTACTGAGCGGTGACCGTGACGCCGATGCGTCGCGCGACCGAGGTCCTGCTCGCGGGCACATGGCAGGGCGAGGCCGACGACACCGTGGTGCTCGACCATGACCGTCGGCACCGTCGCCGTATTCGCCTCACCACCTCTGGCGGCGCCTCCGTGCTGCTCGACCTGCCGCGTGCACATCGGCTTCGCGAGGGCGATGCGCTGCTCTGCGAGGACGGCGCGCGCATCTGCGTCCGTTCCGCTCCCGAGCCGCTCTTCGAGATCTCTGCGCCCGATCCGGCCGCTCTCGTGCGGATCGCCTGGCATCTCGGCAATCGCCACCTGCCGACCCAGCTCTGCGGCGACCGGCTTCGGATCCGTGAGGACCATGTGATCGCCGAGATGGTGCGCGGGCTCGGCGGGAGCGTCACCGCGATCTCCGCACCGTTCGATCCGGAAGCCGGTGCGTATGCCGGGGGTCACCACCATCACCATCATCACGACGACGATCGTGACGATGATGAGCAGGCGACGGTTCCGATCGTGCTTGCCGGTGACCATGACCGCGGCGCCTGAGCGCATGGTTGAGAGCGCGCCGCTGTGGCGCCTTCTCCTGTGGTGCTCTCCCGCCTTTCCGGTGGGCTCCTTCTCGAATTCGCACGGGCTCGAATGGTCGGTCGAGGCGGGCGACGTGTCCGATCCGGCCAGCCTCACCGACTGGGTCGATGCGCTTCTCACGGCCGGCGCCGGATGGACGGACTCGGTGTTCCTCGCCCATGCCCACCGCGCCGCCGTGGCAGCAGATCGTGCCAGTCTCTCCGACCTCGCCGAGCAGGCCTCGGCCTTCGCCGCCTCGCACGAGCGCGAGGTCGAGATGCTCGCCCAAGGGGCGGCGTTCGCCCGCGCGCTCGCGGCCGGCTGGCCGGCGCTCGCGGCCGCTCTGCCGCAGGGCGACCGTCTTCCCTACGCCGTAGCATTCGGCGCCGCCTGCGGCGCCGCAGGCATTCCGCTTCGGACCGCCTTGGTCGCCCATCTTCAGGCCTTCGCCGGCATGGTCGTCTCGGCGGCCGTCCGGCTCGTCCCGCTCGGACAGAGCGACGCCCTGCGTGTCCTTGCCGCGCTCGAGCCGCTTGTCCACGCGGTCGCCGAGGCCGCTGCCGCCGCTCCGCTTAACGCCGTCGGCGGCGCGGCGTTCCGTTCCGACATCGCCGCGATGGCGCACGAGACCCAGTACACGAGGCTGTTCCGGACATGACACGATCACGCACAGGTGCCCTCCGCGTCGGCGTCGGCGGGCCGGTCGGCACCGGCAAGACAGCGCTGATGGATGCGCTCTGCAGGCGCTTCCGCGGCGTCTACGACATCGCGGCGATCACGAACGACATCTACACCAAGGAGGATGCCGAGTTTCTGACGCGCGCGGGGTCGCTTCCCCCCGAACGGATCCTCGGCATCGAGACCGGCGGCTGCCCGCACACGGCGATCCGCGAGGACGCCTCGATCAACCTCGCGGGGGTGGCCGAGATGACGCGTCGCTTCCCCGGGCTCGAGCTGATCCTGATCGAGAGCGGCGGAGACAATCTCGCCGCGACGTTCAGCCCCGAACTCGCCGATCTCACGATCTACGTGATCGACGTCTCCGCCGGCGACAAGATCCCCCGCAAGGGGGGGCCAGGGATCACGCGCTCGGATCTGCTTGTGATCAACAAGATCGACCTCGCGCCTTACGTCGGCGCTTCGCTCGAAGTGATGGAGCGCGACGCGCGGCGGATGCGGGGTGACCGGCCCTTCGTGTTCACCAACATCCGTGCCGGCGAGGGGGTGGAGGAGGTGGCGCGCTTCATCGAGACGGAAGGCGGGCTTGCGGCCTGAGATGAGGGAGAGAAGGATGCGGACAAGGAGTGTTCCGGTAACGCTCACGGCTGTGCTCGCCGCCACGCCGGCGCTCGCCCATACCGGGCAGGAGCTCGGCGGTCTCGCGTCCGGGCTGATGCACCCGATCGGCGGGTTCGATCATCTCGAAGCGATGCTCGCGGTGGGGCTCTGGGCGGGGCTGGTCGGCGGAGCGCCGCGCTGGCTTGTGGCCGGCGAGCTTCGTTGCCGCGATGGTCTTCGGCGCGGCGGCTGGCTGGTCATGTGTCGCGTTCCCGGCCGTCGAGACGGCGATCGCGGCAAGCGTGCTGGTGCTCGGCGGGGCGATCGCCGCGGGCTGGTCGCCGGCGGTCGCGGTTGGGGCGCTTCTCATCGCCGCCTTCGGCCTCACCCATGGCTACGTGCACGGGGCCGAGATGCCGGGCGACTCCTTTCTCAGCGGCTATGCGGCCGGGTTCGTTGCGGGAACCACGCTTCTGCACGGCCTTGGGCTCGCGCTCGCGTCGGCGCTCGCGGCGTTCGGTGCGCGGAAGGCATCGAGGGTCGCCGGCGGGGCGCTCGCCTCGTTCGGCCTCGTGCTGCTCGCGGGCACGCTCGCCGGGTGAGCCGCGCTCAGGCGGCCGGGTCGAACCCGTTGGCGACCACGCCGCGCGGGGTGGCGAGCGCGTAAGGCCCGCGCGGCAGGAACCGGCCGCTTCCCGGCTCTGCCTGCACCGTTCCGTTGCGCATCACCACCTCGCCGCGGCGGATCGCGAGCACCGGCCAGCCGGTGACCTCCATGCCCTCGTAAGGCGTGTAGTCGATCGCATGGTGCATCAGCGCGTTGGTGAGCGTCACCTTGCGCGCAGGATCCCACAGCGCGAGATCGGCATCCGCCCCGATCGCGATCGTTCCCTTGCCGGCAAGACCATAGAGGCGCGCCGGGTTGGTGGCGGTCAGCGCGACGAAGGCGTTCACGCTGATCCGCCCCTTCGCGACACCTTCGCTGAACACGATCGGCAGCCGCGCGGCGAGGCCCGGGATGCCGTTCGGGATGTCGCGGAATGGAACATCGCGCCCGTTCTGGCCCTTACCTGACGTGCCCTCATAGCTGTAGCCGCAATGGTCGGAGCTGATCACGTCAAGCACGCCGCGGCGGATCATGCCCCACATCCGCTCGTGCTCGGCCGCGTCGCGCGGAGACGGGCTGCACATGAACTTGGCGCCCTCGAAGCCGGGTCGGTCCATGTCGGCGGCGGTGAGGGTGAGGTATTGCGGGCAGGTCTCTCCCCACACCTTGAGCCCGCGCGCCTGGGCGCGGGCGATCTCCTCCGCAACCTCGGCGCAGGAGACGTGGAACACCTGGATCGGCGTGTCGACCAGTTCAGCGAGCGCGATGGCGCGATAGGTCGCCTCGCGCTCGACCACGGGCGGGCGCGACCAGGCATGGTACTTCGGCGCCGTGAGCCCGGCACGGAGCAGCGCCTCCGTCATAAATCCGATCGCCGCATAGTTCTCGCAGTGCACCGCGACCATCGCGCCGAGCCGTTTCGCTGCCGCAAGCACGCGCAGCATCTGCCGGTCATCGACGTGCAGCGGGTCGTAGGTCATGAACACCTTGAAGCTGCGGATACCGGAGGCGACGACCGCGGGCAGCTCCTTCTCGACCACCTCGTCGGTCGGGTCGGTGATGATCTGGTGCAGTGCGTAGTCGAGCATCGACGCCCGGGCGCGCCGGCGGTAGTCGTCGAGGGTCGGGCCGATCGGGCGGCCTTTGAACTGGCTTGCGAAGCAGATGACGCTGGTGGTGCCACCTGCGAAGGCGGAGGCCGAGGCCGTGACGAAACTGTCCTCGTGCACGGTGCCGTTCGGCTCGAGCTGCTCGATGTGGCAGTGCGTGTCCACGCCACCGGGCAGAACGAGCAGCCCGCCCGCGTCGATCACCCGCCCCTCGGGCGGCAGGTTGTCGGCGAGCGCCGCCACTTTTCCTGCGCGTATGCCGACATCGGCGCGCATCGTGTCGGTGGCCGTCACCACCGTGCCGCCGCGAACCACGAGATCGAACTCCGCCATCACCGCCGCTCCTTCCCGCCCGCTCTCAGAGAGAGAGCGCATCCATCGCTGCCGCCACACCGCCACGGCCATGCGGCACGCCGGCATCGGCGAGACTCATCTCCACGGCGGCGAGCGTGCCGAGGATCATCGGCTCGTTGAGGTCGCCAAGATGGCCGATGCGGAACACCCGCCCCCCAAGCCTGCCCAGGCCCCCGCCGAGCGACACGTTGTAGCGGCCGAAGGCCGCGCGCCGCACCGCTTCCGCGTCATGACCTTCGGGCATCAGGACCGCTGTGACGCTGTCGGAACATCGTTCCGGATCGATGCAGAAGAGCTCGGGCCCCTGATTGCCGGACCAGACGCGCACGGCGGCACGGACCGCTCCGGCGAGGCGTCGGTGGCGCGCCCAGACGGCCTCGAGCCCCTCCCCCTCGATGAGCCGCAGCGCCTCGGCGAGGCCATGGAACATCTGTGTAGGGATGGTGCCGACGAAGCTTCGGTGCCTGCGGCCGAGCATCACAGACCAGTCAAGATAGTGCCGCGGCAGCCGCGCGACGCGGTGCGCCGCCATCGCCTTCTCGCTGACGGCGGTGAAGCTGATCCCGGTCGGCAGCATCAGCCCCTTCTGGCTTCCGCCGACCGTGAGGTCGATCCCCCACGCGTCCATCGCATAGGGGAGGGAGGCGAGAGAGGAGATCGTGTCGGAGAGCAACAGGGCGGGGTGGCCCGTCTCGTCGAGCGCGGCGCGAACCTCGCGGATCGGCAGGGTGACGCCGGTCGAGGTCTCGTTATGGACGGTGCACACCGCCTTGAACCGATGCGCCGTGTCGGCGGCAAGCGCCGCCTTCACCGCCTCGATCTGCGCGCCGCGGCGCCACTCCGCCGGGACAATGACGACTTCGAGGCCGAACTTCCGCGCCATCTCCGTCCAGCTCTCGCTGAAATAGCCGCTCTCGAGCATCAGAAGCGTGTCGCCCGGCGAGAACAGGTTGACGAGGCTCGCTTCCCACGCACCGTGCCCGGAGGCGGCATACATGAAGACGTGGCCGTCCGTGCCGATCACCCGCTTGAGCCTGCGCACGCAGTCCTCGAACAGGGCGATGAAGCTCTCCTCCATGAAGTCCTGCGAGGGGCGGTCGATCGCGCGGAGGATGCTGTCGGGGATGTTGGTGGGGCCTGGGTTGGCGAAGAAGGTTCGGCCGCGCGGCGTCACTGACAAAGGTTCGTCTCCGGATCGGTTCGGGATCGATCAGCCCCAGAGCCCCGGTTCGGGCGGGTGGACGAGGCTCCTCTCGTAGCGCAGGCCCGGGCTTCGGTCGCGCGCGAGAAGAAGCGGGCCGTCGATGTCGACGAACGCCGCGCCTTGCGCGACGAGATGCGCCGGCGCCATCGCGAGCGATGAGGCGAGCATGCAGCCGACCATGACGCGGAAGCCCGCCGCCTCCGCCGCTGCGCGGAGCCGCAGCGCCTCCGTCAGCCCGCCCGTCTTGTCGAGCTTGATGTTGATCACCTGGTAGAGGCCGACGAGGCGTGGCAGCGTTGCGGTGTCGTGGCAGCTCTCGTCGGCGCCGAGCGGCAGCGGGAACGGGACGCCGCGCAGCGCCTCGTCTGCTTCGGCGTGGAGCGGCTGCTCCAGGAGCTCCACACCGGCCTCCGCCAGCGCGGGCGCGAGCGCGACCGCCGCCTCCAGGGTCAGCGCCTCATTCGCATCGACGATGATCCGTGCCTTGGGCGCGTTGGCGCGCACGGCGGCGACTCGGTCGGCATCTTCTTCGTCCCCGGTGAGTTTCAGCTTGAGAAGCGGCCGGTCGGCCGCTTCGGCGGCCGCGCGGCCCATCGCCTCGGGCGTATCGACCGAGAGGGTGAAGGCGGTCGTCACCGGTTCGGGTTCGGGCAGGCCGGCGAGCTCCCACACGCGCCGTCCTGCCTGTTTCGCCTCGAGGTCCCAAAGCGCGCAGTCGACGGCATTCCGGGCCGCGCCCGGGCGCATTGCCCGCTGCAGGCCCTCCCGCTCGAGCCCGCCCGCGATCGCAGGGCCGATCGCGGCGATGGCGCGGGCGACCTCGTCGACCGTTTCGCCATAGCGGGCATAGGGCGTGCACTCGCCGCGCCCGACCACGTCGCCGTCGGCGATCTCGCACACGAGAACGCGCACCTCGGTGCGCGCACCGCGGCTGATGCGGAAGGTGCCGCGGATCGGGAACACCTCCTCGCGCACCGTCAGAAGCCTGGGCACGCCGTCACATCCCCTTCAGGACGGAGACGATCGGGCCGCAGCCGGTGCGGGCCGGGTCGATCGTCGGCAGACCGAAACGGTCCGCCGTGCGCGCGATCTCCGCCATCGCCGCGGCCTCGTCCAGGCGCGAGGTGTTGAGGCTGATGCCGACCACCTTCGCCCTCGGGTTGGTGACGCGCGCGCAGGCCTCATGCGCCTCGATCGTCTCGGCGATGCCGGGAACCGGCCGGTCGCCGAGGCCGCGCATGGTCGGCCTGGTGGGGTCGTGCACCATCACCATCGCGTCGGGCTGAGCGCCCATCACGAGGCCGACCGTCACGCCCGCATAGGACGGGTGAAGCACGGTTGCCTGGCCCTCGATGACATCCCAGTGGTCGGGGTCATTGGCCGGGCAGAGCGTCTCGACCGCGCCGGCGATGAAGTCCGCCACCACCGCATCGAGCGGGATGCCGGAGCCGGCGATCAGGATCCCGGTCTGGCCCGTGGCGCGGAAGGTGGCCGCCATGCCGGCTGCCTTCATCTCGCGCTCGAGCGCAAGTGCTGTGTACATCTTGCCGATCGAGCAGTCGGTGCCGACGGTGAGCACGCGCTTGCCCGGGCGGCGAAGCCCGGTGCCGACGGGAAAGGGGCCGTGCGGCGTGCGCACGTCGTGGATGGCGCGGTGGAACAGCGAGGCCGCCTCGCGCACGGCCGGAAGGTCGGCCACCCGGTCATGTAGTCCGGAGGCGATGTCGAGGCCGAGCTCGAGCGCGCGCAGCATCAGCTGCTGCCAGGCCTCGTTGATCCGCCCGCCGCGCGTCGTCGTGCCGATCAGGAATGTCTTCGCGCCCGCCGCGGCCGCCTCTTCGAGCGTCAGGTCGGGAAGCCCGGCATCGGCCTGGCATCCGGGCAGGCGGAGCTGGCCCACGCACAGCTCGCGACGCCATTCGGCGATCGCCACCCCGGTCTTGGCCGCGAGCTGGTCATGCGCATCGCCGAGGAAGATCAGATAGGGAGTGCGGATCTGCAGCACGCGGAACCTCCAGCATTCGACCGGCCGGGAGGCTAGACGCTGCCGCGTCGCGATGCCAGCGTCCCCCCGTCAGTCTCGAGGGAGGGGCCTATGGCTGGAACGCGGGATGGAGCTGTGGCGCGGGCCTTGGCAGTCTTCGACGGCGGTGGCTTCCGCGAGACGCTCGCTGAGCTGGTCGCCATCCCCTCGACGAGCCAGGAGGAGGCGCACCGGCCCGACCTCGACCGCTATCTCGGCGCGCTCCAGCGCTGGCTCGAACGCCTCGGCTTCGCGGTGACGATCCATCCCAATCCGCTGCCAGGGCTCGGGCCGATCCTCGTCGGCCTGCGCCACGAGGGCGAGGGGCTTCCGACCGTCATCACCTACGGCCACGGAGACACAGTGCGCGGCCTTGCCGAGCAGTGGCGCGACGGGCTCGAGCCGTGGCGTCTCGTCGAGCGCGATGGCCGCTGGTACGGCCGCGGAACGGCGGACAACAAGGGCCAGCATGCGCTGAATCTCGCCGCGCTCGAGGCCGTTCTCGCCGAGCGAGGCGGGCGTCTTGGCTTCAACCTCAAAGTCGTGATCGAGACGGCGGAGGAGCGCGGCTCGCAGGGCCTGCGCGCATTCGTCGAAGCGAATCGCGCGCGTCTTGCGGCCGATGTGCTGATCGGCTCCGACGGCCCGCGGGTGATGCCGGACGTGCCGACCATCTGCACCGGCACGCGCGGCACGTTCCACTTCGACCTCGCGGTTCGGCTCCGCTCGGGTGGGGTGCATTCCGGCCACTGGGGCGGGTTGACGCGCGACCCGGCAATCATCCTCGCGCATGCGCTTGCCGCCATCATGGACCGGAACGGGCGTATCCTCGTCCCTGGCTGGACACCCGCAGGCGGCATGCCCCCTTCGGTGAAGGCGGCTCTCGCCGGCTGCCCGCTCGGCGGCGGCGGCGAGGCGGCGACGATCGACTCGGGCTGGGGCGAGCCCGGGCTGACGCCCGCCGAGAAGGTCTATGGCTGGAACAGCTTCATCGTGCTCGCGCTTCTCTCGGGCAAGCCCGACGGGCCGGTAAACGCGGTCGCCCCCGATGCGTGGGCGCACTGCCAGATCCGCTACACGGTCGACACCGACCCGGCCGCGTTCGAGCCCGCACTGCGCCGCCACCTCGATGCGCACGGGTTCACCGAGGTGCGCATCGAACGCCCCGGCGTGCGTATGCCCGCAAGCCGAACCGACCCTGACCACCCCTGGGTTCGGTTCGTGTCGAGTTCGATCGCGCGCACCCTGGGTTGCCCGCCGCAGGTGATCCCAAACAGCTCGGGCGGCCTGCCCGGGGACGTGTTCGTCGACCATCTTGGGGTGCCGCTCGTCTGGATCCCGCACAGCTATACCGGGTGCAAGCAGCACGGGCCGGACGAGCACGTGATCCCGGCGACACTGCGCGAGGGGCTTGCGCTGATGGCCGGGCTTTGGTGGGACCTCGGCGAGGGGGCGACCCCGCGCTGACGCGGCGCGCTGCCCGCGCCGGCCTCGCGCTCAAGCGCCGACGAATCCCTGGGCGAGCGAGCCCGAGACGAGGCGCCATCCGTCCACGAGCACGAAGAAGATCAGCTTGAACGGCAGCGACACGACGGTGGGCGGCAGCATCATCATGCCCATGCTCATCAGCACCGAGGCGACGACGAGGTCGATCACCAGGAACGGGATGAACAGCAAAAAGCCGATCTCGAAGGCACGGCGGAGCTCGCCCACGAGGAAGGCGGGGATGAGCGCGCGCCACGGCGTGGCGTCCGGCGAAGGGGGCGGGGGAAGCCGGGCGAGGTCGAGGAACAGCGAAAGGTCGCTCTCGCGGAGATTGGCGAGCATGAAGGCGCGGAACGGCTCGGCGGCGAGCCGCATGCCCTCGAGCTCGGACACACGCCCTTCCGTCATCGGCAGGATCCCCTGCACCCAGGACGCCTCAAAGGCCGGCTGCATGACGAAGAAGGTCAGGAACAGCGCAAGCCCGATCAGCACCATGTTCGGCGGCGTGCCCTGCGTGCCGAGAGCGGAACGAAGCAGGCTGAGCACGATCACGATCCGCGCGAAGGACGTGACCATCACGAGCAGCGAGGGAGCGAGCGAGAGGAGCGCGATCAGCGCCGTGAGCTGGATCAGCCGCGTCGCGGCCGAGCCGTCTGCCGCCTCGCCGAGGTCGATCGTGACGCTCTGCGCCAGCGCCGCGGAGGGCATGAGGAGAAGGGCGATCGCGACCAGGAGGCGCATCATGCGCGGTCTCCGGTCGTGGCGGCGCCGGGCGGCTGGGCCCGGGGCGGCGTGACCCAGCCGACCACCTGGTCGCTCTCTCCGCCGACGAGCAGGAGCGCCTCGGCCTGGTCGATGCGCGCGAGCACGAGCCGACGCCGCGGGTCGAGCGCGACGGTCTCGATCACGGCGAGCCGCCGCCCCGGCCGCGCCGCGGCGGCAAGACCGCTGCGTCGCGCAATCGCCGCAGCGAGCAGGATCGCGCCGATGGTCGCCGCGAGGGCGGCGATCGCGAGCGGAACGGTCGAGAGAGCGTCCATGTCTGTGCTGGCCTTCTGCCATGTGCGTGAGGGGGAGTGCGTCAGCGGAGCGGCGGGTAGCGCTCCATCGCGCGTTCGAGGTCGTCGATCTGGGCGAGAAGGTCGGCAAGCGGGGTTGCCATCTCGCGCCCCTCGGCGCGGGGCAGCGCCACCGCCTCGGCGCAGAGGTCTCCGACCTCGCGATCGAGCCCGGAGAGATCGACCGCAAGCCCCGACTGGACCAGCACGCGCGCGAGCGCGAGAGCGTCGGCAAGCCGCCCGAGCGCAGCCGTGATGGCCGCCGCCCCGCCCTCACCCGACTCCGGTGTCTCCATGGCCCTCTCCGGCAAGAGATCCGCCGCGCCGCCGCATGCGGCCGCGCGCAGGATCTGACCAGCGCGAGGTTAGCGGCCGATTAAGCGCGCCCGCATGTCGGCGTTGACGCTCCGTTCACCTTTGCCCGCGAGAACACCGCAAGGCGTGCCACGGCGGGCGCGCGGGAAGCGGGGTCGGGATGGATTTCGGACGGCTGGATGTCCTGAAGCTCGCGCAGCGGCGGCTCGACTGGCTCGACCGGCGCCAGCAGGTGATCGCGCAGAACATCGCCAATGCCGACACGCCAGGCTATGCCGCGCGCGACGTGCAGCCCTTCGCAAGGATGCTTGCGCGCACAGGCGCCGGCGCGGTGGCCATGGCGCGCACCGCACCGCAGCACATGCTGCCGTCCTCGGCCGCCGCAGCCGCCGGGCGGCCGGAGCGTCTCGCACAGGAGCGCACCCATGACGGCAACGCGGTGCGGCTCGAGCAGGAGCTCGCCCGCGCCGCCGAGACCGAGACCCAGCACGAGCTCGCCATCGGCCTCTACCGCAAGTATCTCGGCCTGTTCCGGCTCGCTCTTGGGCGCGGCTGAGGCGGCGGTTCGAAACGTGGTGGAAAGGTTTCGCCCCCATGATGCGGAGAACCGCCGCGGTGCATGGCGGGCACGGAGGACAGCATGGACCTCTTCAAGGCGCTGAGGATCTCCGCAAGCGGCATGGACGCGCAGTCGCTCAGGCTGCGGGTCGTGGCGGAAAACCTCGCCAACCGCGATACCACGGCGACGACGCCGGAGGGAGAGCCCTACCGGCGCAAGACCGTGACCTTCGAGAACCGGCTCGACCGTGCCCTCGGCGTCGAGACGGTGCGCGTCAAGCAGGTCGGGCGTGACCGGAGCGATTTCGGCACGCGGTATGAGCCGGGCCACCCGGCGGCGGACGACAAGGGCTACGTGAAGGTGCCGAACGTGAACAGCTTCATCGAGATGATGGACATGCGCGAGGCGCAGCGCGCCTTCAGCGCCAATCTCGCCGTGCTCGAGGTGACGCGTGGGATGCTGACCCGCGCCATCGAGCTGTTGCGCTGACGGCGGCCGCCATGGGCTCAATCCCGGCAGCGACGGCCGCCTCACGCTATGCGGCCACCGCGCTCGGCCAGCCCGGGGACGGAACGCCCGCCGCTTCGGGCGAGGGGGCGCAGGCGAGCGGCTTCGGAGCGCTGCTCGAGCGGGCGATGTCGGCGACCGTCGAGGCGGCCAAGGCGTCCGACCGCGCCGCGATGGAGGCGATCGCAGGCGGCGGCGACATCACCTCCGTCGTCACCGCTGTCGCGCGCGCCGAGCTTGCCCTGCAGACGACGGTCGCGATCCGCGACCGGGTGATCCAGGCCTACCAGGACGTGATGCGCATGCCGATCTGACGGCAGAAGCCGTCGCACCCTCCGGCCCAGAAGGGGTAGGGAGATGACCGACCAGGACGTGCTCTCGCTCGTGCGCGAGGGCTTGTGGGTGACGATCCTCGCGGCTGGGCCGCTGATGGCCGCGGCACTCGTCGTCGGGCTCGCGGTGTCGCTCCTGCAGGCGCTGACGCAGGTCAACGAGGCCTCGCTCGTGTTCGTGCCGAAGGTGATCGCGGTCGCGGTGGTGGCCGCCTTCGCCGCGCCTTTCATCGGCGGCACGGTCGGTGCCTTCGCGGAACGGCTGTTCGACCGGATCGTCGCGGTCGGCGGCGGCGGCTTCTGAGGCGATGCTCGACCCGGCCGAGCTTCCCGGTCTCCTGCCGGCCTGGACCTTCGGCTTTCTGCTTGTGGTCTGCCGGATCGGCGCGGCCGTGCTCGCGCTTCCTGCCTTCGGCGAGGCGGAGGTTCCGGTGACGGTGAAGGCGGCGATCGCTCTCGCCTTCGCGGCGATCGTCTGGCCGGCGGTGTCATCCGGCCTGCCGCCGCCGCCCGCGGACGCCGCGCGGGCGATGCTGCTCGTGGTCACCGAGTGCCTCATCGGCCTCTGGATCGGGCTGCTCGCGCGGATCATCGTGCTCGCTCTCCCCGTCGCCGCCCAGTTCGTCGGCTTCCTGCTCGGCCTCTCCTCGGCCGTGCTGTTCGACCCCGCCTTCGGCGCCACCGGCACGGCGCTCGCGCGCCTCCTGGGGCTCGGCGCGATCGTGACCCTGTTCGCCACCGGCCTGCATGCGCTGCCGCTCGCGGCGCTGGCCGGCTCCTATGCCGTCCTGCCGGCCGGCGCTGTCTTCCCGGCCGAAGCGGCGGCGGAGGCGGCGGTGCGCGCGGCGGCGGCGAGCTTCGGCCTCGGCTTCCAGCTCGCCGGCCCCTTCGTGCTCGCGGCGATCGTGTTCCAGCTCGCGCTCGGGGTGATGTCGCGGATCGTTCCGCAGATGCAGGTCTATTTCGTCGCGATGCCGGCCCAGATCATCGGCGGTCTCGCGCTGATGGCGCTGCTTGCGGGAGCGCTGCTCGGCGCCTGGGCCGAGGCGGTGCGCGAGCATTTCACCGGCCTGCCGGGGCTCTGACCGGCGATGGCCGAGGAACAGGAGAGCGCGGGCGACAAGACGGAAGCCCCGACACAGCGCCGGCTTGAGAAGGCGCGCGAGCAAGGCCAGGTCGCCGTCTCGCGGGAGGTGACCGGAGCGGTCGGGCTGGCGGGTGCGCTCGCGGGGCTTGCGTTCGCTTTGCCGCTTGCCGCCGGCCAGCTTGTGCAGGGCGGACTCGTACTCTTCGAGCGGTCCTCCGAGATCACGGGGGCGGGGCTTGCGGCGGCGTTGTGGCGGATGCTGCTGTGGGGAGCGCTCGCCGTCGCCGCGGTCGCTCTGCCGCCGATGCTGCTTGGCCCCGCCGCCACCCTCCTGCAGACGCGCGGCATGGTCTCATCGAGCCTGATCGTTCCGAAGGCCTCGCGGCTGAGCCCGCTCGGCGGGCTCAAGCGCCTCGTCTCGGCCGCCAATCTCGTCGAGTTTCTCAAGAACCTCGCCAAGCTCGCCGTGCTCTGCGTCGTCGCTGGCCTCGTGCTCGGCGCGATGGCCTGGCAGATCGTCCCCGCCGTCGCCTGGCCGACCGGGCGGCTCCTCGCCGCGCTGCGCGACGACAGCCTCGTTCTGCTCGGTGCTCTCGCCGGCGCCTTCGCCGCCATCGCCGTGCTCGATCTCCTCTGGGTGCGCTACGACCATGTGCGCAGGCTCAGGATGTCGCGCGAGGACATCCGCGAAGAGCTGAAGGAGACCGAGGGCGACCCGGAGATCCGCGCGCGGCTGAAGCGGATTCGAATCGAACGCTCGCGCAACCGGATGATGGCGGCGGTGCCGAAGGCGACGGTGGTGGTCACCAACCCCACGCACTACGCTGTCGCGCTTGCCTACGAGCGCGGCTCCGGCGGGGCGCCGAAGGTGGTGGCGAAAGGGGTGGACCATCTCGCCCTGCGCATCCGGGCGGCCGCCGAGAGGCACGGCATCCCGCTTGTGGCGAACCCGCCGCTCGCGCGCGCTCTCTACGCCGTCGAGCTTGATCGGGAAATCCCGCCGGAGCATTACGAGGCCGTGGCAGAGATCATCGCCTATGTCTGGCGTCTCAGCGGGCGCGGCGTGGGGGCCACTGGTGGCGCCCGCTGAGACGACCACCCCGGGGCAAGGCCGTGTCGGGTCGGCGCGTCTTGCCGCTCTCGTCGCCGGCGACGGCGCAGCCTGGCGCCGCCTGTTCGAGGAGGCGGCGCTCGGCATCGCCATCGTTGACTGGGAGGGGCGGATCGTCGCCGCCAATGCGGCGGTGGCGAGCATCGCCGGCGTTCCGGCGGCCGGGGTGGTGCCCGGGCTTCCGCTCGCCGATCTCGTCCATCCCGAGGACCGGCATCTGCTCGAGGCCGAGTTCGCGCGGCTTTCGGTGATGCGGTCGGGCAGAACCGGCCTCGAGCTCCGGCTCGGCCGTGCCAAGGAGCGGCCGGACGAGGACCCCGCGGGGACGACGGTCGCGATGGTCTCGATCTCGCCGCTCGTGGAGGATGACGGCCAGATCGGCGGTGCCGTTGTTCGGCTGATCGACATCACCCGCCACCGGGCGCTCGAGATGCAGCTCGCGCAGACGCAGAAGATGCAGGCGGTGGGGCAGCTCGCGGGCGGTATCGCGCACGACTTCAACAATCTGCTCACTGCGATCATCGCCGCGGCCGACATGGGGCTCGAGCGGCCGGAGCTCGACGAGGCGACGCGGGCCGATCTCATCCACGTGCGCCGCAGCGCCGAGCGCGGGGCGGCGCTCGTGCGCCAGCTGCTCGCCTTCGGCCGCAAGCAGACGCTGCAGCCGCGGGTGATCGCGCTGAACGCGGCGATCGAGGACGTGGCGAGCCTGTTGCGCCGGCTGCTCGGCCAGCGGATCGTAATCTCGCTCGATCTCGACCGTCCGGGCTGCCTGGTGCGCGTCGATCCGGTTCAGTTCGACCAGGTGATCGTCAATCTCGCGCTGAACGCACGCGATGCGATGCCGGAGGGCGGGCGGCTCGGGATACGCACCGGCGCCGTGACCCTCCATCGGCCGCTGGTGCGTGGCCAGGAGGTGATCCCGCCCGGCCGTTACGCGATGGTCGAGGTCGCCGACACCGGCTGCGGCATCCCGCCCGAGCATATCCCCCGCCTCTTCGAGCCGTTTTTCACCACTAAGCGCGACCAGGGGGGCACGGGGCTCGGGCTTGCGATGGTGTACGGGATCGTTCGGCAGACGGATGGATTCGTCGCGGTCGAGAGCACGCGCGGCGAGGGCACGACCTTCCGGATCTACCTGCCGCGGCACGAGGGCGCGATCGGGCCCGACCCGCCGCCCGAGCAGCACGCCCCGCGGCCGCAGCCGACAGCGGTCCCGACCCAGCCCACGCCCGCCGAGTCCGAGCCCGCGGATGTCTCCCCCGAAACGCTGCCGACCCGCGGCACCGTTCTCCTGGTCGAGGACGAGGAGTCCGTGCGACGGCTGACCGCGCGCGGCCTCGCACGGGCAGGGTGGCGGGTGCTCACGGCCGACTCGGCCGAGGCGGCGCTCGCTCTGCTCGCCGACGAGCAGGAGCCGCCGGCGGCGCTCGTGAGCGACGTGTCCATGCCCGGAATGGATGGGGCGGCGCTCGTCCGAGCCGTGCGCGCGTCCCTCCCCTCACTGCCCGTCATCCTCGTCTCCGGCTATGCCGAGACCGAGGCGATCGCCGATCTGCCCGGGGCGCCCGTCCAGTTCCTCCCCAAACCGTTCTCCCTCAAGGAGCTCGCCGCCCGGCTCGACACGCTGGTGGCGTGAGCGGTCCCTCCCCGTCGCTGTCCGTCCGGCACCTGGCCGGCGGCACGCCGCGACAGGCGCCCGCCCGCCGGGGAGCGCCTCAGCTGCGGCCGTAGACGTCCTCGAGCCGGACGATGTCGTCCTCCCCGAGATAGGAGCCGGACTGGACCTCGATCAGCACGAGCGGGATCCTGCCCGGATTGACCAGGCGGTGCACGCAGCCGAGCGGCAGGTACACGCTCTCGTTCTCGCGCAGAAGCAGCACCTTGTCGCCGCGCGTCACCTCGGCCGTGCCAGCCACCACCACCCAGTGCTCGGCGCGATGGAAATGCTTCTGCAGCGACAGCCGCCCGCCCGGCTGAACGACGATCCGCTTCACCTGGAACCGCTCGCCCGCGATCAGGCCCTCGTAGAACCCCCAGGGGCGGTACATGCGGCGATGCTCCGTCGCCTCCCTCCGCTTCGCCGCCTTCAGCCGATCAACCACACGCTTGACGTCCTGGGCGCGCGACCGCGGCATGGCGAGCACGGCGTCCTCGGTCGCGACCACGACGGCGTCCTCGAGGCCGAGCACGGCGACGAGCGGGCCGTCGCTGCGCACATAGGCGTTGCGACAGTCCTCGACGAGAACGTTGCCGATGGCGACGTTCCCGGAAGCGTCCTTCGCGGCGAGCTCCCACAGAGCCGCCCAGGAGCCGACATCCGACCATCCGAGCGAGGCCGGAACCACCGCCGCCCGGCTCGTCTTCTCCGCCACCGCATAGTCGAGGCTGATCGAGGGGCAGGCGGCGAAGGCGGCACGGTCAAGCCGGATGAAGTCGAGGTCGGTCGTGCGTGCCGCGACAGCTTTGCGCACAGCCTCGAGCACCGAGGGCGCGTGCCGCTCGAGCTCGGCGATCAGCGTTGCCGCGGTGAACACGAACATCCCGCTGTTCCACAAGTGCCGCCCCCCCGCGACGAAGGCCGCGGCGGTGGCGGCATCCGGCTTCTCGGTGAAGCGCCTCACCGCAAGCACGCCGGGCAGGCCAGGAAGCGGGTCGCCCGTCTCGATGTAGCCGTAGCCTGTCTCGGCTGCGGTCGGCGTCATGCCGAAGGTGACGACATGTCCCGCGCGGGCGGCGGTGGCGGCAGCGTCGACGGCAGCGTGCAGGGCGGGGATGTCGGCGATCACCGCATCCGCCGCCATCATCCACAGCGTGGCATCGGGCTCGGTCTCGGCGACAAGGAGAGCGGCGGCGGCGATCGCAGGCGCGCTGTTCCGCCCCTCCGGCTCGAGCACGATCCGCGCTCCCGTAATGCCCGCTTCGCGAAGCTGCTCGCCGACCAGGAACCGGTGCGCCTCGTTGCAGACCACGATCGGCGGGGCGAAGCCGGCCTCCGCCGGGGCGCGGAGAGCCGTCTCGACCAGCATGGTCCTGTCGGAGATCAGCGGCAGGAGCTGTTTCGGCAGGCTCTCGCGGCTCGCCGGCCAGAGCCTGGTGCCGGTTCCGCCCGAGAGGATCACGGGAATGACGGGAGAGGGGCGGATCTCGGGCATGGGCAGGACCGTGGACGGCGCGGGGGCGAGGCGCTCCTATAGCGCCCGGCGCGCGAAGGCGATACCACCGCCGGCATGACGGGAAGAGGCGGCTGATGCCACGGCTTATGACCGACGCGGGTGCGCTCGCCCGCGCACGCCGCCGCAACCGGCTCGAGACGGCGGCGACCCTCGGCGTGCTCGTCCTGCTGGCCGGGGGGGTCGGCCAGCTCGCGGCGGGCGTTGAGGGGCTTGTTGTCGGCGCCGCCTTCGCCGCGAGCACGCTCCTGTTCTCCGCGGTTCCGGGCGAGGTCCTGTTCCGCCAGGGGTTCGGCGCGGTGCCGCTGTCGCCCTTCCAGGCGCCGGGTCTGTACGCGATGGTCGCGGAGCTGTCGCGTCGCGCCGGCCTGCCCGCGGCCCCGCGGCTCTGGCTCCTGCCGCAGCGCCCGCTCCAGGCGGTCGCCGGCGGAACCACGTCGGATCCCGGCATCGGCGTCACCCGCTCTCTGGTCGAGGCCCTGACGCCGCGGGAACTCGCCGCGGTGCTCGCACACGAGGTCAGCCACATACGCCACGGCGACCTGTTCGTCCTGCGGCTTGCGACCGTCGCGGCCACGGCCACACGGGCGATGGCCCAGGCGGGGCTGATCGTCGCTCTGGTCGTGGGCCTCGGCGCGATCGGCGCGCATCCGCTTCTTCCCGCGCTGCTGATCCTGTCGCCGCTCGCGGCCGATCTGCTCACGCTCTCGCTCTCCCGATCGCGCGAGTTCCTCGCCGATGCCGAAGCGGCGGAGCTGACCGGCGATCCGGAGGCGCTTGCCTCGGCGCTCGCCCGGATCGAGCGCATCCAGGGCGACGATTTCGAGCGGCTCGCGGCGCGCGGCCCCTTCTGGCTTCGCTGGTTCCGGACCCACCCGACGGTCGCGCAGAGGATCGCGGCGCTCGCCACGATCGCGCGGCCGCTCGATCAGCCCTTCGGCTGGGAGCCGGCGTGGCACACCGCGCCTGCACCGCCGCGGCGCCGGCTTATCGTGCGGAACCCTTGGGCGCGTTAGCCCGCTCGGTCAGTCCGGCCTGATGGCGTAGTCGCGCACCACCTTGCTCCACACCTCGGTCTCGCGCGCCACGAACCGGCCGCACTCCTCGGGTGTGGAGAGCACGAGCCGGGCCTGTTGCGCATTCGTCATCGTCTCGACGACGCGCGGGTCCCGGAAGGCAGCGAGCAGGGCCTCGTGGAACCGGGCGATCACCGGGGCCGGCGTGCGGGCAGGCGCGAAAACACACCACCACGCCTCGGCGACGAAGCCGTCGAACCCGGATTGCTGCATCGTCGGCGTGTCGGCGAGCCCCGGCAGCCGCTCCGCCCCCATTTGAACGACTGCGCGAAGCCGGCCGCCGCTGATCTGCGGGGCGAGCACGGCGGCGGAGCCGATCACGAGGTCTATCACGCCGGCGACCGCATCCGTCACCGCCGGGCCGCCGCCGCGATAGGCGATGTGGGTGAGTTTCACGCCGGCGCGCTGGCCGAAGAGCGTCATCGCGAGATGGCCGATCGTGCCGTTGCCGGTCGAGCCGAAGCTCACGGTGTCGGGCCGCGCCCTTGCCGCCGCGATGACGTCGGCGATGCTGCGGAACGGCTTGTCCGGCTTGGTCGCGAGCACGTAGGGAGCGCCCCCGATATGCATCACCGGGGCGAGGTCGCGCGCCGGCGAGAAGCCGAGGCTCGGCAGGAGCGCCTCCAGCACGGCATGGCTGTCGAAGGTGAGAAGCCAGGTGTTGCCGTCCGGCGCGGCGTTGGCGACCACGCCCGTGCCAATGCTGCCAGCGGCTCCGGCGCGGTTCTCGACCACGATCGGCACGCCGAGCGCCGCCTGAAGCCCTGGCGCGGCGAGGCGTGCGACGGCGTCGGTGCTGCCGCCCGGCGGGAAGGGGACGACGATCCTGATCGGGCCTGCAGGCCAGGCCTGCGCCGTGGCGATGGCGGGGGCGGCAAGCCCGGCGGCGATGCCGCCGACCGCTGCCCGTCGTCCGAGTGTGCGCATCCGTTGGTTGCTCCCTTGAGCCGGGTCGATCGCCCAACGTGCCCTTCTGACGCCCGCGCCAGGACTCGCAAGCCGCCTCGATCGGCCGGAGGCCGGCCGAAGCCGGTGGTGCGAACGCCGCCGCCAGCCTATCTTCCGCGCGTGTCCTCCACCCTCGTCCCGGGCCAGCGTGTGCGCAACCCTCTCCGTCCCGACTGGGGCGAGGGCCAGGTGCAGAGTGTCGTCGGCACCCGTGTGACGGTGAATTTCGAGCACGCCGGAAAGGTGCTGGTGAACGTCGCCGTGGTTCCGCTCGAGCCGCTCGACGACGCACCGGCGTGGTGAGGGCGGCCGGATGAGCGGGCTCGGCGCCGCCGTCGCGGCGGCGTTCGAGTGGCGGCTTGCGGTCGCGGCCGTGGCGACGGCCATCGCCGGGGTGATGCGCGGCTTTGCGGGCTTCGGCACGGCGCTGACGCTCGCCCCCGTCTACAGCGTGCTCTGGGGCCCGGCCGTCGGGGTGCCGACGATGCTTCTGATGGAGGCGCTGATCGGCAGCCAGCTCCTGGTGGGCGCCTGGCGTCACGTCAATCGCCGCGTCGCGCTGCCGATGGCGGGGGCGGCCTGCCTTGCCGTGCCGTTCGGCGCCTGGGTTCTGGTGGTGGCCGACCCGGCCGTGCTGACGCGGGCTATGGGCGTTCTCGTGATCCTGTTCGCCGCCTTGCTCGCGAGCGGCTGGCGCTACCGGGGCTCGCGGCCACTCTCGCTCACCCTCGCCGTCGGCGCTACGGCTGGGCTGATGAAGGGCTCGACCGGGATGAGCGGGCCGCCGGTGATCCTCTACATGCTCGCGGGCAGCGAGGAGGCGCGCGAGCATCGCGCCAACCTGATCCTGTTCTTCGCCGTGCTCGGGCTCGTGGCGCTCCTGCCGCCCCTCGTCACGGGCCTGTTCACGATGACGGTTCTGGTCAAGGTGGCGCTTCTCGTGCCGGTCCTGCTCGTCTTCGTGCGCCTTGGCGCGGCTCTCTTCGGGCGCGTCGGCCAGGCGTCGTTCCGCGCCGTGGCCTATGCGATCCTGGTCGCGGTGGGACTCGTCGCTCTGATCGCGTGAGGGGGGCGGTCGCCGACGGGGGGCAGACCGCGCTCGGACCTCGATCGACGCGTTCCGTGCTCCGCCCTCCCCCGTCACCCTCGCGCGGAGGGCATCGGCGCGGGAGGCCGCGGCGCGCTTCAGCTCAGGCCGGCTCGCCGAACACAGGCTCGGCGCCGGCCGCGCGCAGCATCGCCGCCACTTTCGCGATCGCCGCCTCGACCGCGGCCCTGTCGGTGCCGCGCGCGACGATCGCCACCCCGTTGCCGCCCGCCCGGTAGTAGGGGTAGCTGCCGAGCGCCACGCCTGGGCTCTCGGCCTGGATCGCCCCGAGCGGCTCGGCGATCGCGCCTTCGAGCACGCCTTGCGCATGCACGCTGCGGCTGACCGTGGGGATGCCGCCCTCGAGCGTCGGCGCCACCGCCTCGAACATCGCCTGCATCACCTTCGGCACGCCCGCCATGACGATGACATTGCCGATCCGGAACCCAGGCGCGACCGAGACGGCATTTCGGATCAGGGTCGCGCCCTCGGGCATCGTCGCCATGCGCTGCCGCGCGGCGTTGAACTCCACGGGCGGGTTCCGGCGCGCATAGTCCGCCGCCATCTCGGCATAGGCCTCGGGGTGCACCACCCACGGCACGCCGAAGGCCTCAGCGATGCACTCGCTCGTGATGTCGTCATGCGTCGGCCCGATGCCGCCGGTGGTGAACACGTAGGTGAAACGGTGGCGCACCTCGTTCACGGTCGCCACGATCACGGCACGGTCATCGGGAATGACACGCACCTCGCGCAGCGGGATCCCGAGCTCGTTGAGGCGGGTGCCGAGATACTGGATGTTGGCGTCGCGTGTGCGGCCGGAGAGCACCTCGTCGCCAATCACGAGCAGGCAGGCGGTTGGGCGCGTGTCGGTCATCGCGTCCTCGTCAGGGCGTTCACGCGGCGTCAGAGCCAGTCGCGCAGCATCGCAACGAGCGGCCTGTCGGCCGGCGGCATCGGATATTCGGCGAGCTTCTGCGGCCGCACCCAGGCGAGCGCCTGGCCTTCGCGCGGCACCGGCGTGCCCTGCCAGCGGCGGCAGAGATAGAGCGGCATCAGGAGGTGGAACGACTCGTAGGCATGGCTTGCGAAGGCGAAGGGCGCGAGGCAGGCGGCCGAGACGTCGATGCCGAGCTCCTCGCGGAGTTCGCGGATCAGCGCCGCCTCGGGCGTCTCGCCCGGGCGCACCTTGCCGCCCGGGAACTCCCATAGGCCCGCGAGAGCCTTGCCTTCGGGCCGGCGCGCGATGAGCACGCGGCCGTCGCTGTCGATCAGAGCGACCGCCGAGACGAGAACGAGCGGCCTGTCCTCGCCGAGCGAGAGCGGATCGCCAGCGGGGCTGCCGTGGCCGCTCGCTGCCAGCCAATCCGCCCGGGTCAGCGCGAACCAGCGCACCGGGAACGCTCCGCCGCGCGAGACGAAGTCGTGCTCGGCCTCGTGGGTGAAGCGGAAGCCCTGCTTCTCGAGCACGCGGATCGAGGGGGCGTTGTCGTCGGCGACATAAGCGACGAGCCGGTCGAGGCCGAGCGTGCCGAACGCCCAGCCGACGAGCCGTGCGACCGCCTCGCTCGCCACGCCGTGTGCCCAGTAGCGTCGGCCGACCCAGTAGCCGACACGCGCCACGTCTGGGCCGACGCGCGTCAGCCCGATCACGCCGAGCGGATGCTCCTCCGCGCGGCCGGTGATGCAGAAATGGAAGGCACGGCCGGCCGCTCGGTCCTCTGCCGTGGTCGCGATCCACGCCTCGAGCGCCTCGCGCGTGTACGGGAACGGCACCGAGCCGAGATTGCGCGCGACCTCCCAGTCGTTGATCAGCCGGTGCAGCTGAGGCGCATCGTCGCGGGCGAGCGGGCGCAGCCGAAGCCGTTCCGTCAAGAGAACGTGGGCCGCGGCGTCAGCTTCGGTAACTGCCATTGATGTCGATATAGGCGTGGGTGAGGTCGCAGGTCCACACGGTGGCAGCGCCTCGGCCGAGGCCGAGATCGACGGCGATGTCGACCTCCCGCCCCTTGATATGGGCGACCACCGGCGCCTCGTCGTAGCCCTCGACCACCGTGCCATTGCGCGCCATCCAGACGCCGCCGATGGCGACGCCGAGCCGGTCGCGATCCGCAGGCTCCCCCGCCTTGCCCACCGCCATGACGATCCGCCCCCAGTTCGCGTCCTCGCCCGCGATCGCGGTCTTGACCAGGGGGGAGTTGGCGATCGAGAGCGCAACCCGCCGCGCCGATGTCGCGCTGACCGCCCCCGACACCGAGACCTTGATCAGCTTCTGCGCGCCCTCGCCGTCGCGCACCACGAGAAGCGCAAGCTCGTGCAGTACGGCATCGAGCGCGGTGCGGAAGCCCCGCAGGATCGGGCCGCCTTCGGGCGGCACGCGCGGGTGCTTCGCCGTTCCGGTGGCGAACAGAAGCAGCGTGTCCGACGTCGAGGTGTCGCTGTCCACCGTGATGCAGTTGAAGCTCGTCGCCACCCCCTTCGTGAGCAGCCGCTGCAAGAGCGGCGCTGGCAGCTTCGCGTCTGTGAACACGAAGGCGAGCATCGTCGCCATGTCGGGGGCGATCATGCCGCTTCCCTTGGCGATGCCGCTGATCCGCACCTCCGTCTCGCCGATCCGCGCCGTTCGGGTCGCTGCCTTGGGGAAGGTGTCGGTGGTCATGATCGCCCGCGCGGCGCGCTCCCAGCCGTCCTCGGCGAGCGAGGCGTGGAGCGAGGGCAGAGCGGCGGTGATCTTCTCGACCGGAAGGGGCTGGCCGATCACGCCTGTGGAGGCGATGAACACCTCGCGCGACCGGCACCCGACGAGCTCTGCCGCGGCCTCGGCCGACTGCCGCACCGCGTCCGCACCGGCGCGTCCGGTGAAGACATTGGCATTGCCGGCGTTGACCACGAGCGCCCGCGCCTTGCCGCCCTTCAGCGCCGACCGGCACCAGTCGATCGGCGCTCCGGGGCAGCGATTCGTGGTGAACACGCCTGCGACGGTGGTGCCGGGGGCGAGCTCGACCATCACGAGGTCGTCGCGCCCGACATAGCGTATGCCGGCCGCCGTCGCGCCGAGCCGAACGCCCGCGATCGGCGGAAGGTCGGGGAGGGGTTGCGCGAGCGGCGAGACGGCGTGGGCCATGGCAGCCGGCGCTCAGCGCCGCGGTGTCGCCGGCGCGAGCGGCGGAGCCGCGATCGGCGCCCCGTCGAGGGCGAAACGCTCTACCGAGGCTTCGGCGCGCAGGCGCTCGACCACCCGTGTCGCCGCCTCCTCGATGATGGCTCGGCGCAGCCCCTCCTCCGCCTGCTCGAAACTCGGCCGCGGCTCCTCGCGCCGCTCTTCGAGCTTGATCACGTGCCAGCCGAACTGGGTGCGCACGGGCGTGGTGGTGAACTGCCCGGGCTCAAGGGCGAAGGCGGCTGCGGCGAAGGCCTCCGGCATCTCCTCCCGCTTGAAGAAGCCGAGATCGCCGCCCTCGGCGGCGCCGGGCCCGCGCGAGCGCTCCCGCGCGAGCGTCGCGAAATCCGCCCCGCCCTGCAAAGCGGTGATGGCCTGACGCGCTTCCGTCTCGGTCTGCACCAGGATGTGGCGCGCCCTTACCTCGGCCTCCTGCGGCTTGCTCACGATGTCCTGCTCGTAGCGTGCCCGGAGCGCCTGTTCGGTCAGAAGCGGGCCGATCTCGCGCGCGAGGAGGGCCTGCTGCAGCGCCTCCTCCTCGGCCCGGCGGATCCGAGCGCGCACCTCCGGCGTGTCCTGCAGGTTGAGCTTGCGGGCGGCGTTCACAAGCACGCGCTGGGTAATGAGCTGGTCGAGCATGACCGGGTAAAGAACCTGCGGCGGCATGGCACGGAACTGCTCCGGCAGGCCGCGTACGGCTTCCTCGAGCTCGGAGAGATGGATCGGCGTGCCGTCGACCCGGGCGACGACCGGGTCGGAGGCTGGCGCGAGCGGCTGCACTTGCGCAACCGCTGCCGGCGAGGCGAGGAGCAGCGCCGCCGCGAGGAGCGCAGGGCGGGAGGGGAGGCCGGGCATCTCGGATCCTTCACGCGTCCGGGCGCAGGGATGCTCCCGGGGCGCGGATCATGGCCGAATCCCGGGAACGCGACAAGCAACCAGCCGGCTGGCCCGCCCGGCCGCCGACTGCCCGTGATTGACGCCGCCGCCGGCGAAGGCCCATATGACGCTGGGGCCGCACTTGGGCCCCCGCGTCCGCGTCGCACCGGCGTGGCGCCCCAGAGCGCGCGCGATCCCGAGGCCTTTGCGGCCGGGTGAGCGCGGCAGGACCAGGACTGGACCCGACCGTCGATGCTGCATCGTCTTGCCCGCGCCGTCTTCGGCACCTCGAACGACCGGCTGCTCAAGGCCTATCGCAAGCGTGTGCCGGCGATCGCCGCGCACGAGCCGGCGCTGAAGGCGCTCTCGGACGAGGCTCTGGCCGCAAAGACGGTCGAGTTCCGCGACCGGCTGGCCAAGGGCGCGACCCTCGACGATCTCCTCCCCGAGGCCTTCGCGGTGGTGCGCGAGGCAGCCGTGCGCACGCTCGGCCAGCGGCATTTCGACGTGCAGATGATCGGCGGCATGGTGCTGCATGACGGCCGGATCGCCGAGATGAAGACGGGCGAAGGCAAGACCCTCGTCGCCACCCTGCCCGCCTATCTCAACGCGCTCACGGGCAAAGGCGTGCACATCGTCACCGTCAACGACTATCTCGCCAAGCGCGACGCCGCCTGGATGGGGCGGATCTACACCTTCCTCGGGCTCACCGTCGGCGTGATCGTGCACGGGCTGACCGACCACGAGCGCCGCGCGGCTTACGCCGCCGACATCACCTACGGCACGAACAACGAGTTCGGCTTCGATTACCTCCGCGACAACATGAAGTACCGCTTCGAGGATATGGTGCAGCGGGACTTCCACTACGCGATCGTCGACGAGGTTGACAGCATCCTGATCGACGAGGCGCGCACGCCGCTGATCATCTCGGGCCCCGCCGACGACAGTTCCGAACTCTACCGCCAGGTCGACGCCGTGGTGCGCGTGCTCGTGCAGGACGCCTCGACCTACGAGAAGGACGAGAAGCTGCGCACCGTCTCGCTCACGGAGGCCGGAACTGAGCGGGTCGAGGCGATGCTGCGCGAGGCGGGCGTTCTCAAGGAGGGGAACCTCTACGACATCGGCAACATTTCGCTCGTGCACCATTTGAACCAGTCGCTGCGCGCGCACACGCTGTTCCGGCGCGATGTCGACTACGTCGTCCGGCGCGACCCGCGCGACAATGTGCAGAAGATCGTGATCATCGACGAGTTCACGGGCCGGATGATGGAGGGGCGGCGCTATTCCGACGGCCTGCACCAGGCGCTTGAGGCAAAGGAGGGCGTTCCCGTCCAGCAGGAGAACCAGACACTCGCCTCGATCACCTTCCAGAACTATTTCCGCCTCTACCCCAAGCTCGCCGGCATGACGGGCACGGCGGCGACCGAGGCCGACGAGTTCGCCGAGATCTACAAGCTCGAGGTGGTCGAGATTCCGACCAACCTTCCGGTCGCGCGGAAGGACCATGACGACGAGGTCTACCGAACGGCGCGCGAGAAGTACGAGGCGGTGATCCGCGACATCGAGGCGGCGCGGGCGCGCAACCAGCCGGTGCTGCTGGGCACGACCTCGATCGAGAAGAGCGAGCACGTCTCGGCCCTGCTCCGCCAGCGGAACATTCCGCACAATGTGCTCAACGCCCGCTTCCACGAGCAGGAGGCGGCGATCATCGCCCAGGCCGGCCGGCCCGGAGCGGTGACGGTCGCGACCAACATGGCCGGCCGCGGCACCGACATCCAGCTCGGCGGCAACGCCGAGGTGCAGATCGCGCTTGAGCTCGGCGGGATGCCGGACGGCCCGGAGAAGGAGGCGAGGGCGGCGGCGATCCGCGCCGAGGTCGCGGCCAACCGCGAGATCGTCAAGGCGGCGGGCGGCCTCTACGTCATCGGCACCGAGCGGCACGAGAGCCGGCGAATCGACAACCAGCTGCGCGGCCGCTCCGGCCGGCAGGGCGACCCGGGCGCCTCGAAATTCTACCTCTCGCTCGAGGACGACCTGATGCGCATTTTCGGCTCCGACCGCATGGGCGGGATGCTGCAGAAGCTCGGGCTGAAGGAGGGCGAGGCGATCGTCCACCCCTGGATCAACAAGGCGCTCGAGAAGGCGCAGAAGAAGGTCGAGGCGCGCAACTTCGACATCCGGCGCAACCTGCTCAAGTACGACAACGTGATGAACGATCAGCGCCGCGAGGTCTATGCCCAGCGGCGCGAGTTCATGAAGGCGGAGGACGTTTCGGCCACAGTCGCCGAGATGCGCGAGGAGGTGGTCGCCGATCTCGTCGCGCGCTGCATTCCCGAGAACGCGATGCCGGAGCAGTGGGATGTCGCCGGCCTGCACGAGGAGACGCTGCGCCTGTTCGGGCTTGATCTGCCGATCAAGGACTGGGCGGCCGAGGAGGGGATCGACGACGAGGGGGTGCGCGAGCGGATCCTGCGCGAGGTCGAGGCCCTGATGGCGCGCAAGGCCGCCGATTTCGGCCCCGCACTGATGCGCCAGGTGGAGAAATCGGTGCTTCTGCAGGTGCTCGACCAGGTCTGGAAGGAGCACCTGCTCGCGCTCGACCATCTGCGCCAGGGGATCGGGCTGCGCGCCTATGGGCAGCGTGACCCGCTGAACGAGTACAAGACCGAGGCCTTTGCCCTGTTCAACCGGATGCTTAGCGAGCTGCGCGAGCGCGTCACCGGCCTGCTCGCGCGTGTCGAGCTTGCGCCGCCGCCGCCGGTCTTCGCCCCGCAGATGACCGCCTCGCGCCTCGACCCCGCCTTCGCAGGCGAGGCGGGCGGCGGCGAGACGGGCGTGCTCGAGCGCCCTGCCGTGCGCCGCGAGACGGCAAGCGGCGTCGATCCGGCCGATCCCGCGACGTGGCACCGCACGCCGCGCAACGCCCCCTGCCCCTGCGGTTCGGGGAAGAAGTACAAGCACTGTCATGGGCGGGTGTGAGCCCGCCTGCAGGTGGAAACAAGAGAAGCGGCTCAGGCTTCGAATGGACTCGTTCTTCCAGGCGTTTGGTGACGATTATATGGTGCAGTGTCAAAACGGAGCCGACGTCGTCTCGTTCTTGATTGAGGGATGCGAAAGGTTGATCGCTGCCAGAAACGAGCGTGCGCGCTCCTGTCCCTTCGGACTGTTTGCGGTGATCGGTGATCCCGCGCGGAGCGAGGCATCCGGAGCATGCAGGCCTGGTGGGGTTTTGCATCTGTAGCTGATCCGGTCGGGCGGTCAAAGGATCGGCAGGACATTTGGGAGAAGATATGACATCGGCGGCTCGGCGCGAGGTCAGCAGGCGACAGGGCGTTCGGAAAGCCCACTGCGTCGGGTGTGCGGACGGCCGCCTCGCAGTGCGTCTCGAGCGAAGACCGCGCTCTCGATTGCCGGCTGGCGCTGACCGTGCCCACGCGGTCCGCACGTCATCTCGACAGCGACAAGAGATTCTGGCCTCAGCGACGGAAGGCACCCGTTCAGCGTAACGGCGCGCGACGCTCCAACCCGCCCGTCGGATCCGGATCAACGGCCCGTGTCGACGCAGGCCAAGACTCACGCAGGCAGCTTCAGCGTAAGTCCGACACCGGGGACGAGCGCATCGACGTGTCCCGACAGGGCGCGGTCGTCGGTGACGAAGTGGATGTGCGAGAACTCGCCGCGATGCGCGAACACGTCCTCGTGCCGTCGCGAGTAGACTCCGATCAGGGTCATCGACCGCCCACGGAGAACCCGCTTGTCGACCGCCTGGCCATGCCCGCCGCGATGCGGCCCCGCGCCGGGCCCGCCGAGGACATGCCACGTCACCTCCTCGGGCCGGCCCACGAGCAGGAACGGGAACGGTCCCTCGGGCGGGAGCGCGGCATCACGGGCGATCGCCTGCAGATGCGCCTCGAGCGCTCTCGCATCGGCAAGCCCCGGCAGCAGGGCGTGCTCCCTCCACCCCGCTACCTCCGCCCAGACGAGGAACGGCGCCCCGGCGCTGCGGTCCTCGACGACCCTTACCCCGCGGTGCCGGACCGTCGCGACGAAGGCACGCCCGTCGAGAACGGTGAGCTCTCCGGCAAGCCCTTCGGTCGGGCCGACGGCCCAGCTGCCGCGCTCGGGCAGAGCATCGGCCCGGATCCGCGCGGCGCGGGCACCATGCCGCGTCGTCGCGGCGAAACTGCCGACGAATTCGAGCCGGTAGCTTCCGGGCACGTTCGCCACGGCAGGGGCGATCCTTCCGGCCGCTGCCGCGAGCCATGCGCAGCTACACCCGCACAGAACATCCCGCCGGCTAATCGCCATCCTTCGTGCCTCTGCCTCTCTCCGTGAGCCGAGCAGCCTTCGCCCGGCTGGCTGCGAAACCGTGGCATGGAGAGCAGCCGAGGCGCAAATACCGGGCCGGTCGGCTCGGCCCCCCTGCGTCATCGCGGGCAGTGCGTGACTCCGCCTCCGTTCCTTATCCTGGCTGGCATGCGGCGTCTCCTTCCTGCCTTGCTTGCCCTCTTCGGCCTCGCCACGGCTGCGGCGGCGCAGCTGCTGGTGAGCCCGCCGCGCCCGGGCGAGCAGGAGACGGTGCAGGCCGGCGGCGGCACGGGGCGTTTCAGCTTCGTCGGAGCGCTGCGCTGCGCCGAGGCGCAGGCGATCGTGGGGGTTCGGATCGCCCGAGGGCCGCTCCTGAACCGCCTCGCGCTCGGCTGCGCCGAAGTCCTCTGCGTCGCAGGCCACTGCCGCTGGCGCGCGGACGAGCTCGACTGGTCCGCCGTCGCGGGGCAGCGGACGGGCGAGGAGGCGACACTGCTCTGCCCGGCCGCCGCGGCTGTTGCCGGGTTCCGGGCGGAGGTCGTTCCGGTTCCTGGCGGCACGGCTGTCCGCTCTCTCGCCATCGACTGCGCGCCGCTGACCGGCCGCGAGCCCGGCGGGGCCTTCGCCGTCGCCTCGGCGACGGATTCGCGCATGATGCGCCGCTTCGTCCCGCCCGGCCCGCGGCCGGAGCGCATGGTCGCCGGCGCCTGCCGCGACCGGGCCGCCTCGGCCGTCTCTGTCGCAGTCGGCGCCTATCCGGCAGGCTTCGCCGGAGATGGCGAGCACGTGCGCGCTCTCTCGATGTTCTGCCCGGGGCCTGCCCAGTAGGGACCGGGCGCCCCGGACGGCGCGCCGCGACGCTGCAGGGCTCAGGTGATCCAGGCGCGCACGGCTGCGACAATGGCCGCGACCGACGCTGCCGCGCTCGGGGCCATGCCGGCGGCGCGCGCCACCGGATCAATCAGATAGCCGATCCAGAACACGATCCGCGCGGCGGCGAACACGACCCCGAGCGCGATCACCCACGGCATCGCCGAAGCGTCCGCGCCTGCCGCCCAGGCGAGCAGAGCGGGGGCGAAGACGGCGAGCTGCTCGACGGTGTTCGTGATCACGCGCTGGTTCAGGACGAGGAGCCTTCCGTCCTGCCCGGCGAGCGGGTCGAACGCTCCGGTGACAAACCTGAGCAGCATCTGGGCGAAAACCATGGCCGCGAGCACCATCGCCGCGGGCAGGAGCGCGGCAAGGGCGAGGCCGAGCCGGAACGCCATGCTGGAGGACCCGCGTGGGATGCCGATCGCCCCGGAGATCCCCCACGTCGCGAGCGCCGCGACGGCAAGCCCGATCAGCGAAAGCGAGAGGGAGACGAGCCGCACGCGCGGCCGATCAGGCCGGCGGCGCGGCGCGGCCCATGGCGAGGAACTTCTCGCGCCGGCGCGCCACCAGCCTCTGCCCAGGTTCCGACAATAGCGGCGTAAGCGCTGCCGAGACCGCCTGGCCCAGAGCGGCGATCGCCCCGGCCGGGTCGCGATGCGCCCCGCCGAGCGGTTCGGGCACGATGCCGTCGATCAGCCCGAGCCGCTTCAGATCCTCGGCGGTGAGTTTCAGCGCCTCGGCTGCCGCCTCCGCCTGGGCGGCATCGCGCCAGAGGATCGAGGCGCAGCCCTCGGGGCTGATCACGCTGTAGATCGCGTGCTCGAACATCAGCACGTGGTCGGCGGCGGCAAGGGCGATCGCCCCCCCCGAGCCGCCCTCGCCGATGATCGAAGAGACGATGGGGACCGGGGCGGAGAGGCAGGCCTCGATCGCGCGCGCGATCGCCTCCGCCTGGCCGCGTGCCTCGGCATCGATCCCGGGGTAGGCGCCGGGAGTGTCCACGAAGGTGAGAACCGGTAGGCCGAACCGCCCCGCGAGCTCGATCACCCGCCGCGCCTTGCGATAGCCCTCGGGGCGCGCCATCCCGAAATTGTGCGCAACCCGCGCCTCCGTCTCCGCTCCCTTCTCGGTGCCGACCACCGCCACCGCCATGCCCTCGAACCGCCCGAGGCCGGCGATCACGGCGCGGTCGTCGGCGAAGGCCCGGTCGCCCGCGAGCGGCACGAAGTCGGTGATCAGGCCGGCCACGACATCCGCCGCGTGCGGCCGTGCCGGGTGGCGGGCGACCTGCGTCTTCTGCCACGGCGTGAGCTTCGCGTAGGTCGAGCGGATCAGCTTGTCGACCTTCTCGGAGAGGCGCTCGACCTCCTCGGCGATGTCTGCCTCGGGCGTTCCGGGAAGGTGCCGCAGCTCCTCGATCTTGCCCTCGATCTCGGCGATCGGCTTTTCGAAGTCCAGGAAATGGCGCATGGGGGCGCGCGATAGCACACTAGCGCCGGGGGCGCGAGCGCTGTCCCCCCGCTGGGGCCGCCTCTTGGCGCGCGAGCGGATGATGCGCCGCGACCGTCGCGGCAAGCCGCCCGACGCTGACGTGGGTATAGATCTCGGTGGTCGCGACATCGGCATGGCCGAGCATGGCCTGCAGGCTGCGCAGGTCGGCCCCGCCCTCGAGAAGGTGGGTCGCGAAGGCGTGGCGCAGCACATGCGGGCTGACGCGTGCCGGGTGGATGCCGGCTGCGATCGCGGCGCGCTTGACGATGTTCCCGAGCGTCTGGCGCGTCAGGTGGCCCGAGCTCGAGCGCGCCGGGAACAGCCAGCGCGAGGCCGGCCGCTTTCCTACCCTGCCTTCGGCTTCGAGCATCGCCGCGACCGCCGCCCGCGCCCGGGGCCCAAGCGGCACGAGCCGCTCCTTCGCCCCCTTGCCGCGCACCAGCAAGGTCTCCGAGGCGGCGTTGAACGCCGCCCGTGGCAGCGAGATCACCTCGCTCGCCCTGAGGCCCGAGCCATAGAGCAGCTCGATCAGCGCCGCGTCGCGCAGGCCTTCGGGAGGCGGGGCCGCCGCTGCCGCCTCGATCAGACGGCCCACCTCCTCGACCGAGAGAACGCGCGGCAGCCGGCGCCCGAGCTTCGGCCGGTCGAGCTCCGCGGTCGGGTCGTCGGGACGGACCCGCTCGCGGTAGAGGAACAGGAAGAACTGTCGCAGCGCCGAGAGCCGGCGCGCGACCGTGCGCGGCGAGAGCCCGGCAGCCGCGAGGCTTTCGAGATACGCCGCGAGGCTCGCCGCGTCGGCCCGGGCGAGGGGGGTGCCGCGCGCGGCCAGGAAGGCGGAGGCGTGCGCGAGATCGGCCGCATAGGCGGCGAGCGTGTTGCGCGCCGCGGCCCGCTCCGCGGCGAGCATCTCGAGGAAGGCCTCGACGTGACGGTCCATCCCCCGCCCGGCCGCCTCAGCGCGTCCCGAAGCGCTCCGCCGGAAGCACGCGTTCCACCGGCGCCTGCCGCGGCTCGGGCGGGAAGAGGCCGATCAGCACCGCGCCGGCGGCGACGAGCGCAAGAAGCACGGCGATGATCAGGAAGGCGAGACGGCTCATCGTCGTCGTGTCGGTCCTTTGCGCCTCCGGAGCCGGCGGCCACGAGGCGGCTTCCCGCGCGGCAGGCTTGCCTCCGCGCGGGCGGTGACGGATGACGGAACCGCATGGGCTCCGACTCGCATCAGCACCAGTCTATCCGCCCCGCACCCGCCGACGAAACGGGCAGAGGCGCACCCCCCGCATGGCGCGGGCGGGCGATCGTTCTCGTCGGGCTGATGGGGGCGGGCAAGACGGCGATCGGCCGGCGGCTCGCCGCCCGCCTCGGCCTTCCCTTCGTCGATGCCGACCATGAGATCGAGGCAGCCGCCCGGATGTCGGTTGCCGAGATCTTCGCCCGCTATGGCGAGCGGGCGTTCCGCGACGGGGAACGGCGCGTCATCGCGCGGCTTCTCGGGGGAGAGCCGATCGTGCTCGCGACCGGGGGCGGGGCGTTCATGGACGCCGAGACGCGGGCACTGGTGCGGCAACGCGCGCTGTCGGTGTGGCTGCGCGTGCCGCTGCCGATCCTTGTGCGGCGCGTCTCCAGCCGCACCGACCGGCCGCTCCTTGTCGGCAAGGATCCTGCCGCCGTGCTCGCGGAGCTCGCGGCGAAGCGCTACCCGACCTATGCGGAGGCGGACATCGTGGTCGATTGCACGGACGAACCGGCCGAGGCGACGACGGCGCGGGTGCTTCGGGCAATCACCGCCTGGTCGCCGCCGCGTTCGGTCCATGTGCCGCTTCCGGGCCGCGCCTACGACATCCTGATCGGGGAAGGGCTGGTCGCGCGCGCGGGGGCCCACGCCGCTGCCGTTCTGCCGCGGCGTCGCGCGGTGGTGATCGCCGACGCAACGGTCGCCGCGCTGCACGGCCGCGCGCTGACCGACAGCCTCGCTGCGACCGGCATCGACCACACCGTCCTGACTGTTCCCTCAGGCGAACAGTCGAAAAGCATGGCGATGGCCGCAGACCTGCTCGAGCGTATGACCGAGGCGGGAATCGACCGCAGGACCGGCGTAATCGCCTTCGGCGGCGGGGTGGTGGGAGACCTTGCCGGCTTCGTCGCCGCGATCGCCCTCCGCGGGCTCCCCTTGATCCACGTCCCGACCACGCTGCTCGCCCAGGTGGACAGTTCCGTCGGCGGCAAGACCGGGGTGAACCTGCCGGCGGGCAAGAACCTCGTCGGCGCGTTCCACCAGCCGCTTCTGGTGCTCTGCGACAGCTCCGTGCTCGCCACGCTGCCGCTGCGCGAGCGCCGCGCCGGCTATGCCGAGGTGGTGAAGTATGGGCTGATCGACGACCCCGCCTTCTTCGCCTGGTGCGAGGCGCATGGGGCGGCCCTGCTCGAGGGCGATCTGGAGGTGATCGCCGAGGCGGTGCGCGCCTGCTGCGCGGCGAAGGCGCGCGTCGTCGCCGACGACGAGCGCGAGACGCGGGCCGATGGCGGCCGCGCCCTGCTCAATCTCGGCCATACCTTCGCCCATGCGCTCGAAGCGGAGGTGGGCTATGACGGCGGCCTGCTCCTGCACGGCGAGGCGGTGGCGTTTGGGCTCGGGCTTGCCTTCACCCTCTCGGCACGGCTCGGCCTCTGCGCGGCGGAGGATGCCGACCGGGTGCGCGCCCATCTCAGGGCGTGCGGCCTTCCGACCGATCTCGCGCGGCTCGACCGTCGCTTCTCCGCCGCCCGGTTGATCGGGCATATGCGGAAGGACAAGAAGGCCGAGGCCGGCAGGCTCGCCTTCATCCTTGCCCGCGGCATCGGTGCCGCCTGCATCAGCCGCGACGTGCCGGAGGAGGAGGTGGCGGCGCTCCTGATCGACGAGGGCTGCGCGCCCTGAGCGGAGGCTCGCGGATCGGCCGCGACGGTCCGGCTCCACGCTTCGCTTGTTCCGTGCGCGACGGAGGGAGCTCCTCGCCGCTCCGGCTGCCGAGGCAATCGCGCCGCGGCGCGCGACGGGGATATCGGGGGCGGTGCAGGCAGGTTTGGACCCGCGTCAGACCGTGAACTGCTCGGCGATGATCCGTTCCGATAGCGAATGGTCCGGGTCGAACAGCAGGGTGAGCGACACCGAGCGGTCCTCGCGCACGCGCACCATCAGCACATCGCGCACCTCGGTGTAGTCGGCCACCGCTGCGACGGGGCGCTTCTCCGGCTCGAGCACCTCGAACAGCACGTCGGACGAGCCGGGCAGGAGCGCGCCGCGCCAGCGCCGCGGGCGAAAGGCGCTGATCGGCGTCAGCGCGAGCAGATTGGCTCCAAGCGGCACGATCGGTCCGTGCGCGGAAAGGTTGTAGGCGGTCGACCCCGCCGGGGTGGAGATCAGCACGCCGTCGCAGATCAGTTCGGGCAGGCGAACGGTTCCGTCGACGCTGATGCGTATCTTCGCCGCCTGGCGCTGCTCGCGCAGGAGCGACACCTCGTTGATCGCAAGCGCCTCCGCCTCGCCGCCGATCACCGGTGTCGCATGCATGCGTAAGGGGTGGAGAACGGTCGGCACGGCGGCGGCGAGGCGCTCGGGCAGCCCCTCCTCGCGATACTCGTTCATCAGGAATCCGACGGAGCCGCAGTTCATGCCATAGACCGGGCGGTTGCGGCCGAGCTCGCGGTGCTGCGTCTCGAGCATGAACCCGTCGCCGCCGAGAGCGACCAGAATGTCGGCGGTCTCCACATCGGCTTGGCCGTAGCGGGCGATCAGCCGGGCGCGTGCCGCCCGCGCCGCCTCCGTATCCGCGGCGACGAAGGCGAAGCTCACAGGACGCGGTGGTCGAGCACGGGCATGTCGGCCCGCACCTTGGCGGTGCGCGCATGGTCGATCCGCGCGGTCGCGAAGCCCGTGCCGTCCGACACCTTCGCGACCACATGCCCCCAGGGGTCGGCCACAAGGGAGTGGCCCCAGGTGTAGCGCGGCTCCCCTCTCTCCTCGTGCCGGCCCCAGGTGGCCGGGGCGGCGATCCAGCATTGCGTCTCGATCGCGCGGGCGCGGATCAAGGTCTCCCAGTGGTCCTTGCCAGTCTGCAGGGTGAAGGCCGAGGGCAGGAGGATCAGCTCCGCCCCCCTGCGCCGCAGCGCGAGGAAGAGTTCCGGGAAGCGCAGGTCGTAGCAGATCGCGCAGCCGACCGTCGTGCCGTCGGCCTGGTAGGTGACGATCTCCGTACCGCGGCCGAAGGTTGCGCTCTCGCGGTAACCTGTGCCGTCGGGCGTGGTGATGTCGAAGAGGTGGATCTTGCGGTAGCGCGCGACCTCGCGGCCCTCCCGGTCGAAGGCGACGGTGGTGTTGTAGAGCCTGTCCCCCGCCGCCTCGCCGATCGAGCCACCGTGCACATGGAGGCGGTGGCGGCGGGCGAGCGCCTGCAGGAAGGCGTAGGCCGGGCCTGGGGGGTCGTTCGACCCGGGGGCGGGCAGGGCCTCGGCCGCGGCGAACTTGGTCGCGCGGTCTCCGCCGAGGCAGGTCCACATCTCGGGCAGCGCGATGAGGTCGGGCCTGTCGGCGGCGATCGCCGCCTCCATGAGAGCCTCTGCCTGGGCGATGTTGGCCGCCTTGTCCGCGCCCGGGTTCATCTGCACCACGGTCACCCGCATCCGCGCGCTCCCTGCCCTGCGCCCCGCGCTCAGCCTCGCGGCGGCCAGGCGAGCTTCGGCTCGGCCCGGCCCGTCTGTTTCACGATCGGCTCAAGGCGCTGCGCGGGGGAGGGACGATGGCTCCTCTCCGGCACCACCGGCGGCGGCGGGATGGGCGGGGCGAGGCGGGGCTCTGGGACGGGGGACGTGTCGGGGCGCAGGATCGGCGACTCGGCGGGAATCGCGAATTCGGTGCCGCGGACGGCGCTGCCTTGGGCGAGGCGCGCGCTGATCTGCCGCAGCTCCTCGTGCATAACCTCGAGACGTGCTTCGAGCGCCTCGATCCGCCCCTTCACGCCGAACACGGAGAAGGGCATCAGCACCCAGGCGAGCAGGATGGTCAGGCCGAGGACGAGCAGGACAAGCGCGGCCCAGTCGGGCAGGCCGGGGATTCTGAGGTCGAGCATGTCGGCACTGTAGCAGGAGGGCAGCCGCCTGGCACCCCGCGCGGGCGGCCCTTGTCGTGCGCGTCAGGCCACTTCGGCGGCGGCGATCAGCCCTGCCCGCTCGTGCACCCTCCCTTCGCCCTCGAGAAGGGCGAGCTGCGCGGCGAGCGCCGGCTGCGCGCCGGGGCCGAGGCCGAGAAGCCGCGCCGCGCCCGCGATGACGGCCTCGCGCGCGGCGGCCCCGCCGCCCAGGTCGAGGGCGGCGAGAAGCGCGGCGCGGAGTTCGCCGGGCGCGATCCAGGCCGGGCTGCGCCAGGGCTCGGCGAGGGCGGAACGGTCGCGCACCTGCAGCGCCGTTCCGTCGGTCCGCCAGAACTCCCCCTCCTGCGTGAGGCCATGAAGCTCCTTCGCGAGCCTCAGCGCCTGCAGCACCGCGGCGCGCTCCCTCGGCCCCGCCTCGATGCCCCGAAGCTCGGCGACACGGGCGATCACCGCGTCCGTGTGCACGGGGCCCTCGATCCGCACGATCTCCTCGACAATCGCGCCGAGCCGCGCGAACGGCACGGCGGCGAGCGGCGTGTCCTTCGGCACGGCGGGAGCGGCGATGGCGTAGGGAACACTCAGCCCGTGCGGCGCCGGCCGCGCCTCCCGTTCTGCCGCCGGTTGCTCCTCGCGCGCGCCTGCGAGTGCCGCAAGCCGCGCGGCTTCCGCCTCCGGGCGGACGAGCCAATCCGCCGCCCAGCTTCGGGTGAGCCGCCAGCCCATCATGCCGAGAGCGCTCTCCTGAAGCCGGTCGCGATCACGCGCAGAGCGGGCCGAGGCGTAGAACGCGCCATCGGTGAGGATTCCGAGGCCGTAGCCCTCGCCCCCCGCGGGGTCGCGCACCGCAACGTCCACATAGAGCCCGGAAAGCCCGACGCGACGCGAGACCGAGAGGCCCTCGCGCTCGAGCGCGCCCACGATCGCCTCCGAGAGCGCCGAGTCGTCCTCCCCTTCCGCGGTCGCGACGGTCTCGGCGCCAGCCGCGTAGGCGAGGAAGCGCTTCAGCACCGCGGGGCCCCGCCCGGAGGCGCGGGCGAGGTCGATGTCATCGGCGCTGAGGCCGGAGAAGACGATGCAGCGCTTCTTCGCCCGCGTGATCAGCACATTCAGGCGACGCTCTCCGCCTTCGGCCGAGAGCGGGCCGAAGCGCATCGCAAGCTTCCCGTCAGGCCCGCGCGCATAACCGACGCTGATCAGGATCGCGTCGCGCTCGTCGCCCTGCACGTTCTCGAGGTTCTTGACGAAGAAGGGCTCCGCCGGGTGGGCGCTGAAGAACGCCTCGAGCGAGGGGTCGGCGCGACGCCGTGCCTCGACCGCATCGAGGATGGCGTCGCGCTGCCGCACGCTGAAGGCGACCACCCCGAGCGTGTCGCCGGGTGTCTCGCGCGCGTGGCGAACGACCGCGTCCGCCACCGCCTCGGCCTCGGCCGCGTTCGTTCTCGTCCCTCCCGCATCGAAACTTCCCTCGACCCGCACAAGCGACAGGCCAAGGCCAGGGGAGCGTGGCCGCGGCGAGGGGATGACGAGCAGGCGGTTCTCGTAGAATTCGGCGTTCGAGACGGCGATCAGGCTCTCGTGTCGCGAGCGGTAGTGCCAGCGCAGCATCTGGGTGGGCCAGCCGCGCGCGTTGCAGAGGGAGAGAATGCTCTCGACATCCTTCGCCTGGACATCCTCCTGGGCGGCCTCGTCCTCATCCTCCTCGCCGGTGAGGCGCGCGAAGAAGCGCGTGGGCGGCATCTGCCGGTCATCGCCCACGATCACCATCGCCCGCGCGCGCGCGATCGCCCCGAACGCATCGGCCGGTTCCACCTGGCTCGCCTCGTCGATCACGAGGAGGTCGAAGCCGATCGCTCCGGGGGCGAGGAATTCCGCCACCGCAAGCGGGCTCATCATGAACACGGGCTTGATCGCCTGGATCGCGTTCGGCGCGCGCGCGATCAGCGTGCGGATCGGGAGGTGCCCGCGCTTCTTGGCGAGCTCGCCGCGGATCACCGCCATCTCGCGCAGCATGTCCGGCCCCTCGGCAATGCGAAGACGGGCGGCATGGGCGGCTGCCGCCTCCGCCCGCGCGAGCGCGATCCGCGCCCGGTCGGCCTCGCGGAACTCCTCGACAAGGCGCGTGAAGGCGGGGCCGTCGAAGGCGGCAAGCGTGGGAGACGCGCGCATCGCCGCCGCAAGCAGCGCCTCGGCAAGCGCGCGTCGGAACAGGGCGGGCGCGTCCTCCGGCGCGATCGACCCGGAGGCGAGACGTTCCGCGACTGCTCCGATCCCGGCCGCTTCGGCCTCCGCTCGCAGCCGCGTCCAGCCGAGCCAGTCGGCGAGAGCGCCTTCCGGAGCCGCTGCCCAGAGGCCGAGGCGTTCGGCGAGCGCCACAAGGGCTGGGTCGTCGCTGCCGAAGGCTCGGGCAAGGTCGAGGCCGAGCTCGGCGAAAAGGGGGTCGACCGCGTCGCGCACCGCCGCGAGCGCCTCGGCGAGCCGCGTCTCGGCCTTCGCATCGGGGGCGGTGGTGCGGGCGTCAGGGGCGGCAGCGAGCAGCTCCTGGCCCTCGATCAGGGCGCCGAGGAAGGCCTGCGGGTCCGCCGGAGCCGTGCCGCCCGCAAGCGCGGCTAGGGTTGCGCGCGCGCGGCGCCGCGAGGGCGAGAAGGCGCCGAACAGGCCGCCCTCTTCGGCGAGCATGCGCGCGAGCTCGGCAAGGCCGGGCGTGGTCCAAGCCGCCTCGGTCGCGCCAGGAGCGCGCGCGCGCAGGGCGGCGAAGCGCGCAGCGGCGCGGAGCGTGGCGAGCCGCTCCTCCGCGGCACGCCGCGTCGCCGCTCCGGTGGCGGCAAGCGCGCCGAGAGCCTTGAGCGCGGCGGGGAGTCGCGCCGCGACGCGCTCGGTGTCCGTCGGTGCGAGCGTGGTGGCTGTCACGCCGCGCCAGGGGTGGCGCGCGGGCGTGCCGATCCGGCGGACGGTTGCGGCAAGCTCCCGCACGAGGCGTGTTGCGGCCTCGATCTCCTCGGCACTCCACGACGCGGCGGGGAGCTGGAAATCCGGCGCCGGCACGCCCGCCGCCTTGAGCCGCGCCGCCTCACCGATAGCGCGGAAGGCGGTCCAGCCGGTCCGCCCGATCGCGGCGTGCATGGTCGCGGCATGGCGGTTGAGGCGACCGCGCAGTGCGCCGAGGGTGCGGATGACCGCGCTCCGGTCGGGCGGGGAGGGGCGTGGCGCCTTCAGCGTGATGTCGAGCTCTGCAAGCAGGGCGCGTCGATTGGCGTTGTCGCTGTGCAGAGCGAGGCAGGCGGCGCCGAGGCCGACGGCGGCAAGACGACGCTGCACCACCTCGAGAGCGGCGAGCTTCTCGGCAACGAACAAAACGGTCTTCCCGTCCAGAACCGCCTGGGCGATCAGGTTGGTGATCACCTGGCTCTTGCCGGTCCCGGGCGGGCCCTGGATGACGAGCGAGGCGCCGCGTCTGACCGCCTCCGCCGCGAGCGTCTGGCTGCCGTCGCTGTCGAGCACGAAATCCAGCCGCTCGACGGGGATCAGGCGATCGATGTCGGTGTCGTCGGGAAAGAGCTCAGCGGGCGGCGGCGGTGTGGCGCCGGCGAGCGCGGCGATGAGGGGGTGCCTGTCCGGCCGCCAGGGCTCGGGCCAAGCGTCCGGGTCGAGATCCCGGTACATCAGGAACTTGGCGAAGGAGAAGAGCCCGACCGCGATCGCATCGCGCTCGACCCGGAAGCCCTCCGCTCCCTCGACCGCCGCGCCGACCGAATCAAGCCAGGCGGAGAGAACCGACCACGCGTCGGGGTCGCGCTCGTCGAGCTCGGGAAAGTCGGGCAGGCGGAGTCGGAACTGGTCGGCGAGGAAGGCCTGGAGCGTGAGATTGCCTCCCACTTCGCCCTCGTCCCAGGCGAGGCGGAACGGGTCGCGCGCCGTGCCGCGGCGAAGCAGGGCGGGGACCATGATCAGCGGGGCACGCCGCTCGGTTCCGGGCGTGTTCGGGTCGCGCCACAGAAGCTGGCCGAGAGAGCAGGCGAGGATGTTGATCCCCTGCTCCTCGCGCACCGACCGGGAGTCGCGCTCGAGCCGGGTGAGCACGCGGGCGAGAGCGGCTTCCGCGAGCGGGGAGGAGAGTAGCGTGTCGTCGGGGTCGGGCGCGGCGCCGGTCCCTGCCGCACCGGTCGCTGTGGTGGCGCGGCGTCGCGGACGCTTTGCGCCGTCATCCCCTGGTGCGGCCGAGACCGCGGCGGGAGCGAATCCCATCGTGGCCCGTTCGGAGACGAGACGACGGAACACGGCCTCCGACCGCTCGCCGTCGATCGCAAGCACGCCGGCGCTTCGGCCGGGGGCGGGCAGGGAGAGCAGGCGGTTTCGCGTCGAGAAGTCGAGCAGGCTTCGCCGCGCCGCGAGAAGTGCCGCCCTCACCGCCTCCGTCATGCGTCCGCCCCCCTGCCGGCCGCGATCCTGCCCAAAGCCTGGGCGCTCTGGAAAGCGCCACACGACAAAAGGGCCCGCCTGGGGGCGGGCCCGAGTGGCAGCGTCGGGTCTGCCGCGCCGGCGCGGCGGGGAGTATCCGCGTCCGTTGCGCCTTGCTTCACGCCCGGCAGTCGGGCTCGACGCGAGGATGGCACCACGATCCCGCCCGCGCCGCCTTGCGCTGGATCAAGACCGGTCCGTTCCGCTCGGGCGGCCCGACACCGCGCCCCGGGGCCCCGACCCGAGGCGGGCCGTGATGCGGCGCGCTCCGCCCCATGCTACGTTTCCGTGCGACTCGGCGGTGCGGGGCAACCGTGCCGCGAGGATGATCCGGCAGCAGGACAGAGGCCGACGCGATGGACAAGAACAAGGCGCTCGACCAGGCGCTCCAGCAGATCGAGCGCGCCTTCGGCAAGGGCTCGGTCATGCGGATGGGCAGCAAGGCCCAGGGCGAGCCGATCGAGGTCATCCCCACAGGCTCGCTCGGCCTCGATCTCGCCCTGGGCATCGGCGGCCTGCCGCGCGGGCGGATCATCGAGATCTACGGGCCCGAGAGCTCCGGCAAGACGACGCTCGCGCTCCACTGCATCGCGGAAGCGCAGAAGCGCGGCGGCACCTGTGCCTTCATCGACGCCGAGCACGCGCTCGACCCGGTCTATGCACGAAAGCTCGGCTGCGACGTCGACAACCTGTTGATCAGCCAGCCCGACAGCGGCGAGCAGGCGCTCGAGATCGCCGACACGCTGGTCCGGTCGGGCGCGATCGACGTGCTCGTGGTCGACAGCGTCGCCGCGCTCGTCCCCCGCGCTGAACTCGAAGGCGAGATGGGCGACAGCCATGTCGGGCTGCATGCGCGGCTGATGAGCCAGGCCCTGCGCAAGCTCACCGGCTCGGTCTCTCGGTCGAAGACGATCCTGATCTTCCTCAACCAGATACGCCTCAAGATCGGGGTGATGTTCGGCAACCCCGAGACCACCACGGGCGGCAATGCGCTCAAGTTCTACGCCTCGATCCGCATGGAGATACGCCGGATCGGCGCGATCAAGGACCGCGACGAGGTGGTCGGCAACCAGACGCGGGTGAAGGTGGTGAAGAACAAGATGGCGCCGCCGTTCCGGCAGGTCGAGTTCGACATCACCTATGGCGAGGGGATCTCGAAGACGGGCGAGCTGATCGATCTTGGCGTCAAGGCGGGGATCATCGAGAAATCGGGCGCGTGGTTCAGCTTCGACAGCCAGAGGATCGGCCAGGGGCGCGAGAACGCGAAGGCCTTCCTCAAGGAGAACCCTGCCGTTGCGGCAAAGATCGAGGAGCGGATCCGCGCCCAAGCCGGCCAGGTGGCCGACAGCCTGATGGCCTCGGGCGGCGAGGACGCAGACGCAGCCGACTGAGCCGGCAGGGCCTGCTCCGGCTGGCCTTGCCCCCTCGTCTGTTCACCGAACGCGGTCGGACGCGCGCCTTGTGCGGCGTCACGCTTCGGGTGATGCCCCATCGGTGACGTGCGGGCCTCTTGCGTCGGCGCCCGGCGACGGCGGGCGGCAGGCGGTGCGACGCCGTGCGCGCGGCGCGCCGGGCCCTGGGGCAGCGCCGGCTAGGGATCGGCACCGGGCCTCCCTAGGAAAAGCGCGCCCTCCCGGCTAGATACGGGGCGAGACGCGGCCGTGCCGGCCGAACGCAAGCCCTCGGTATACGCACCCATGCCCTCGTCGAACGACATCCGCGCCGCCTTCCTCGACTTCTTCGCGCGCAACGGCCACACGGTCGTGCCGTCCTCGCCGCTCGTGCCGCGCAACGACCCCACACTGATGTTCACCAACGCCGGCATGGTTCAGTTCAAGAACGTGTTCACCGGGCTCGAGACGCGGCCCTACTCCCGGGCGGTGACGGCACAGAAATGCGTCCGCGCTGGCGGCAAGCACAACGACCTCGAGAATGTCGGCTACACCGCCCGCCACCACACCTTCTTCGAGATGCTCGGGAACTTCTCCTTCGGCGACTATTTCAAGGAGCGGGCGATCGCCCTTGCCTGGGAGCTCGTGACCAGGGACTACGGCCTGCCGCGGGAGCGTCTCCTCGTCACCGTCTACCATGAGGACGACGAGGCGGCGTCGCTGTGGAGGAGGATCGCGGGGCTGCCGGAGGAGAGGATCATCCGGATCCCCACCTCCGACAATTTCTGGTCGATGGGCGACACCGGCCCCTGCGGGCCCTGTTCTGAGATCTTCTACGACCATGGCCCAGAGGTCGCTGGCGGCCCGCCCGGAAGCGACGAGGCCGATGGCGACCGCTTCATCGAAATCTGGAACCTCGTCTTCATGCAGTTCGAGGCGCTGCCCGACGGCAGCCGCGTCCCCCTGCCCAAGCCTTCGATCGACACCGGGCTCGGGCTCGAGCGGCTTGCCGCCATCCTCCAGGGCAAGCACGACAACTACGACACCGACACGCTGCGCGCCCTGATTCTCGCCTCCGCCGAGGCCACGCGGACCGACCCGGACGGGCCGCATCGCGTGAGCCACCGTGTGGTGGCCGACCATCTTCGCTCGGCGTGCTTTCTCGTCGCCGACGGCGTTCTGCCCTCGAACGAGGGGCGCGGCTACGTGCTGAGGCGTATCATGCGCCGGGCGATGCGCCACGCTCACCTGATGGGCGCGACCGAGCCGTTGCTGTGTCGGCTCGTTCCGGCCCTTATTCGTCAGATGGGTGTGGCCTATCCTGAGCTCGGCCGTGCCGAGGCGCTGATCACCGAGACGCTTCGCACCGAGGAGACGCGATTCCGCGCCATGCTCGACCGCGGCCTCCATCTGCTTGCGGAGGAGACGGCGAAGCTCGGCGCGGGCGAGCCGCTTCCCGGTGCGGTCGCGTTCAAGCTGTATGACACCTACGGCTTCCCGCTCGACCTCACCCAGGATGCGCTCAAGGCCGAGGGGCGGGGCGTCGATGTCGCCGGCTTCCAGGCGGCGATGCAGGAGCAGCGCGCCCGCGCCCGCGCCGCCTGGGCTGGGTCGGGCGAGGCGGCGACCGAGGCGGTGTGGTTCGACCTGCGCGACCGCGTGGGCGCGACCGAGTTCCTGGGCTACACGGCCGAGGCGGCGGAAGCGGAGGTGCGCGCCATCGTGGTGAACGGAACACCCGTTCAGGAGGCGCGCGGCGGCGACGAGGTTGCGGTGATCCTCAACCAGACCCCGTTCTATGGCGAGAGCGGCGGCCAGGTCGGCGACACGGGCACCATCACCAACGCCGACGGGCTCATCGTCGCGGTGCGCGACACGCAGAAGAAGCTCGGCGATCTCTTCGTGCATCTCGGAACGGTGCGCCAGGGCGTTCTGAGGGTGGGCGATGCCGTGCGCGCGAGCGTCGACGCCGCCCGTCGCAGCGCGATCCGCGCCCACCACTCCGCCACCCATCTCCTGCACGAGGCACTTCGCCGCCGGCTCGGCATGCATGTCGCGCAAAAGGGCTCTCTGGTCGCGCCCGACCGTCTGCGCTTCGACGTCAGCCACCCGAGGCCGATCGAGCCGGCCGAGCTCGCCTGGGTCGAGGCGGAGGTGAACGCGCGCGTGCGCGAGAACGCCCCTGTAGTCACCCGGCTGATGACCCCCGACGAGGCGGTGAGGCAAGGCGCAATCGCTCTCTTCGGCGAGAAGTATGGCGAGGAGGTGCGCGTCGTCTCGATGGGCTCCGACCCGGAGGCGACGGAGCGAGGAGGGAACTACTCGGTGGAACTCTGCGGCGGCACGCATGTGCGCGCGACCGGCGAGATCGGCCTGTTCAAGATCGTCGCGGAGGGAGCGGTGAGCGCAGGCGTGCGCCGCGTCGAGGCGGTGACCGGAGAGGCGGCGCTTGCCTATATCGGCGAGACCGAGAAGGCGCTCGCGCGCGCCGCCGCCGCCTTGAAGGTTCCGCCCGCCGAGGTGCCGGCGCGGATCGAGGCGGTGATCGAGGAGCGTCGCCGGCTCGAGCGGGAGCTGTCCGACCTCCGCAGGAAGCTCGCCACGGGCGATGCCGGCGCGGCTCCGACCTACGAGGAGGTGGGCGGGGTGCGGTTCGCCGGCCGCGTGGTCGAGGTGCCGGCGCGCGAGCTCAAGGGGCTTGCGGACGAGATCAGGAAGCGGCTCGGCTCCGGCGTCGTGGCGCTCGTTTCGCCGATGGATGGAAAGGCCTCGATTGTCGTGTCGGTCTCGCCGGACCTGACCGGTCGTTTCAGCGCCGTGGCGCTCGCCCAGGCCGCTTCCGCCGCCGTCGGCGGCAGGGGCGGCGGCGGACGGCCGGACATGGCCCAGGCGGGCGGGCCAGATGCGGCGAAGGCGGAGGAGGCTCTCGCCGCGGTCAGAGGGGCGCTCGCTGCCTGACGCGGCAGCACTGGGCCCGCGCCTCCGCGCCGGGTGTCGCCGGGGTCGCGTCGCCGGTGCGCCCGTGGCATGAGTGGGGCGCGGAAGGGCGACTGGGACTGAGCGGGGGCGTCGGCGGATGCAACCGACATCGGGCGTGACGGCGCCACAGGTTCATGCGGCGGTGACGGTCCGCGATGCGGCGGAGGCCGACATCGCCGCGATCGTCGAGATCACCAACGACGCCATTCTCACGACCACGGCGAACTGGAACATCACGCCCGTGACGCACGCGCAAAGGCTCGCTTGGCTCGAGGAACGACGCGCGGGGGGCTTTCCGGTTCTGGTCGCCGAGCTCGGCGGCGCGGTCGCGGGCTTTGCGAGCTTCGCCCAGTTCCGGCCCTACGAGGGCTATCTGCACAGCGTGGAGCACGGGCTCTATGTCGCGCGCGCCGCGCAGCGTCGGGGCGTCGGCTCCGCCCTGCTCGGGGCGCTGATCGAGCGGGCGGTGGCGTTCGGGGCGCATGTGATGGTCGCAGGCATCGAGGCGCGGAACGAGGCGTCGCTCGCGCTGCACGAGCGCTTCGGCTTCGTGCGTGTCGGGCTGATGCCCGAGGTGGGCCGGAAGTTCGACCGCTGGCTCGACCTCGTGCTGATGCAGCGTATCCTCGGCAACTGACCCGGGCGACCGACCGGCACGCCCCCGACCGCCGCGCTCAGGCGAGCGGGAGCGTGGTGACGCTGTAGCCGTGGCGTATCACCCGCCCGAGCACCGGGTCGGCGAGCTCCATCTCGAAGCGCCGGCTCGGACGTATGCCGCCGATCGCGCCGAAAGTGCCGCCGAACATCACGGTGCCGACCGGAAGCGGCGCCCCTCCCGTGTAGCCCTCAATCAGTTCCTCGGGACGGCGGATCGAGGCGACCGACCCGTCCTGGTAGATCGCAAGCCCCTCGCCCTCGTCGATCCAGGCCTTGAGGGTCAGGCTGTCCCAGTGCTCCGCCACCTCGTCGAAGCACCACAGCACCGGGGCAACCACCTTGGCGCAGAGCTGCTTCGAGACGTCGATCGCCACAGCCTCGACGCGGCGGTCGGTATGGTCCGAGCCGAGGCCGACCCAGAGACCGTCGGGCATGCCGACGAGCACGAACTCGACCTCGCCTGAGGTGTCGGGGCCGAGCACCTCAATCGCCGTGCCGTGGGTGATCAGCGAGGAGGTGTTTCGGAAATAGGCGGGGATCCGCGCCGGCGCCTTGACGCCGATCGCTGCAAGCTCGGCGAGATGGTGCTCGACGGCGGCGGTGTCGCGCCCGGTGAGGCCCGCGACGACAAGGGCGCGCAGCTCGAGCGTGCGGCGCTCGGCTCCGGCGGCGGAAAGGCAGGTGACGGAGAGCGTGGTCATTAGCCTGCGAGCGCCTGGTCCTTGCCGCGGCGGATCGAGGGCAGAGCCATCGCCACCACCGCGACCAGCGCGAGCGCAAGCAGCGTGGCGCTGATCGGGCGCTGGAGGAACACCATCGGGTCCCCGCGGGAGAGCAGCATCGCCCGGCGCAGATGCTCCTCCATCATCGGGCCGAGCACGAAGCCGATCAGCATCGGCGCGGGCGGGCAGCCGATCTTGGAGAAGAGATAGCCGAGGAGGGCGAACACCACCGTGACGAACACGTCGAAGCTGTTGTTGCTGAGGCTGTAGACGCCGATCGCGCAGAACACGAGGATGGACGGATACATCAGATCATAGGGCACCTTCAGCAGCCGCACCCACATGCCGATCAGGGGCAGGTTGATGATCACGAGCATCAGGTTGCCGATCCACATCGAGGCGATCAGCCCCCAGAACAGAGCGGGCTGGGCCTCGATCATGCGCGGCCCCGGCTGGATGCCCTGGATGATCAAGGCGCCGACCATCAGCGCCATCACCGCATTGGCCGGGATGCCGAGGGTGAGCAGCGGGATGAACGAGGTCTGGGCGGCGGCGTTGTTGGCACTCTCGGGTGCGGCCACGCCCTCGATCGCTCCCTTGCCGAAGAGGTGCTTGTTGCGGCTGATGCGGCGCTCGAGCGTGTAGGCGCCCATCGATGAGAGGGCGGCACCGCCGCCCGGCAGAATGCCGACGATCGAGCCGAGCATGGTGCCGCGCAGCACCGGGCCCACCACGCGCTTCCACTCCTCCTTCGTCAGCCACAGCCGGCTGATCCTCGTCTTCAGCGCGTCGCGCATCTCCGGCATCTCGAGGTTGCGGATGATCTCGGCGACGCCGAACATGCCCATCGCCATCGGCGCGAAGCCGATGCCGTCGGACAGTTCGGGGATGTTGAAGGTGAATCGCTGCTGACCGGTCTGCACGTCGGTTCCGACGAGGCCGAGCCCGACGCCGGCCACCATCATCGCGATCGACTTGACGACATTGCCCTCGGAGAGCACGGCCGAGACGATCAGGCCGAGGAACATCAGCGAGAAGTAGTCGGCCGGCCCGAAGGAAAGGGCGATGGAGGTGAGCAGCGGGCCCGAGGCGGCGACGAGCAGGGTGGAGACGCAGCCCGCGAAGAACGACCCGAGAGCGGCGATGGCGAGAGCGGGCCCGGCTTGGCCGTTGCGCGCCATCTGGTAGCCGTCGAGCGCGGTGATCACCGAGCTGACCTCGCCCGGCAGGTTCATCAGGATCGAAGTCGTCGAGCCGCCATACTGCGCGCCGTAGTAGATGCCGGCGAGCATGATGATGGCGGTGGTCGAGGACATGCCGAAGGTGAGCGGTAGGAGCAGGCTGATGGTTGCCACCGGGCCGATGCCGGGAAGCACGCCGATCGCCGTGCCGAGCAGGGCGCCGATCAGGCAGGCGCCGAGATTCTGAAGCGTCAGAGCGACGCTGAACCCGAAGGCGAGGTTGGAGAGCAGGTCCATCCGGCTTGGCCTCAGTGCGACCAGGGGAACACAGGAATTCGGATGTCGAGATACCAGATGAACAGGAACCAGCAGAGCGCGAGCAGGAAGGCGACGAGCCCGGCGACGCGCATGGGCTTCCACCGCTTCTCTGCGAGCGAGGCGATGGCCACACAGAGCGTGATCGAGGCGACGAAGCCGAGCCGCTCGACGGTCAGCCCGAACACGACCATCGCGGCGAGGATGAGGGCGAGTTCGCGCCAGGCGAAGCGGCCGATCGCGTTCGCGCCGCTGAACAGGCCGCCGAGAACGACCACGACGCCAAGCCCGCCGAGGATCCAGAAGGCGAGCATCGGCATGTAGCCGGGGCCCATCCGCCGCGCCGTGCCGATCGGATGTGCGGTGTTCAGCCACAGCATGACGCCGGCAAAGGCGATGAAGAGAAGGCCGGCGAAGATGTCCTGCGCGTCTGGCTTGAGCCGCATGGCCTCCGCTCCCTCGTGTGCGCTAGTCGGCTGTCGCGCCCGAGGCGCGCACCACCGGCGCCCAGGTGGCGACCTCGCGCTCGACGAAGGCGGTGAACTCGGCAGGAGACCAGTCGCGGGGGCTGCCGCCGAGCTCGTCAAGGCGCCTCGCGACGGCAGGCTCGGCGATGCTCGCGCGGATCTCGGCGTTCAGCCGCTCGACGATCGCGCTTGGGGTGCCGGCTGGGGCGGAGACGCCAAACCAGGAATAGGAGACGATGTCGATGCCCTGTTCCCGGAAGGTCGGCACATCCGGGAATGCCGGGCTGCGCTCCGCCCCCGAGACGGCGAGCGCCCTCACGCTTCCCGCCCGGATGTGCGCCGAAGCGGAGGGAAGGCTGTCGAACATCACGCCAACCACCCCCGCGATCACGTCCGTCATCGCCGGGCCGGCGCCGCGATAGGGGATGTGGACGAGCTCAAGTCCGGCCGCAAGCGCGAGCCTCACCCCGATCATGTGGTTCGAGGACCCTGCGCCCGAGGTGGCGTAATGCACCTGTCCGGGCCGCGCCTTGGCGAGCGCGATGAAGGCCTCGAGCGACTGCGCCTCGAAGCGCGGGTTCACCACCATCACGGAGGGGTTCACCGTCACCATCGCGATGTGGGCGAAGTCCTTCACCGGATCGTAGCGGACGTTTCGGTAGAGGGCGGGGCTGATCGCATGGCTTGCGATGTTGCTCATCAGGAGCGTCTGCCCGTCCGGCGGGCTTTGGGCGACCGCAAGGCTGCCGATGGTCGCCCCTGCTCCCGGCCGGTTCTCGATCACGACCGGAACACCGAGGCGCGCCTGCAATCGCTCCCCCACGAGCCTCGCCATGATGTCGGTTGTGCCGCCCGGGGCGAAGGGAACGACGAGGCGGATCGGCCCGTTCGGCCAGGTCCCTTGCGATCGGGCAGGCGCGTACGCCAGGGCAAGCCCCGCGGCGATCAGCCCGCGGCGGGCGATGAGGAGCGGCGCGCGCCCAAAAGCCCGGTGGCACCCTCCTACCATGGCGCATTCCTCGGACCAGTTTCCCCTCGTCTGCGTATCGCATGCCCGGCCAGGACGGGCAAGCCCGCGCCGCCCCGGCTTGCCGCACAGCCTTTGGCGCAGCATCCTCGCTCCTCGGGGCGACCAAGGTGGGCGAAGCGAGACAGGACCGGCGCATGACGGCGAACGACCCAGAAAGCGTGGTGCGCGAGGAGCTCGAGCGGATCGCCCCGGCGCTGGTCGCGCTCCGGCGAGAGCTGCATCGCGCGCCGGAGCTCGCCTTCGAGGAACACCGCACGGCAGCCCGCGTGGCGGCCGAGCTTTCCCGGATCGGCATTCCCGTGCGCGCCGGTGTGGGGCGCACCGGCGTGGTTGGGCTGATCGAGGGCGGGCGGCCCGGGCCGACGCTTCTCCTCCGCGCCGACATGGACGCCCTGCCGATCGAGGAGCAGACGGGGCTTCCTTTCGCGAGCGAAGTCGCGGGGAAGATGCATGCCTGCGGCCACGACCTGCACACGGCGACGCTGCTCGGGGCGGCCGAGGTTCTCAAGCGCCTCGCCCCAGGCCTTGCGGGGCGCGTGCTCCTCGTCTTCCAGCCGGCGGAGGAGATCCTCGAGGGGGCTGAGGCGATGATCGCCGACGGCGTGCTCGAGGACCCGAAGCCCGATTTCGCTCTCGGCTTCCACAACTGGCCTTACCAGCCCGTCGGCACGATCGGCTGGGTCGAGGGGGCCTGCCAGGCGGCGTCGGATGCGTTCGACATCGTCTTCCGCGGTCGGTCGGGCCACGCCGCCCACCCGCACCAGGCGATCGACCCCGTCGCCGGGGCGGCGCTCTTCATCGGCCAGCTGCAGACCCTGGTGAGCCGGGAGGTGAACCCGCTGTCTCCAGCGGTGGTCACGGTCGGTCATATCCAGGGCGGAACGGTTCGCAACATCATCCCCGATACGGTGACGCTGAAGGGAACCGTGCGCACCCTCGAGGCGTCGGCGCGCGACGCCGTCGAGGCCGGCATGCGCCGCCTGCTCGCCGGCATCGAGACGGGCCTGCGCCTTCCCTCCGACCTCGCCTATGCCCGCAAGGTGCCGCCGCTCGTGAACGACCCGCTCCTGCTCTCGCGCGTGGTCGGCACGATCCGGGCGGCGTTTGGCGAGGCGTCGGTGGTCAAGGGCAGCCCGAGCATGGGGGCGGAGGATTTCGCCTGCTTCGCCGCCGCGGTGCCGGCGGCGCATCTGCGCATCGGCGCCGGCGCGCCCGGGCGGAACGACTCGCTCCACAACAGCGCCTACCAGCCCGACGAGGGCGCGATCGCCGTCGGTGTGGAGGCGCTCGCTCGCGCGGCGCTCGACCTCCTCCGCTGAGCCGATGCCGGGGGAGGCGCCGACGCTTCGGGTCAGGCTCGCCGAGCTTGCCTCCGCCGAGGTGCGGGAGCGCCTCGCGCGCGGCCCGGTCCTGCTCCTGCCGATGGGAAGCCTCGAGGAGCAGGGGCCGCACGCGCCGATGGGCGACTTCCTGCTCGCCGACCGGCTTGCGACGCTGATGGCCGAACGCGCCGCCTTTGCGGGGATCGAGGCGCTCGTCCTGCCGCCGATCCCCTTCGGCGGGGCGGACTGGTTCGGCTCCGTTCCGGGCGGGGTGTCGCTGAGGCAGACAACGCTCGCCGCCCTGCTCGAGGACGTTCTTTCCTGCCTCGCGCGGCACGGGAGCGATCGCGTTCTGATCGTCAACGGCCATTCCGGAAACGCGACGACCATCGACTTGGTGACGCGCGGGATCGCGCTCGCGGGCAGGCGTCTCGCGCCGTGCCTGCACCTATGGCGGTCTCTCGCCGCGCGCTGGGAGGCCCTGGGCGGGGACCGTGCGACGCTCGGCCATGGTGCCGACCCGCTCTGGTCGGTCGCGCTCGCCCTCTTCCCGGAGCTCTGCCGGCCCGACCTGATGCGCGGGCCGGAACCGCCACCGCCCGTGCTCGGCCTTCCCGTCACGGGCTTCGGCACGCTCGATGCCTTCGGCCTCGACGTCACCGTTCCGATCGAGCTTGATCGGATCGCTCCCTCCGGCGTGGTCGGCGGCGACCCGGCACGCGGCAGCGCCGAGCTCGGCGCGCGCGCCGTCGCCTGGATCGTCGAGGCCGGGGCGCGGCTGATCGCCCATCTCGCCGCGCAGCGCTGAGAGGGTCTGAGCGCCCGGCAGGGGCCGGGTCGGCTGCCGTGCACGGGTCTTTCGGCTCCGACCCGTCGGCAGTTGACCCCTGCCTCAGCCCGGCCGATCGACCCTGCCGAGCATCCAGCCTTCCCAGAGTCGGATCGCCGGGTCGTCCGGCACGCCCTCGGGGTCGCTGCCTGAGGCCACCGCGATCGCGGCGAGCGCGCCGACCGTCGCGTCGAACGGGTCCTCGCCCTCGGGGGAGGGGCCGAAACCGTCCGCGACGAGGTTTTCGAGCGCAGGCTCGAGAGCGACGCCGTGACAGGCCGCCCAGGCGCGGATTGGCCCGGCCTGCGCCCGGCGCCACCCTTGGGTGCGCTTGGCGGAGGGGAGGGAGAGGCCGAGCCGAGCATAGCCCTCTGCGGGGTAGGCCTCAGCCGCGACGACGGCGCCTGGTGCAGCGAGGCTCGCGAGCGTGCCCTCGAAGGGCCACAGACGAAGCCCGATCGCGGACCGCGCTGGCTTGAGGAGTTCCGCCCAGGCGCTCGCCGCCGCCTTGCCCACCTGGTTTCCGCCAAGGGTCCAGAAGATCCCGCAGGCACGGGCAATCCTTCCCCCGTTCGCTGTCCGTCCGGGCAGGTCGCAGGCGCGCAGGAGCCCCTCGGCGTCAAGGCCGAGGCGGTCAAGGAAGCGCTGTTTCAGCCCCTGGCCCCGGACAGGCCCGGCGGGAAAAAACGGGCGTGCGGGCGAGACCTCCTCGAGCGTCTTAGCGGGGACGAGGAACGGCGCGGCCGCCTCGAGCGAGGCGAGCCAGGCCGCGAAGCCGGCGTGCCCGGCGAGGTGGGCGGCAGCGAAGGCGCGGGGAAGGCCGATCGGCACATCGAGCGCGAGCAGGGCCGCCCCACGCCCTGCCTCGGCGGCGAGCCGACGCGTCAGAGCGGCAGGGTCCCCCACCGGCTCCGGCGCAGCGAGCACCCACTCGCGGCCGTGCCGCCGCGCGATCGCGACCTGACGCTTGCGCGCGGCCCCAGTGCGTGCGCCCGACCAGTCGGAATGCGCGACGAGGCGATAGGCGCTCACGACGCCGTTTGCCCAAACAACCCCGGCGCCTGTGGCATACTGTTGCGCGCTCGGGAGGGAGAAGCGGGATGGACCAGCAGGTCGGGACGGTATCTGGTGCCGTTTTGGCAGGTCGGGATGCGGCGCATCCGGATGGCCAGTACACGACGGTGGCGAAATGGTTCCACTGGGTCACCGTCCCGCTGATGCTGGTCGCCCTCTCCTTCGGGTTCGTGATCAAGTACATCAAGACCGATCCGTTCGAGACCAAGCTCGTCTTCTACGCGATCCACGAATCGGCGGGGCTGACCATCCTCTTCGTTTCGCTCGCGCGCCTTGCCTGGCGGCGCTTCCATCCGCCACCGCCGCTGCCTGACCATGTGCCGATGGCGATCCGCCGGGCGGCGGCGGGCGTGCACCACGCGCTCTACGCGCTTCTGATCCTGCAGCCGATCGTCGGCTTCGTCGCCACCAACGCCTGGGGTTTCCCGATGCAGGGGGCGACCGCCTATCTCGGTTTCATTGACCTCCCGGCCGTGGTGGGAGAGACGAAGTGGCTCGCGGAGATCCTCTCCACCATCCACACCGTCTTCGCCTATGCGATCGTGGTCCTGCTCGTCGCACATGTGGGTGGTGCGATCTACCACCACGCGCTCCGCGGTGACGGGACGCTGATGCGGATGTTGTGAACGGGCGGGGGCGGCGGGCGCTTCGAGCGGGCGGGGCGAGCAGGCGTGGGCGCTGGCGATCCGGGCGGGCGCGTTCAGCCCTCGCCGCGGGCGCGGCCGAGCAGGCGGCCGAGCAGCCCCGTTTTGCGCTTCGGCTTCGCTGCCGGGCTTGCGGCGGTGCGCGCGGTCTTTGCCGCCGCCTTCTGCTTCTGCGCGAGCCACTTCTCGAGGCTCATGCCCGCCTTCGCGGCGCGCTTGGCCTCGTAGGCCTTCTGCGCCTCCGTCATCCCTGCCGTCGCGTCCTTGGCCTTGGCCATCGTCGAACTCCATCTCGGATCGGGCGCGACGCTAGCTCAGGCGTCGCGTCGAGGGAACGGGCGGTCTCTCGGGGTGGCGGGGTGCCGGGGGCGACGCCTAGGCGGGGGCGGGCGTTTCCGGGCTTCGGCCGAAGGCGTGCGCGAAGCGCTCGGCGAAGCGTGGCCAGGCCTCCGGGTTGACGAGCCGCGGCGGCCGCTCGCCGCGGAGGAACAGGCCGATCAGCTGCTGCGCTCCCCAGGTGGCGATCCGCCGCCGGCTCTCCTCCGTCACGCCTGCGGTGTGGGGCGAGGCAAGCACGCGCGGGTGACGGAGCAGAGCGTTCGCGGGGTCGGGCTGCGGCTCGCGGTCCCAGCAGTCGAGCCCGGCGCCGGCGAGCCTGCCGCTCTCGAGCGCCTCGAGCACCGCCGCCTCGTCATGGATGAACTGGCGTGCGGTGTTGACCAGAATGGCGCCGTCGCGCATCGCGGCAAGCGCCGTCCCGCCGATCATGCCGCGCGTCTCTTCAGTCAGCGGGCAGTGGATCGAGACGACGTCCGACGCCGCGAGCAGCTCGGAGAGATCGACCTTCTCCGCTCCGCGCGCGGCGACGGTTGCGGTGTCGAGATACGGGTCGGCCGCGAGCACGCGGCAGGAGAAGGCGTCACGGCAGATCCGTGCGACGCGCGTGCCGATATTCCCGAGCCCGATCAGGCCGACGGTTCGGCCCGCGAGCTCACGGCCCATCAGGGCCGCGCGATCCTGCGCGCGCCCCTCGAGCATCGCCCGGTGCGCCTCCGGGATGCGCTTGAGCAGGGCGAGCATCATCGCGACCGCATGCTCCGCGACGCCTTCCGCATTGCCGCCCGCTTGGGTCATGACCAGAACCCCGGCTCGGGTCATGGCGGGGACGTCGACCGTGTCATACCCCGCACCATGGGTGGACACGGCGAGCAGGTCGGGAGCGCGGGCGAGCAGGGCCGCGTCGGGCCAGAGATGGCGCGGCAACTCGTCGCGCAGGGAGCCGACCTGATAGGCTCTGACGCCTTCGAAGAGTCGCGCGACCTCGAGCTCTTCCGTGGCGGCGCCGACGGGCGTGGTGGCAAGCCGCCGGTCTGCGGCGATGATCTCCGTCCAGGCCGGGTGCGGCAGCGGCTCGGCATGGACGAGGCGTATCGGCTCGGGCATGCGATGGGTGGCTCTCGACGCGGAGGTTGGGCGATGGCGGTGGTGAAGGTGACGGGCATGACCTGCGGCGGGTGCGCGGCCGCCGTCAAGCGGGCCGTGGAAGCGGCGCTACCCGGAGCGACGGCGAAGGTCGATCTCGAACGCGGCGAAGCGGAGATCGTGGGCGGGGATCTCGACGCCGCGAAGGCCGCGATCGTCACCGCGGGCTTCGGCGTGGCCGAGTGAGGCGCGATGGAGGCGCGGCTCAAGTCGGGCGTCTGGGTCTCGGCCCTGGTTCGCCAGTGTGACCGACAGGCACGCCCTGCCGTGGTTCTGCGCAAGGGCGATGCCGATTCGGGCGGCATCGTGGTGGTGCTGCGGGGGCGCGAGGGGCTTGTGCCGCTTGTGCAGGTGCGTGACGGCGAGGGCAGGCTCGCCTGGCTTCGCGCGACCGGGGAAGGGCCTGTGGACCAGGCGGCGGCGGATGCCTATCTGGCTCGGGCTCTGAAGCGCGACCCTGATCTGTGGGTGGTGGAGGTGGATGCGCCGGACCTTGTTCCGCCCTTCGAGGCGCGGCTTGTGTGAGCGCGCGAGGGCCTCTGGGCGGGTGTGCGCGTGCCTGGCAGGGGGGCTCGGCGGTGCGGTGAGCAACGGCCGGCGGGTGGCGCAGCGGACGCTTCCGGCCCTGGTCCGCTCAGGGGGCGATCGGCCGCGGTGGGCGGTGACAGGGCGGACGAACAGTGGCGCGACGGGGGCGCCCGCAGCGTTCGATATACCTGAGCGTCCTCCCGACCTCGCGTGTGCACGGACAGGGGCCACCTGTGGCCATGGGCCGCCTGGGCGGGCTGACTGTGCCCGGCACCTCCTGGCCCGGTCTTCATTTTCGCAAGTTGCATCGGCTCGGCCGACAGGCTACCGACCACGTGCCGCGTCCCGTTCGTCTAGAGGCCTAGGACACCAGCCTTTCACGTTGGTAACACGGGTTCGAATCCCGTACGGGACGCCATTGCCTTCCACCAAGCCATTGATATCAGTCGCTTTGTCTCCGCGCATGCGAGACGGTTCCCACAATAGTTCCCACATTCGGCGCTCGCTTGCCCCGAATCTCGCGCGTGGGTTGCGGCGAGCGCTGGCCAGCGCAACCGGCTTGCGGGGCGTGGGGTCTCGCCCCCCGTCCGATCACTCCGCCGAGCGCGAAGACGTGTCGGCGCGCAGCGTGCTCAGGGTGACAAAAACGAACAGTTCGTTTTTGTCACCTCCCTCGCCGTCTCCCGAGGCCGAGCGCGTCAGAAACAGACGTGCCCCGCAATTGCGTTTGGAAGGCCCTACAGCGGCCTCAGCCCCTCGCCGCTACAAGAGGGGGGTAGCGGCGCCCCCGCCAGAGCATCCACGGGCCGCCAGACGGGCGCGCGCGGGCCGGCTGGGTCAGCCCCCGTTGGCCCCGGCCATCTCGGCCGCCGACTCGCGTGCGATCGCTCCCGCGACGCGCGACCGCCCGTCCGGGTCGTAGAGCACGTCCCAAGCGACCGTTGCGCGCCATGCCTCCGGGGTCGGCAACGCAGCCTGCGGGCCGCCGGCTCGCTCGATCGCAGCGGCGACAAACAGCGCAACCAGGTCGCCGATCCGCTCGGCAGTCGCGCGGTCAATCCCGACTTCAGCACACGCCAGCACGACGCTCGGCGCGACTTCGGCGAGCGCACCCTCCGCGCCCTGCCGGAGCGCAGCGCCAATTAGGCGGTCCTGTTCGCCTTTCGTCAAAATGGCAAAGGAAAGCGCGTCATCCGCCCATGCCTCGGCCAAACGGGCGATCTCGGCCTCGCGTTCACGGTGCTTCCGCCAGCGCGCTTCGGCGAGACGGCGGGCTTGCTCAGCGCTTCGGATCTTCGGCATGAGGGTAGTCCTTCTTACGCAACATTATTGCCATGCAGATCGCGTCTGCGCATCTTCCTTGCGTGTGCGCATGATGCGTGTGCGTGCAGTGTCGCATGAACGCACGGAAATTGCCGTATCTGGCGCATTTACGCATAAAAATTATTTCTGACGCTAGCGAAATGGCGCGCGCCTGCCATCCGCATATGCGACTCTTCGGAAAGGACCCAAGAGGCGGGACACACTGGCCACTATCGCACAAGGTCGCGTTACTTGGCAGTCATAGCCCGTGTGCCTGCTTGAAGGCCGCGACTACAGGCGCGATCCTATCCGCAAACTTCTTCGCAGGATCGGGCCATTGGCGATCCCAGGTGTCACCTTCTGGCGTGCCGACTTCTGGCGCGCTCGCAAGGGCTTCGTTGCGGGCGCGTTCGTAGTCGACGAGGTCGGGCACGAGCGCAGCGGCCGCTTCGAATGCCTGCCGCGGGCCGCCATTCTCTAACGCGGCGATCACGCAATCGGCGTCTTCGAAGTCTTCGCCCGCGCGCATCGCCCAGAGGTTGATGCGCTGGTGCAACCAGCCCCCCTCCGCCACCCCGTGCCAGGTAGCCACGATGTCGCTCGGGGGCAGCGTCGCGCCACGGCGTGCGGCGGCGGTGGCGATGGCTTGCGCCTCCTGTAGATCCCGCCGCTGCGCTTCGGCAAGGCGGCGCGGGAAGTCTCAAAGCGCGGAGAGCGAACCCTGCCGCGCGTGCATCTCGGCTAGCAGCATTGTGCGGAGCTCGGCGAGCGGCGGCAGCGCCTTCACCTCGGCGCGCACGCTGCGGCAGACATGGCGCACCACGCAGGGCGGGATGCCTTCATCGCCCACAACATCGCCCAGCCCCGTGGCGTAGGCGGCCTTGCCAACGCGGCAGCCCGGGAACGTTTTGATCAGGTGCCGCGCGGCCTCGGCGGCGTGTTTCGGATCGGGCGGCTCGGCCAGCGCGGTGGCCAGCGCGGCGGCGAACGCGGCGTAGGCGTCGGGCTTGTCGCGTGGGTTGGGCGCCGGCGCGGCGTAGTGGCCATTGGGCAGACAGCGGCGGCGAAGTTCGCCTTCCATGTCGGTCATAATCGGTTCCATGGTCAGAATGGTGGTAGCTTGGGTTTCTTCGAATGCACGCGGCGCGCGGCGCGCGTAGCCCGAGCGGAGCGCGCGCGCGAAACCGCGCGCACTCCGCGTTCGCTCCGCGTTAGCTTCGCGTTCGCTACGTGTTCGGGTGTTCCGTCAAACACCTCAGAGGTGTTTTCAGAGACGCCTCTGGCATGCGGTAGCGGCGCCGACGGCGCGGGCCGCCGCGCTCGGCGACAACAAGCAGGCCCGCGCGCTCCAGGGCGCGGACTGCGGCGGACGCGTTTCGCTTTTCGACTCCGCACCACGTGGCGATAGTGCGGAGGCTCGGCCATGCCTCGGCGCGCGCGGCCTTTCGCGTCGCGCCACGGTGGTGGTGCGCCACGCGGGCAGTCGGCGTTCATCCGACGCATGACGGCGCTCATGGTCATGTCACTGATCGGCGTGCGGCGTGTC
>Ga0209017_10000036_pt1 | contig 117734 bp, 101 predicted proteins | sample YNPBryunderm2012_FD_185812 | JGI IMG/M metagenome (GOLD analysis project Ga0209017, IMG submission 185812) | Anoxygenic and chlorotrophic microbial mat microbial communities from Yellowstone National Park, USA - YNP Bryant MS undermat 2012... ... | reverse complement strand
CCCGGGCCTTTCATCCCGCGCTCCTACGCCGTAGATGACGTAGATGGTGACCACGGGCGCGCCGGCCTGGGCGAGGAGCACCAGCCGCAGGCCGTTGGCCAGCCGGTCGCGTTCGATGGGAATTCGCAGAGTCAGCCCCGCAGACATGATGACGCTTGCCAAAGCAGAGTTCGGCGTCTGGTCGAGCCCGGCTCAGCGGCGAGCCAGCGTCCGGGCCAACTCATCCCAGCATAACGTATTGAGCACGTCGGACGCCTCCAGCCACCCTCGCCGCGCCATCATGACGCCGTAGCGCATGTTCTCCAAGTGTCGCGGATGGTGGGCGTCCGTGGTGATCACGAAACGGCAGCCCCGCGCTTTGGCGACTCGCAATCGTGCGTCGTAGAGATCGAGCCGTTCGGGGCTGGCGTTGATTTCCAGCGCGACGTTGCGTCGGGCGGCTTCCTCGGCGACGCGCTCGAAATCGTAGGCGTAGCCTTCGCGAGCCAGCAGCAGGCGGCCCGTGGGATGCCCCAGCACGTGCAGATAGGGTGACTCGAGGGCGCGCAGCAAGCGGTCGGTCATCTCGGCGGGCTCGAGGTTCATGTAGCTATGGATGCTGCCGATGACGAGGTCGAGTTCGGCCAGCGCGTCGTCGGCCAGGTCCATCGTACCGTCGCGGCGGATGTCGCATTCGATGCCGGCCAGAATCCGGATGCCGAGATCCCCGCGGGCGTTCAGTTCCCGAACTTTGCGAGCGAAGGCGATCACGCGGGCCTCATCCAGTCCGTTGGCCATGGCCAGCGCCTTGGAGTGGTCGGTGACGGCCAGATAGGAGTAACCCATTTCACGCGCGGCCTGGGCCATTTCCTCGAGGCTGGCGCGACCGTCGCTCTCACTGGTGTGTACGTGCAGGTCGCCGTGGATCTGGTCGAACCGGACCAGCCGGGGAAGACGACCCTCGGCGGCGGCTTCGATTTCGCCCTGATTTTCGCGCAGCTCGGGGGGGATCCAAAGCAGGCCGAGCTGCTCGTAGATTTCCTCCTCGGTTCGCCCGGCGACCTTGCGCTCGTCCGCCAAGGTGAACAAGCCGTATTCGCTCAGCGAGTAACCGAGTTTGAGGGCGCGGTTGCGCAGGGCGATGTTGTGCTCCTTGCTGCCCGTGAAGTATTGCAGCGCAGCGCCGTAACTGTCGGAAGGCAACGCGCGGATGTCCACCTGGATGGCTTGGGGGCCGATCTTGGCGCTGGCTTTGTTGGCTCCGTGCCCGAGCAACTCGACGATTTCAGGAAACTGGGTGAACCGATCGAGGGCAGCGGAGGCATTAGGGCCGGTGACGAGCAGGTCGAGGTCGCCGACCGTTTCTTTACCGCGACGAAGACTGCCCGCGGGGGTGATGCGCTCGATGCCTTCGATCCCCGACAGGTATTCGATGATCTGGCGGCAGGTCTGGTCGGCGAAGTTCAGCAGGAAGCGGCCTGCGCTTTGGCGGTAGAGCGTGATGGAGCGCAGGATCTTTTCCTCCAGCTTGGGTCCCATGCGGGGCAGCAGGCGCAGCTTCTGTTCCTTGCACAGCCGCTCGAGGTCGTCCACCGTGCTGACGCGGTAGTGTTCCCAGACCAGGCCGATGGTTTTCGGCCCGAGTCCCTGAATTTTCAGCAGCTCGAGGGCCGTGGGCGGGTATTTGGCCAGCAGCAGGTCGCGGCGCTCGAAGGACCCGCGGCGGCAGATTTCTTCGATAGCGGCGGCGAGGCTCTTGCCGATGCCGGGAATTTCGGTGAGGCGGCGGGGGGCTTGCGCCGCCATTTCGCAGAGATTCTCGGGATAATTCTCGACGGCGGCGGCCCCGTTGCGAAAGCTGCGGACGCGGAAGGCGTCTTCGCCCGCGATTTCCATCAGGTCGGCGGTTTCCGCCAGCAAGCGGGCGATTTCCCGGTTTTCCATGGCGGCTCCGCTTTCCGGCGCCGCCGCCGAGCCGCTCAGGCCCTCCTGCCTTTCGGCTCAGGCGAGCGTCCCATCTTCTCGATTTCGTGGAAGTACACGCGGCGGCCTTCGTCCATCGCCAGGTTGGCGAGGATCACGGCAGTGGAATCGGCCAGACCCACCTCCAGGTCCGCCTTGGGCCGGGCGCCGGTCCGACAGCACTCGAAGAACTCTTCCATCTGGACGTCTACAGGGTTGCGGTCTTCTTCGGGCACCATGATGCCGCGCTTGTACAACCACAGGCGCGCGTACTTGAGCTCGCGAGCCAGGAAGGATTCCTTTCCGGTAATAATATCGCGCTCGAACAGCAGGGGCAGGCCGATCTGGCCCTTGCCCGTGGCGGCCAGGGTGGCGCCGGCGATGACCGGCTTTTCCTTGACCCCGGCCGCTTTTTCCACCTTGGGCGGGCCGGGCTCGTAATACCAGAGGCCGATGGCCGGCTCTTCATCGGTGCCTACCGTGATTTCGATGGTGCCCTCGGTCCCCATGATCACTTCGCCGAATTCGGTACGCGTGCCCTGGAAGAGGGTGAGATGCTTGTTGGTGCTGATGGCGCTGTACATCAGCTTGCGGCCGCCGGGGTAGGTGAAAATGAGCTGGATGTTGTCGTAGACGTCGCGTCCGTCCTTGTGCGTATCCAGGCCGCCCACGCCCACCACGAACTCGGGATGGGCGCCGAACATCCAGTCGGCGACATCAATCTGGTGGGAGGCCAGTTCGGCGGTCAAGCCGCCGGAGAACTCGCGGAACAGCCGCCAGTTCCACTCGCGCTGGCGTTTGGGATCGGGCGCCTGGCGCATGCGCCAGCCGGGGTTGCGATGCCACTGGGCGTAAATGTGGGTCACCTTGCCGAGCACGCCCTTTTCGATCATCTGCCTGGCGGTCTGGTAGAACTTCGAGTAACGGCGCTGCAAGCCGACTTGCAGGACCTGCTTGGGCCGCTCCTTGACCAGCTCGCGGAGGGCGTGCACTTCCTCGGGTTTGAAGACCAGGCTTTTCTCGCAGAAGACATGCTTGCCCGCCAGCAGTGCGTCGCGCGTGATCGGGAAATGCAGGTACAGGGGCGTGGCGATGATGACCGCGTCCACGTCGGTGCGCGCCAGCAGCTCGCGGTAATCCAGATATCCCTTGGGCTTGTCCCGCGAGGCTTTGACGGCGGCCTCCATGTTGGGCTGATAGACGTCGCAGACGGCGACGCATCGGCAGCCGTCGAGCGTGTTCATGTGCCGGATCAAGTACTGGCCGCGCCCGCCGGTTCCGATCACTCCGTACTGCACCACGTTGTTGGCGGCCTTCACGGTCTGGACGGCGGGGGCGCCTTCCAGCCGCGCTGCGGCGGCCGCAATCCCCGCCGCCTTGACGAAATCACGACGATTCACATTCGGGCTCTGGGCCATGCCTGGCAACCTTCCTGAGGATCGGGATTGCTTCGCCCCCGAACGCTTTGCCGGTGACGCGAGCTCGCGCGCCGGGTGCGAAATATGAGTATATCGCAGTGGTCGTCGCGCTGCCGGCAGCCCGGCATCCGGCGAGCAAACCTGCACGGGCCCGCAAGGCTCGCTCCGGCTGGCGGCGGAGCCGGAGCGCGACTATAATACAGGGGTAAGCCTTACGGCATTACTGCGGCAGAAACCCACGCCGGGGGGCAGTCGGCCACGGCCTGCGGCGGTGAGCGATGAAGAATCTCTCCAGAGTGGTCTGGTCCGAAGGAATGTATCTCGGGCCGCATCATTTCCAGGCCCAGAGCCGTTATTTCGAGGACGCGATCCACTTCGCCGTCTCCGCGCTCTGGTGCCACCCTTGGGGCCTGGGAGGCTGCCGTCTGGACGCGGAGGCCTTGCTCAACGGGACGGTTTCGGTGCTGCACGCGCGGGGCATCTTCCCGGACGGCCTGGTCTTCGACATGCCCGACAGCGACCCGTTGCCGCCCGCACGTAACATCGCAGATTTGTTTCCGCCCACGCGCGAGCGCCTGACGGTCCTGCTGGCGGTTCCGCCGCGACGCCCGGATCGGCTGAACTGCCTGCCGGCGGAGCAGCAGAACGGAGAGCCGGTGCGCTACCTGGCCGAGGCTCGCGTGCTGGTGGACGAAACCACGGGGCGCGACGAAAAGAGCATCCGGCTGGGGCGCAAGAATATCCGCTTGCTGGCGGATAGCGAACCGCTCGAGGAGTGGGTCACGCTGCCGCTGGCGCGGGTCATGCGGGACGGGGCCGGCCATTTCGTGTACGACCCCGAATTTATCCCCCCTTGCGTGGACATCACGGCCAGCGAAAGACTGATGCTGCTTTTGAAAAGGCTGGTCGAAATCCTGGAAGTCAAAAGCGCATCGCTGGCCGGAGCGGCGCGGACGCGGCCAGGTTTTTCGGCGGGTTACTCCGCGCAGGAAGTGGCATCTTTCTGGTTTCTGCACGCGATCAACTCGGCGCTGGCGCCCCTGCGGCATACTTACTACGCTCGGCGGGGCCATCCCGAACAGTTATACGTGGAGCTGGCGCGCCTGGCGGGGGCCTTGTGCACGTTCGGTCTGGACAGTCACCCGCGCAACCTGCCGCTCTACGATCATCTCCACCTGGACGAGTGTTTCGCCGAACTCGATCGTCACATTCGCTTTCACCTGGAAGCGATGGTGCCATCGCGTACCGTTGCCATCCCGTTGCGGGCCGCGCCGCAGTATTTCTATTTCGGCGAAATTACGGATACCCGATGCCTGGGACCTTCGCGCTGGATTCTCGGAATCCGTGCGCGGACGGGCGAGGCGGAGTTGATCGCCAGGACGCCCCAGTTGGTCAAGATCTGCTCGCAGCAGTTCGTTCCCGAGCTGGTGCGTCGCGCGTTGCCCGGACTGACTCTGACCCACCTGCCGGTGCCCCCGTCGGCGATTTCGGCGCGACTGGAATGGCAATATTTCAGCCTGACCAAGGCCGGCCCCTGCTGGGAGCATATGGTCAAGACCAGGCAGGTGGGCATCTACGTGCCGGGTGAATTGCCTGATCCCGAGCTGGAATTACTGGTCATTCTGGAGTCCTGAGCCGAGGCCGGCCTTGCCTTGCCGGACCGAGTCGCGGCTCGGACCAGAGGAGGGGTTTCGATGACAACAACGCCGCGCAGTCGTGGCGGGGAAGCCGCAGGCGAACTTGCTTCGCAACGCCGCGGCGACAATCTGGCTTACCTGTTTCAGGAGATTTTCACCGTCATGGTTCGCCTGCGTTCCGGGCGGCAGGCCGTGCCCGATGCGGAAGTGTTCCGGGCCCAGATGCGCGAGGCGCTGCGCCAGGTGGATCAGCAGGCGCGTGTGCGCGGTTACTCCTCCGATGACGTCAATCTTGCCATCTTCGCTGTCGTGGCCCTGCTCGACGAAACCATCCTCACCATGCGGAATCCGGTTTTCGCTCAGTGGCCGCGCAAGCCCATGCAGGAGGAACTGTTCGGTCACCACGTCGCGGGGGAAATCTTCTTCCAGAACCTACAGGCCTTACTGGGTCTGAAGGACTCCCAGGAGCTGGCTGACTTACTGGAGGTGTACTATCTTTGCCTGCTTCTTGGGTTCGCCGGCCGTTACGGGGCCGGAGGGCGGGCGGAGCTGCGGTCCATCACGCAGGCGGTAGGGGAAAAGATTCGTCGCATCCGCGGCGGGGCTACGGAGTTCTCGCCGGCGTGGCTGCCCGGGGCCGAGCCGGCGCCCGCGGGCGGATGGGATCCCTGGGTGCGCAGGCTGGCCTATGCCGCGGCCGGGGCGCTGGTGCTGGCCGTGGCGCTCTTCGTCCTGTTCAGGTTACTGCTGGCTTCCGGGACCGGCGAACTGGCCGGGCTGCTGGCGTAGGGGGTGCGCGGATGTTTCGAGACGTCTGGTACATTCTGGCGGGCGGCACGTTGACGGTGGGGTGGATGCTTTCCTGGTTCGTGCCCTCCTGGCTGGGCTTGCCCACGCTGGATCTGTGGGTTTTGCGGGGCGGTTTGGCGGTTCTGGTGCTGCTGGCGGCCTTGGCGCTGTTGTGGGTCGCGCGTCGCAGGCGCGCGGCGCCGAGCGCGGAACAGGCGCCGGCGGGCGACGTGACCGGCGACGAGCTCGACGTGCTGATTCGCGAGGCCGAGAAGCGGCTGGCGGCGGCGCGCGGTCGCTCGATCAGCGTGGGCAACCTGCCGGTGGTGCTGCTGGTGGGCGAGAGCGGTTCGGCCAAGACCAGCACGATGGTGCATTCGGGGCTGGATCCCGAGTTGCTCGCCGGCCAGGTGTATCAGGAGACGGCTATTGTACCCACGCGGGCGGTCAATATCTGGCTGGCGGGCCAGGCGTTGTTTGTCGAAGCGGGCGGGCGATTGCTGGCGGACGGTGCGCGTTGGTTGCGTCTGTTGCGACGCTTGAGGCCGGCCCGGCTGGCCGCCGTCGGCCGGGCGCAGCAAGCGCCGCGCGCCGCGCTGGTCGTCCTGGACTGCGAACGGTTCTTGCGGCCCGACGCGGCCGAGCAACTGGCGGCTGCCGCCCGCAACCTGCAAGCCCGGCTGGGAGAGATCTCCCAGACGCTGGGCATCAGCTTCCCGGTCTATGTGCTTTTCACCAAGCTGGACCGGGTGAACTGCTTCGCCGAATTCGTCCGCAACCTGACGCAGGAGGAAGTGGGACAGGTCTTCGGAATCACGTTGCCGATGGCATCGCCCTCGGCGACCGCGGTGTACGCCGAAAGGGAAGCGCAGCGGTTGACGGAGGCCTTCAACCGCCTTTTTCACAACCTGGCCGACCGGCGGCTGGATCTGTTGCCGCGCGAGAGCGACGCAGAGAAAGCCGGCGCTGCCTATGAGTTCCCGCGCGAGTTCGCCAAGCTGCGCAAGCTGGTGGTCCAGTTCCTGGTGGATCTGTGCCGCCCGAGCCAGTTGCGCGCCAACCCTTTCCTGCGGGGCTTCTACTTTTCGGGCGTGCGCGCGGTGGTCGTCCAGGAGGCGGCGCCGTCCGCGGCCGCGCCGCGCCCGGCCGAGAGGCCCTCGGCGGTGGCGGGGGCGACCGGGATGTTCCGCGCGGGAGCGCTGCATCCGCTGCCTTCGACGCCCGCGCCGGCTGCACCCACGGGTACGCGACGCGTTCCGCAGTGGTTGTTCCTGACGCGACTGTTCCACAGCGTGATTCTTCAGGACCGCGCGGCGTTGAGCGCCAGCGCGGCCAGCCTCCACGCCAGCTTCTGGAGGCGAGTGGCGTTAGGCGCCGCTGCCGTTTTGCTGGGGTTGTACAGCGTTGCGCTGGCGGTTTCCTATTTCGGCAACCGGGCGCTGGTGCGAGATGCGCTCGCGGCGGCGCGCTCGGCCGTCCCGGCGGAAGGCCCGGGCGAGCTGGCTTCGGTGGAGTCACTGCGACGACTGGACGCATTGCGCGGGATCGCGCAAGAGTTGTCGCGGTGGGAACGTGAGGGACCGCCGCTCAGGTTGCGCTGGGGGCTGTACGTGGGCGACGAGCTGTATCCTGCGGTGCGGCGGATTTACTTCCGTCGCTTTCAGCAGCTCCTGTTCGCCCAGATCCAGCGCGCCTTGTTGCAGCACCTTGCCGGTTTGCCTCCCGCGCCGGGACCGACGGATCAATACGGTCCGACGTACGACGTCCTGAAAGCGTATCTGATCACGACGACGCACCACGAAAAGAGCACGCGCGCGTTCCTTTCCCCCGTGCTCATGCAACAGTGGGCTGCGGGCAGGGAGGTCGGCGCAGAGCGCTCGCTTCTCGCCCAGCGCCAGTTCGACTTTTACAGCGACGAGCTGAGGCTGGCGAACCCCTTTTCTTCCCAATCGGACACGGCCGCGGTGGAGCGTGCGCGCCGGTATCTGGCCCAGTTCGGCGCACGCGAGCGCGTCTACCGCCTGATGCTGGCGGAAGCTTCGGCGAAGAATCCGCCGGTCAGTTACAACCGCCTGTTTCCGGGCTTCTCGCAGGTGGTGATCAACAACCGCGAAATCCAGGGGGCGTTCACCAAGGCGGGCTGGGCGACGATGCAGGAAGCGCTCAAGAACGTGCCCAAGTATTTCGGCGGCGAAGAGTGGGTACTGGGCAAGCAAGCCGCCTCACCCACCGATATCGTGCAACTGGAAAAGGAACTGCGCGAGCTGTACCGCAACGATTACCGGCAGCAGTGGCGCGAGTTTCTGAAGGCGACCTCGATTGCGCGCTACGCGAACTTGCAGGACGCGGCGCGAAAACTGGGTTTGCTGGCCGGCAATCAGGCGCCGCTGATGGCCTTGTTCTGGCTGGTCTCGGAGAACACGGCAGGGGTCCCGGAGATCGGGGAGGTCTTCCAGCCGCCGCAGTCCTTGGTGCCGCCCGGGACCAAGGGCGTCTTCATCCAGCCGCCCAATCAGCCCTACATGAGCGCGCTGTTGAACCTGCAAACCGCTTTGGAGGCTGCCTTGTCCGGACCCGCTGGAGCGACGGATCCTTCGGTGGCGCAGCAGACGCTGGCGAAGGCGGCCGAAGCGCGCAGCGTGACGCGGCAGATGGCGCTGGGCTTCCGTCCCGATCCGGAAGGTCAGGTGGATGTGAAGACGCGAACGCTCATGGAAGATCCCATCACGTACCTGGAGGCGTTGCTGCGCGGGCTTGGGCCGGCCGAGCTGCGGGCCAAGGCGCAGGCGATGTGCGCCGAGTTCCGCGAACTGATGTCTCGCTATCCCTTCAATCCCAAGGCCACCACCCAGGCCACGCTGGAGGATTTCAACCGCTTTTTCCGGCCTGCGGACGGCGTCCTGTGGCGCTTCTACAGCGAGAGCCTTCCGAACCTGATCGTCAAGGAAGGGACGCAGTGGGTGGCCAAGCCGGGCGGGACGATGAGCGTAACGCCCGCCTTTCTGGCGTTCTTCAACCGGGCGGCCGCGTTCAGCGAAGCCGTGTACAAGGGCGGCCCGCAGCCGCAGCTCGCCTACTCGCTGCGCTCGAATCTGGCGGGGCAGAATCAGACGATCGAGCTGACGATTGACGGGCAGACGCTGACGAACAGTCCCGGCCGTACGGTGACGCAGCAGTTCAGTTGGCCGGGCAAGCAGCCGGGCGGCGTGCGAATGACGGTGCGGTTCGGCGGCGAGCCGTTCCAGTGGCCGCGCTATGATGGCCTCTGGGCGGCGTTTGATTTCTTCGCCGACGGGGAGGAGAAGGCTCAGGTGTCCGGTTCGGTTTACACGCTGGAGTGGACGCTGCGCACGGGGGCGACGGGACGTCAGGTGACGACGGCCGCCGGCCAGCCCGTTTCCGTGCGGCTGGACCTGGACATGATGGGCGCCCCGCCGGTTTTCCGCAAAGGGTATTTCGCGGGCTGGAACTGCGTAACCGAGGTGGCGCGCTGATGGACAAACCTTCGCTGCCGGCACGCATCGGCAAGTATGAGCTCGAAGAGTTTCTGGGCGGCGGCATGTCGCATGTGTATCGTGCGCGCGACACGCTGATCGGCGGTACGGTGGCTCTGAAGATCCTGAGCGAGGCGGCCAACCGCGATCCCGACGCGCGGGCGCGCTTCTTGCGCGAGGCGCGCATGGCGCGCAACGTGACCCACGAGAATATCGTGGCCATTTACGATTTCGGCGAGGCCGAAGGCCGCCCGTACATGGTGATGGAATTTCTGCGCGGAGAGACCCTGCGCTCGGCGATCGAGCACGGGCGCACCGGGGATCTGGCTTCGCGGCTGCGCATCGCCATCCAGATCGCGCGCGCCATGGAGTGCATTCACGCGCAGGGCATCGTCCACCGGGACATCAAACCGGACAACATCAACGTCAGCCCGGACGGCAAGGTCAAGCTGATGGACTTCGGGATCGCCAAGACCGAAGACATGTCCATCACGCGCGCCGGCTTCACGCTGGGGACACCGCACTACATGGCGCCCGAGCAGGTGCTGGGACAGAAACTGACCCCGCTGGTGGACATCTATGCCTTTGGCATCTTGCTGTTCGAGCTGCTCACCGGAGTCAAGCCGATCAAGGCGGACACCGTGGAGAGGATTTTCCACGAGATTCTTCGCAAGCCGCTCGATCTGACGCCGATGCGGTTGCTGGGGCTGCCCGCCGCGCTCTGCGATCTCGTTGCCCGCTGCACGGCGAAGGCGCCCGCCGAGCGTCCGCAAAGTTTCGCTGCGGTGCGCGAGGAGCTGGAGCGGGTCCTGGAGCGGGCGCAACAGCCCTCGCGCGTACCCGGGCTGGCGCGGATGGCCGAGCGCGTTCGCTGCCTGCCGGTGGCGCTGCGTTCCGGGCTGGCGGAGGGCAAACGCAAGGCGGCGAAGGTTGCGGCCGCCGTGCCCGCACGGACCCGTTGGATCGCCGGCGTTGCGGTGCTCGCCGTGGTGGCGGCGGTGGCCGCGGTGTCCCTGCGCCCGGCGCGCCAGCCGGCGGCTCCGCAGCCCAAACCGCTCCCGCCCGTGATTGCCACTCCCACCGGTGAGATGGTGCTGATTCCGGCCGGCGAGTTTCTTTTCGGCCCCGACAAACAGAAGATCTCTTTGCCGGCTTTTTACGTTGACCGCACCGAAGTTACTTACGGCGCCTATATCCAGTTTTGCCGGGCGAAGGGGTTGCAACCGCCGCCGGGTTACTCGGAGGCCCGCCTGAATTACCCGGTGGCGGAGATTACGATTGCCGAAGCACGGCAATTCGCGGCCTGGGCCGGCAAGGAGCTGCCCACCGCCGAGCAGTGGGAAAAAGCGGCGCGCGGGGCGGACGGCCGGCTCTATCCGTGGGGCGATGAGGCGGACGCCGAGCGCGCCAACGTGGCCGACAACACCAGCCTGATGGTGCACGCGGCCATGCCCGTGGGTTCGTTCCGGGGCGGCGCCAGTCCTTTCGGCGCGCTCAACATGACGGGCAACGTGGCGGAGTTCGTGGAGCAGCGAGTAACGCCGACGCCGGAGGCCGTGGCGCGGTTCGCCAGGCTTCTGGATCCTCCGCCGGGCCCGCAGGACGAATGGTACGCGGTGCGCGGAGGGTCGTGGACGGCGAAACTGGCCGAGGCGGCGGCGAGTAACTTCACCGCCGTTCCCGCCCGCTGGCGGGATGCCACGATCGGCTTCCGCTGCGTGCGGAAGGCGGAGTAAAGGGGCAGCCGCGAGGGCCTGCGCATAACCTCCGCACCCCGTCCCGATCGAGAAGCGACTTCCCGTACTGCGCCTCCCAGTGACTGCCTGCGCTGCGATCTTTCGTGGCCGGGCGATACTAAATAAATGTATGGATTTCTCGCAGGTGGATCCGCGAGTGATGGCCCTGTGGGCCAAGAGCGGCGAGACCCAAGGGCATGGTTTGCTGTTGCACATGCTGGATGTGGCGGCCGTAGCGGAAAGCATTCTCGAACGGGAGCCGCCTGCGATTCGGGAGTGGATTTCGGGCCGGATGAATTTGCAGGCGAGCGAGGTTGCGCGCTGGGTGGCTTACTGCTGCGGACTTCACGACATCGGGAAGGCGACGGCGGCGTTTCAGCGGAAGTGGGGCGAGGGGTGGAGGAGAGTCGTGGAGGCGGGCTTGCCCGAGCCCAGCTTCTCGATGGACGGTCGGCATGATCATGCGGGAGGCGCCATCCTGCTAGGGGAATGCCATGTGGATGAGCCGCGGACGGCTGGTTTGTTGATCGCGCTTTCCGCCGCCGGGCACCACGGTTATGTGCCGCCTCTGGAGCGCGTTGCTCGGGCGGGGCCGTTGGGTGAACCCGGCGCTTGGAAAGAGGTTCGGCGCGATCTCGTGCGGGTTTACCGGGACACGTTGCGACCGGCATGGCCTACGACGAGCGACAAGGGAGTAAGTTTGTTCGCCTGGCTGGTCGGCCTGACGGCGGTGGCGGATTGGATTGCGTCCAATGACGAGTGGTTCCCTTTTGGGTCGCGTGGGTACCGTTCGACGGAAGATTATTACGCCGGAGCCTTGGGGACTGCCGAGCAAGCCTTGGACGGGCTGGGTTGGCCGAAGTTCATACCTCTGGTCGCGGCGCCAAGCGATACCGCGGCTCTGCTGTCCCTGGCGCTAGGGAAGAAAGAAGGCGTGCGACCGCGCGAATTACAGTGGCTGGGGGATCAGCTCTTGCAAGGTTGTCGAGGCCCAACGCTCGTGCTGGTCGAGGCGGTAATGGGCGAGGGTAAAACCGAGCTGGCGTTTCTGGCTCACCTTCGTTTGCAAGCTGTCAACGGGCACCGCGGGTTCTATATAGCGCTGCCGACCCAAGCCACCGGGAACGCGATGTTTGATCGGGCTTTGAAATTCCTCAAGGCGTGCTCACCAGGAGCGAGGCTCGACATACAACTGGCGCACGCCGGGGCCATGCTTTACGAACCCATCACGCGGCTGCGTGGGGTGGGCGAGTCCCTGGATGAATCGGTGGCCTCGGCCGCCTGGTTCGCGCAGCACCGGCGTGCGTTGCTGTCGCCTTACGGGGTGGGCACCATTGACCAGCCCCTTTACAGCGTGCTGAACGTGAAGCACCACGGGGTCCGGGTCTGGGGTCTTTCCAACCGCGTCGTCGTTTTGGACGAGGTACACGCCTACGACACGTACACGAGCACGCTGCTGACGGAGCTGCTGCGGTGGTTGAAGGAACTGAATTGTTCGGTCGTATTGATGAGCGCGACTCTGCCGAGTGCGAAGCGGCGCGAGTTGCTGGAGGCCTGGGGCGTTGACCAACCGCCTGCTGCACCATATCCGCGGTTGGTGCTATGCACCGCCGGCAAAGCGGAGGCAGTGAGTTTTCGCAGCGGCGTTCGCCGGGTCATCGAACTGGAACCACTGGACGAGTCTCTGGAGAGCATGGCGCGGCGCGCGGTGAACAAACTCAACCAGGGCGGATGCGGCGCGGTCATCGTGGACACTGTGGAGCGCGCGCAAAAACTATTCCTGTTGCTGTGGCAGATGCTGGAGGGTACGGGCGAGTTGCACCTCTTCCATGCGCGCTTTCCGGCGGATCAACGGTGCGATCTCGAGCAGTTGGTGATGAGACGCTTCGGCGGTCTGCGTGGAGAGTCCCGGCCCAAGGCTGCTTTGCTTGTGGCCACCCAAGTGATCGAGCAAAGTCTGCACCTGGATTTCGACTTCATGATCACGGATCTCGCGCCGGTGGATCTCGTGTTTCAACGAGCCGGGAGACTCCACAGAGACGAGCTTGCCCGGCCCCGCGCGCATGAGCCACCGTGCCTGACCGTAGCGGGATTGCTGGCGGAGCGTGAACCGGACCTGCGCGGTACCCGTTGGGCATTTGTTTATGAACCCTATATCTTGTTGCGGACGTGGCGGGTCATGCGGGAAAGAAGGCAGTTAAGGGTCCCGGAGGACCTCGAGCCGCTGATTGAGTCGGTCTACGGGGATGGTGATGAAAGCTTTCGGGGAGACTGGGACGAGGAGTTCCGGCGATACCAGACGTCCCTTGCCCAGCAGCGCCAGGCCGCGTTGAACGCGAGGATCGACGTGGAAGCGGAAATTACAGCCGCTTATGCGGGCAAGCCGGAGGCCGCGGGTGAGGACGAGGATCCCGGCGCGAGAGGCGTGCTCCGCGTATCCACGCGGTTTGAAGAAGGTGAGAGTGTGCTGGCCGTTCCCGTGTACGAGGTGACCGAGGGCTGGGCGATCGGGCCTCATGACTGTGCTTTCCAACCGGACGGACGTGTGGACGATGGCCTGGCGTTGCGCCTGTTCCGCCGGCAGGTCCGGATCGGGCGTTGGGAGTTAGTGAGCTCTCTCAAGGAGACCGAGACGCCGCCCGCTTTTCGCCGTCATCCGTGGCTGCGGCACCTCAAACCCTTGGTGTTGGGTCGGGATGGCAGAGCCAAGTTCGGGCACCTGGAGGTTTCGCTTGACCCGGTCCTGGGTTTGGTGTATGGAGATACCAAGGAGATATGAGCGCCGGGTGCAAGGTGGCTATCAATCTTATTGATGAGAAATGGATTCCTGTGCGAACTCTGGACGGCGAGCGGCGCCTGGTGAGCTTAAGAGACGCCCTGGTGCGTGCGCGGGCCTACGCAGGTCTTTCCGAGGAGCTGACGCCTCCCGGTCTGATCGGGCTGTACCGGCTCTTGCTAGCGGCTTTGAACCGGGCGCTCACGCTCAGCCTTGGCGATTGGACGGTGCGGCAGCAGGCTGAGTGGTTCCAACAAGGTGTACCGCAAAAATTGATCGAGCCGTACTTGAGCCAGTGGTACGATCGCTTCTGGCTGTTCCACCCTGAGCATCCCTTTCTACAGGTGCCTGTCCTGGAGCAGATCCAGGATACCAGGGACAAGCAAAAACCCTGGACGCAACTGTCGCTGGATCGGGCTTCGGGGAACAACCCAACGCTGTTCGATCACTCCGTAGATGACGCGCCGGAGCCGGCGTCCTGGCAGCAAGTCTTATGGAGTCTCATCGGTTTCCTGCAGTTCACGCCGGGCGGGTTGGTTCGTGTGCTGAAGAGGTCCGACAAAGGCGGACCCCTTGCAAACTCGGCCGCCGTGCTCCCCTTGGGAGATAACTTGGAGCACACTTTATTGTTGGCCTTGCACCGGAGCAGGTCGGAAGATATGCCGAGTTGGGAGCGCAATCCGCCAACGGAGGCCGAACTGAGGGACGAGCGTGGGCGGCTCGCCACGGGGCCGAACGACCGCTACAGCTGGCTCTCTCGGGCAGTGCTTCTCATCGAGGAAGAAGACGCTCCTGGAAGGATTCGCTGGATCCGCTTTGGCGCGGGGATGGCTCTGGCGGATGACCCTCAGAACCTCGATGCGATGGTCGCTTACAGGATTGGCCCGGAGGGCCCTAAGCCGATCCGGCTGGAGGAGGGCAGGGCGTTCTGGCGGGACCTTCCGTCGCTTGTGCCGGACCCTCAAAATTCAAGCGTTCACCCTCCGGCGGTGCTCAGTTGGGCGAGGCAGCTATGCTTGGAGTTGGGACAATTCGACCGCGACGTGCCGGTCTTGGTCCTGGGCGTCACCAGCGAGCAGGCTAAACCAGCCAGACTATTGCGGTGGCGCACGGAACTGGTGCGGCTTCCCGCCAAGTTGTTAAAGGAGTTGGAGGCGGCTCGCTTCGTGAGGTCCTGGGTCGGGCTGTGCGAAGAACTTTTCAACGATCTGCGAAAATCCCTCGCCCGTGTGCACAAGCTGGTCGCGGAACCACACACGACTGACAAGCGGCGTGACCGTGGGGCCGCTCAGGGGACGGGTTCAGCTTCTAGGAGTCGGCAGGATACTTTCAGGGCAGACGTCGCAGCGGCCGTTTATTTCCAGCGGGCCGAGTGGGCTTTGCCCGAGCTGCTTTCCGACGCCGTCAACAACCGCACTGCCGCGAACTGGCGCCGGGAGCTCCGGCGAGCGGCTCGGGAGGCCTGGGATGCGGGAATCCGTCACTTGGGGCCTTCGCCGGCGGTCTGGATAGCCGAGGCGCGCGAACGAGGTAGATTTTTCGCCCAGTGCCGCAGGAAGCTGGGGCCGGATGCGGAGGAATAAGGACATGGGACGTGTGTCGAGCCTTGCTTCGGAGTTTCTGGAACACCTGCAGAGGTTGAATGATGAGGATCGCGGGGCCATGGCTCGCCTCCGCCGGAGTCTATCGCGGTCGCCGGGCGCCTATCCGCCGGCCTATGCCTACGTGGAGCCCTTCGTGGGCCGGGGTCAGCGGGAGGATGCCCCGCAGCGCATCGCCCTTTACGTAACAGCGGGGCTATTCGCAATGCACCCGGAGCACGTCGAAGGGGTCCACTATGCCGAGGCACTGGCCGAGCTGATGAACGAAAAGAATAGCCAGAGCATCGAGAAACGTTTTGTTGCCTTGTTGGAATCGCATCCGGAGGATTTGCATGTGCACCTGCGACAGGCGACCAGCCTGCTGGCCTCCGGGGACAAGGGTTTCGATTACAAGGAGCTGTGTCGGGATCTGGTGTACTGGTATGACGTTCGGAAGCTTGGGCGGGCGGACAAAGTGAAGCAGAAGTGGGCCAGGAAGTTTTACTCCCGGCTCAGCTCCAGCGGGGAGGAAGGCAGCAGTGAGTCCAACGAGAGCGCGCAAGGGAAGGAGGAAGCATGACACGGTACATGGAGTATCACGTCATTCAGAGTTTTGCACCGTCGAACCTCAACCGGGACGATACGGGGGCCCCTAAGGACGCCATGTTCGGCGGCCACCGCCGGGCCAGGATCAGTAGCCAGTGCTTGAAGCGGGCAATCCGGCTTTACATGAAGGAGCACTCTTTCGTCGAGCCGCAGTTTTTGGCGGTCCGCACGCGAAAGCTGGTGCCGCGATTACTCGAGGAATTGGGTGATCTGGGTGAAGTGGAAGCCCGGCAGCGGGTAACCCGGGCGCTTAACGCGCTGGGACTCGGGGTGACCAGAGACGGAAACACCGAGTACCTGCTTTTCTTGGGTGACGAGGAGGTCCGCAGGCTTGCCAGGGCGATCCGCGAGCACTGGGACGAGTTGGGCAAGCTTGCCGAGCGTGAGGGTCAGGAGGCGTCGCAAGACGAGGATCCGGCAAGCCAGAAGCAGAGGGTCAGGAGGGCAAGAGGGGAAAAAGGAGCCGGATTCACGAAGCTGAAGGAGGACCTTCGTAGTCTCCTGGACGGGGGTAAAGCGGTGGACATTGCCCTGTTCGGTCGCATGCTGGCGGATCGTCCTGAGCTGAACATGGAGGCAGCCTGCCAGGTGGCCCATGCGATTTCCGTGCATCGCGTGGAGCGGGAATTCGATTACTACACGGCGGTAGATGACCTGGCCCGGGAGGAAGAGACCGGGGCTGGCATGATCGGCGAAATCGAATTCAACGCGGCCACATACTACCGTTATGCGGTGATTGACTGGGAGACACTGATTCATAACCTTCAGGGCGATCGGGAGCTTGCCCAGAAGGCCGTTGTGGGCTTCACCAAGGCCCTCGTGCGCGCGCTCCCGACGGGCAAACAGAACAGCTTCGCGGCTCACAACTTGCCAAGTTTTGTGGGCGTAGCGTTGCGGGATTGCCCGGTAAACCTTGCCAACGCGTTCGAAGCGCCCATCTGGCCCCACTCAGACGAGCCGATTTCCCTTCTGGCGGTGCGCGCGCTGGCGAAATTGGAGAATGATTTGCGGAAGGCGTACGGTTTCGAGCAGCATGAGTGGGCCTACCTGGATCTCACGGGCGGCTGGGAAGCACAGGGAGGCCCCGGGGATCGGCGAGAGACATTGGACGAGCTGGCGTACTGGGTGCAGGAGAAGCTTAAGGCCTGAAGGCCAGATCGGGGGGAAGTCATGCCCACTCTGTTGCTCCAACTCGTGGGACCGCTGCAATCCTGGGGCACGACGAGCCGATTCAGTGAGCGCGATACGCAACTGGAACCCTCCAAGTCGGGAGTGATCGGTCTGATCTGTGCAGCGCTGGGCCGCGGGCGCTCGGAACCGGTGGACGACCTCGCGCGGTTGCGCATGGGCGTGCGGGTGGATCGCCCGGGGGTGCTAATGAGGGACTACCACACGGTCCAGCCGCCCTATTTCAAGGCCAGCGGGGAGACCGAACGGAAAGACGGGGTGGTGACGGTACGTTTCTTTCTGGCGGACGCCGCGTTCCTGGTCGGATTGGAGGGTGAGGATCGCCCTTTGCTCGAGCGGGTGCACAGCGCACTGCGCTGGCCGCGGTGGCACCTGTACCTTGGTCGGAAGGCCTTTCCGCCCAGCCTGCCCTTGTGGCTTCCAGACGGGCTGCGGGAGGAACCCTTGGAGGAGGCGCTTCGCCGCTGGCCACCGATCGTGCAGATTGGGCCGGATGAAGGTCCGTGGCGGGTGCGCCTGGTTGTCGAAAGCCAGCGGGAGGGGTCAATGCGTCTGGATCAGCCGCTGGGAAGCTTTGCGGAGAGGCGTTTCGGCCCGCGGTGGGTCGTTAGCAAGTGGGTGGAGCTGAAGGCGCCGGGGACGGCACCACGGCGGGAGGCAGGGTGATGGGCGAATCGGTTTACCTTTCGTTGCTCAAGCCAAACCCTTTGAACTGGCAAGCGCGGGAAGACCTGGCGGATTGCGTGAGCATGCACCGGACGCTGATGCGCGCCTTTCCCGACGGGATCGCGCCCGAGGCGGCGCGCTCGGCAATCGGCCTTCTATACCGGATCGAGTACGAGCGAAGCGGCGTGCCCCGGATTCTGGTGCAGTCGCAGATTCGGCCCGATTGGCGACGGCTCCCGGCGGGATGGCATGCGGCAGGTCTCGTGCCGCAGGTGAAGGACATTGGCCCCTTGCTGGATTGCATTGAGGTGGGGACGGCGCTGCGATTCCGGTTGCTCGCCAATCCGACGCGCAAAATCTGCACGAAAAGCGGTGTGGACGGTACGAGAAGCAACGGGAAACGGGTCGAGTTGAGGGGCGATGACCAATGGCTGGCCTGGCTGGCAAGGAAGGGCGAGCAGCATGGCTTTCGAGTGGGGGAGGTGCAGGCGACCGAACTGCCTGACGTAGTCACGCAGAAAATCGGGCGAGTGGTGGGCCGCAAAGAAGGCACAACGGGCACCCGGAACTTGACCTTCTTCGGCGTGCTCTTCGAGGGAGCGCTGGAAGTGTGCGATCGGGCGCGCTTTCTTGCGGCCGTAAGGGCGGGCGTGGGGCCGGCAAAGGCGTTCGGCTTTGGCCTGCTTTCTGTAGCGCGGTTGCCTCGGTGGTGACATGCCACGGGACTTGCACCTTCTGCCGCGAATGGAAGATCGCTGGAGTTTCCTGTACGTGGAGCACTGCCGCATCGAACAGGAGGGCAAGTCCATTTCCGTTTTCGAGGCCTCAGGGCGAACCTTGGTTCCCTGCGCGATGTTGTCCATGCTGATGCTTGGCCCGGGCAGCTCGATCACGCATGCAGCAGTGCGGGCGCTGGCGGAATCGGGTTGCCTGATTGTGTGGTGCGGCGAGGAGGGCGTGCGCGTTTATGCGACCGGGCTGGGACACACCAGGTCGGCACGGAACATCCTGCGGCAGGCAGCGGCCTGGGCGAACCCGAAAACCCGGCTCATGGTAGTGCGGCGAATGTATGAGATGCGATTTGACGAGCCGGTGGAGGCTTCGGTGAGTCTGCGCCAGCTCCGGGGTCGCGAAGGCAAGCGAGTGCAGGCGGCGTACGCGGCCGCCAGCGCGGCGACCGGGGTCGAATGGAAGGGGAGGAATTACGATCGGCGGAGCTGGAGCCGTGCCGATGCGGTCAACCGTGCTTTGTCGTGCGCCAATAGCTGCCTTTATGGGCTTTGCCATGCGGCGATCGTGGCGGCGGGATACTCGCCGGCGATCGGATTCATCCACACGGGCAAGGCGCTTTCTTTCGTTTACGATGTAGCCGACCTGTACAAGACGGAGACCGCCATTCCGGTGGCTTTCCTTGTCGCCAGCCAGGGGCCCACTGACCTGGAGGGCCGGGTGCGGCGGGCCATGCGGGACGTGTTCCTGGAACGGCGGCTGCTTGAGAGGGTGCTGCCTGACATCGAGGCACTGTTTCGCGACCTGCCCGGAGTGGTCGAAGAAGTGGAGGGCGGGCAGATGTGGGACGGCGAGGACGAGGCGCCGGGATGGTTATGGGATCCCGAGCAGGGGGTGGTGGCTGGCGGAGCTGCCTACACGGAGGAGGCCGATGGTGGTGATGATCCTGGAACGCGTGCCCGGAAGCCTCCGGGGAGAGCTGACCCGCTGGATGCTGGAGCTGAAAACGGGGGTGTTCGTGGGAAGTCTGAGTCCGGTGGTGCGTCAGAAGCTTTGGAGTGAGGCTTGCCGGCAAATGGGAGGGGGCGCCGGGATGCTGGTCTACGACGCGCGGAACGAGCAAGGCTTCGAAATCGAGTTCTGGGGTGCCACGGACCGTTGGATTGTGGATTATGAGGGCCTGAAGCTGGTACGGATTGCGGGAGGGCGGTAAATCTTGGTGTGTTGTCCCCACGCGCGTGGGGGTGGAGGGTATATGGTCATCGCGAATGCGGTTTCTCTCGTGTTGTCCCCACGCGCGTGGGGGTGGAGCCAAAGCTCTACATGGTTCAGGGCACGGAATAGTGTTGTCCCCACGCGCGTGGGGGTGGAATTGCCATCTTGGGAGCTGGGCGAGTGCCCGATGTGTTGTCCCCACGCGCGTGGGGGTGGAGCTTTCCAACCTGACGTATAATGTGGTTGTGGCGTGTTGTCCCCACGCGCGTGGGGGTGGAGGACCCTGCGCGCTGCCATCAGGGCCTCTTATCGTGTTGTCCCCACGCGCGTGGGGGCGGACCGTAGGTGATCGAGTCCCACGACCCGTACGATCCGTTGTCCCCACGCGCGTGGGGGTGGACCGTTTTCCACAGCCTCCTCCTGCGTTTTTCCCCAGTTGTCCCCACGCACGTGGGGGTGGACCGAAAGAGGCTATCAGCGAAGTGCTGACGGCCTAGTTGTCCCCACGCGCGTGGGGGTGGACCGGTCACCGCATGTGCTTCGTTCGTCTCCGCGCGGTTGTCCCCACGCGCGTGGGGGTGGACCGTCGGTACTCCGGTACTGCTGCCGTATGCACTAGTTGTCCCCACGCGCGTGGGGGTGGACCGGCGACCCGCCCGGAGCTTCCTGGTTGTACCATGTTGTCCCCACGCGCGTGGGGGTGGACCGTCGCACTCCACTCCGTGTCCTGGTACTGCGCCGTTGTCCCCACGCGCGTGGGGGTGGACCGTCGAGCTGGGCAAAAATCATGCGATTGATCGCGTTGTCCCCACGCGCGTGGGGGTGGACCGCCCCGAGCCGAGCCTGCCTCCGCCGCCCCTACGTTGTCCCCACGCGCGTGGGGGTGGACCGCTCGTGGCGTCTAGCGGCGACCACTGGAAAACGTTGTCCCCACGCGCGTGGGGGTGGACCTGCATGGGGCGCTTTGCGCATGTTCACGCCGACGTTGTCCCCACGCGCGTGGGGGTGGACCGAGCACGCCAGCACGCAGAGCTTGGAGTCGATCGTTGTCCCCACGCGCGTGGGGGTGGACCGTCACGTGGGTCTCCGTCGGGACGGAGCGAGTGGTTGTCCCCACGCGCGTGGGGGTGGACCGGTCGGGCCGGGGTGCAGCATCGAGACGCTGGAGTTGTCCCCACGCGCGTGGGGGTGGACCGCCTCGCCGGCCAAATCTTGTGCTTTATGGCCCGTTGTCCCCACGCGCGTGGGGGTGGACCGGGCGTCGCCCCTGTTCTCGATACCACGCTGATGTTGTCCCCACGCGCGTGGGGGTGGACCGCCCCCTGCGCCTGGCGTATCGCTTCAACCGCAGTTGTCCCCACGCGCGTGGGGGTGGACCGGGGACGGGGTGGATATTTCCGTTCCCTTTAACGTTGTCCCCACGCGCGTGGGGGTGGACCTTGTTCGTCGGGGTCGTAGCCCATCTCGCTGACGTTGTCCCCACGCGCGTGGGGGTGGACCGCCCTTCGTGAAGTCGTCGGAGTCCACGTTCGAGTTGTCCCCACGCGCGTGGGGGTGGACCTTTGAATGTGGCGTCGGTGCGCGCGCAGGCGGAGTTGTCGCCACGCGCGTGGGGGTGGACCGCTGGAAGCATCCGCCCGGCTGCAGCGCCAGCTGTTGTCCCCGCGCGCGTGGGGGTGGACCGCGCATCCTCGCTGGCGCGCCGTTGCCTGAGTGGTTGTCCCCACGCGCGTGTGGGTGGACCGCGGTGATGGCGACAACGGATGGGCACAGGTCGGTTGTCCCCACGCGCGTGGGGGTGGACCGAACGCTGCTCCGCAGCGCGTCTCGTCCCACGGGTTGTCCCGACGCGCGTGGGGGTGGACCTGGATGTACGCCGTCTCCGATACCACCGGCGGCGTTGGCCCCACGCGCGTGGGGGTGGACCGAACGATGAACGCTGGATCCGCGCGGAGGACTGGTTGTCCCCACGTGCGTGGGGGTGGACCGGGGTCGGACTGGCTGCCCGGCGCGACAACGTTGTTATCCCCGCGCGGGTGGGGGTGCACCTGGGTGGGAGACAGGAGCGTGGACGCAGCGGCTAGCCTGGCGGTGTGTTCTCGATGGCTCTGCCTGAGCTATCCGCTACGCCGGCAGGCGTCGGCGTGGGACCCGCTGGATGCTGGTTGGATGCTGAATTGCATCCCGGCCGATGGCGGGATGCGACGATCGGCTTCCGCTGCGCGCGGAAGGCGGAGTAGGTCAGCAGGCGCGGGTCAAATCCGGGCCAGTTCCGAGCGGTGGGCCCAGATCTTCTCGAAGGCCTTCACGTACTGCTCGATCAGCTCCGGCGCTTCCCCGTAGAACAGCGGCAGGAAGAAGTGCGTCTTGTTGACCTGCTCGTTGCCGGGCATGCGCTCGGGGATCACGGGCGGATGGTGCCACCACTTGGATTCCGAATAGATTGCACACTTGTGCTGCTCGGGGTAGTTCCAGACGGTGGCGCGCACGCCTTCCGCCTTGAGAGCCTTGACCAAAGCGTCGCGCGAGAAGCCGGCCTTGGCCTCGTCCAGGAAGAGCATGTTCGCGTAGTAATAGGCGCGCTTTTGATCCGCGCGGCAATAAGGCTCGGAAATGCCGGGTAACTGAAGCAGCCGGTCGTTGAGCCGGCGGACGTTGGCGTGCACCAGGGCGTTGCGCTCATCCAGGCTGCGCAGTTGCTGGCGCGCAACCGCGGCTGCGAACGGATGCATGCGGTACTTCTGGCCGAAGCCGGTTTCCACGTACTTGCGGTACGGGCTGTCTTTGGGGAACTTGGGCGGATCTTCATAGTGGCCGAAGGCGGCGGCGCGCTCATAGTAATCTCGGGTCTGGTACATGCCCATTCCGCCTTCCACCGAAGGCAGGACCTTGCTCGTCTGAAAGCTGAAGATGGCCATGGCGCCCCAGGTTCCGATTTTCCTGCCTTGCATTTCGGCGCCGTGGGCGTGAGCCGCGTCCTCGCACAGGATAAGTCCCTTTTCGCGCGCGAAGTCGGCGATCTTGTCCATTTCGCAGGGCATGCCCCAGGAGTGCATGACGACGACGGCTTTGGTGCGGGGAGTAAGTTTGCGTCCGGCGTCGTCCAGATCGAAAGTGGCCGTGCGCGGGTGGATGTCCACGAAGACGGGCACGCAGCCGAAGAAACGCATGCAAAGGCAGGTGGCGAAGAAAGTATAGGAGGGCACCATGATCTCGCTGCCCGGGGGAAGGTCGAGCGCAAAGTACATCGAAGTCAGCGCGCTCGTGCCGTTCATGTGGGTTTTGCAATATGGGATTTTTGTGTATTCCTTCCACTCTTTCTCGAGCAGCGGTGCTTCTTCGTAAAAGCGTCCGCTTTCGATAAGCCGGATGAGGGCGTCCTTTTCAGCCTGGCCGTAGCGAGGCCACCTAGTAAGTTCGACATGCCGGCGCTCGGGGAAAGTTACGGCCTTGGGTCCCCCGAAGAGGGCCAGTTTTTCCTGTGCGGGGCGAGCCAGGGCTGCGCCGGCGGCGGCCGCGGTCGCCGTTTGCACGAAGGAGCGTCGCGTATCGTGACGAATCTCAGGCATCGGCGGGCCTCCTCAATGTCTTGGCGGATTCTAACACACGAGGAGACCGAGGCGAGCGAGGCGGGCCAGGTTCTCCTCCAGTTGTTCGGGGCCGAAGCCGGGCAGGTCCAGATCGCGCAGCAGGGCGGCGCGATCGCGCGTGCCGTCCAGCAAGCCGAGCAGCCGTCGTTCGAGTTCTCCTTCCACGCGCACGGTGGTGTGTCGATCTGCGAGCGGCCTTGAAGCTGGGCGTCAAATCTCCTTCCACGCGCACGGTGGTGTGTCGCTTGATCGGCACTGCTCAAGCGCATCTCGTTGTCTCCTTCCACGCGCACGGTGGTGTGTCGGAAGGTGGTGACTTCGCTTCGGCTGAGGGCCTGGCGGCGGGCGAGCGCGCCGGCTGTGGGGCGTTCGCCGGCTTTCCGGGCGACGGGCGCGGCCCAGACGTGCAGTTCGACGACGCCGGCGGCGCAGGCGCGAAGCAAGAAGTCGGCGAGGGCAGCCGGAGCGGGGCGCCCGGGTTCGAGGCGAGGCTGCACCTTGTCGAGCAAATCGCTGAAGGCCAGACAGGCGGGCCAGCGGCGCGCCGGCTCGGTGAGCGCTGCGATGGCGAGCGGGTGAGCGGTGACGGCTTTGCGTCCCTGCGGGCCGCGGAATTCCACCGCGGCGCCGGGTTGCGGGTGGGCGTCTTCGACGGGCGCGAAGGCGGAGGCGGCGTAGAGCTTGCGGACACGTTCGGGAGGGATGGCGCGGTCCACGGGCGCTTCGCGATGGCAGAGCAGCGTGCGGCGGAAGCAGCGGCAGCGGAGGAAATCCGAGTACTGCTCGGCGACAAGCAGGTCGTCTGCCGAGTCGGCCAGCAGGGCGGCCGCAGGCGCGGGCAAAGGGGCGTGGGCCATGTCGAAGAAATTCGCCTCGCCGAGATATTGAAGACCGTGGCGTTGGGCCTGGGCGATGAACTCGTGGAAGTAAACGGGCTGGTAGACGTCGCCCAGTTCGGCATGGTAGAGGCAGGCGTCCGAGCGAGCCTGGAGGCGTTCGATTTCGGCGGCCAGGAAGACGCGGTAGGGATCGGGCGGCGAAGATGCGTCGCGCAAGGCGGTGAGCAGCTCGCGGGCGCGCCGGATCTTGCCGGCAGGATCCGTGGCGCGGCGCGCGTGATAAAGCATCATTTCGCGGGCGGCTTCGCGCAAGCGCCCGCCGGGGTAGGTGTCGTAGCTCAAGTAAGCGACGCCGTGCCTCGTCAAGTGGGCGCGGGCCAGTTGAAAAATCTTCTCGCGCGCATCGGCGGGGACCCAGGAGAAAAGGCCGTGGGCAATGACGTAATCGAAAGCGCCGAAACTGGGGCCGATCTCGCGCAGGTCCATCCGGTGGATTTCGATGTTGGCGAGGCCGAGGGCGGCGATTTCAGCGGCTGCGGCGGCCACGGCGCGCGAGGAAAGTTCGACGCCCACGAAGCGGCTTTCGGGGAGCGCCCAGGCCATGGGGATCAGGTTGCCGCCATCGCCGCAACCCAGCTCGAGCACGCGGCAGCGGTCGGGAGGCGCGGGCTGCAAGCCGAAGAGGGTGGCGATGGTGGCAAGGCGGTCGGGGTGCGTCTCGGGATAGGGGAAGCCGGGGTAGGGGACCTCGTCGTAGGGGTCCTCTGCGGAGCCGCCCGTCCCGGTCACGCTATCTCACGGCGATAGTGGCGCGGCGCTGCGGCGTCATGCTGGGCACGTCCTTGTACTGGACGTAGAGCAGCACGGCGTTGCCGGGCGCGACGCGTTCGGGGATGCGGACGTTGATCTGCCAGACGCCGATGAGGCCGGGCGCGAGGCCGGAGTACTGCACGTCGGAGTCGGGCACAAAGTCGGTGCCAATGAACACGCGCGGCTTTTCGGGCGTCGGAATGAGCTGGCCGCCCGGGGTGTCGCCATCGGGCGGCGCGCCGGGGATGAAGCCGGCGCCGGTGGCGAAGAGCTGGATCACGGAACCGCGTGGGGCGGGGTTGGCAGGACCGTTGCGGGTGTTGTCCTGATTGAGCGCGGCCAGTTGACCGGAGCCCGAGCTGTCGTTGGTGAACAAGCCGGGAGAGGCGGCGGCCATCTGGATTCGTCCATAGCCGAGGATCTGGCCCGTAGAAGGACGCTGGACGAGCACGCTGACCGAGCCTGAGCTGGGGGCGCTCATGGGCATCAGGAAGTTGATCTGCCCAGGGGAGACGAAGTGAAGCGGCACGGGCTCGTCGTTGATCAGGACTTCGATATCGGCCAGGCGCTTGGGCATGGGAACGGGGTTGGGTTCCTGATCGAACACGCGCGTCTCCGTGAATGCGTACTGGCCGCCGGCGGGGAAAAGCGCCACGTAGGTGCCCGGCGCTACCGGACGATCCAGGTAATTGGCTGCGTTCACGCCGATGACGCCCGGGTAATACATGGCGACGCGATTGAGCGCCTCAGCGACTACGGGATTGCCGTACGCATCCAGCGTAAGAGCGAGGGGCCCGCCGACGCTGAAAGCCAGGTTGGCGGCATAGTTGTCGGCAGGCAGGAAGGAGTACTCGCGGTAGCGCAACAGGCGCGAGGCGCCCAATTCGGCCGCCCAGATTTCGCCCGTGATCGGGCTGACCGTGACCGCGTAGGGCGAGCGCAGGCGCGTGGTTCCGGTGGAGTTGGTCAAGACGGTGGCCGGACGCGGATCGTCGGTTGGGCCGATGGCGGCCACGTTGGTGAAAATCGAGATGCGGTTGTTGGCCACGTCGGCCACGTAGAGGCGTCCCGAGGTGTCTACGGCAATGCCGCGCGGGTTGTTGAAGCGGTTTTCGGCTGTTCCCGAGGAGGCGGATGTGAAGTTCGGCTGGCCGATGACGGCGCCGGCGTCCATCCCATGGGTGAAGTCGCCGCCTTCGGGTCTGCGGAAGACAAGGACGCGATTGTGGGCAGCGTCGGAGACGAGCAGGTGGCCTTCGGGCGTAAACGCCAGGCCGCTGGGCAGGGCCATGGTGCGACGAGTGGGGTCGGTGAGGCGCGGGGTGGTGAAGAAATCAGGCTGGCCGAGCACGAGGTTGGCCTCAGGCAGGGCCTGCGGCTGATCGAAGTTGGGCTTGGGGAAGCGAAGGACGCGGTTGTTGCCGCTGTCGGCGACCCAGAGATTGCCTGCTGCATCCACGGCGATGGCGGTCGGCCAGAACAGGCTCGAACGCGTGGTCACGCGCGGATCGCCGCTCGGGTAGTTGATCGTAGAGCGGAAGCGATCCGGCTGGCCGATGACGATGTCGGCGAAGTCGCCCGGCTTGACGCGGAAGGCATCCCGGAAGCCGAGGATACGGTTGTTGAAGGTGTCGGCGATGTAGAGCCGGGGCGGCCTGCGGGTTGTGTCGAGCGCGACGCTGCCGGCGTAGGGGCCGATCGCTGCGGGCGTCAGGTACAGCTCGCGGCCTTCGATCAGGTTGGCGGCGTTGTAGTCGAGGGCGAGCTGACCGAGCACGCGGTTAGCGGCGGTGAAGGGCTGCGGCCAGACCACGACGCGGTGATTGCCGGAATCCACGACGAACAGTTCGGACCCCGAAAAGACGGCGTGGACGGGGTTGTTGAAGTTGGTGGCGCCGGCGGCGGCGCGGGCTGTGTTCATGTCCGGCTGGCCGATGACGGCCTGGGTGGCGGGCGAGATCCGCGTGGCGGATTCGGGGGGCCAGTCTTCGAACCGCGGGAAGAGGAGAATGCGATGGTTGAGCGTATCTACGACCCCGGGGTTCGGGCCGATCATGAAGACGCCTTCGGGACGGTTCAATCCGGTATCGTTGACTGCCGGGGGAGGTTGCTGGCCGGTGGGGCCGACCACGATGCCCATCAGGCGCGCGGCGGCCATGCCGGATGAGAAGGGGGGAACGAAGACGAGGACGCGGCTGAGCGCGTCCGCCACGTAGAGCCTTCCGCCGGTATCGAAAGTGAGTCCGGACGGGTAGCGCATTTTGTCCCTGACAAGGCGGTTGGCGGCGGTGTCGGCCGGCGCCGTGCTGGTGGTGAAGTCGCTCTGGCCGAGGACGAGCTCGGCGGGGGCGCCCAGCGTGCCTGCGCGGAGGGCCTCGGCGGGGTAACGAAGCACGCGGCTGTTGGCCGCGTCCGAGAACCAGAGGTTGCCGCTGCTGTCAAAGACAAGACCGGTTCGAAATGTTCCGGCGGCCGTACTCAGGGCAATCGTGCCGGCGGAAGGAGAGCCGCCGCGATTGGCACGACTGGAAGAGAAATCGGCCTGACCCAGGACCAGATCGGCCTCGATGGGGACGCGGCCCTGGTCCCACTGCTGGAACGGTCTGGGGAAGCGCAGGATGCGGTTGTTGCCCGCGTCAGCCACGTACAGGTTGCCTTGCGCGTCCACGGCCACGGCCGCGGGCGTGCTCAGGCCGGTCCGCGATACGCCGGGGTTGGTAGTGACGCGGTCGGGCTGGCCGATGACGATATCGGCGTAGGCTCCGTTTCCGAAAGCCGCCGCGTTGCGCCAGCCCAGCACGCGGTGGTTGAGCGTGTCCGCCACGTACAGTGTGGGCGGAGAAGTGGAGAAATCGAGCGCTGCGCCTTGGGGTGAATAGAACTCGCGGCCTTCGACCAGGTTCGGCGAGGCCGATCTGGCAGTCAGGGTAGCGTGACCCACAACCCGGGCAGGAAGCGGATAAAAGCCGGTTTGGGCTATGACGGGGCTTGCGAAGCCGAGGATCAACAGCAAGGTCCCGCAATGAGACAACGTGATCGCGCGCATCATAGGATGGTGACTGATACCAACAAGTGTAGCAACCGGATTGCCAGTCGGGTCGCGGTGCTAGACTGGAAATTTGAGCGCCGGCAGTTCATCGTCCGGGCGGCCGCGCGTGTGCGCGGTCAGCTACTTGAATACAGTGCCTTTAGTGTGGGGCATATTGCACGGCGCGCAGAGGGGCATGTTCGAGCTGGAGTACGCGCTTCCCTCCGGGTGCGCCGATCGGCTCGCTGCGGGTGAAGCGGACGTCGGCATCGTCCCTTCCATCGAACTGGAACGATTGCCGGTGGAAATCTTGCAGGGCACGGGGATCGCCTGCCGCGGAGCCATTCGCAGCATCCTGCTGATCTCGAAGGTTCCCCCGGACCGCATACGTTTGCTCGCCGCCGATACGAGCTCGCGGACCTCGATCATGCTGGCGCGCATCGTGCTGGCCGAGCGGTACGGCGTGCGGCCGCGGATCGAGCCGCGCCCGCCCGAACTCGAGACGATGCTCGAGGGCGCGGACGCGGCGGTGATCATCGGGGATCCTGCCTTGCGGCTGGAGCCGGCGGCTCTGCCCTACCTGGCGCTGGACCTGGGAAGCGAGTGGCGGGGTCTGACGGGCCTGCCGATGGTGTTCGCCGTCTGGGCGGCGCGGCAGGGGCACTACCGGCCCGATTTGGCCGCCACCTTTCTGGACTCCTGCCGTTACGGCCGGGCGAACCTGGACGAGATCGTCCGGCAGGAAGCGGGGCCCCGCGGAATTCCGGAAGCGCTGGCGCGCGAGTATCTGGGCGAGCGAGTGATCCACGAGCTGGGCGAGGAAGAGTACCGGGGACTGGAGGAGTTCCTGACCCGGGCCCGCCGGTTGCGTGCGGAGGATCGGGATGCTGTCGGATCGGGAAGCTCTCGAGCTGTTTGAATCCAGCGACCTGATCGGGATGGGCATGGCGGCGGACCTGCTGCGCCGGCGGTTGCATCCCGAAGGCGTGGTGACCTACATCATTGATCGCAACATCAATTACACCAACGTCTGTACGGAGTACTGCACTTTCTGCGCATTTTACCGGCCGCTGGGGCATCCGGAGGCCTACGTTTTACCCAAAGAGGTCATTTTTGACAAAATTCGGGAAACTTTGGAATTGGGCGGGACGGGGATCCTCATGCAGGGCGGACTCCACCCCGAGTTGGGGATCGAGTACTACGAGGATCTGCTGCGCTCGATCAAGCAGCGCTTCCGCATTCACCTGCATTGTTTCTCGGCGCCCGAGGTTCTGAACATCGCCCAAGTGAGCGGGCTGACGCTGGAAGAGACGATCGCGCGGCTCCGTGATGCGGGGCTGGATTCGATTCCGGGCGGCGGCGCCGAAATCCTGGACGACGAAGTGCGCCGTCGCATCAGCCGCCTGAAGTGCTCGACGGCGGAATGGTTGAGCGTGCACCGCACGGCGCACCGTCTGGGCCTGCAAACCACAGCCACCATGATGTTCGGTTGCGGCGAGAGCTACCAGCACCGCATCAACCACCTGCGCGTCATTCGACAGCTTCAGGATGAAACGGGGGGCTTCACGGCCTTCATTCCCTGGACGTTCCAACCCGAGAACACATCTCTTGGCCGCAAGATTCCGCGCGAGACCAGCGCGGTGGATTACCTGAAGACCGTGGCCGTCTCGCGCCTGTATCTGCACAACGTGCCCGCCATCCAGGCGTCCTGGGTGACGCAGGGGTTGAAGGTTTGCCAGATCGCGCTGCGCTTCGGCGCCAACGACGTGGGCAGCGTGATGCTCGAAGAGAACGTGGTGGCGGCGGCGGGCGCGCACAACCGGGCCACCGAAGAGGACTTGCGGCGGATCATCCGCGACGCCGGCTTCATTCCCCGTCAGCGCGATACTCTTTACCGCACCCTGTTCCTGTACTGAGGGAGATCAAATCAGCCGCCCGAGCTCGAAGGCAAACCGCTCGATGTCCTCTTCGTTGTTGTAGAAGTGCGGCGAGACGCGGAGGAAGTCGTGGCGGGCGGAGATGAGCACGCGACGGGCGGCCAGCGCCCGGGCCAGCTCCGAGGCGCATCGTCCGGGAAAACGTGCGGCGACGATGGGGGAATCGTAATGCGGACCTTCGTCCCAGAGCAACTCGCCGCCTGCCTGGCGGATGACCGCCCGCACACGCTCGGCCAGCCCGAGCACGCGCTGTTCGATGCGCCGGACGCCGATTTCGAGAATCAGCTCGATCGAGGCCTCCATGGCGTACAGGACCGCGAAGGTGATCATTCCGCCCTCGTATTTTTCGGCTTCCTGGCGGAACACGGGCGCGCCGTGGTGAAGGTTATCCACCGAGCGCCAGTCGCGATGACTTCGCCAGCCGATGACGTTGGGCGGGAGCCACTCCCGCAGCCGGGGATGCACGTACATGAAACCCGCGCCGTTCGGCGCCAGCAGCCATTTGTAGCCGTGCACCGCGTACACGTCGGGCTGCACCTCGGCGGCGTCGAAGGCCAGAGCTCCGGCGCTCTGCGTGCCATCCACGAAGAGCAGAATGCCGCGGCGGCGAAGCTCGGGTGCGATTTCGTAGAGGGGCACGCGGAAGCCGGTGATGTAGTTGACCTCGCTGAGCACGACGAGGCGGGTGTTGGGGGTGAGCGCATCCCAGAACCCGGACCAGGCGACTTCGACGAACTCCAGGCCCCGCGTGGCCAGCACAGCCGGATGATAAATGGAGTTGGGGAATTCATGCTCCAGAGTGACGATGCGATCGCCGGGGCGCCAGGCGATTCCGCCCAGCAGCAGGCCGAGGGCGGTGGCCGCGTTGGGGATGAAGGCGATGTCGGCGGGTTCGGCCCGGATGAGGCGGGCGACGGCGGCGCGGATACGGTCGGCGTCTTCGAACCAGTGGAGGAAGTCCGAACAGGCCAGCTCGTCGCGACGGGCGAAATGGCGGCCGATGGCCTCCACCGCGCGGCGCGGGACCTGACCGAAAGTCGCGGTATTCAGGTAGGTCCAGCGCGCCAGGGCGGGGAACTCCGCGCGGATGGCGGCCCAATCCGGCGTGGACTCCTGCATGCGATTCAGTCCTTGGGCCGCAAGGCGCAGTAGTCCTCGGCGATGCGCCGGCGCAGGGTTTCCACGGCGTGGTCCACTTCGACTTCGGCGCTCTGCCGGCTCCGGCGCTCGAAAATTTCGACCATGCCGGCGCCGAGCTTCTTACCGACGGTGATGCGGTAGGGGATGCCGATCAGATCGGCGTCCTTGAATTTGACGCCGGGTCGTTCGTCGCGGTCATCGAGCAGGGCGTCGAGTCCGCTGGCTTGGCAGGCCTCGTAAAGGCGTCGCGCGGCGCTCATCTGCTCGGCGTCGGAATTGTTGACGGGCGTCACAACCACTTCGAACGGGGCAATGGATACGGGCAAGGCCATGCCGTCCTCGTCGGCGTACAGTTCGACGGCCGAACAGAGGATGCGTTCGATGCCTATGCCGTAAGAACCCATGATCGGGGTGATTTCCTCGCCTTTGGGGCCGGTGACGCGCAGCCCCATGGATGCGGAGTATTTGTAACCGAGCTTGAAGATGTGGCCGACCTCGATGGCGCGGCCAAGGTCGAGCGGGCCGCCACAGTCCCGGCAGCGATCACCGGGTGCGACCTGGCGCAGGTCGTGCCAGGAGGCGGTGAAATCCTTCTCCGGAGTGACGTGGCGCAGGTGATAGCCGTCGCGGTTGGCGCCGCAGATCATGTTGCGGCGGCCGCGCAGGGCGAGGTCGGCGAGGATCGGCATGTTCCGCACGCCGATCGGGCCGAGGGAGCCGGCGTCGGCGCCCAGCCACTGCCGCATTTCATCGGGATGGGCGGGTCGCAGGGTGCGTCCGCCCAGCGCCTCGCTCAATTTGGTTTCGCTCAGTTGGTGATCGCCGCGCAGCAGCACCAGCACCGGAGAGCCCTCGGCGACCATGACCAGGGATTTGATTTGCGAGGTCTCCGGCAGGCCGGTGAAATCCGCCACCTCGGCGATGGTGCGGACGCCGGGCGTGGCGAAGGGCTCCGGCTCCCGATCGCCCGGGGGATCTTCGGCCGGCGGTTCAGTAGGTGTGGAGACGGCCTTTTCCAGGTTGGCGGCGTAGCCGCACTGCGGGCACAGAACCACCCAGTCCTCGCCGGCCTCGGCGCGCACCATGAACTCGTGGGACTGGCTGCCGCCCATGGCGCCGGAATGGGCCTCGACGGCCACGAACTTCAGTCCGCAACGGTGAAAGATGCGGCAGTACGCCTGGTAGTGCTTCTGATAGGCGAGGTCGAGGCCCGCGGCGTCCAGGTCGAAACTGTAGGAGTCCTTCATGATGAACTGGCGCACGCGGATGAGGCCGGAGCGCGGACGAGGCTCGTCGCGGAATTTGGTTTGGATCTGATACCAGATCTGCGGCAACTGCTTGTAGCTGCGCAGCTCGCCGCGGGCGATGGCGGTCATGACTTCCTCGTGCGTCATGCCCAGGCAGAGCGGGCGTTCGCCGCGGTCCTTGAGGCGGAACATGTCGTCGCCCATGACCTCCCAGCGGCCCGATTCCTGCCAGAGTTCAGCCGGATGCAGGGCGGGCAGGAGCATTTCCTGGGCTCCGATGGCGTCCATTTCCTCGCGCACGATGCGGATGATCTTGTTGAAGGAGCGCTGCGCCAGCAACAGGTAACTGTAAATGCCGGCGGCGAGCTGGCGGATGTAACCGCCGCGCACCAGAAGTTTGTGCGAGACGACCTCGGCGTCAGCGGGATCTTCCCGCAAAGTGGGGATGAAGAGCTGGCTCCATTGCATCGGATTTTCCGTACCGAGCGCCTCAGGGGCGTGGGATGCGGAAGACGCCTCGCCGGCGAGGCCGTGCGAGGCGGCGATAAACCACAATCTTAACATGTTAGAATGAAAACCGCCCTCATGCGAATTTCCGTTGGCGCCGATCACGCCGGGTTTCAACTCAAGGAACGCCTGCGCGAGTGGTTGAGCAGCCGCGGGCACGAGGTGGTGGATCATGGGACTCATTCCGCGGAGGCGTGCGATTATCCGGACTACGCGGCGGCGGTGGCGCGCGACGTGGCGGAGGGTCGGGCGGATCGCGGCGTGCTGGTGTGCTGGACCGGCGTGGGGATGGCCATCGCGGCCAACAAGGTGCGCGGGGTGCGTGCGGCGCCGGCGGTGTGGCCCGAACAGGTGCGGCTGAGCCGTGCGCACAACGACGCCAACGTGGTGACGTTCGGGGCACGGTTTACGGACGCCGAAGCGGCCGAGGCGCTGCTGGAAGTTTTCCTGAATACGCCGTTTGACGGCGGGCGCCACGCCCGTCGCCTGGGAAAGATCATTCAGTTGGAGGAGGCAGCCTGTTGATGAGCGAGCAGGAACGGCTGGCGCGCCCGCTGGCCGAAGTGGATCCGGAGGTTTACGAAGCGGTCCGGGGCGAACTGCTGAGGCAGCATTCGCGGCTGGAGCTGATCGCCAGCGAGAACTTCACTTCCGAAGCGGTGCTGGAGGCCACGGGCAGCGTATTCACCAACAAGTATGCGGAGGGTTATCCGGGGCGGCGCTATTACGGGGGCTGCGAATTCGTGGACGTGGTGGAGAATCTGGCGCGGGAGCGGGCCAGGCAACTGTTCGGCGCCGAGCACGCCAACGTGCAGCCGCACGCGGGATCGCAGGCCAACATGGCGGCCTACGCCGCGGTGCTCTCGCCGGGCGACGCCATTCTGGGGATGAATCTTTCCCACGGCGGGCATCTGACGCACGGCCATCACCTGAATTTTTCCGGCAAGACGTATCGGGTGATCCCCTACGGGGTGCGGCGAGACGACGAACAAATTGACTACGACGAGCTGGCGCGGCTGGCCGAACAACACAAGCCGAAAATGATCATTGCGGGAGGCAGCGCGTACCCGCGGATTCTGGATTTCGCTCGTTTCCGGCAGATCGCGGACGCGGTGGGGGCCATTTTGCTGGTGGACATGGCGCATTTTGCCGGACTGGTGGCGGCGGGCTTGCATCCGAATCCCTGCCGGTGGGCCGATATCGTCACCAGCACCACGCACAAGACGCTGCGGGGGCCGCGCTCGGGCATCATTCTGTGCCGGCAGCAGTACGCGGCGGCCATTGACAAGAGCGTTTTCCCGGGCGTGCAGGGAGGGCCGCTGGTGCACGTGATCGCGGCCAAGGCGGTCTGCCTGAAGGAGGCAATGACGCTGGAGTTCGCAGCCTACCAGAGGCAGGTGGTGGCCAACGCCCGCGCGCTGGCGGAAGGATTGAAAGAAGCCGGCTTCCGTGTGGTCTCGGGGGGCACCGATACGCACCTGTTGCTGGTGGACGTGTTTTCGCGGGGCCTGCGAGGGCGGGAGGCCGAGCAGGCGCTCGACGCGGCGCACATCACGGTGAACAAGAATACGATTCCTTTCGATGTGAACCCGCCGTTGAATCCGAGCGGGATCCGGCTGGGCTCGCCGGCGGTCACCACGCGGGGATTCCGCGAGCCGGAGATGCGGGAAGTGGCGGGACTCATCGCCCAGGTGCTGGAGCGGCCCGACAGCGAGGACGTGCGGGCGGCGGTGCGGCGGAGAGTGGCGGATCTGGTGGAACGCTTCCCGTTGTACGCCTGGAAGCTGGCCGCGGCTGCGGCCCGCTGAAGCCGCCACGAGGCGGGAAGAAGCCATGCCGTTCACCATCGTGCTGGATGCGCGGCGGGTAAGGGACTTCGGCATCGGCAGCTACATCCGCAACCTGGTGGGCGCGCTGGGGCGTCTGGACGCGGAAAATCGGTACGTCCTGGTGGCGGGCCCGGAGGGCCTGGAAGAATTCACCGGGCTGCCCGATAACTTCCGGACGGTGATTTTCCAGCGAGCGGACACCGGCGCGCTGAATCAGATCAGCTTCTCCCTGTTTCTTCGACAATTCGACGCCGATTTGTTTCACTTGCCGCTGACCGTGGTGCCCTGGGGCATGCCGCGTCCCTACGTGGTCACCGTGCACGACCTGAGCAGCCTGCTGTTCGCGCCGGCCACCGAGCGCTGGCGGGGGCTGCGGCTGTGGCGATTCCGGCGCGGCCTGCTGCGGGCGGCGGGCGTGATCGCGGTTTCCGGCGCCACGCGCCGCGACGTGGAGAACGTGCTGGGCATCCCGCCCGAACGGATTCGCCAGATTTACGACGCGCCCGACCCGCGGTTCTTGCGCGACGGCGGGCCGCAGTGCGCCGCTGAGGAGGCGGAGCGCAGGCGGGTGCTGGAGCGCTACCGGGTGAACTATCCCTACATCCTGTATGCGGGGGCCATCCGCCCGCAGAAAAACGTCCCGCGGCTGGTGGAAGCCTTCGCCGTCCTGCGGGGTGAGCTGGAAAGCCACCCGGTGTACAAAGACCTGCGCCTGATCATCATCGGCGACGAGATTGCGCGTTACCCTGCGGTGCGGCACGCGGTGATCAAGACGCGAGTCGAGCAGGCCGTGCGTTTCCTGGGATTTCTGCCTTTCGAAACGCTGCGGGTTTTCTACCAGTGCGCGGCGGTTTTTGCGTTTCCCTCCCTGTACGAAGGCTTCGGCCTGCCCCCGCTGGAGGCGATGGCCTGCGGCACCCCCGTGGTGACCTCCAACGTGAGCTCGCTGCCGGAAGTGGTGGGGGAGGCGGCCGTGCTGGTCAATCCCGAGAACGTGTTCGACATCGCGCGCGGATTGCGCGAGGCGCTGCTGAACGAGGCGTTGCGGCGGGAGTTGACGCGGCGGGGATTCGAGCAATTGCGCCGCTTCAGTTGGGAGAGGGCAGCCCGGCAGGTGCTGGAAGTTTACCGCCAGGTGCTGGAGCGGTGACGCCGTGGCGGCTGTGCCGTTTCGCAAGGGGGTTGATGAAGGGGATCCGGGTCCGGGCAGAGCGGGCGCTCTTCGGGGGAGAGCAGGTCCAGTACGCTGATCTCCAACTGGCGCAGGAGGCGGTCCGCCAGAGCGTTGGAGAGGCTGCGCGCGCCTTTGAGAACGTTGTGCAGGTGGGACTGGGAGAGGCCGGCCTGGCGGGCGAGGCGGCGTTCGGTGGTTTCGCCGCGATCCAGGCGGGCGCGGATGTGGCGGATGAGGCGCTGGTGGAGGTCGGCGAAGTACATGGCGGCCCTATTTCCCGGAGAAATAGAGGCGGCACGAAATCCATCCTCGCAAGATATTATTGAATTTTAATCGAATCATTCCAAGGCCGTCCATCGAAATTCTTCTTGATTTGCCATCGAATTACCGGATATTTTTTCCTGAAGGAATTTTCACGGGCAAGGATCCCGGGCGACGCTTGACGTTTTTTCGCGGCCGTGTAAGCTCTGAAGACAGGCTTGTATGCTCCTCCCCCGAGGGCTACAGGATGGTAGCTGCTGCGGCGCCCACGCGCGGGGCTCGAGGCGGTGCGGCCTCGACCGGGAGGGGTCCCTGGAGGACAGAACAGCACCATGGAATGGACCCGATCTGACACCATCGCGCTGGCCAAAAATCGTTGTACGCAATGCCACGGATTGGGGTTGCGTGTCAACCGCAGGGGTGGGTCCAACCCCTGCAATTGCGTCTTGCGGGAAATCTTCCGCGCCTGCTACCGGCGCTTCCGCTATTGCGCCACCAAGGAAAAATACATGAGCCGGGTCTGCCTGGAACACGTCCCGGGACGGGAACGGCGCATGACCTGGGGCTTCAAGGATGAGGAATACTGCGCGGATTTCATCCTGGTGAGCAGGCGCACGCTGGACGAATTCGAATACAAGGTTTTCAAATATCACTTCCTTCTCGGCGCGGACTGGAAGCTGTGCTGCCGCAAGCTCGGTCTGGACCGGGGCAATTTCTTCCATTGCGTCTACCGCATCGAGCAGAAGCTGGGCCGGGTCTTCCGCGAGTTGCAACCGTACGGGCTGTGGCCGCTGGACGAGTACTTCAACGGCACGGTGCGCAGCCGGCCGCGCGCGGTGGGCGCGCTGCCGGCGGGGCCGCAACGACACGAACCCGGCCGGCCGGTCCGGGCGCCGCTCGCCCAAAGCGCCTGAATCCTTCCCGGGGGCCGGCGACGCGGCCGCCGGCCCCCTCGCCTCCCCGGAGGGCACGCTCGAGAGCCCGTGGCGGTCCAGGCGCCGCCCTTTAGAATGAGAGGAGCGCGGAGCGTGGGCAAGCATGTTCTGCGCCCGCCGCTCGATCATGACGGACCGTCTCTGGTCGTGGCTGCCTGAGATCATCGCCGCCGCTGTCAATCTGGCCGCGCTCGGCCTGTTGCTGGCGGGCGACACATTGTGCGGCCGTGGCCGGGCTTTGCGCTGGCTGCGATGGCCGGCCGCGGGCTGGATCGCAGCGGGGTTGGCGCTGACGCCGCTCCAGGCGAGCCGCTGGTGGCCGCGGTGGCCCGCGCTGGAATGGTTGCGCGGCGGGGCGCCCCTGGTTGCGGCCTGTTGCCTTGCGGTGTGGGTGGTCGGAAGGCTGCGGCCGCGCACGGACCGTTTTCAACGCGGGAGGCGCGCGTTCGTCCAATACGCCGCCGGAGTCGCCGCCGCGGCGCCACTGGCCGCGGCCGGCTTCGGAATTTTGGTCGAGCGGTTTCGGTTCCGCGTCGTGGAGGTGGAGCTGCCGGTTGTCGGGCTCCCCGCCGACCTGGAAGGTCTTCGCATCGTCCAGCTCACCGACATCCATTTGGGGCCGTTTCTGAGCGAGGCCGAGCTGGCGCGCGCGGTGACCATGGCCAACGAATTCCATCCGCATCTGGTCGCGGTGACGGGAGACCTGATCACCGGGCGTGGCGGTCCCCTGCAAGCATGTCTGCGGCAGCTTTCGCGGCTGCGGGCCGACGCCGGAATTGTGGGTTGTCACGGCAATCATGAGATTTACGCGGGAATCGAGGGCGAAGCTACCGTGCTGGGGCGGCGCGCCGGCATCCTGTTCTTGCGCGGGCAAAAGCTCGTGCTGCCATTCGGCCGGGCGCGGTTGAATGTGGCCGGGGTGGATTACCAGAGGCGCGGCGCACCCTATCTGGCGAATGCCGGCAGGCTCATCGAAGCGGGCGCGGTCAACCTGCTGCTGTCGCACAATCCGGACGTATTTCCGGTAGCGGCGCGACTCGGCTTCCAGGCGGTGATTTCCGGGCACACGCACGGAGGTCAGGTGAGCGTGGAGATTCTCGGCGAGCATTGCAACGTGGCGCGGTTCTGGACGCCGTTCGTGTACGGCTTGTACCGCGCGGAAACCAGTTCGCTGTTTGTAAGTCGCGGCATCGGGACGGTCGGCGTGCCGCTGCGCTTCGGGGCGCCCCCGGAGGTGGTGTGTCTGCGTCTGCGCCGTGCGCCGGACCGGCAGGAGTCGGCAGTCTGAGGCGGCGCGTGCGATATCTGGTCATCAGCGACATCCACGCGAACTGGGAAGCGCTGGAGGCGGTGCTGGCCGATGCCGAGGGCGACTACGAGCGCATCGTCTGCTGCGGGGATCTGGTGGGCTATGGCGCCGACCCGAACCGCGTGGTGGAGTGGTCACGGGCGCACGTGGTCGCGGTCGTGCGCGGCAATCACGACAAGGCGGCTGTGGGGCTGGAGAGCCTGGACTGGTTCAACCCGGCGGCGCGCGAGGCTGCCGAATGGACGGCGGGCGTCCTGACGCCGGAAAACCATTCCTACCTGCGATCCCTGCCGAAGGGACCGAAGCGAGTGGGCGAATTCGAACTGGTACACGGCTCGCCGGCCGACGAGGACGAGTACCTGATGTGGGTGGCGCCCGAGGACGTGCTCCCCTTCGTATCGTGCCGCGTGGCCTTTTTCGGGCACACGCATTTTCAGGGCGGTTTCCGCCTCAGCCGCGTTCAGGCCCAGCGGCTGGCTGCGCCGGCGGCTGAGGCGCGACGCCTGGTGGTCGGCCTGGATCCGGGGTGGACGTACCTGATCAATCCCGGCTCGGTGGGCCAGCCGCGGGACGGGGACCCGCGGGCTGCTTACGCCATTTACGACGACGAGCGGGGCGAGGTCGAACTGCGACGGGCGGCCTATGCGGTCGAGGTGGCGCAAGCCAAGATTCGCCGCGCGGGCCTGCCGGACGTTTTGGCGGAGAGGCTGGCCGGCGGCTGTTGAGCGGCGCGCCCGGGCGCCGATGCACTCCGGCTATTCCAGCGCCCTTCCCACGCGCAGCTCGTTGACGACTTTCTTGACCCCTTTCACCCTGCGCGTGATGCGCTCCGCCTTGAGCCGGTGCTTTTCCTCGCGGACCTTGCCGCGCAGCGTAACCACGCCGTCGCGCACTTCGACTTCGATGGCCGCCCCTTTGACGTCGGGGTCATTGGCCAGGCGCCGGCGCACCTGATCGTAGATTTCGTCGTCGGGGTTGACCTGTTGCGCCGCGGCCGCCAGGGCGCCGAGCAGCAGGGCCCCGACTATGAGCACACAGAGCGTCCGCACGGTAAACAATGTAGCGCGGGCGCCCCGGGCGGCGCCAGCCCCAACTTCAGCAGATGCTGCCCGCCGGCTGGCTGATCGGGGTCTGGAAACGCTTGATGAAGTTGGTATCGAAGCGACCCGCCAGGAAGTCGGCATCGGCCAGGATGCGCTGGTGCAACGGGATCGAGGTGTGAATGCCCTCGATGACGAACATTTCCAGGGCGCGGCGCATGCGGGCGATGGCCTCGGCGCGATCGCGCCCGTGGGTGATCAGCTTGGCGATGAGCGAATCGTAGTAAGGCGGGATGACGCACTCGGCGTAGGCGGCCGTATCCACGCGCACGCCGATGCCTCCGGGAAGATTCAAGGCGGTGATGCGCCCGGGCGACGGCGCGAAGGTTTCCGGGTGCTCGGCGTTGATGCGGCATTCGATGGCGTGACCGTGCACGAGGATGGGTGAGGGCAGCAGCTCGGGCAGGCGATGGCCCGCCGCAATCAGGATCTGGGTCTTGACGATGTCCACGCCGGTGACCATCTCGGTGACCGGGTGCTCCACCTGGACGCGGGCGTTGACCTCGATGAAGTACAGCCGGCCGTCCTCGTCCATCAGGAATTCGACGGTGCCCGCGTTGGTGTAACCCACGGCGCGCATGGCATGTCGCAGCGCTTCGACGATGCGCCGGCGTTCCGCCGCCGGCAGGGCAGGCGAAGGCGCCTCCTCGATCAGTTTCTGGTGGCGGCGCTGGATGGTGCACTCGCGTTCCCCGAGCACTTCCACGTAGCCGTGTTCGTCGGCGAGGACCTGGAACTCGATGTGGCGGGGCGAGCGAATGTACTTCTCCAGATAAACATCCGGGCAATCGAACGCGGCTGCCGCTTCCGACTGGGCCTGCGCGTAGAGCGCGGGCAGCTCGTCGGGCGACGACACAATGCGCATCCCGCGACCGCCTCCGCCCGCGGAAGCTTTGAGGATGACCGGGTAGCCGATGGCGTCAGCCACCGCGAGAGCCTCATCGGGCGATTTCAGCACGCCGTCGGAGCCGGGAAGCACGGGCACGCCGGCTTCGCGCATGGCCGCACGGGCGCGTTCCTTCAGACCCATCAGGCGGATGACCTCGGGATCGGGACCGATGAACTTGATGCCGCAGGCCTGGCAAACCTCGGCGAAATCGGCGTTTTCGCTCAGGAAGCCGTAGCCGGGGTGGATGGCGTCGGCGTCGGTGATCTCGGCGGCGCTGATGACTTTGGTGAAGTCCAGGTAGCTGAGCGAGCTCTTGGCCGGGCCGATGCAAATCGCCTCATCGGCGAACCGGACGTGGAGACTGTGCCGATCGGCCTCGGAATAGACGGCGACGGTGGGGATGCCCAGTTCCTTGCACGCGCAAATGACGCGCAGGGCGATCTCGCCGCGGTTGGCAATGAGAACCTTGCGAAACATGGCTTCCGTCACAAAGGCCGGATGGCGAACAGGGTCTCGCCGTATTCGACCGGCTGTGCGTTCTGCACCATGCGGCTGACGATCACGCCGGCGACCTCGGCTTCGATTTCGTTCATGAGTTTCATGGATTCGATGATGCACAACACCTGGCCGGGTCGCACCGTGTCGCCCACCTGAACGAAGGGCGGCGCGTTAGGCGCCGGGGCCTCGTAGAACGTCCCCACAATGGGGGATTTGACGAAAACCAGCGAAGAATCGGGGGCTTGCTCGGCGGTTTCGGCGGCCGGCGGCGCCGGCGAGGGTGCGGACGCAGGGGGCTGGACGGGAGCAGGCGTTGCGGGTGCAGTCGCCGGGGCGTTCATCGCGGGCTGGGCGGGCAAGACGATATTGTGCGCGTTGACCTCCGGGGTGCGGCGGATGCGCACGCGGTTCTCCCCGCGCTGCACCTCCAGCTCGCTGATGCCGGTCTCAGCCACCACTTTGATCAATTCGCGGATTTCTTCGATGGTCATGAACAGCCTCATGCAGACCTGAATTTGCGAGGGGCGACGTTTACAGTCGAAGCAACTCCTTGCCGGCCGGGGTGAGGGCCTGACACCCGTTTGAGGTTACCACAACCGTATCCTCGACGCGGATGCCGCCCCAGCCTTCGATGTAAATCCCGGGTTCGATGGTGACGACCATGCCGGCCCGGATCCGCGTCCGATCTCCCTTTCCCAACCTCGGAATCTCATGCACTTCCAAGCCGACCCCGTGGCCGGTGGAGTGCACGAAATACTGTGCCAACCCGTGCCGGCCGAGCGTTCGCCGGGCCGCGGCGTCTACCATCCCGCCGGTGATCCCCGGCCGCAGCCGCTCCAGAGCGGCGCTTTGCGCATCCAACACGATCTCATACAAGCGCTTCACGCGCTCGGAAGGCGTTCCCAGCACGGCCATGCGCGTCATGTCGCTGGCGTAACCCTCGTGTTGGGCGCCTATATCTACCAATACCAGCTCGCCCGGCCTCAGTGCACGCGGGCCGGGCTTGCCGTGGGGGAGGGCGGTGTTCTCTCCGAACAGCACGATGGTCTCGAAAGCGGCCTTTTCCCCACCCAGCAGGCGCATCTGGTAGTCCAGTTCGGCGGCCAGTTCGGATTCGCGGACACCCTCGCGGGCGGCGCGCGTGGACTTTTCGAACGCGGCCGCGGCGATGGCCATGGAGCGTCGGATGGCTTCGACTTCGGCTTCGGACTTCAGCATGCGCAGGGATTCGACGGCGTCGGAGACGGGTTTGAGCTGGATGCGCGCACGGAGGACCGACTTGAGGCTCACGTAGTCGGCGTACGTGAGCCGCCCGGCCTCGAAGCCAACGCGTCGCAAACGTCGGCGCCCGAGTTCGGTGGCCAGCTCCCGGGTGAGGGGTTTTCGGGTGATCTTGACGAGGCAGTCGGCTTCCTGCCGGGCCTGGATCTCGTAACGGGGATCGGTGAGCAGCAGCGCCCAGCCGTCGGGCCGGACGAGCAAGAGGCCGTTGCTGCCGGTGAAGCCGCACAGGTAGCGGATGTTGCACAGGGCCGAGACCACGAGCCCATCCAGTTTGCGGGAGGCGATCTCTTCGGCGAGTCGCTTTCGTCGTTCGGGATACTCAGGGGTCACCTAGGGATTGTAGCAGGGGCGTGATGGTTCACAGCTATTTTTTGAGGATCTGGCTTAGCCTCGCCCCGCAACGTCGGCCGAGGATGCGATTCCTTTTGCCCCGAAAAAGGACTCGGAGCATTTCGAACACCTTGACTTGCTGAGTGTGGGCTGCTTCGAAGAGCAAGAGAGGGCAGAAATCTCTCACTTGATGCCGGCCCAAGACGCGATCGGCAACCTCCGCACCTCCTTGGAGCTGAGCCGCGACCTCACGGGCTTTCCAAGACCTGCTCTTGATCTCCACCGCAACCACCTGAAGCGGGGCAGAGGATACGAAGAGCAGGAAGTCACAGATCGCATCCTGAGGGTCTCGGTCAGGTAACTTATCGCAGTCCGCCACGATAACCTGGCTGCTGACGCCGGTCAGGTCGAGCTGGCAATCGCCGCGTTTGCATACACTCTGAATGGCTGCCGCGAGGTGCTGTCGTATCTCGTCACACGGCGTCATGGGTCGAGGCTCCATGGCGCTCCAAATCTACCGTCTCGTCGTAGATGGCTTCCGCAATCTTCAGGAATTCTTGCTCCGGGATGCCGTCCGTGGGGGTCACCTCGAGCTCACGAATTACGCTGCCCTCGACGGTGCATTCGAAAAGGTAGGCTGCAACCTCGTCCGCGTTGAGACAGTCCTGCTGTTCGTACTGCAACTCAGAGCGCTTTTCTGCCGGGACCCTGGACAGCAGGATGTGGTTGCTGATCTGGTGAACCAAGTAATCGCTGTGAGTAGTAATAAGAACGTTGATGCCTGCCTTTGCCGCCCGAGCCAGACCTCGCGCCATGACACGCTGGCTTTGCGGATGGAGGTGAGCCTCCGGCTCCTCGATAATAAGCGTGTCGCCCCTCCGTACTAGGTGCTTTAGGTAAAGGATGATCGGGGCAGCCTCGGAAACCATTGACGAAGCCCGGTGAATCGGCATTTTGAGCTCACCGCGCGCATAAAAGATTTCGGGGTACGCCGCACCTTGGTCCCGCTGTATGCGTACGGTGCCTGCGCAGAGCCCCTCTTCCAACAAGCTGGCGACCGGACTCAGTTCACCCGCCTGCTCCTCCAATTGGAGGAGCTCGCCGATGAAATCAGCAACGGTCCCGGTCAGACGGGGTATTTCGATGGCTTGTAAACCGAGGAGGGGCAAGCGGCGCATAATCGCAGCCGCGAGTGCCTTGTGACCCTGGAGGATCCCGGAACGGGCGGCGGGCAGGTAGTGGCGCAACGGCCTTCTGAATCTCCTCGGTAATACGCGAGATCTGGTCGTCGTGAAAAGTGGCAGGCCAGTTCTGCGGCCTGGGGGCATCAGTGGTTCGATCGGGAGATTGGCTTGCTCGGGCCACGTCAGGTCTTCAACGCGCACTTCAGATCCACTGGCGCAGAGGTCAACGATAACTCGCCCGACCCCTCTCGCGGTGGTGAACCGCAACTCCGATCTTTCTGCTCCGGCTCTGATCAAGCATGGGAGCTCGGCGCCGAAGCATCTTGGGAGTTCTTCCGTAAGGTTGGACGCGAGTTCGTCCCGTAGCTGGTCGCTAGGGGTGGATGCCTCCCGTGCGAAGTGCGCCATTTCCATTAACCAGCTATCAGCTCGGCCGAGCACGTAGGCCAGCATGGCGGCGTAAGACTTGCCCGAGTTGTTGGGCCCAATAAAAACGGTGAGAGGCTTCAGGGTGAAGGCCCCTTCGCGGATGGGACCGAAGTCCTGGATTTCGATGCGCATGGTTCCCCCCTTGCGCAGAAAGCTCTTCTCTCTCCCAAATTAGCGCCACCCGAGGTCGCTGAGGGGTGGCCGGGCTGTTACGGTTTCTCAGCTCCCCAGTTTCTCCAGGTAGCGGGCGACGGCTTCCATGCCGCGCCAGAGGTTGGGGACGTGGAATTTTTCGTTGGGGGCGTGAAGGTTGTCGTCGGGCAGGCCGAAGCCCATCAGGACGCTGGGGATGCCCAGGTGCTGCTGGAAGACGCCGACGATGGGGATGGAGCCGCCCGAGCGGACGAAAACAGTTTCCTGCCCGAATGTTTCAGTCAGCGCTTCCGCGGCCGCCTTCACGAAAGGATTGTCGGGATCCGTCAGCGAGGGACCGGCCGAGTGCAGGACGCGGACCTCGGCTTTGACGCCGCGCGGGCAGACTTCGTGCACGGCGCGCTCGAGCTGCTCGGCCGCCTCTTCGGGCTGCTGGTCGGCCACCAACCGCATGCTGACTTTGGCCACCGCGCGGGCCGGGATCACGGTCTTGGCGCCTTCGCCCGTGAAACCGCCGCGGACGCCGTGAACTTCGAAGGTCGGCCGCGCCCAGGTTCGTTCGAAGACGGAATAGCCCGGCTCGCCCGTCAGCTCGCTGACGCCGAGATCCTCTTCCCGGTAACGCTGCTCGTCGAAAGGCAGCCGCCGCCAGGCTTCGAGTTCTTTGGGGCTGGGCGGGCGTACGCGGTCGTAAAAGCCGGGGATGTGGATGCGACCTTCCCGGTCTTTCAACGCGCAAACGATCTCGGCGATGGCCTGGAGGGGGTTGGGCGCAACCCCACCGTAGAGACCGGAGTGCAGGTCGCGGCGGGCGCCTTGAACGTCAATTTCCGCGTAGACGATGCCGCGCAGGCCGACGCAAAGAGTGGGCAGTCCGGGGGCGAACATCTCGGTATCGCAGATGACGGCGGCGTCCGCGGCCAGCCGCGGCGGGCGGGATGCAACGTAGGCCGTAATATGCTTGCCGCCCGATTCTTCTTCGCCTTCGATCAGGAAGCGGACGTTCACAGGTAGCCGCCCTCGCGTCTTGAGCAGGCTCTCGATCGCCTTGACCAGGATCCACGTCTGACCCTTGTCGTCCGAGGCGCCGCGGGCGTAAATGTTGCCGTCGCGGATCTCGGGTTCGAAGGGAGGCGATTTCCACTCCTCGAGGGGATCAGGCGGCTGCACGTCGTAGTGGCCGTAAAGCAAGAGGGTCGGCTTGCCGGGCGTCCCCAGCCATTCGGCGTAGACCAGCGGGTGCCCCTGACCCTCGATGATTTCGGTGTTGTGCAGGCCCGCGGCGGCTAGCGCGTCCCGCAGGAATTCCGCGGCGCGACGCACGTCGCCGGCATGTTCGGGCAGGGTGCTGATGGAGGGAATGCGCAGCCAGGCCTTGAGCCCCTCCAAGAAGTCGTTCTGATGTTCGCGCAGGTAGTCCAGCATGGCGATCCCCTACAGTTTAGCAGCGGGTGCGGACCTGCCGGAGGGCGAGCCGGCGACTCGCAGGCGCCGGCTCAGGGCGAAGTGCAGGAAGGCGAGCGCGGCGGCAACGGCGGGCGAGGCCCACCGACCCTGGCACGCGCCGATCAGGCCGAAGAAAGCCAGAATGCTCAGCCCGACCGTGCGCACCTGCCCGCTTGCGATTCGCTGATTGCGTCCCGCGGCCAGCATCGCGGCGCTGATCAGGAACCAGCCGGCGAAGTTCTCGAGCGGCACGCCGTAGTACGGGCCGGGGTGAGACCAGCGCCAGAAGGCCAGCGGTCCCGCCGCCACCGGTTCGATGGCGAGGTCAATCGCGACCATCGCGGTCGCGCCCGCCGCAACGCGCACCCAGCCAGGGGATGACATCGCCGCCTCGAAGCTTTTCACGTAGCCGATCAGCACGACCCACGCGCACGACATCACCAGCGGAACGCCGGCGAGTTGCGGTGGCAACGCGTCCGTGTAGGAGTAGGAACCGAAAGGGAACCCGGTGCGCGAACCGAGCAGCTCGACGAGGAATCCGGCCAAACCGACTGCGAGCAACCAGGCCCTGGCGCCGGGCGCGTGCGCCAGCACGAGCGCAGCGGCTGCGAGCAGGAACGCGGGAGCGCCCAAGCGGGCCTCATCGGTCGCAAGGCCCAGGCAATGCACCCCGATTCCGCCTAGCCACAGCAGGGCATAAGCCGTCAGCCATGCATGTTTCAGGATGCGCCAGATCACGAGACTGACCAATCCCGCTGAATCAACCGCGCCGTGATCTCGGCGGATAGCAGCACCATGGGGACGCCGCCTCCGGGATGGAAACTGCCGCCCGCGCAGTAGAGGCCGCGGGGTCGCCCGGGACGATTCGGAGGCCGAAGGAAGGCCCGCCGCCAGCCGTGAGAATGATCGCCATAGATCGCGCCGCCGGGCGCCAGATATCGGGCTGCCATGCGTCCGGGATGCCAGACGTCGAAGACTTCGGCTTGCTCGCGGATGCCGCGAACGCCGGCCCGCTCCAGCCGCGTGAAGATCCGCTCCGTCGCCTGCCGCACCTGTTCGGGGGGCCACGCGGCGTCGGGATCTGCCGGGGCATTCGCCATGATGAAGAGCGCCTGACCGCCGGGAGGCGCGAGCGCAGCGTCGTCGGGAGCGTTGACGTAGACGGTTGGATCGGTCGGGAAGCGACGCAGGCGGAACAGTTCGTCGAACTCGGCGGCATAGTCGGAGGAAAAGACAATCGTGTGGTGCGCGAGGCCGGGGATCCTGCGCGGCAGACCGGCCAGGATGACGACGCCCGAAAGCGAGCGCGCCTTGGGCTGGAGGCGCGGGGTCTCGCCCAGCAGGGCGGGCAGGGCGGCTGCGTCGCCGTTGTAGACAACCGCATCGGCCGGCAGCCGGGTTCCGGAGGCAAGCCGAACTGCTTTGACGCGGTTCTCCCGGTGTTCGATACCGGTCGCCTCGGTGTTGAGCAACAGCTCGACGCCCCGGCGCCGGGCCAGTTCCGCCAGTGCTTCGACGATGCGATACATGCCGCCGCGGACTTTCCAGACGCCCGCCGCGTGCTCCAGATAGGGAATCACGAGCAGCGTCGCAGGGCAAAGGTAGGGAGACGAACCTACGTAAGTGGGATATCGCAGGTAAATCTTGCGCAGGCGGTCATTCCGGAGCAGGCGTTCCACGGTGCGGGCGTAGTTACCCCAGGCGTGGCCCAAGGGCAGATGCCGAAGGGCGGAGAGCGGCGGCAAGCGGGGCGGAGTGAGCGGGTGTCCCAGGAAGAAAGTCAGTTGGGAGAGACGGAAAATGCGGGCGCCCACCGTGTGGAGCCGCTTCAGTCCCCCCACGTCGCCGGGCTCGAGGGCGCGGACGGCTTCGACCCAGCGTTCCCACGCCGCCGGAACGGCGAGGCGGAAGCCGTCAGCGTAGACGTATTCGGCGTGCGGATCGAGCGGCTCCAGCTCGAGGTGTTCGTCGAGGCATTCACCCAGATCGGCAAAAAGGCGCCGCAGAATCTCGGGCAGCGCGAGCAAGGTGGGACCCGTATCGAAACGATAGGGCCCGATGCGCCACGAGTTCATCTTGCCGCCCGGCGTCGGCCCGTTATCGCAGACCGTGACATGCCAGCCCTGCTGGTGCAGCCGGAGTGCGACTGCAAGCCCGGCCAGGCCGGCTCCCACGACGACGGCCTTCATGACGCGAAGTACCTCCGGCCTTTCCACGGGACGCCCGAGCCGTGTCGGTAGCGCCACCAGCTCGCGAGTCCGAGCGCAAGCAGGAAGACCTGCGCCGGCGGATGGAGGAACGCGCTCCAGAGCGGATGGGAGAAGCGCAGGGCGAGCGCGATGCGCATGGCGATCACGCAAGATGCGGCGACCCAGTCGGCGGTGAGGAACGGTCCGAGGAAGACGATGGCGTGAAAGGCGAGGAAGGCCCAGAAGGAGAGCGGAGAACGGAAGGCGGGGTAGAAGTTTTTCTGAAAGCCCAGCCAGATGGGTCGGAGGCCCGAATACATGCGGGTCTGGACGAGGCGGCGCCCGTCCAGGCACAGGGAGCGCTCGCCGCGCCGGCGCCAGACGCGGGCGAGCAGCGTGTCTTCGAACAGCTCGGCGCGCACGGCGCGGTGTCCCCCGACGCGCCGGTAGGCGTCGGCGCGAGCAAGGATCAGGGCGCCGTGAGCCAGTCCGAGCGAGGCGTCGAGCGGGCGGCGCAAGGCCAAAGGCGCCGGGTACAAAGTGAAGACCACGAAGTTCAGCATGGGCATGAGCAGTTTCTCCCAGAAGCCGTGCATGAGCAGCCCGGGCCAGCAGGAAAGCAGCGTCACGCCACGACGCTGAGCTTCGGCCAGCACGCCGGCGATGGCGCCGGGTGCCAGGGTGACGTCCGCGTCGAGGAACAGCAGCCATGGCCCGCGGGCGGCTTCCGAGAGCTTGTAGCAGGCGAAGGTTTTTCCGGCCCAGCCGGGCGGCAAGGGGGCGGGCCCGATCAGGCGCACTCGGGGATCGCGGGCGGCGAAGCTACGCACCACGTCAGCCGTTCCGTCTTCCGAGTGATCGTCATAGACCAGCACCTCACCAACGCCGGGCTGTGGAAGAACCGTCTCCAGGCACCGAGGCAGGGTTTCTTCCTCGTTGCGAGCCGGGATGAGTACGGAGACCTCGCCGGCGCACTCGGTTCCGCGTTTGACGTCAGGCCAGAGCGCCGCGTTCGCCACCACGAGCGCCAGAATCGCCGCCGTCACCAAGAGCAACAGGGTGGCCATGCTTCAACTCCGCGGCTCGTCTCTCCATCCATTGGGTGAATTCGTCCAGTAAATCACGGCCGGGGCACGGCGGCAGGCCTTGATGGAGCAAGCGCCTCGCCTGGCCGACCAATTCCCGAAGCCGTTGGAAGGCCTTCTCGGGGGTGAAGTCGTTGCCGAGGGCGTGTCGTCCGTGACGAAGGTCCTGGCCGGCTGTTTTGCCAGTGAGCGACTCGGAAGCCAGCACATCCAGAAGGTCGTCGCAAAGCTGGTAGGCCTCGCCGAGGGAATCCCCGAACGCTTCCAAGGTCGCCAGCTCGTCGGGGGAAGCCCGACCGGCCTGTGCGGGCGCAGCGACGGCGAGTGCGAACAGGGGCGCCGTCTTGCGCAAGCGTGTACCCCGGACGCCGCTCAGGTCGGCGGCCTGTCCGCCGATCATGCCCTCGCTGCCGATGGCGCGAGCGGCGCGCTCGACTATCACAGGCCACGGCGACAGAATTTCGAAAGCCTTGGCGTAAAGGGCGAGGGCGGCCAGGGTGGCGACGGCCTCGTCGAAGGCCACGTGCAACGCCGGTGCGTGGCGGCGGGTGCGGGCGTCGTCCATGGAGGGCAAGTCGTCGAAGATGACCGAGCTCAGATGGAGGAACTCGACGGCGCAGGCCAGACGGGGCGCGACTCCCGGCGGCAGGGGGAAGATTTCAGCGACCATGAGGGTGAGCAGGGGTCGGACACGCTTGCCGCCGGAGTTCACGGTGTACTCGAGAGCCTGGTTGAGCCGCTGTGCGCCTTCCAACGGCGACAACGGCAGGCAGGCCCGCAGCTCGCCCTCGATCAGCGGCAGCTTCGACGATTGGAAGTCACGCAGGCGGCTGCTCATGCTGTCCCTGCTTGAATGGATGCCGCCACCTGCTGCGGGGCTTCCCTCAGCGGCAAATGACCGGCGTCCTGAATGACACACACTTCGAGCTGGGGCCAGAGACCGCGAAACACGGCGAGCGAGCGGCGGACAGCAGCAAACGTGCTCGCGCCGTGGAGGATGCGGACGGGCAGTTCGAGGTCGGCGAAAGCGTGCACACTTTCGATTTCGCGCAGGATCCGCAGCCACGCAAGGGCCGCGTCCGCGGACACGCGAGCGAAGCCCTCGGTCAGGTTGGTGTCGGGTCGTCGCTTGCTCGCCAGGGCCAGGTTGATCAGCCGGCGGCTCACCGGGTTGCCGAACGAGCAAGCAAAAGCGTAACGGCCGATGGCAGGGGAAGCGAAGACGCGGAAATACCAGGGCCAGTATGCAAAGGGATCAATCAGCACGAGTCGTTCGATTGTCGTGGAGCGCGCCTGCCGGCTGAGTTGCTGTGCCAGACTGAGGGCCAGAACGGCGCCGCTGCAATTCCCGATGACGACGAGCGGCGGGGGCGTGAGGCGGGCGACGAGGCCACGGATTTCCTCGAGGACCGAAGCGAGGGTCCAGCGGCGGGGAGGCGGACTCTTGCCGCAGCCCGGCAAATCGGGCGCGTACAGGGAGACTCCATCCGGTAGATAGCAGGCCAGCGGCTCGAAGGTGCGATGGTCCCCGCTCCAACCATGCAGTCCGAGCCAGGGGCGAGGCCCCGAGCCGTAGCGCTCAACGTACATGGGAGGCGATTCTCTCCGCAACGAGTCTGCCGCTGATGACGACCATGGGCAGGCCGGTTCCGGGGTTGGTGCTGGCGCCCACGAAGTACAGACCGCGCACGCGGCGGCTGTAGTTGCGGGGGCGGAAAGGACCGATCTGGGTGATGGTGTGAGCGGCCCCGAAGGCGGAGCCGTCGAACAAACAAAAGCGTTGCTTCCAGTCCAGCGGCGTCCAGATGCGTTCTGAAAGGATGGCGGCGGGGGAGAGGGCAAGGTCCGATTGAAACATTCGGCGCAAGATTTGTTCTTTCAGGGCGGGCAGCGCCGCGGCCCAGTTCACCGCGCCCAGTCGGCTCAAGGTGGGCACGGGAACGAGCACGAACAGCCGCTGGGCCGATGGCGCAAGCGCGTTCCCGGGCGCCGGAGGAGCGGCCACATAGAAAGCGGGGTCGGGCGGCAGGCCGCGACCGCGCAACAGGTGACGAAAGGCGCCGCGGTAATCGGCAGGCAGGAAGATGGTGTGGTGTCCCAGGCCCGGCGGCCGCTCGCGCACCAGCCAATAATACGTCACTACGGCGGGTGACATGGCCAGGCGCGGCGGGCGCTGGGCAAGCAGCTCGGTCACGGCGGCCGGCCAGTCCGCGTTGCAGACCACCAGTTCGGCGGGCAGGCTTTCGTTGCCGGCCAGGCGCACGGCGCGGACGCGACCGCGATCCGTCAGGATTCGCTCCACCGGGCAGCCGGTCTGGATCTCCACCCCAAGCTCGCGCGCCAGGCGCACGATGGCTTCCACGAGGGCATAGATGCCGCCGCGGGGCAACCAGAGACCGTGCGCGAGTTCTCCGTAAGGCAGAATCGAAAAGGTCCCCGGCAGCTCGAAGGGGGAACCGCCCAGATACATGGCGTAGCTGCCCAGCGCTTCACGGATATAGCGGCTGCGAAAGAAGCGGCCGAGTTCGCTGTACATGGAGCGCCACAAGGCGATGCGGAGGAACTCGCCGAGGGAAAGTGCGCCGAAATAGCGCAGGAAGTGATCCTGATTCTGGGGGACGAGTTTTTCCAGAGCGATCCGGAATTTTTGTTTTGCGTCAGCCAAGAAGCGGTCCAGAGCAGCGGCGGCTCCGTTTTCAAAGGCTTCCAGCTCTTGTCGGAGCCGTTCGGGATCGCGGGAAAGGGTAAGGCGCCGGCCGTCGGTCCAGCAATAAGCCACAGTCGGTTCGACCGGGAGCAGGTCCACGTAATCGGTGAAGTCTTTGCCGGCCCGCCGAAACAGATCTTCGAACACCCAGGGGTAGTTCAGCAGCGTGGGTCCGGTGTCGAACGACACGCTATCCAGCTCGAGCCGGTTGGCCCGCCCGCCGGGCGTGGGGTTGCGTTCGAGGATGCGCACGGGATGGCCGGCCAGCCGCAGATGGATGGCGGCGCTGAGGCCGCCGAGGCCGGCGCCGATGATCGTGACCGCCGGAAGGCGCCTGGGCGAATGGGGGCTCATGGCTCACAACAGACCGGCGTAAGCCAGGGGGACGCGCCAGTATTTGTCCGGCGGGAGCACGCGAAACTTTTCGAGCGCGTTGAGACGGACGCGCCGTCCGGCGTCCCCCTGGCCCTCGAGCAATCTGCGATTGACCGCCTGGTAGACTTCGATGCAGGCGAGGATGGCGGGGCGGCAGTCGGGTGAGAACGTTTTCAGGCGCCGGCGGGCGTACTGATAGCGGGACTCGGCTTCCATGGCCAGGCGCCGGGCGGCGCGGCGCAACCGGGCGCCGTGGGTCGGCCCGAGCGCCTGGGTGACGGTCAGGCCTTCGCGCGCGAGCCAGTCCACGGGCACGTAGAGGCGTCCCCGGAGGCGGTCGTCTTCGACGTCGCGCGCGAAGTTAGTAAGTTGCAGAGCGATTCCCAGTTCGCGGGCGCAGTCCAGCGCCTCTGCGGACGCGGACGGCGGGTCGGCGCCGTAGATATACGTAAGGAAGTAACCCACCACGATTGCCGAGCCGTAGACATAACTGCCGATGAGCTCTTCGAAATCGGCGAAAGGAGCCGGGCGTATGTCGCGCTCCATGGCGTCGAGAAAGGCGAGGTAGTGTTCGCGGGGAATGCCGTGGCGAGTTACGACATGCGCGAAGCCGGCAAGAATCCAGGGGATGCCGGCCTGCAGGCATTCATGAAATCCGCGGCAATCCAGTGCGGCCAGGTAGGATTCGCGCCAGGCCCGCAACATGGCCAACTTGCGGGTCGTAGCCAGGGCGAAGGTGTCGGCGATCTCGTCCGGGTACCGGACGGCGGCGTAAGTGACCTCGACGCAGGCGCGCTTGGCCGCGGGCAGGAAGCGCGTAACCAGAAAGAAGCTGCTGCTGTAAGTGCGGAGCACGCGGCGAGCGGCTTTTACGATGACCTTCCAGCCCGGCTCGGGCGAAGCGGCCCTCAGCAGATCGCGATGAACCCGGCGTTGCAGCGTCCCCCACTGCCGCTCGTCCCAGGGCATCGTTCTCAGATTATCAGCTTGCTTGCGGTCCGGAAGGGAGCGGGCGGAATGGAGGCGCAGCCGCGCCGGGGTTAGAATGATCGTCATGACGGATCGGATGCGGGGAATCGTCCCTGCGGTGGTGACCCCGTTTCAGGCCGACGAGCGCATTGACTACCGGGCCTGGCAGGAAATCCTGGAGATGCTCATCAGCGCCGGTGTTCACGGGCTTTTCGTCACCGGCGGCCAGGGAGAGTTCTTTGCTTTGGAGGACGAGGAACGCCAGGTGGCGATTCGCTTCGCGGTGCAGACCGCCGCGCGCCGCGTGCCCGTGTACGCCAACGTCGGCGCGGTGACGACACGACAGACGGTTCGCATGGCGCAGAAGGCGGAGGCGGACGGGGTGGACTTCATCGTGGTGATCACTCCTTACTACATCCGGCCGAGCCCCGACGAGCTGTTCGAACACTACCGGGAGGTCTGCCGCAGCGTGCGCCTGCCGGTGCTGGCTTACAACATTCCCGAACGTACGGGAGTGGATTTCACGCCGGCTGTGGCGCGCCGGCTGGCGGACGCGGCGCCCAATTTCGTCGGGCTGAAAGACTCCAGCGGGCAGCTTGAGCGGATCGAAGAGTACCGCGCTTGCGGCCTGAAGGTCTGGATTGGCCGCGACCACATGATCCTGGATGGCCTGGAACGTGGTTGCGTGGGTGCGGTGACGGCCGGCGCCAACGTAGCGCCTCGCGCTTTCGTCGAGCTGTATCAAGCTTTCGAAGCGGGCCATCGGGAAGAAGCGGCGCGACTGCAAGCGCTGGTGGAACCCCTGCGCCGGGCCTTCGCGCTGGCCACCTTCCCCTCGATCATCAAAGAGGCGATGGCGATGGCCGGCATCCCGGCGGGAGGCTGCCGGCGGCCCGTGGGCGCGGCGCCGGAAAGCGCGCGCAGCGAGCTGGCGCGCATCCTGGCCGGCCTTGGCGCGGCGGGTTATCTGCCCCAGCCAGGGAAAACCCACCGAGAGAAGGCACAGTAGACGCATCCGGCAGGCCCTCGGCGTCATCTCGATAGTGAGGGCCGAACCCGGATGGCAACCCACACCAATCGCCTGATCCACGAGAAGAGCCCATACTTACTCCAGCACGCGCACAATCCCGTGGACTGGCGCCCGTGGTCGGCCGAGGCTTTCGAGGTCGCTCGCCGGGAAGACAAACCCATCTTCCTTTCCGTGGGTTATTCCAGTTGCCACTGGTGCCACGTCATGGAGCGCGAGTCGTTCCAGAACGAGGAGATCGCGGAGCTTCTCAACCGCTACTTCGTCCCGGTGAAAGTGGATCGCGAGGAGCGACCCGACGTGGACCGGCTTTATATGGCGTTCGTGCAAGCGACGACGGGATCGGGCGGCTGGCCGATGTCGGTGTTCCTCACCCCGGAAGGCAAGCCCTTTTTCGGGGGGACTTACTTCCCGCCGGACAATCGTCATGGCCGGCCGGGCTTCCGTCACCTGCTGGAGCAAATCGCGCGAACCTGGCATTTGGACCGCGAGAGAGTGCGCGTCGTCGCGGCCACGGCGGTTGAACGTCTGCAACGGTACGCCATGCGCGAGGCAGGCGTCTTGCCCGGTTTGCAAGAGGCGGCGGATTCGGCCTTCAACATCTATCGGCGCCTCTTCGACCGCGTGCACGGCGGCTTCGGCGACGCACCCAAATTCCCGCGCCCCGCCGTCTTGCAGTTCCTGTTGCGTTATTGGGACCGCACCGGTCGCCAGGAAGCTCTCGACATGGCCCTGGCCACCCTGGATGCCATGGCGCGTGGGGGGATCCGCGACCATCTGGGCGGGGGTTTCCATCGTTATTCGGTGGATGAGGCCTGGCGCGTGCCCCACTTCGAGAAAATGCTCTATGACCAGGCGCAACTGGCGGTATGCTATCTGGAAGCCTTTCAGATCACCAACCGGCCGGCTTACGCCGCGGTGGCGCGCGAAACGCTGGATTACGCCCTGCGCGACATGCGGGATCCCGAAGGCGGCTTCTATTCGGCCGAGGACGCCGACAGCGCGCCGGACCCTGAGCGGCCCGACCAGACCGAAGAGGGCGCCTTTTACCTGTGGACGGCCGATGAGGTTCGCGCTGCGCTCGGCCGGCCGGTGGCCGACTGGTTCTGCCTGCGTTACGGAGTTGAAGCGGCCGGGGCCTGGGTGCTTTGGGAAGCGGCTGATCTGTCCGAGGCGGCGACCGCGGGCGTGGGCGAGGCGGAGATCGCGGTGGCTTTGGCCGAGGCCCGGCGCAAAATGCTTGCCGCACGCGAGCGGCGGCCGCGACCGGCGCGCGATGAAAAAATCCTGGCGGGCTGGAACGGTCTGATGCTTTCGGCCCTGGCCCGCGCCTTCCGCGTGCTGGGAGAATCACGTTACCTGGAAGCTGCCGAAGCCTGCGCCCGGTTTCTGACCGCGCGCATGTACGACGGGCGCACGTTGTGGCGGCGGTTCTGGCGAGGCGAGGCGGGCATCCCCGCCTTCCTCGAGGACTACGCGTTCGTAATCCAGGGATTGCTGGATTTGTACGAGACCGGCTTCGAGCCGCGCCCCCTGGCGCTCGCAGTCGAACTGAGCCGGCAGCAGTGCGAGCTGTTCGAAGATCCGGACGGCGGCGCCTTCTTCAGCGCATGGGAGGATCCCATGATCCCCATCCGGCTCAAGGACGACTACGACGGGGCCGAGCCCTCGGCCAATTCGGTCGCGGTATGGAATTGCCTTCGACTGGCGGCTCTCACCGGCGAGGAGCAGTGGCGACAGAAGGCCGAGCGAACGTTGAGCGCGTTCGGCCGGCAACTGGCGACGTTGCCTGATTCCCTGCCGCTCATGCTGGCGGCGGCGATGTACCTGCCGGGCGGGTTGCGGCAGGTCGTGGTGCGAGGCGCTCTGCACTCGGCCGAATTTCGCGCGCTCGTGCGCGTGGTGCACCAGGGCTTTTATCCCGATGTGGTTCTGCTCGAGCCGCACTCGGCGGGTGCGGGGTGGGCGAGGGATTTGCCCCCGGCCCAGGCGCGGGCCGAGGCTCATGTATGTGAGAATTTTTCGTGCCGGGCTCCGGTGAACGAAGCCGGGGAGCTGGCGCTTCAACTGGCGCGCCGATCCGGCGCGTGAATCCTGGAACCTGTGGAGAGTCATCGAGGGAGATTCCGATGGAACGAGCTGGAGCTGTGACGCTGAAAGGCAATCCTTTGACTTTGTCGGGACCGGAGCTCAAGCCGGGCGACCCGGCGCCGGACTTCGAATGCGTGGACGTAAACCTCAAGCCGGTGCGGCTGGCCGACACCGGCCGCTCGGTGCGGATCTTCAGCGTGGTCCCGTCTCTGGATACGCCGGTCTGCGATGCGCAGACCAAGCGCTTCAACGACGAGGCGGCCAAGACGCCCGGCCTGGAAGTTTATGCCGTGAGCATGGATCTGCCGTTCGCGCAACGTCGCTGGTGCGGCGCCTTCGGCGTGGATCATGTCAAGATGCTGTCGGACCACCGGCTGGCCTCGTTCGGGCAGAACTGGGGCACGCTCATCAAGGAGCTGCGCATCGAGTCGCGCGCCATTTTCGTGGTGGACGCGGACAACGTGATCCGGTACGTGCAGTACGTGCGGGAAGTGACGGATTTCCCGGATTACGATTCGGCTTTGGCGGCGGCGCGGCAGTTGCTCGGAACGGCCTGAGCCCTCGAACCCGGCGCCCGCGTTGGTGCAACCGCGCTTGCCGTCGCGCGGCCTTGTGCCGACGCCGTGCTATATTGGCGATATGCCCGAGGGCTATCTGCCCATCTTCATCCTTGCCCTGTTCGCCCTGGCGTTTCCTGTGGTCGTGCTGGGGCTGGCCCGCCTGGTGCGGCCCGCCGCGCCGGCTGAGGTGAAGCTGGAAGCGTACGAGTGCGGCATCCGCGCGGTCTCGGATTCGCGCGGCCGCTATACGGTTCGGTTCTACGTGGTGGCCATCCTGTTCGTGATTTTCGACGTGGAGACGATCTTCCTGTTCCCGTGGGCCGTCTATTACCGGCAACTGGGCTGGTTCGGCGTGGCTGAAGTGGCCGTGTTTCTGGCCATCCTGATCGTGGGTTACCTCTGGGCATACAAGAAGGGCGCCTTGGAGTGGATCTGAGAACGGCCCGCCTGTACTGGGAAGACAGCTATCGGACCGAGTTCGAAGCCAGGGTGCTCGAGCGCGACGCCACGGGCCTGCGCTTGTACCTGGACCGCACGGCTTTTTATCCGGAGTCCGGCGGCCAGCCGTGCGATACCGGATGGATCAACGACGTGGCCGTGCGCGAAGTGGTCGAGGAGGGCGAGCGCATCGCGCACGTGCTGGAGATGCCGGTGACCGAGGAGCGTGTCCGGGGCCGGATCCGTTGGGAGCGCCGTTTCGATCACATGCAACAGCACAGCGGCCAGCACCTGCTGTCGGCGGTAGTGCTCGATCTGTTCGGTGCGCCCACGGTGGGCTTCCATCTGGGCGCCGAGGTCTCGACCATTGATCTGGGCGTAGCTTCGCTCGGCCGGGAGCAGATCGTGCGCGCCGAGGAGCGGGCCAACGAGCTGGTGTTCCGGAACCTGCCCATCCGCGCGCGATGGGAGGATGCGGGGGAGGCGTCCGAGCTGCGACGCGCCGTGGACCGCGGGGGTCCGATTCGCATCGTCACCATCGAGGGCGTGGACCGGGCGGCCTGCGGCGGCACGCACGTGCGGGCGACGGGCGAGATCGGGCCGATCCTGATTCGCAAGCTGGATCGCGCGCACAAAGGGGTGCGACTGGAGTTCGTCTGCGGCCTGCGCGCCGTCCGGCGGGCGCGGAGCGATTTCGAGGCGCTGACCGCGATTGCGCGGACGCTTTCCACGGGGCTGGATCGCGCTGCCGAACAGGCGGCGGCCCAGGCTCGTGCGCTGGAGGAAAGCGAGAAGACCCGGCGCAAGCTGGCCCTGGAGCTGGCGTTGCGGCGCGGGCGTGAGCTGTATGAAACGACCCCAGCGGGACCCGACGGGACCCGGTGCGTGATCCGGCGGCAGGCATCCGGCAAGGCCGATGAGGAGTTGCGGGCGCTGGCCCAGGGTTTCACCGAGAGGGCGGGCGCCGTGTTCCTGGCGGTTTTCGAGGATCCGCCCTCCCTGCTGCTCGCCGTCTCCGAGAGCGGCGGTTGGGATGCGGGGGCGGCGGTGCGGGAGGCACTGGGTGCGGTCGGCGGTCGCGGGGGAGGCAGCGCGCGGATGGCCCAGGGGAGCGCCCCGGACCGGCAGGCTTTGCAAGAAGCCGCAGCCCGCCTGGCGCGCACCATCGCGCCGCTGGCCGACCTGTCGGCGCGACATTGAATCGTACCGCTTGGTATGCTAGCTTCGCGGTTGCGGCTGGAGCAGGGCGACCGCAGGATTCAAGGGTGAGCTTATGATCCGACCAGAGGATGCACTGGATTATCATGCCGGTCCGCCGGCCGGCAAACTTTCCATCGTTCCGACCAAAGCCTGCCGCACCCAGCGGGACTTGAGCCTGGCGTATTCGCCGGGAGTGGCGGTTCCGTGCAAAGAGATCGAACGCGACCCCTCGCTGGCGTACAAATACACGGCCAAAGGCAACCTTGTCGCGGTGGTCAGTAACGGCACGGCCGTGCTGGGGCTGGGCAACATCGGCGCGCAGGCCAGCAAGCCGGTCATGGAGGGCAAGGCGGTCCTGTTCAAACGCTTTGCCGACATTGACGTCTTCGACATCGAACTGGCCACCGAGGACCCGCAGGAGGTGATCCGGGCCTGCCAGTTGCTGGAGCCGACCTTCGGGGGCATCAATCTGGAAGACATCAAGGCCCCGGAATGCTTCCTTATCGAGGAGGAGCTCAAGCGCACGCTGAAGATCCCGGTGTTCCATGACGATCAGCACGGCACGGCCATCATTTCGGGCGCGGCGTTGCTGAACGCGCTGGAGCTGGTGGGCAAGAAGATCGAGGACATCCGGGTGGTGATCAACGGCGCCGGGGCCAGCGCCATCGCCTGCGCCGAGCATTACATCCGGCTGGGCGTGCGGCAGGAAAACATCATCATGTGCGACTCCAAGGGCGTGCTGTACAAGGGCCGCCAGGAAGGCATGAACCCGTACAAAGAGCGCTTCGTGCAGGACACGCCGCTGCGCACGCTGGCCGAGGCGATGCGGGGCGCGGACGTGTTCATCGGGCTGTCGGTGGCCAACTGCGTCAGCCCCGAGATGCTGCAGACGATGGCGGAACGACCCATCGTGTTCGCGATGGCCAACCCGGATCCCGAGATTCCGTACGAAGTCGCCAGGCGCACTCGCCCGGACGTGATCATGGCCACGGGGCGCTCGGATTATCCCAACCAGGTCAACAACGTGCTGGGCTTTCCCTTCATTTTCCGCGGGGCGCTCGACGTGCGCGCCACCGCCATCAACGACGAAATGAAGCTGGCGGCCACGCGGGCACTGGCGGCGCTGGCCAAGCAGGATGTGCCGGACTCGGTGCGACGGGCGTACGGGGTCGAGGAGATGGCCTTCGGGCCGGAATACATCATTCCCAAACCGTTCGACCCGCGCGTGCTGATCTGGGAGTCGGCGGCGGTGGCCGAGGCGGCCATGCGCACGGGCGTGGCCCAGCAGCCGGTGAACGTCGAGGAGTACAAGGAACAACTGGCGCGGCGGCTGGGCAAGGCGTACGAAGTCATGCGCATGATGGTGCACAAGGCGCAGCGCGCTCCCAAGCGCGTGGTCTTTCCCGAAGGCGAGGAGAGCAAAATGCTGCGCGCCAGCCAGATTCTGCTGGACGAAAAGATCGCGTTCCCCATCCTGGTGGGCAGCGAGAAGCGGATCCGCGCCCGCATCGAAGAGCTGAAGCTCAACCTGGAGGGCGCGCAGATCATCGAGCCGGCGCGATTCCCGCGGCTGGCCGAGTACATCGAGGAGTTGTACCGGCTGCGGCAGCGCAAGGGCGTCACGCGCAAAGAAGCCGCCGACCTGATCCTGAACCGCAATGTGTTCGGCTCGATGATGGTTCGCATGGGAGATGCGGATGCCCTGATCGCCGGTTTGACGCAGCATTACCCGGACACGATCCGTCCGGCGCTGCAAGTGATTTCGGTGCGCGAGGGGCTGACCAAAGTCTCCGGACTGTACCTGCTGATTTCGCCCCGGCGCGAGATCTACTTCCTGGCGGATTGCACCGTGAACATCGAGCCCACGGCGGAGGATCTGGCCGAGGTCGCCGTCTGCACGGCCGAGATGGCGCGGCGGTTCGACGTGGAGCCGCGCGTGGCCATGCTGTCGTTTTCCAACTTCGGCAGCACGCGGCACCCGCTGGCCGAGAAGGTTCGCCGCGCCGTGGAACTGGTCAAGCAGCGCGAGCCGGGCCTGATGGTGGACGGCGAAATGCAGGCGGACACGGCCGTGGTGCCCGAGATCATCGAGGAAGATTACCCGTTCAGTTGCCTGAAAGGCGGCGCCAACGTGCTGATTTTCCCCGATCTGGAGGCGGGCAACATCGCCTACAAGCTGCTCAACCGCATCGGAGGCTGCGAAGTGATCGGGCCCATCCTGATGGGCATGTCGCGCCCGGTGCACGTATTGCAGCGCGGTGCAGAAGTCAACGAGATCGTCAATATGGCGGCGATCGCGGTGGTGGATGCGCAGGAGGCGTGCGCGCGCAACGCCCAGCGCAGCGTGCCCGGCCCGCGCTAATCACCGCCGGAGGAGCGGAGGCGGGATCTCGGCTCCCTGGGGCTCGCCGCGCCCCGCGCCGGCCTCCCCGGATCACCAGGAGACGGGCGTGCCGGGCTCCAGCGTCCAGACTTCGGTTTCGGGCAGATCCTGGATCAGCTCCGCCAGCTCTTGCGGCTTTCCGCTCAACACGGGAAAAGTGCCGAAGTGGGTGGGAATGACCCTGGCGGGCCGGAGCATCTTGCAAGCCAGCGCGGCTTCGACCGGCCCCATGGTGTAGTGACCGCCGATCGGCAGCACGGCCAGTTGAGGCCGGTAGAGCTGGCCGATGAGCTGCATGTCCGAGAAAACGGTGGTGTCGCCCGCGCAATAGATGCGACGCCCGTCGGGCAGGTGCAAGACATAGCCGGCGGCCTCGCCGCCGTAGATCATGCGGCCTTCGTCTTCGATGCCGCTGGAGTGAATGGCGTGCGTCATGGTGACGCGCAGGGGACCGAGTTGCACCGTGCCGCCTTTGTTCATGCCGTTCAGGTTGGCCACGCCCTTGCCGGCCAGCCAGTGGCAGACCTCATAGATGGCGACGACCGGGGGCGAGAAGCGTGTGGCCAGGGCTTGCACGCTGCTCAAGTGGTCGAAGTGTCCGTGGGTGATCAGGATGCCATCCACGCGAGACAGCGAGTGGTTCGCGGGATAAGCGGGATTGCCCTCCACCCAGGGGTCGAGCAAATAGACCTCACCGGAATCCAGTTGAAACTGCATCGAGCCGTGACCGAGCCAGGTTATTTCCACGCCAACCCTCCTTGATGAACCGGAAAACTCGGGACACCGTGCAGCGCCCCGTCATACCCCGATGATAAAACAAACCCGCCGGGCCGCCGGTTTGCATCAGGCGCCTGCGCCCCGCGTCCGGCTGGTGCGCCCCACACGGCTGCCCTGCGCGGCGACGGACTTGCGGGCGGGCCGCCGCAGCAGCCGCGCCACGCTTCGCAACAGTTGCGGCACTTCGTGGGCGCTCTTGGCCAGCACCACGTCGGCGCCGGTCGCCCGTTCGTTGAGTCCCAGCGTCTCCGTGTATCCCGAGATGAGGATGATGGGGACGCCGGGCCGCTCCGTTCGGATGTGGTGGATGAGCTCGATGCCGTTCATGCCCGGCATCTTGAAGTCGGTAATGACGAGGTCGAAAGGGATAGAGCGGAAAAGCTCGAGCGCCGCCTCGCCGCTGGTGGCGGTGATGACCCGGTAACCCTGTTCTTCCAGCAGCGACTTGCGCGCCGACAGCCCGAGCTTGTTGTCGTCAACCAGCAGAATCTGCGCGTGAACCGGAACAGGCATGGATGGCATAGGAGACTATCGGAAGGTAACAGGGAGTCGGCCGCCGTGTCAATGCTTTGATAACGAATTGAAAAACGAACGAGATTTTTTTCTTGATTCGGAAGACCGGTTCTGCTAGGGACCTCACTCGACCTCGCGGGGCGCCGTGTAGCCGCTCTTGGCGATGATGGTGTACTTGATGGGGCGACCGCGCTCGTCGGTGATTTTCAGCGGTTCGTTGGTGGCCGGGTTGACCAGCTCGACCTTGATGCGGCGGAACTTGCCGTCACGCTTGAGGTTGGAAGGCTGGTAGGTGATGTAGTAGCGGTTGCGCAAGGCCTGCGAGATGGAGCGGAAGATACCGGGAAACTCGCCATAGAAGCGGGGGAAGAAGGCCATGCCGCCCGTTTCCCTGGCGAAAGTGCGCAGTTGGTTATCGGCTTGCAAGAAGTCCAGGCGGGCAATCGGCCCCAGCATCCCGTAGGCGTCGTACCACTCGCGCAGGGCCTGCATCAGGCCGATGGCATAGACGGGTACGCCCGCGTTTTGCAGGATCTCGCGCGCCTTGGAAAAGGTGATCTTGCTGAAGGTGTCAATGCCGGAGGAAATCAGCACGATGGCTTTGCGTCCCTCGATGTCGCTCATGCGCTGGGCCACGTCGGTGACGGCATCGAACAGGTTCGATTCCGAGTAGGCCGCGATGCGCAGGCGCGACATGGCGTCGTAAGCGGCGCGCTTGTCGGTGGAGAAGTCCGACAGGATCTCGGGACGGATGTCGTAAGCCACCACCGCCACGAAATCCTCGGGCTTGAGCGTTTCCAGGAAGCCGTAGGCGGCGGTGAGCGTCTGGTACCAGGTCTCGGTCCAGTATTGCTGGAAAAGATTACTGAACTCGATGACCATGCAGACGGTCATCGGCGCCTCGCCCATCTCGAAGCCGGTGATCTGTTGGGGCACGTTGTCTTCCAGCACGCGGAAGTTGCCGCGAGGGATGTTGGGGATGAACTGGCCGCGGTTGTCGAGTACGGCCACGTCCAGGCTGACCGTGAGGACTTCGGTGCGAAAGGAGGGTGTGCCCTCCGGAGGGGCTTCCTTTTTCTTGCCGAACTTGGAGGGGATCTTGGTCTCCTCAGCGGCCTCGGGCTCGCCCGCGGCTTTCTTGCGCGGGCGCGCCACGGTCTCGCTGCCCTCTTTCTTGGGACCGGCTTGGGCCAGGAGGACATCCGCTCCGGCCAGCAGGCACACCAGGCCGGCGGCGATGGCGACGGCAAAGCGCTTCATAACACCCCCACTAGAAACTATAACAGGGCCGCGGCGGCCCGGGTTGCGTTTCATTGGGTCCAGCGGTCGCGCCCTTGCTTGCGAAGGTACACTTCGAACTTGCGCCGGGCGCGGCGGATTTTCCATCGTTTCCAGGCCTCGCGCAGACGGGCCGCCAGGCCGGCCCGGCTCCGCAGCCGCCGCGCGGGACGACGCGATTTCAGAAGGGCGTAGCCGAACAGCATCCCACCGAGGTGGGCGACGTGACTGATGCCGCTGCCGGCGGCGCCGAAGGATCCCAGGAAGGCGATGGCGCCGATGATGAGCACGAAATATTTGGCTTTGATCGGGAACAGGAAGCTGAACAGCACGGTGCGGTCCGGGTAAAGCAGACCGTAGGCCAGCAGCAGGCCGTAGATGGCGCCCGAGGATCCCAGAGTGCGCGTGTAAGGGTCGCCCCAGAGCACATTGGCGGCGATCACGCACAAGCCGGCGCCCACGCCGCACAGAAAGTAGTACTTCAGGAAGGCTCGCGTGCCCCAATCCCGCTCCAGTTCCACGCCGAACATCCAGAGCGTGAACATGTTGAACAGGATGTGCGTGAGCCCGCCGTGCAGGAACAGATAGCTGACGAGCTGCCACAGGTAGCCGCGCTCCAGCACCTGCCAGGGCGCCAGCGCCAGCAGGATGAAAGGATCGCGGCGGGCCAGGTTCACCGAGAAGAACTGGATGACGAAGACGGTGGTGTTGGAGATGAGCAACCACTTAACCGCCGGGGGCATGCGGCTGGTGTAATAGCCGGCGGGTCTGTATTGTGCGTACGGCATCCGGCTGCGGCAGGTCCTTATGCAAGAATAACAGAAGCGGTTGGCTGGGGGACACAGCGCCGTGCGACGGAGCTCGCTGGCCAGGGTTCACGCGCCGGGACTGCTGGCGCGATTGCGCGACAGGCTTCGCGGTCGCAAGCAGAGGCTGATTCGCGCCGGCGAGCAGATGCCGCTGCTGCTGGTGAGTTATCCGCCGGAGGCCGAAGCGGCGGCCTGGGATCTGGAGGCGGCGTACGCGCGGAGCCTGCCGGCAATGTGCGAGGCGGCGCGCGGTCTTTACGTGACTTTGTGGCCGGCGCTTCCCGCCATCGTCGTCGTCCTGTTGCGCTCGCGCAACCCCTGCGGCTGTCTGGGGCACCATCACCCGCCCGGTACCGAGTCGCGACTGGCGCGCCGGCTGGCGTCCGAGCTGGGGCATCCGGTGGCGGAAATTGATTTGGCGTACGACAGTATCCGCTCGTGGTGTCCGGAGCCGTTGTCCTCGCTGGCGGCCGGGGACATGACGGGAGAACTGGAGCCGCTGCGTTTCCGCGTCGCGCTGCTGGCGGTGCTGTTGCACGAGATGGAGCACCTGGCCTTTCCGGAACGCGGCGAACCGGAGATACGCCATCGCAGCCGCGAGTTCTACCGGCAGGCGATGGCGGAGCTGGTGGCCCGCGAGCTGGGCAGAGACTACGGCATCGCCTGATCGTTTTCGCGAGCTCCGGCCGCGGAGCCGGAGTCGTCACGCGCATAGCGCGCCAGCAGCGAGCCGGCCAGTTGCAGGGCCACAGCGACGAGGAGCCACACCTGCCAGTGGGAGAAGACGCCCTGGGTGATGACGAAATGGGCAGTGAGCTGCAAATCGGAGCCCAGGCGCCAGAGCGCGAGCGCCGCCGCCATGGCTGCGGCGGGCGTCAGCAAGGCGCTGAGGGCGAGCGCCAAGCGGCGCCGGCGCGTGCGAAACGCCGGGCGGGCTCCGGACCGGCGCAGGCGGATCCTGACCACCATAACAAGGTTCCGGAACTGAAGCCAACTCGTGCCAGCCGCGTATCGGTGCAGCGGGCCTTGCCTCCAATCTAACAAGTTTTGCGTTACATTGGACAGGGTACACGACGATGGAGCGTGTAGCCAGCAACGAATCATGTGGAGGGAGCCGACGAAGATGGCACGGATCAAGACCGCAGTGATCGGGACCGGATTCATGGGGCGGGTGCACACGGAAGCCATCCGCCGTTTGGGCAACGTGGACGTGGTGGCTGTGGCCGGGCTGACCGAGGAGCTGGCCCGCTCTTTCGGGCGTCAAATGGGAATCGAACGCACCACGGCCGATTACCGCGAACTGCTGCGCGACCCGGAGATCCAGGCCGTGCATATCTGCACGCCCAACGCCTTGCACTATCCCATCGCCAAGGAAGCCATCGAGGCCGGCAAGCACGTGCTGTGCGAGAAACCGATGACCTTGTCGCTGGCCGAGGCGCAGGATCTGCTCCAGACGGCGCACAAGGCGGGCATCGTGCACTGCCTCAACCACAACCTGCGCTACTACCCCATGGTCCAGCAAATGCGGGCCATGCGAGAGGCGGGCGAGCTGGGTGAGATCCTGGTCGTGCAGGGAACCTATTCGCAGGACTGGCTGCTGTTCGAAACCGACTGGAACTGGCGCATCGAGCGCAAGGAGAACGGGCCGCTGCGCGCCATGGGCGACATCGGTTCGCATTGGATGGACATGGTCCAGCACGTCACCGGCCTGAGGATCACCGCGCTGTGCGCCGATTTGATGACCTTTCACAAAACGCGCAAACGTCCCAAGGGGGAGGTGGAGACCTTCGCCGGCAAGACGCTGCGTCCGGAGGACTACGAAGAGGTTCCCATTGACACCGAGGATTACGGCGGCGTGCTGGTCCGTCTGGGCGAACGGGCGCGGGGCTGCTTCACCGCCAGCCAGGTGAACACGGGCTGCAAGAATCGCCTCCAGATCGAAATTTACGGCAGCAAGCTGGGCGTGATGTGGAACCAGGAGCGCCCGGACGAACTGTGGATCGGGCAGCGCAACAGTCCCAACCAGATCATCGTCAAGGACCCGTCGCTGATGCTGGACAGCGCCCGCGGTTTTGCCGACCTGCCCGGCGGCCACGGCGAGGGTTACGACGATGCCCACAAGCAGGTTTTCCGCCGTTTCTACTGCAAGATCGAGGACCCGTCGGCGCCGGCGGAATTTCCCACGTTCGAAGACGGCGTCCGCGGCATGCGGTTGCTGGAGAAAATCCTGGAGAGCGCCGAGAAAGGCTGCTGGGTGACCGTGGACTGAAGCGGGTTTGGTGACGCCTTTTCGGGGACCCCGCGGGATCCGGCCGCGGGGCGTGTATAATTAAAGAGAGGCGTCGCGCCTGAAAAGTGGGCGAAAGCCCACTTTTTTGTTGGTCGCCCGGTGCGGGATGAATCGCGACGAAATCGTGGCCAGGGTCCGCGCGGCGGCTGAACGTGTGGCCGAATCCGAAGGCATGGAAGTGGTGGACGTGGAGCTGCACGGCGCCGGCGCGCGGCGCCTGCTGCGCGTCTACATTGACAAGCCCGAAGGGATCTCGCACCGCGACTGCGAGATCATCTCCGAGCAGTTGAGCGTGATTTTGGACGTGGAGGACCTCGTGCCGGGCGGCAGCTACACCTTGGAGGTCAGTTCTCCCGGCGTGGAGCGCAAGCTGGTGCGGCCCCGCGATTATGAGCGTTTCGTGGGCCGCAGGATCAAGGTGGTTTTGCGTGAGCCGGTCGGGGAGCGGCGGCACTGGGAGGGGGTGCTGACGGCCTTCCACGAGGGCATCGTGACCCTGGAACCCCGCCCGGGACAGAGGCTGCAATTGCCTCTGGCGCAGATCGAACGGGCCAACCTGAAGTTCGAGTGGTGATCACCCAGGAGTTTCCGGAGAGGTCGTCTTGGATACGATCCTGCAATCTATCGAGATCCTGAGCAAGGAGAAGGGCATAGACCCGCAGATCGTGCTGGACGCGGTCAGAGACGCCATGATCGCGGCCGCGCGCAAGCAGTTCCGCACCAACGAGGAACTGGTGGCGGAATTCGAGGAAGGCGGGATCCAGATTTACGCCGTCAAACGGGTGGTCGAGCAGGTCCAGGATCCCGTCAACGAGCTGACTCTGGAGCAGGCCCGGCGCATTGATCCCCAAGCCGAGCCGGGTTCGGTGGTGCGGATCCGGCGCTCGACCGAGCAACTGGGGCGGATTTCGGCGCAGACGGCGCGCCAGGTCATCTTGCAGAAAGTGCGTGAGGCCGAGCGGGAGATCGTCTATCAGGAGTACGCCGGGCGAGTGGGCGAGCTGGTCAATTGCACCGTCAAGCGCGTCGAGGGCAACGATCTGATCGTGGATCTGGGCCGAACCGAGGCGCGCCTGCCCAAGAAAGAGCAGTGCAAGCTGGACAATTACAGCGTGGGCGACCGCATCCGCTGCGTCATCAAAAGCGTGGAAAAGAGCGGCAAGACGCCGGGCGTGATCGTCTCGCGCGCCGCGCCCGAGCTGGTTATGCGCCTGTTCGAGCAGGAGGTGCCCGAGATCTACGACAACACGGTGGCCATCAAGGCATGCGCGCGGGAGGCGGGCGAGCGCACCAAGATCGCGGTGCAAAGCCGGGATCGGGACGTGGACGCGGTGGGCGCATGCGTGGGCATGAAGGGCATGCGCGTGCAGTCCATCATTCGCGAACTGCGCGGGGAAAAGATTGACATCATCGAATATTCCGACGATCCGGTGGTTTTCGCCACGCATGCTCTGAGTCCGGCCAAGATCTCCCGGGTCACAATCCTGGACCGGGAGCAAAAGCACATGGAAGTGATCGTGGAAGACTCGCAACTGTCGCTGGCCATCGGCAAGAAGGGGCAGAACGTGCGGCTGGCCGCCAAGCTGATGGGCTGGCGCATCGACATCAAGAGCGAGGAAGAAAAGCGGCGTGAAACGGAAGCGGCGGCGCTGGTGGTGCCCGGCGCCCCGGTTACGGTGCTGGTCGAGCACGGCCTGGAGGAAAGCGTGGTGGAGCTGCTAGCCGACTCCGGCGTGAGCACGGTGGAACAACTGGGCGCGATGACGCCGGAGCAGCTCGAGGCCATCCCGGGCATCGGCCTGGAGACGATCGAGGCCATCCAGATCGCGGTGAACAGCTACTACGCACAGTTCGAGGAGGCGCTGGAGCCTGAAGCGGGCCTCGGGTTGGAGGCTGAAGCGGGCGCGGAGGCGCCTGCCGCCCAGCAGGGCGAGCTCGCGAGCGATTCACCGCAGCGGGCAGCCGCCGCCGAGGCGGAATCCGGGCCGGAATCGCAAGGGGCTTCGAGCGAGCAGGATGCGACTGTACCGGCGTCTTCCGATGAGGATTTGTTAGGATAGAAGCTCGGATTGACTGGCCGGCAAATTCCTTGCGGGAGGGAAAGATGGACGACCCGGCGCTGTGAATTTCGGTCCGCGAGCGCGACGGGTGGTCGCAGGGCAGTATGAAAAAAATTCGGATCAACGAGCTGGCGCGAGAATGCGAGCAGCCCAACAGCGTCATCCTGGCGCTGTTGCCTCAGTTCGGCATCACCGAGAAAAAGACCCACTCCAGCTCCATTGACGAGGAGGTCGCCGACAAGATCCGCCGCCACTTCGGCATCCTCGTCGAACGCGCCGAGAGCGAGGCGGCGCCGGTCGCTCCTGCGGAGGCTGCGGTGGAGACTCCGCCGGCGCCGGTGGCGGAGGCAGCGCCCGAGCCCGCACCGTCGTTCGCGACGCCACCAGCGAGTGCGCCTGCGGCGGTGGCCGAGCCCCCGGCGGCGGGCGGCCAGCCCGCAGAGGCAGTCAAGGCGCCGGATCTGGCTGCGATCATCGCGCGTGCCGCCAAGCCGGTTCGCCCGCCGCTGGCGGGCCGGGGTCCGGTCAAGGCGGCGCCCGCCGAGACGCCTCCGTCCGCGATCGTCGCCCCGCCTCCCTCGTTGCCCACACCCCCTCCCGCGCCTGCTGAGCCCGCTCCCGCGGCGATGGCGCAAGCCGTTCCGCCGACCCCAGCGGCGCCGACGGCGGAAAGGGCTGTGCCGCCGACAAAGGCGACTCCCGCCCCCAAGCCTGGCCAGATTCTGACCCTTCCGCGCCCGCCCGTGCCTGCCACGTTGCGCGTGGTGCAGCCCGCGCCCAAGCCGGGCACGAGGCCTGCTGCGCCGCCGACTCCCCCGGGAACGCCTGTGGCCCCACCCACGCCTCCCAGCGCCGTGGTCGTCGGAGGCAGGTCGGCTGCGACGCAGCCCGGTGCGATCGTCGGGCCGCCTCCGCCGCGCCCCGTGGTGCCGCCGCATCCGGAGCTGGCCAAGAAGCTGACGGAAAGCCGGGCCATGCCTGGTCAGCCCGTGCCGCGACCGGGCCAACCGCTGCGTCCGGTCCCTGGACAGCCCATTTATCAGGGACGCGTGCGACCGGGGCAGCCCTTACGCCCCGGCGCCGCCCCGGGCGCCGCCGTCGGCGCCCGGCCGCGGGGAACTCATCCGACCACCGCCGTGCGGCCCGAGCCCCCAGCGCCGCTTCCCGGCGACGGGCGGCGTGTGACCCAGCGCAAACCCGTACGGGTCGAGGAACGCGAGCGGGAGCCCGAGGAGAAAATCCTCCATCGTCCGGCGGCGCGGCGGGAGGAGTTGCCGGCCCGTCCGGCCGAGGGCAAGAAGATCACCATTGCCGAGGGCATCACCGTCAAGGAACTCGCCGAGAAGCTGGAACTGAAAGCCAGTCTCGTAATCAAGAAGATGGTGGACCGCAGGATTTTCGCCACCATCAACCAGACGCTGGATGTCAAGCTGGCCGAGGAGATCGCCCGCGAGTTCGGCGCCGACGTCTCGCAGGTGAGCTTTGAAGAGGAAGCCGCCAGCCAGATCGAGATCGAGCAGGGCGTCGAGGAGCAGCAACTGGAGAAGCGGGCGCCGGTGGTCACGGTGATGGGTCATGTGGACCACGGCAAGACGACGCTGCTGGACGCCATCCGCAAGACCAACGTGGCCGAACGCGAGGCGGGCGGCATCACGCAGCACATCGGCGCCTGTCAGGTTTTCAAAGACGGTCGCAAGATTGTGTTCATTGACACGCCGGGTCACGAGGCGTTCACGCGCATGCGGGCGCGGGGCGCCAAGGTGACCGACGTGGTGGTCCTGGTGGTGGCGGCGGATGACGGGGTGATGCCGCAGACGCTGGAGGCGATCGATCACGCACGCGCGGCCAAGGTCCCGATCATCGTGGCCATCAACAAGATTGACAGGCCGGATGCGCAGCCGGAGCGCGTCAAGCAGCAGCTCAGCGATCGCGGGCTGGTGCCGGAGGAGTGGGGCGGCGACACGGTGATGGTGCCGGTTTCGGCGCGCACCGGGCAGAATCTGGACCTGCTGCTGGAGATGATTCTCCTGGTGGCCGATTTGCAGGAGCTCAAGGCCAATCCGCACCGGCCGGCGGTCGGAACCGTGTTGGAGGCCAAAATGGACCGTGGCCGCGGGCCGGTGGCCACGGTGCTGATCAGCAACGGGACGCTGAAAGTCGGCGACTACGTGCTGTCGGGGACGGTTTTCGGCAAGGTGCGGGCGATGTTCGACGACCAGGGCGATTCGCTGCGCGAGGCCGGTCCGGCGACGCCGGTGGAGATCCTCGGTCTGGACACCTTGCCGGAAGTGGGCGATTCGCTCCAGGTGGTGACCGATCTGACCAAGGCCAAGCAGATCGTGATGTACCGGGAGAGCAAGGCGCGCGAACAGGCCATGGCGCGCACGCCGCGGGTCTCGCTGGAGCAGTTGCACGCGCAGCTTCAGGAAGGCCAGATCAAGGAGCTGCCTTTGATCGTGAAGGCGGATGTGGCGGGCACGGCCGAGGTGCTGCGCGAGACGCTGGAAAAGCTTTCCAACGACAAGGTGCGCATCCAGGTGATTCACGCGGGCGTAGGCGCCATTACCGAGAACGACGTGATGCTGGCGTCCACGACGGACGCCGTGATCATCGGCTTCAACGTGCGACCGGACCGCAACGCGGCGGCGCTGGCCGAGCAGGAGAAGGTGGACATCCGTCTGCACTCGGTGATTTACGAGCTGACCGACGAGATCAAGCGGGCCATGGCCGGCCTGCTGGAGCCGGTGATCAAAGAAGTGTATCGCGGGCGGGCCGAGGTCAGGCAGATCTTCCGCATCGCCAAAGTGGGGACGGTGGCGGGCTGTGTGGTGGTGGACGGCGTGATCAGCCGGGACAGCGAGGTGCGCGTGCTGCGTGACAATGTGGTGGTCTACACCGGGCGCATCGCGTCGCTGAAGAGGTACAAGGACGACGCCAGTGAAGTCAAGAGCGGGCTGGAGTGCGGCGTGGCCATCGAGAACTTCAACGACGTCAAGCCGGGCGACGTGCTGGAAGCGTTCGTGCGCGAACAGGCGCCTGCCGAGGTTCTGGTTTAACGGGAACCGATGCCGACCGTGGGCGTGCTCACCCTCGAGGTGAGGCTGGAAAATTCCCACTCTTTGAAAGAAAAGCGGCAGGTGGTGCAGGGCCTCAAGGAGCGGTTGCGGCGCAAGTTCAACGTGGCGGTGGCCGAGATTGATTACCACGATTTGTGGCAGCGGGCGTTGGTGGCGGCGGTGACGGTATCGGGCGATCACCAGCACGCGGCCCAGGTGCTGGATGCGGTGGAACGCGAGGCAGCGGCGCTGCTGGGGCCGGGTCTGCTCGGCGCCACGGTGGAGTGGTTGAGCTGAGGCGGTCATGGATGCGCGGCGCACAGCGAGGGTGGCGGAAGCCATCCGGCAGGAGCTGGCCCAGATCATCGGCTACGAGATGTCGGATCCTCGCGTGGCGGCGGTGATCGTGACCGGCGTGGCGGTGAGCCGTGATCTGCGCCGGGCCCAGGTGCGCGTGGCGGGCGGTGGCGGCGACCGACAGTTGGGAGCGGCGCTGGCGGCCCTGGAAGGCGCCCGGCACTGGATCCGGCGGGAACTGGCAGGAAGGCTGCGATTATGGCGGATTCCGGAGTTTCACTTTCAGGCGGATGCGGGGGCCGGCGGGCCGGCCGGTGCACAGACGAACGCGCCCGGGGAGCGTGCGCCATCCGGATGAGCCCTGGCATTTCCCCATCCTTCCGTTTTAAACATTTCCTTCTCGTTTTGTTGGTCCTGGCGGCCGGTGCGTCGCCTGCCCAGGAACTGCTGCGGCTGGAGGCCAGCGAGGACGCCATGGGCACCACCTTCACCCTGGCCCTGTACGGGGAAGACCGCGACCGTCTGGAATCCGCCGCCGACGCGGCCTTCGCCGAGCTGCGCCGCCTGGAACGGATGCTTTCCAACTACCGGCCCAACAGCGAGTGGAGCCGGGTCAACCGCGAAGCGGCCGAGCGGCCGGTGCGCGTGAGCGACGAGCTGTTCGAGTTGCTGAAGGCGAGCCTGGAGTACAGCCGGGCCAGCGAGGGCGCCTTCGATATCACGGTGGGCCCGCTGATGAAGGTGTGGGGCTTTTACAGAGGCACGGGCCGGTTGCCTGCGCCGGAAGAGGTGAAGGCGGCGCTGGCCCGGGTGGGCTATCGCCACATCCTGCTGGATCCGGAACAGCGCACGGTGCGCTTCACCGAGCCCGGCGTGGAACTGGATCCCGGCGGCATCGGCAAGGGCTACGCCGTGGATCGCATGGTGGCCATCCTCGAGGACCAAGGCATTCGCTCGGCCCTGGTGTCGGCCTCGGGTTCGAGCATCTACGGCCTGGGGGCGCCGCCCAGCGATCCGGAGGGCTGGGAAGTGCGGATCCGGCATCCGCGGGATGAGACCCAGACCGTGGAGACTCTTCGCCTCAAGGATTGCTCGCTTTCCACGTCCGGCAGCTACGAGAAGTTCTTTGTGGCCGGGGGCAAGACGTACAGCCACATCATGGATCCGCGGACGGGGTGGCCGGCCACGGGGATGCTGTCGGTGTCGGTTCTGGCCCCGCGCACGCTGGACAGCGAGGCCTGGACCAAGCCTTTCTTCATTCTTGGCCGCCAGTGGGCGGCTCGACACAAACCCAAGCACTTGCGCGTATTCCTGTGCGAGGATACAGCGGAACTGCAATGCGCGTGGCTTCCATGAACAGTCGCTTTCTGGATGCCTGCCGTCGCCGTCCCACCGACGTTCGGCCGGTGTGGTTCATGCGACAGGCAGGTCGCTACCTGAGACCTTACCGGGCCATCCGGGCCAAGCACAGCTTGTTGGAGATTTGCAAGACGCCGGAACTGGCCGCGACGGTGACTTTGCAGCCGGTGGAAATCCTGGACGTGGATGCGGCCATCATCTTCGCCGACCTTCTGCTCCCGGTGGAGCCCATGGGGCTGAAGCTTCACTACGTGGAGGGGGAAGGTCCGGTGATTGACAATCCGGTGCGCACGTCCGAAGACGTGGACTGCCTCTCGATTTCGAACACCGAGGAGCTGGGCTACGTGGGCGAGGCGATCCAGATGGTGGTGAAGGCGCTGGCCGGCCGCGTACCCGTGATCGGTTTCGTGGGTGCTCCGTTCACGCTCGCCAGCTACATGATCGAAGGCGGCCCCACGCGCCACTTCCTGAAAACCAAGCAGATGATGTACTGGAACGAGACGCTGTGGCGTCGTCTGATGGGCAAGCTGGTGGACGTGCTGGGCGATTTTGGGCTGTTGCAGGTGACCGCGGGCGCCCGGGCCATTCAGGTGTTCGACAGTTGGGTGGGAGCGCTGGGACCGGAGGATTACTCGCGTTATGTGGCGCCGTACTCGCGGGCGCTGATCGAACGGCTGCGCTCCAGTGGCGTGCCCGTGATCCACTTTGGCACCGGCGCCGGCGGGTTCTATCGCGAGCTGCATGCGGTGGGCTGCGACGTGCTGGGCGTAGACTGGCGCGTGCCGATCGATCAGGCGTGGATGGACGTCAGCTATCGTTGCGCCATTCAGGGCAACCTGGATCCCGCCGTGCTGCTGGCCCCGCTGCCCGAGATCAAGATGCGCGTGCAGGAGCTGCTGAAGCGGACGGGAACGCGTCCCGGGCATATCGTCAATGTCGGGCACGGCATTCTGCCCGAGACGCCGGTGGAACACGTCAAGGCGGTGGTGGGCTACGTCCGGGAATTCAAGCTGTGAAGCAGGCGGTCCTGCTGCTGGCGCACGGCGCCCCCGAACGGTTGGAAGATCTGCCTGCCTATCTGGATCTGGTGCGCGGGGGCCGGCCGGCGCCGCCCGAGTTGCGCGAGGAGTTGCGGCGTCGCTATGAGGCCATAGGCGGCAGCTCTCCTCTGACGGCCCGGACGCGAGAGCAGGCGCAGGCGCTCCAGGAGAAACTCGCCGGGCTCGGCCATCCGGTTCCCGTCTATTTCGGGATGCGCAACTGGCGTCCGTTCATCCAAGACACCATGGCCGGGATGAAGGCCGATGGGGTGCAACGCATCGTGGCGATCTGCCTGGCGCCGCAGTACTCGCGAGCCAGCATCGGGCTGTATTACCGCCGCGTGCAGGAAGCCAAAACCGGCCTCGGCATGCAGGCGGAAATCGTCTGGACCAAGAGCTTCCACGACCATCCCTTGCTGATCGAGGCTTACGCCGAGAAGCTGGCGCCGCTGGCTCCCGGAAGACGCGTCCTGTTCACGGCGCACAGTCTGCCCGTGCGAATCCTGGAGGCGGGCGATCCCTACGACCGCGAAGCGCGCACGACGGCCGAACTGGTGGCGCGCCGGCTGGGCTTGGCCGAGTGGGACTTCGCCTACCAAAGCCAGGGAGCGACCGAGGAGCCATGGTTAGGACCCACGGTGGAGTCCGTGCTGGAGGCGTACCCGGCGCGGGGAGTACGCGAAGTGGTGCTGGCGCCCATCGGCTTCGTCTCCGATCATCTGGAAATCCTCTACGACGTGGACATTTACTTCCGCCAGTACGCGCGCGAACGCGGTTTGAATCTGTGTCGCACGGAATCGCTGAACGCATCGCCGAGCTTCATTTCCGCCCTGGCTGAGATCGCGCGCGCACGGTTGCTCACGGGTTGAGAATGCGGCCGGCGGTCATCATCGGCGGGGGTATCTCCGGTCTTTCGGCAGCCTATGAGCTCGCGCGGGCGGGCGCACCCTCGGTGCTGATCGAGCGACACCGCCGCCTGGGAGGAGTGATCCACACGGAACGGATTCATGGGTGCGTGGTCGAGACGGGGCCGGACAGTTTTCTGGCCCAGAAGCCGTGGGCGCTGGAGTTGATCCGCGAGCTGGGCCTGGGAGATGAGGTCATCGGGTCGAACGACCACCTGCGGGTCACGTATGTGCTCAAGCGGGGCAGGCTGACGCCGCTTCCCGACGGTCTCATGATGATGGTCCCCACGCGGATCTGGCCCGTGGTGACTTCCCCGCTGCTGAGCTGGCGAACCAAGGCGCGGATGGCGATGGAGTGGTTCCGGCGCCCTGCCAGGGCCGGCAGCGAGCGTTCGGTAGCCGCCTTCGTGGCGGAACACTACGGCCAGGAAGCGGTGGATTACCTGGCGGAGCCGCTGCTGGCCGGCGTCTACGGCGGCGATCCCTCCGAGCTGAGCGTGGCCGGCGTTCTGCCGCGATTCCTCGAACTGGAACGACGCTACGGGAGCCTGACGCGCGGCGTGCTGGCGGCGCGTCGCCGTTTGAATGCCGAGCGGGCGGGCCCGTTGTTCCAGACACTGCGCGAGGGCCTGGGCCAGCTGGTGGAAGCGCTGGTTGCTCGCGCGCAGGGGCTCAGCCAGATCGTGAAGGCCGAGGCGCAGATCATCGAGAAGTCGGAGGCGGGTTTTCGCGTACGGGCAGACGGGCAATGGCTCGAGACCGGGCAGGTCGTGCTGGCGTGCCCGGCGTGGGAGGCGGCGCGCCTGGTGCGCAGTCTGGACCGCGAGCTGGCCGCCCTGCTCGACTCCATTCCCTACACTTCTTCGATCACCGTCTCTCTCGGGTACCGACAGACCGACGTCGAGCAATCGCCCGGCGGCTTCGGTTTTCTGATCCCCAAATGCGAACGGCGCCGGCTGGTGGCGTGCACCTGGGTCGGAACAAAATTTCCTTATCGTGTTCCGGCCGGGACGGCCTCGATCCGGTGCTTCCTCGGGGACGAGGATCTGCTGGGAGCGAGCGACGGGGAGATCGAGGCGCTGGTCGGGGAGGAACTGGAGCGCATTCTGGGGTTGCAGGCGCAGCCGTTGTTTGCCCGCGTGGCGCGCTGGCCGCGCTCGATGGCGCAGTACACGGTGGGCCACAGCGAACGGCTGGCGGCGATCCGCGCGCGACTGGCGCAGTGGCCCGGTTTGTTCGTAGCCGGCAACGCCTACGAAGGCATCGGCGTTCCCGACTGCGTGCGCATGGGGCGGCAGGCAGCGCGAGCCATTCTCGGGGAACGAGGTTGAGCGGAGGGCTTCAGCTCTGCTCGCGCCGGGCGAGTTGGCGGACGAGTGCGCGGTCCGCCTCGAGAAAATCGTGGTCCGGCAGGCGTTCGGGCAGCTCCCACCGGATCTCGGCGAAGACGCGGTTGACAGGCTCGCCTGCAACGATCCGGGCGCGATAGAAGATCAGCAGCAAGGGCGGGCCTTCCTCGTAGCGCCATTCGCAGCGAGCGATTTCGTCGCCTACTTCTGCATGCACGCCGAGTTCTTCCACCAGCTCCCGCCGCAGGGCTGAAGCCGGATCCTCACCAGGACGGACTTTGCCTCCGGGGAACTCCCATTTCAGGGGATGGCTGTCGCTCGAGGCGCGCCGACAGATGAGGATGCGCCCGTCGCGCTCGATGATGGCGGCAACGACAACCAGCGGCGGTTCCATGTTGCCCGTGAGCGTGCGCAGGAGCCCGCAGGCCCGAGGTTAGAATAAAACATTGCGCGAGCTCGGCGAGAGGGGCTATGTACAGCGAAAAGGTGCTCGATCACTTCCGCAATCCGCGTTGTGCGGGGGAGCTGGGTGCGCCGGCGCGGACCGTGCGCGTCGAGAATCCGGGATGCGGCGACGTATTGCAGCTTTCCCTGCGGCTGGAAAACGGCTTCATTCGCGAGGCGCGGTTCAAGGCACAGGGATGTCCGCCGACGATCGCGTGCGGGTCGGCGCTGGCGGAGTGGTTGCAAGGCCGCACGTGCCAAGAGGCGCGCTCCATGGATCCGGACGGGCTGGAGCAGATGCTGGGGGGCTTGCCGCCTGCATCCCGTCACGCCGCAGCGCTCGCCGTTGAGGCTCTCCGCAAGCTCATGCGCGACGCATAGCCCTTAGAGGCGGGGCAGCACTGAAGGAATCTTCGCCCGCCGAACGATTCGCTGGGGCAGGGCAGCGGACAACTCTGCCTCCGTTTTTCCGGCGAGACGGGCAGCCAGTCGCAACATCCGCTCGCCCACGCGTCCCCGCAGATCCAGCGGTCGCTGCCCGTCGTCGGCGGCGTGCAGTTCGGCAGATTCGGGAAGCCACGCCTCGGGCCGCCTGCCGATCAAGGACTCCATGTCCTCGGGCGTGAGCGCCGCACGGCCCGCACGGTTGACCAGCAGGTGGATGCGCCGCGTGTCGAAGCCCGCCTCGCGGAGCCTGCGGAGGGCGCGCCGTGTTTGATACAGGCTCAGGGCATCGGGCGTCGAGATCAGCCACAACGAATCGAGATCCTGATCAATGCCAGACAAACGGTTGTCCCAGAACTCGCCCAAGTCGGCAATCACATGCGCGTACAAGGAACGCGCGAAGCGCAGCACCGCAGGGAGGCGGGTGAAGGTCGCCGGATCCGGTGGCGGTGGTTCGGGCGGGGCGGGGATGACGTCTACTCCCGATGGGTGGGAGGCGACGAGCGTCTTCCAGTAGTTCCGGTCCAGCCGATGCGTGGTCGTCGCGGCGTCCAACAGCGAGTACGGCGTTTGTGCGCCCATGAGGAAGCCGACGCCGCCGGCGTTCCAGTCCACATCCGCCAGAAGGACCGGCTGCCCGGTGACGCGCCGCAAGGCGAGGGCCAGCAGGCACGCGATGGTCGTGGTCCCGCAACCGCCGCGAACACCGATGGCCCCGATCAGGGCGCCGGGGGAGGCGAGGCCGGCGTTTGATGGCGGTCGTCCAGCCGCGATTTTTTCCAGCAGCGGGGCCAGATTGCGTTCGAAGGGCGGGCCGATCACGTCCTCAGCGCCTGCCGCTCGAGACTGGCCTTCCAGCGCAGCGTCCGTTCTGGCGGTGACGGCGATCACCGCCGGCGCGGGCGGACGGACGGTCTTGACTTGGGCCGCAATATGGGGCAGATCCGTCCCAAAACGGTCCGCATCCACCAGGACGGCGGCGACGTCCAACCGGGCCAGGCGATCGAGAAACTCGCTCCAGTCCACGGGGAGCCATGGCTCGAAGAACACCCGCACAGGGAGGGGCTCGAGTGCTGCGCTCAGCCAAGCCTTGAGGGGGCCGTTGGGCACAATCAGCGCAAGAATCAGGGAGTCCATCCCCGCCTCCGTGATCGCTATGCCTTCACGGTAGCACGGCTGAGGGATTTGGTCAAGGTATCTGAGGGGCGGCGCAGGGGGAAGTGATCATAGCGTGCGCGGGGTGCGGTACTAGAATCGGGCCGCGGTTCTCCGGCCGTGCTCATCGCCTTGCAGCCAGACGTACAGAGGCGCTCGTGGCGCCGGCGGCGGCCAAGGCAGCGCGATGCGGAGGCTCTGGCGTCGGCTTTCGCCCGCTAACGGGCGCGGCAGCTCGCCGACGGGCAGTCCGGTATTCTCGTCCCAGCCGGCCTTTTCGATCGTCTCCAGTTCCTGACCGGTCAAGACGCCATAGTAGGCGGATTGGCCCGCAGGCTCGTCGGTCAGGGTCAGTTGTTCGATGCGGGGCACGCGGACGATGCGCCCGAGCGGAAAGGGCTCGGAGGTTCCGCCTTGCTCGTTTTCGATGACCACCGCAAGCGTGCATCCCGCCTGACCGAACTTGGCTGGTTCCAGCATGAGGAACAATCCGCCGCCGGAGGCGTGTTCCACGCGGGCATCCGTGCGGGCGCTGCCGGGGCGGAACCAGTCCTGCTGCAAGCTGCGCGCGGATTCCAGGCAAGAGAGCTTGAGGCGGAAGGGTTCTTCCAGGGCCTCGACTTCGAGCGCCGCGGTCACCCAGCCCCGAGCGGGCAGCTCCGTGGAGCTGAGACTCACGCCGATGTCATCGCCGTAGGAAATCTTGACGCCGCTGACCTTGGGTCTGGGTCCGACGACGAGCAGCGCCTGGTCGGCACGAAGCGGTCCGTGGAGGCCTTGCACATGGAGCTCGAGGGGCAGACGCTCACCGCGCCGAACATCCGGATGAAGCCGCAAGCGAGCGCGTCGGACGTCGTTCGTTCCCGCTTCGAGAACGAAGGTGGCGCCGGGGCTGCGGATGTCCGTGAGCCGTTGCAAGCCGCGGCCGCGCAATTCGATCTCGTGCCAATCCTCTCCCGCAGGAATGCGCAAAGGCAGTCCTTCGAGCCGTGGGTGAGGGGGATGAACACGGACGGGCAACTCCGCCCGCACGTCCCCGCTCTGCGTCAAGACCAGCACATAGTCGCCGGCGCGCAGCCGGTTGGTGTCAACTTTGAGGGTGAGGCTGGGTTGGGGACCGGAGCGCGGGCTGCGGGGGAGCGCGAATTCGAGTGGGTGGACGGCGTCCGCACTGTCCGCGCGCAGGCCGACGCTTTCGACGAATTGAAAATCCTCGCCTTGCAGAACGATCTCCACGAGACCGTTGCCTTCGGCGAGGGCGTCCTGCGACTCTGGCGCTAGGCGCGCCCGTTCCAATTGGGTTAACGGGTACAGGTGAATCTCGCCGGTCACCTCCACGGCTTCCCAATCCCAGTCGGCAGCGAGGCGGTAAGTATCCGGCGCAATGCCGGCGGCGGGCGCAAGGAGCAGGCGGCCTTCGCCGTCGGGTGTGACCTGGGCGGGCCAGGACCCGGAGGCGGAATTCAGGCGCCAGGCGCGCAGGCGCGACACGAGCCTCCAGTCGCCTTCGTACGAGACATGAATGACCGATTTTGTTCCGATCGGCAGATGGGCCGATCCCTTGAGAAGGAGCCGGGGCGGAGAGGCGTTCGAGAGGCGGTGAGCCCAAAGATAAGCCATCCGGGTACGAGACTTCGTCGTGTCCCGCCGGGCGCAAAGCCGTATCGCGTCGGGCGCCGCGTTTTGCGCCAGCGCGGAGCGGAAGTCGGTTCCGGGGAACAGAAGGGTCTTCAGGTTGTAGGCCAGCCCTGCCGAGCCGGCGGCAAGCCCGAACGCATCGCCCAGGAACAGGCTGGCAACGGCGGCTGCCAGGCCGGCGGATCGCTCGATGCGCGCGGCGGGCTGGGGCGCGAGAGGATCGTACGCGGCCAGCGCCGGATTCAGGGACCTAAGCAGCAGCATGGCTTGCTGCTCGGTTGGCGCATTGCGATCCCATTTTCCGACCGAGGCGCCGGTTCGCTGGGCGAAGCCCGCCAGTGCGGCTTCGAGAGTTTTGCCGGCGCCTGCGCCGGGATCCACCTCGGCCAAGGCGCCGATGAGAGCCTCGATCATGGCGCTCTGTTCGGCATACTGGGCAAGCTGGGTGATCAGTTCGTCATCCTTGGCGAGCAGCGACCGCACGCGTCCGACGTCCAGACCCTGCGGGCCGAAAACGAAGGCGACGACCGAGAGGCGGCAGGGGACCCGCCACTCCATGCTGCGGTCCGCAGGGGCGGGCGGCAAGACTTCGAGCCGGGTGGGCGACCCGGCGAGATCCACGCAGCCGGCGGCCAGCGCCACGCGGGCCTTATTGCCCGCCGCCATTCCCAACCGCACCGGTTCGTAGCGAATCCGGTAGCCCTCGCCGATCAAATTGACGGCTTCCAACGGCTTGTAGGGGCCCCCGCCCGCCGGGCGCACCAGCAGGCGAATCGTCCCAAGAGATGTACTTGCGAGGCAACCCTGAACCTGGGCGCAAGCCTCGAGTGCGATCAGTGCGAAAAGGCAAGTGACGTGCGCAGGCCTGCGTTGCATGCTTCTCTGAATTCGGGCCGACTGACGTCGGCGTATTTGCGTCCTGTCCGTTATCTTAGCGTGCAGATTCAGCCACGGTTTTTCCCCCGTTGGCGGTGGCTTCCGCTCAGCCGCGCGGGATAGCGAGCAGGATTTCGATCCGCACAGGCTGACCTTCGCGCATGGCGGGCCGGAATTCCCAGCGCTCCAGCACAGGGATGATGGCGGCGACCTCGTCCCGATCCGCGGCGCGCAAGGGCCGGAGCGCCTCGAATCGTCCGGCCGGGTTGATGTAACCGTGAACCAACAGGTATGTGCCCGGCTTGGGCCGCAATGCCGGTAAGTAAGTCACCTTGGGATATGGGGCGCTCAGCGGGGCCGGGCTGCCCAGCCGCACGACGCCGCCGGTGACGACAGTGCTCTGATCTTCTCCTGGCACGCAGTATTGCAGGATCCACTGTCTGGCAGCTCCCACGTGCAGGAAGACCGAATACACAGGCCGACCGGAAAGCGCACCGCTGGTTTCGATGGTTCCGTCCATTGGTGCGGGCTGCACGACGACAACGTCGGCGACGGCGCCAGGCGGATGCTCGATGCGCACGACGGCCTGAGCTGGTGCCGGTTGGGCGGCAGGATGGCTCTCAGTGGTCTGACCGACCGGAGCAAGCCCCGGGGGCGCGGCGCCCCCCGGCTTGGACGCTCCTGCGGCGACGCTGGCTACCGATGGGCTGATCCGGCTCGCGGTTGGCGAGGCCGGCGGCGGCTGTGGGTCACCCTGTGGGGTAGAGGTTTGCAGGGCGGCAGCGGTGGTGGCGCCCGTGGCGCCCGGTTGAAGCGTTTTTGATGAGGATGCGGAGCTGTTGGTCCGAGCCTGTTCTGTTGTTCCCCTTACACCCTCTTCCGCTCCAGCGCCGGGCTTGGGAGCCGGCGCTCCCTGCCTCGCGGCGACGCCTTCATCGCCGGGTTGATCGCGCCCGGCGCCCGCACCGATGTCGGCTTGGGCGAGCTGGTTGCCGGGCGGGATGATCAGGTCTTCGCGAATGGGACGGGGCCGCACGCTGAGCGCCAACACGCTCAGGGGATCTCCTACGGTGCGCTCGGTGGAGACGTAGGTTTGTGGCGGATGAACGAACAGTTCAAGCAGTCGAATGGGCAGGCTGATCGCGGGCAGCAGGAGGGACTCCGGACTGGAAGAGCGAGCTGAGGCGGCCTGCAGCTCGGAGGCGACGGCCTCCCAATTCGGCGCCGTCAGTTGGGGCGGCGCATCAAAGGCGGGCGGTTGGGCGAAGGGCTCGGCGCTGCCGGGTGTCACAAAGGGCTTGCGAATGCGGAAGGCAGGATGATTGGGCGACGGCGACCAGATGAAAAGCTCAGGCAGGTTGATGCGTCCGAGCACGGGCAAATCGGCCGGGAAGTCCGGTTGTAGAAGAGTTTGTTCGGTCTGCTGCGGCGCCAGACGGGGCAGCTCAAAGCGGCGCCGGGGACCGGCCGCAGCGCGCAGCGCCGTTTCCCGGGAAGGCGAAGGCCGCATTGCTCGCGTGCTCTTGCCTGCGGGCTTGGCCGGCATCGCTGCCGGTTTCCGGCGAGGCAACGGCGTTGCCGCCAGGTAGAGCCGCTCCGGCGGACGGATCTCGACCGAGGCCAGCAAGCGGTAACGCTGCAGCCAGAGCTGCGGGCGGGTCGCTTCCAGCCAGTCGCTGGCGGCAGGCAGCGCAACGAGCATGACCGCATGCAACAGCGCGGAGGCTAGAAAAGCCGGCCAGCGCGGGCTCCGTTCGAGCGTAACGCCTTGCAGAAATGTGGGAATCGGGACCGCGCGGGATCGGGCTACACCAAGCTCTGCAATGATGAGCCACCACGCCAGCATGGCGAGCGCGATCCTCGGCTTATTATAAACACGCTAACAGAACTCAGGCTCTATGATTTCCCAAGGCGTATTGGGGAGAGGCGTGGTGCTCCGGCGCCACCGGTTTGCGCGCGCCCATGGAGGGCCTTTCCAGCACCAGCGTGCGCAGGGGGTGATAGCGCGTGGTGCGGGTGCGCCCTGGCTCCACTACGGGCGTGATGTCGGGAGGGGCGGCGCCCAGCGCTTGCAAATTCTGCAAATTGCGCAGGCCGTATAGCGCCAGCTCGAATCGGTCCTTCACCCCGACTTTCTGGAACAGGCGCGAAAGGTACACTTTGACCGTCCCTTCGGAAATGTTCAGGGCGTGGGCGATTTCCTTGTTCTTGAGTCCTTGGGCCAGCAACATGACGAGCTGGCTTTCGCGGTTGGTCAGCGTCACCGTCCGTGCGGTCAGGAAGCTGGCGGTGAGGCTCTTGTCGAACCACAACTCGCCCTCAGCTACCTTGGCCAGGCACTTGACGACCAGCTCGGGCGGCAGGGTCTTTTTGAGGATACCGCGCACGCCCAGTTCCATCACCTGATAGGCCAGCTCGGTGGAGATGGCCCGGGTCCAGAGCACAAACCGGCACTCGGGGGCCTCGCGGTGGAGCTGGGCCAGCAGGCTGAAGGTAATTTCGGGTACGAGGTCAATCACGGCGATATCGGGTTGTGCCTGCGGGAGCAGCTCGACCAGGCGGCCCGGGTCCTGAACCACGGAAATCAGCTCCAGGCCAGGCGCCGAAGCCAGTGTCGCCGTGAAGCCGGTGGCCAGAACAGGTTCGTCGGTGAACAATGCTACGCGCGCCATATTGCCCGCCTTACTTCCGGCTCGGTGCCTCCGCAGCCTTGCGGGCGGAGGTAACACCCGGTAGCAAATAGCATACAACAGGGAAAGAACGGATGAAACAAAAATTTTGCGGGACGTTTGAAACAGTACGTATGGGACTCCGGTTTGTCCGGCCGCGGGCAGCCTGCCCATGCGGCCGCGGCGGGTCTTCGCTTGCGGCCCCGCCACACCCCGGCGTGGGAGGGGCCGTCCCGTGGAACTTAAGTTCTAGGCGTCACCCGCGCCCGGGTACCGCGTTCTTGTATCCAACCCTTTAACCTCCGTCAACAAAACCCTGTCATCCATTTTCAATCTTTGTTTTGGCGGCTTTCCGAGAAATACTCGGGGTGATGGACCGGCGAACAGATCCGCGGCTCGAGCTGCAACTGCCCTGTCATTTGCCTGCCTCGCGAGGCCGATTGCGCGTGCCCGTGGGCGTCACCGCGAATATCAGCCGCGGAGGTTTGCTGGTTTTGTGGAACCGGAAAGAGGAAGCCCGGCTGCCCAGGTTGGGCGAGCTGATGGAGCTGGAGGTGGAGCTTCCCGCCAACCATTCGTTCGGGCGCAAGTGCCTGTACTGCCAGGCGACCGCGGTGCGCATCGCCAGCCTGGACGGCGGTTGCACGACCGTGGCCTTTCAGATCCACCAGATGAAGTTTCGCAGCTCGGCGCATGCGAGGTCGGGAGCGGTCGAGAGCCTGGAGGAATTCCAGCTTTTGCTGATGTAAGCCATGCAGGGGGGCGGGAACAATCGGCTGCTTGCCTGGATGCCCTCGCTCAGCGATGCGGCGTTCCTGATGCCGATCCTGTTCCTGTTCCTGCGGCTGGATGGGGCGCGCTTCCTGCTGGGTGACGGCGATACGGGCTGGCATATCCGGACCGGGGAGTGGATCCTGGCGAACGGGCGGGTTCCGGATCGGGATATTTTCTCGTTCACCAAGGCGGGCGAGACCTGGTACGCGTGGGAGTGGCTGTGGGACGTCATCTTCGGCTGGCTCCACCAGCAATGGGGGATGGCGGCGGTGGTGCTGGGGAGCCTGCTGATTCTGTGCGTCTGCGCGCGGATGCTCTACGGCATGGTGCGCGAGCGCTGCGGCGATTCGCTGATCGCCATCGCCGTAACGTTCCTCGCTCTGGCGGCTTCCTCGATTCATTGGCTGGCGCGGCCCCACCTGTTCACCTTGCTGTTCGTTCTGGTCTTTTACCGGGTTCTGGAGCGCGTGGCCGCGGGCCGCACACAACTGATTTGGTGGCTGCCGCCTCTGACGATCCTCTGGACGAATTTACACGGCGGTTTCTTCGTGGGGATCGTGCTGATCGGGACTTATGCCGCGGGCGAGCTGGCCGCCTGGCTCTTCGACGCGGATGACGCAGATCGCCGCACCGCGCTCCGGCGGGTTCGGACTTACTTGTTCGGCGCCGCCGGCTGCCTGCTCGCCAGTTTCGTGAACCCGTACGTCTGGCGGTTACACGCGCACATTATCCGGTATCTCACGGATCCTTACCACCACAACAATATCAGCGAATTTCTGTCCCTGAGCTTCCGCCACAAGGCCGCCATCTACTTCGAGATCTTGCTGGCGTTGGGTGCAATCGCCGCGCTGCACAACCTCCTGAAGCGCCAATATGCGAGTTCGTTGCTCGTGCTTGGCTGGGGACACCTGGCGCTCCTGGCAGCGCGGAATATCCCCATTTACGCCTTCCTCGCCGCCCCTGTGATTGCCGCCACGCTGAAGGCCGGCCTGGACAAGTTGCGCGAGGCGAACGTGGCTGCATGGTTGCGGCGGGCGGCGGACGGCTGGAACGGCTTCGCCCGTGAAATCGGCTCGGTGGATCGTGCCGCCCGCGTGCCTTGGGCGAGCGGCGCCGCGCTGGTCGTGATCGCCGCGCTGATGTCGGCTCCGGCGGCGCCCGGGAAATTCCGCGCCGAGTACGATCCGAAGCGCTACCCTGCGCGCGCGATCGAGGCGCTCGGCCCCGATTACCTTGCGGGGAATATTTTCAGCGACGACGAGTGGGGCGACTATCTGATCTATCGCCTGTACCCGAGCGCTCGGGTCTTCATTGACGGGCGCAGCGATTTCTACGGCGCGAAGTTCGGCGAAGAGTTCGGAGGGGTGGTCCGCGGCCGTTGGGATTGGGAGAAGAAGTTAGAGCGGCACGGCGTCCAGATGGCCGTGCTGCGGGCGGATGGGCCGCTGGCCAGCCTGATGAAGGAATCCGGGCGGTGGCAGGTCGTTTACGACGACGGCATCGCCATCGTGTTTCGGAGGGCGGGCGCGGAAGCCCGCCAGGTTCAGGTCGCTGCCGCTGAGGCGGCGGCCGACGTGATCGTGGGATCACGAAACGGCAACCAGGCAATCCGTGGGGCAGGCGAGCGGGCGCATCGGGGTCTCACGCCTGCTTTGGCTCAAATCCAGGGATCGCCCTAACCTTTTGTGAGGAGAGCGACAGCATGAAGTACCTGAAGAACTTTCTCAAGGACGAGCGAGGCCAGGACTTGGTCGAGTACACCTTGCTCTTGGCGTTCGTGGCGCTGGCTTCGGCGGCGCTGTTTATCGGAGCGGGCGGCAGCGTCAGCGGGATTTGGAACGTGGCCAGCACACGACTCGCAGAGGCCAACGCCACCGCCGGCGGCGGCGGCAGCTAATTCCGCGTGCGATGGCTTGCGGGGGCATGTCCCCCAAACATGCCCCCTTCCTTTTTTCGCCAGGTTGCGGTAATCTGTCCGGCAGGGTGGAGGACGGCCAATGAACAAACGTTTCCTGTCGGTTCTGGTTTTCGCCCTGGTGGTTTCGGGCGTGGCCAGCTACCTCGTCTACCGTCTGACTGCGACACGTCTCTCCCAGCCGGCCAAGCCTGCCACCACGCTGGTGTTGGTGGCGGCCCGCAACCTGCCGGTCGGAACTCTCATTCGTGACCCGGATTTGCGGCAGGTGGAATGGGCCGGTCCCATTCCGCCGAATGCCGTGTTGAAACGCGAAGATATCGTGGGCCGCGGGGTGGTTTCCACGATTTATCAGGATGAGCCGATTCTGGAGAGCCGCCTGGCGCCGAAAGGCGCCGGTGCGGGTTTGGCGGCGACAATTCCGCCGGGCATGCGGGCCGTGGCCGTGCGCGTCAACGAAGTGGTGGGCGTGGGCGGCTTCGTGGTGCCGGGCATGCGCGTGGACGTGATCGTCTCAGGCAGTCCCCCTGGCGCTCCCTCCAATCTGGGCACGGTGGCCCGCACTGTGCTGCAAAACATTGAAGTGCTTTCGGCGGGCCAGAACATCCAGAGGGATGCCGAAGGCAAGCCGGTGTCGGTTCCCGTGGTAAACCTGCTGGTAACGCCCGAGCAGGCGGAAATCCTGACGCTGGCCGGCAACGAGGCGCGCATTCAGCTCGTGTTGCGCAACCCGCTGGATACGGAAATTGCCAAGACCAAGGGCACGGCGGTGGCCAATTTGTTCAGCGGCCAGCCGTTCGTGAACCCGATTCAGGCGCAGCAGCCGGCGCCCGCGCGTCGCGCGGCGCCGAAGCCCAAGGCGCCGCCGAAGGAGGAAGCCAAAGCTGAACCGCCGCCCGTGGTGGTGGAGGTCCTGCATGGCGCCAAGCGCGCCGAAACCAAGTTCGGAGCGACAGGGGAGGCCAAGCCGTGAGACGACGAGAATCCTTGCGGACTCTCTTGGGGATCGGGATCCTGCTGATCGGCGCGTTGCTTCCCCTTGAAACTCACTTGCTGGCGCAGCAGCCGGGCGGCGCGCGCGATCTGTTTTTGACGGCCGGCAAGTCGCTGGTGGTGGAAAGCCCGGTGGTCATCCAGCGCGTCTCGGTGGCCAACCCGAAGGTGGCCGAGGCGGTGGTGATCAATCCCCAAGAAGTGCTGATCAACGGGCTGGAGGCGGGGGAAACCAGCCTGATCATCTGGCAGCAGGGCGGCAACCGTCTGCTGTTCGACCTGAAAGTACGGCCGAGCGCGGCGCGGCTGGAGGTGGTCCGGCAGGAGCTGGAGAAAGAGCTGTCCGGGCAGGATGTGAGCATTACATTAGAGGGCGAAAATGTTTTCCTTCGCGGCACCGTGGAAGATCGGATCGCCGCCGAGCGAGCCGCGGAGATCGCCAAGACGCTGGGCAAGGTAGTCAATCTGCTCTACGTCAAGACGCCCCCGGTCGAGCAGCAGATCCTGCTGAAGGTGCGCTTTGCCAACGTGGACCGGGCCGCGGCCCAGGACCTCGGCGCCAATTTCATGTCGCTGGGCGCGCTCAACACGCCAGGCATGATCACCACCCAGCAGTACCAGCCGCCGCAGGTGCAATTTGCCGGGCCACAAGGGACCAGCTTCAACCTTACGGATGCCTTGAACATCTTTCTGTTCCGGCCTGACCTGGATCTGGCGGCTACGATTCGCGCCTTGCAGGGCAAGCGGTTACTGGAGATCCTGGCTGAGCCGAATCTGCTGGCGATGAACGGGCAGCCGGCCAGTTTCCTGGCGGGTGGCGAGTTCCCGGTGCCGGTAGTGCAAGCCGGAATTGCGGGGGCCGGGGCCGTTACGATCCAGTGGCGCGAATTCGGCGTCCGGATCAACTTCTTACCCACGGTGACGGCGCGGGGGACGATCCGGCTGCGCGTGCAGCCGGAGGTCAGCTCCCTGGATTACGCCAACGCAGTCGTGTTCCAGGGCTTCACGATCCCAGCGATCTCCACGCGCCGCGTGCAGACGGAAATCGAGCTGGAGTCCGGACAGAGCTTCCTGATTGCGGGCTTGCTGGATAACCGCGTAGTGGAGAACTTCAGCAAGATTCCGGGAATCGGCGATATCCCGGTGATCGGCAAGCTGTTCCAGTCGCGCTCGCAGACCAAGAGCAACACCGAGCTTTTGGTGGCGGTGACGCCGGAGCTGGTCCGCCCCATCCCGCAGGGCCAGCCCCTGCCGGGCATCGCCATGCCGCGGGAATTCATGAAAGGGGCGCCGACGACGGCGCCGCGCACGCCCGGCCAGGACGTGACGGGGCCGGTGCCTGTGAAGCCCGTTCAGGAGAAGGTGCCGGTGGAGACGCTCCAGGAGCAGAAGGCGCCGCCGGCGGCTGCGGGGCCGACGGTGCAGATTGCGCCGATGCCGAGTCCTGAACGGCCGCGACAGGAGGGGCCGCCGGAGTGAGAGTGGTGGAGGAATCGGAGGAGACCTTTTGATGCTGGGTCCTGAAATCAGGGTCGGCTTGATCGTCGCGCACCGCGAGCTCCGCCATCAGGTGGATCTCTCGTTGCGCGGCTCGCCGGCGCGGGTGGTGTTGGATCAGCCGGCGGTCCAAGACTGGGGTCGCTTCCTGGACGAGCTCGACCGCGTTCGCCCCGACATCGTGCTGGTGGATCTGGGCGCGCTGGGAGCCTCTTTCGCCGAGCCGTTGCGCAGGATCAGGGCCACGCTGTCGCAGCCGATTGTCATCGCGCTGCATACGGTCGTGGAGCCCGAGACGATCCTGGCGGCGATTCGCGCCGGGGCCAGCGAGTACCTTTATCCGCCCTTGGAAGGGGCGCTGGAGAAGGCCCTGATCCGGCTGGTGAGTGAACGAGCGCGGCAGACCCAGCCGGCGCGGGAACCCGGCAAAGTCCTCGGTTTCGTTTCGGCCAAAGGCGGCTGCGGCGCCAGCACGGTGGCATGCCACGTGGGCGTGGAGTTGCAGCGGCTGACGGGCAAAGAAGTCTTGCTGGCGGACCTCGATCTGGACGGCGGCGTGCTGAGTTTCCTGATGAAGGCGCGGGGGCAGTACTCCGTTCTGGATGCGGTCCGCAATATCCACCGACTGGATGCCAGCTACTGGAAGGCTTTGGTATCCAACGGACAGCCGCGTGTGGAAGTGATCGCCGCGCCGCGCCTGCTGGATCCCAACGAACCGCTTCCCACGGAGGCCTTCCGCCAGGTCATCCGCTTCACGCGGACGCTTTACGACTGGGTGATTCTGGACCTGGGCCGCAGCTTGAATCCCATGGCCCTGGCGGTGCTAGCGGATTTGGATCAGGCCTTTCTGGTTGCGACCTTTGACGTGCTGGCGTTGCACCGCGTCAAGCAACTGGTGCAGAACCTGCTCGATTATGGTTACGGGCAGAAGCGCCTCCAGTTGATTCTGAACCGCATGCCGCGCCAGCCGGATTTGACCCAATCCGAGCTGGAGAAAGTACTCGGATTGGATATCTTCGCGGGATTGCCGAACAGTTATCCCGAACTTTACGAGGCCTACTCGGAGGGTAACTTGTTGCCGGCAACCAGCGAGCTGGGCCGCCAATTCAGCCGGCTCGCGGCCAAGATTGCCGGCGTGCCGGAGGAAAAGGCGGAGAAAGCCAAAGCCAGGCTGGGAATCTTTTTCTGAGAGCGACGTGCGAGGACTTGGCCAAGGAGACTGAGCGATGGCAACCGACTCGACCGCAGTAGGAACCCGGGCCGCCATGGATGCGAGCTGGACGACCCGGATTACCGAGTTCCGGACGACTACGCCCGAGTACCAGGAGCTGAAATTCGCGCTGCACCGCAAGCTTCTCGAGCGCATCAATCTGGAAGCTTTGGGCGCCTTGGCCGGCGAGCGCGTGCGCACCGAGGTACGTCTGGCGGTAGCGCGCCTGGTCGAAGAGGAGCGCACGCCGCTGAGTCTGGCAGAAAAGGAGCGGATTACCGAGGAAGTGCTGAACGAAGTGTTCGGCCTCGGACCGCTCGAGCCGCTCTTGCAGGACCCCACGGTGTCGGACATTCTGGTGACGACGCCGCGGCTGGTCTACGTGGAGCGGCATGGCAAGCTCCAGCGCACGCCGGTCGAATTCAAGGACGATCAGCACCTGCTGCGGATCATCGAGAAGATCGTGGCCCGGGTGGGCCGGCGCGTGGACGAATCCTCGCCCATGGTGGATGCGCGCCTGCCCGACGGCTCGCGCGTCAATGCCGTCATCCCCCCGGTAGCCGTAGACGGGCCGCTGCTTTCCATCCGCCGCTTCCGGCGCGACCCCATCACGGCGGAAGAGCTGGTACGCAACCTCACGCTGACCGAGGGCATGCTGGAAGTGCTCAAGGCCTGCGTGCGGGCGCGGCTGAATATCGTGATCTCGGGGGGCACGGGCGCCGGCAAGACCACGTTGCTTAACGTCCTGTCCGGTTTCATCCCCGAGGACGAGCGCATCGTCACCATCGAAGACGCGGCCGAGTTGCAACTGCGGCAGATCCATGTGGCGCGCATGGAGGCGCGCCCGCCCAACATCGAAGGCCAGGGAGCCATCAAGATCCGCCAATTGGTGATCAACGCGCTGCGCATGCGTCCGGATCGCATCATCGTGGGCGAGGTGCGCGGCGAAGAGGCGCTGGACATGCTCCAGGCGATGAACACGGGCCACGACGGCTCGCTCACCACGATTCACGCCAACTCGCCGCGCGATGCCATCAGCCGCCTGGAAGTGATGGTGGGCATGGCCAACGCCAACATGGGCGTGCGCGCCATCCGGCAGCAGATCAGCTCGGCCATTGACCTGTTCGTGCAGATCGCGCGCTTCAGCGACGGCGCCCGCCGCGTTACGCATTTGATGGAGTGCGTGGGAATGGAGGGCGATCAGGTCACCGGGCAGGACATCTTCGTGTTCGAGAAAACCGGGGTCCGCGAGGACGGCAAGGTGCTGGGCCGCTTCCGTCCCACGGGCATTCGTCCCAAGTTCAGCGAGCGTCTGAAGGCGGCGGGGATCCAGCTTCCCCCGTCCATCTTCCAGACCGTAGTCGAGATCAAGTAGGCGATTATGGGTGCTGCGATTCTAACCTTCCTTCTGATCTTCGCCTTGGTGGCGCTGACCCTTGGTTTGGGTTTCCGTTACCTGGAAGGGCAGAGGCGCAAGAAGTTGACGGGGATGCTGGAGACGGCCACCGGCTCGGCCGGCGAGACCGTCGCCACCGTGCTCCTGGAACCGGAGAAGCCTCCGCTGCTGGCGCGATTGCTGGAGCGCTTCGACCTGATTCGCAAGATGGAGGCGCATATTCAACAGGCGGGCATGACGCTGACCCCGGGCGGGCTGCTCATGCAGATGATCTTCGCCGCCTTTTTGGGCGGGCTGCTGGGCTTGTGGCTGCGCCCGCTGGCCGTGCCGTGGTTGAGTGCGCTGACGGGCGCGCTGGCCGGCGGCGCCGCTCCCTATCTGATGGTTTTGCGGCAGCGCAAGCGCCGGCTGGCCGCCTTCGAAGAGCAGTTCCCCGAAGCGCTGGACTTCCTGGCGCGGGCGATGCGCGCCGGCCATGCGTTTTCCATCAGTCTGGAGATGCTGGCGGACGAATCTTCGCCGCCGCTCAGCGTCGAGATTCGCAAGGTCTTCAACGAGCACAATCTCGGCCTTCCCATTGATACGGCCTTGAAGAATCTGGCCATGCGCGTGCCCCTGCTGGACGTGAAGTTCTTCGTCTCGGCCGTGCTGTTGCAGCGCGAAACGGGCGGCAACCTGGCGGAGGTTCTGACCAAGCTGGCGCGCATCATCCGCGAGCGCTTCCAGCTCAAGGGTCAGGTCCGCGCGGCCAGCGCCCACGGGCGGGTAACCGGAGCGGTGCTTACCATCATGCCCATCGTGTTGATGTTGGGCCTCATGGTGGTGGCGCCGGGTTATCTGCAATCCATGTTCAACGACCCCGACGGCAAGTACATCGTGGGCGCTGCGGCCCTGGGCCTGTTGCTGGGCCATTTGACGATTCGCAAGATCGTGGACATCAAGGTGTGACGCCATGCCGGCGCTGATATCCCTGGTTTTGTTCGTGGTGCTTACACTGAGCATCACTGCTTACGGCTACCGCCTCTATGTGCGGCCGCGCCGATTTTACGAGCAACTGGGCGGGCCGGTAGCTGCCGATGCGGGGCCTCTGGAGGCGCCGCGAGGCAAGCCTTTCATGGTCCGGCTGGTCGAAAAAGTGGGCGAGGCGGTCCCCATTTCGCCGCAGGAAGTTTCCATGACCCGCCGCTATTTGATCGCGGCCGGCTTTCGTTCCGAGGTGGCGCCCAAGATCTACTACGGCTTGAAAATCGTCTTGTGCGCCGTGGCCCTGATCGTGGCCTTGCTGGTGCGCGATTCCCTCACCGAGAGCCCCGTGCTGCGCGTGGTGCTGGTGGTCGCGGCGGCGCTGGCGGGTTTTTTTGCGCCCAACATGGCGCTGGATCATCTGGTCACGCGGCGCCAGGAAAAGCTGAGATTGTCGCTGCCGGACGCGCTGGATCTGATGATCGTTTGCATGGAAGCGGGTCTGGGCCTGGATCAGGCGATTGTGAGCACCAGCCGCGAACTCGAGTACACGCATCCGGAAATCAGCCAGGAACTCAAGCTGGTGAATCTGGAGATGCGTGCGGGCAAGCGCAGGCTGGAAGCCCTGAAGAACCTGGCGGATCGAACGGGCGAGCCCGAGATCCGCAAGCTGGTGGCTACGCTGATCCAGGCGGACCGGTTCGGCACCAGCATTGCGGACTCGCTGCGCACGCACTCGGATTACCTGCGCGTGCGCCGTCGCCAGCAGGCTGAAGAACGGGCGGCCAAGGTGGGCGTCAAGCTCGTGTTCCCGATTTTCTTCTTCATCTTGCCGGCCATGCTCGTGGTGGCCGCGGGACCGGGTTTGCTGCAACTGTTCAAGAACCTGTTCCCGATGATGAGGTCATTCCAGATGTGAACCGCCCGGAGCGACCGGCGGGAGTGGAGGATTTTCTGAGCGAAAGGAGACGCACAGATGGATAGCACCGTACTGTCGGCGATTCTTTGGATTGCTGCGGGTGGAGTGCTCGTGCTGCTGGTGATGCGGCGGCGCAAGCGGAAGCTGTCGGGTTGAGAGCCGCGACCCTGGCGGGCTCGCTTCAGGGTCGAGGCGGCTGACGCGGCGGCGGGCCAATTGACGAGCGCGGCCGGGGTAGGCTAGACTGCGCTTGCTGAGGTCAGCCCGTGCCCGGCTGGTTCGCTTCCCTTTCCGCCTTCACGGTTTTCCTCGGGATCGCCGGGGTCGGCTTTTTGTTCCTGCTCGTCTCCCTGGTATTCGGAGAGATCTTCGAACATCTGGGCGACGACTTGGATCACGATTTGGACCACGGCGGTCCGGGCATTTTCTCCACGCGCATTCTCAGCGTATTCGTCACCGCCTTCGGCGGCTTCGGGGCGGTGGCCACCTACTACGGCGCCTCGCCCGTGTCGGCGTCCGCGGTTGGCTTCGCCAGCGGGGTGCTGTTCGCCTCCATCATTTACGGTTTTGCGCGCTTCCTCTGGAGCCAGCAGGCTGCCACCGAGCTGCGCTCAGCGGATCTGGTGGGGCAGGTGGCGCGGGTGGTGGTGGCCATTCCCAAGGGCGGGCTGGGACAGGTGCGCTGCCGGTTGGGCGAAGAGCTGTTGGACAAGATCGCGCGCTCCCAAGACGGCGAGGCGATCGCCGAGAATGAGATTGTCCGCATCGAGCAGGTGCTGGGCGAAACGGTGATCGTGCGCAAGCAGGCGGGCGGCGCCTGAGGTGCGCCGGAAAGGAGTCCCCATGCTGGAAGACATTACGCGGTTGTTCCTGCCGGTGATCGTGCTGCTGGTCGTTGTGGGCCTGTTCATCGCGGCCTGGCTGTTCAGCCGGAACTACCTGAAGGTCTCCCCGAACACGGTGGCAGTGCTGAGCGGACGCAAGCGGCGGCTGGCGGACGGCCGGGTGGTGGGCTACCGCATGGTGAAGGGCGGGGCGGCGCTGAAGTTCCCCGTGCTGGAGAAGGTGGATTATTTGTCGCTGAACGTGATCACCATTCCCCTGGAGATCAAGCGTGCCTATACGCTCAAGGGCGTGCCGGTCTCGGTGAAGGCGGTGGCCAACGTGAAGATCCGCAGCGACGACGCTTCTTTGCAAGCGGCCGCTGAGCGCTTCCTGGGCATGAACCAGGAGCAGATGCACCGCGTGATTTACCAAACGCTGGAGGGGCACCTGCGCTCGATCCTGGGCACCTTGACGGTCGAGGAAATCAACTCCGACCGGCAGAGTTTCGCCCAGAAGCTGACCAGCGAAGCAGCTATGGACCTGGAAAAGATGGGCTTGGGCGTGGACGTGCTCACTATCCAGGAGATCAGCGACGAGGAGGGGTATCTGGACGCGTTGGGCAAGCGGCGGACCGCCGAGGTCAAGCGCGACGCCACGATCGGGGAGGCGGAAGCCACCCGCGACGCCAAGATCCGTTCGGCCGCGGCGCTGCAAGAAGGCGAGCGGGCCAAGTTCGCCGCTCAAGCCGAGATCGCTCTGGCCGAGCGCGATTTCCAGATCCGCCAGGCCCAGTACCAGGCCGAAGTTGAGACGCAGCAGGCGCGCGCCAGGCAGGCCGGACCCCTGGCGGAGGCGCAGGCCCGGCAGGCGGTGGTGGCCGAAGAAGTCAAGATCGAGCGCACGCGCACCCAGGAGATGATCTCGGTCCAGGAACAGGAAGTGTTGCGCAAGCAGAAGGAGCTGGAAGCCACCGTCATCAAACCGGCCGACGCCGAGCGGCAGGCGGCCATCGTCCGCGCCGAGGCCGCCAAGCAAGCCGCGATCCTGGAAGCCGAAGGCCGCCGCGCTGCCCTGATCGCCCTGGCCGAAGCCGAGCAGGAAAAGCTGCGCAAGGAGGGCATCGGGCGGGCGGCCGCCATCGAAGCCGAGGGCAAGGCGGAAGCCGCCAGGATCGAGGCCATCGGCCTGGCCCAGGCCAAAGCCATCGAAGCGCAGGGCGTGGCTGAGGCGGCCGCCATCCTGCGCAAGGCGGAGGCCTGGAAGCAGTTCAACGAAGCGGCCAAACTGCAAACCGTGCTCGAGAAGCTGCCCGCCATTCTGCAAGCTTCCACCGGCATCTTCAGCGCGGTGGCGGCGCCGATGGGCAACATTGACAAGCTGGTGGTGATTGACCAGGGCTCGGGCGACAGCGGCGGCACGGGTGCGGCGCGGCTGGCGCGCACCGGCCCCTCGGTGGTCTTCAGCCTCCTTCAGCAACTGGAGGCGCTGGGGCTGAGCATACCCGCCGTGCTGGAGCAGCTCGGCGCCAAGCCCCAGGCGGGCAACAGCGGCCCGGTCGAAGTAGAACAGCCAAAAAGTTGAACGGGAAGGCCGCAGGCCGGCTCGACTTTGGGCAGCGTCCAGGGCTCGCGCTACTGCTTGCCAGGCCCGGCTTTGGCCACCTTGTCGCCCGGGAACGTTATCCCGATCGGATCGAAACGCCGGTCGGGGCCCGGACGGATGGCGATATTGCGCAAGTGGGATAGCGTGGTCGGGAAGCGGCCAATCGCAACGTCCGCATGGGGCCGTCGCGTTGTCTTGCTGTCCTGAAGCACTCGAGAAAGTTCGCCTTGTGCGAGCCGCCGGACACTCTAGCGGAAGGGCCCGGCTCCCCCGTGGGGGTGTAAGTAACCCGGCCCCGCCCGTCCACTCAGACGCCTTCGGCGCCGCAGAACACCGTGCCGGCGACAGTTCCCTCGAGCGGGCGAGCGCGCCGAAAACTTTGTAAGTCCCGGACCAGCATCAAATCGCCCCACGCGTAAGTACTGATCTCGGCCTCGGGAGCGTCCTTGGCGTCGTCCAGCCAGTCAATGCCGCCTTGGCTCGAGATCTGGCGCAGCAGGCATCTATTCTGGCCGTGGGTGCATGTTATGGCCCACATCCCAACATCCGGCATTTGGACGCCCTGATTGCCCAGCTCGTCGGCGCCGGAATCCCGGAAGAGAAGCCGGTTGTGATGGAGGCGGTTACGGTTGAAGGGAGGCTTGGGTGCGGGTGCCAGGCACAGATCGTGTCGAGGGCGGACGAGACCTCCGGGGGAGCGCACCGGAGCCAGCCGCCATTCTACCTCCGCCGGGCCATTCGAGGTGCGAAAAAGCGGCGGCGGTTGTATTATGGAGGGGTCAGGGGAATTCAGACTGCATCGAGGTGAACGCACATGAAGACGCGAGCAATCCTGCCGGCGATTCTCATGCTGACCACCGTCCTGCCGGCCGCGGACGTGACCGGAAAATGGAAGGCCGAGTTTCAAACCCCGGATGGACAGACACGCACAAGTCTCTTTACGTTCAAGGTAGAGGGAGACAAACTGACTGGAACGATCTCCAGCCCGCGAGGCGAGGCGCCCATCCAGGAAGGCAAGGTCGCCGGCGACGAAATCAGCTTCGTGGTGGTGCGCGAATTCGGCGGCAACGAGGTGCGCATCCATTACAAAGGGAAGGTAAGCGGCGACGACCTGAAGCTCACCGTGGAGTTCGGCGAGCGCAGTTTCGACATGAACGCTAAGCGCGTAAGGGAGTAGCCCTCCCCCGAGCCGGCCCGTTCACACCTCCAGTTTCCAGGGCTCGCGATATTCCCGCCAGAGGTAGTTCCGCGCCTCCGGCTGCACGGTAGTTTGTTGGTCGAAGTCCCAGTCCACACGCATTCCCGCGCGCAGGGAAATGTTTCCCAGGATGCAGGCCGCCGTCGTCTTGTAACAGGTTTCCACGTCGGAGACGGGCCGCCGGCGCGTGCGGATGCATTCGATGAAATTGGCCCAGTGATCCACGTTGGCGCTGTTGGATCGCTGCACTTCCACCGGCGGTAGCTTCGATCCGCGCTCCGGGATGACGCGGTAGAAACTGCGATTGACGTAAAGGGTACCTTCGGTGCCGTGAAACATGGTGCCGTAGCCCTGCCCGAGCGGCGCTTCCGCGTTGCACAGGCGGTTTTCGTAAGTGGCGATGAAGCCCTCGGGATACTCGAAGGTAACCAGCAGGGTATCGGGGGTTTCACGGTTGTCAGTCAGCCAGTATTTTCCGCCCAGTGCCGTTACCGACCTGGGCATCGGCTCGTTGAAGGCCATGTGCACGATGTCCAGCACGTGCACGCCCCAGTCGGTCAGCGAGCCCCCGGCGTAGTCCCAGAAGTACCGGAAGTAGGGAAAAGGCTTCGGCTTCATTTCGGGGTGGACGCCCCAGCGGTTGGCGTTGAAGCGGCGCATCGGCGCCGGCCCCAGCCACATGTCCCAGTCCAGGCCTTCGGGGATGCGCTCATCATCCGGCGGGTTGCCGATGCCCTCGCGCCGCATGTTCCCGGTGTTCCAGGTGCGGCAGAAGGTGATCTTGCCCAGTTTGCCGCTGCGCACGATTTCGACCGCTTGCTGGAAGTGCGCGCCCGAGCGCTGCATGGTGCCCGCCTGCACCACGCGCTTGTACTTGCGCGCCGCCTCGACCATTTTCTGGCCCTCGACGATGTAAGTGGATAGCGGCTTCTCGACAAACACGTCCTTGCCTGCCTTGCAAGCCTCCACCGTCATGTAGGCATGCCAGTGGTCAGGCGTGGAGATGCAGACGGCGTCAATGGAGCGATCGGCGATGATCTCGCGGAAATCCCTGAGGGCCTTGGGCTGCTGGCCGTTCTTGCGCGCGTAGGCGACGGCGGCGTCCAGGTGGGGCTGGTAGCAATCGCAGACGGCAGCGATTTCCAGGTTGTGGCGGATGGCGAAGCCGAGATTCGCCATGCCCATGCGCCCCATGCCGATGAAGCCGATGCGGATGCGATCGTTGGCGCCGCGCAGCCTTGCGGCGAAGATCTGGGTGGTGAGAGCGGCGGACGCGCCCAGAAAGCTTCTGCGATCTGTCACGGAGCCTCCTTAACGGACGACAAAGTTGACCAGCTTGTCGGGCACCACGATGACCCGAACGATCTGTTTGCCTTCGACGAAACTCCGGATCTTATCATCTTGCAGGGCGCGGCGCTCCAGATCCTCGCGCGAAGCGCCCAGCGCCGCGCGGATGTGGCTGCGCACGCGCCCGTTGACCTGGACGACGACCTCGACGTCCTCCTCCCGCGCCAGCTCCTCGTCGTATTCGGGCCACGGCTGTTTGAAGACCGGGCCCTGCCGGCCCAGCTCCTCCCACAGCTCTTCGGCCAGGTAGGGGACGAAGGGCCCCAGCATCAGCGTGATTTTCTCCATCGCCTCGCCAAGCACGGCCGCCGAAAGCCGCGGCTCCAAGGCGTGCAGTTCATTGAGCAGCTCCATCAGGGCGGCGATGGAGGTGTTGAAGTGCCAGCGGAGCTCGAAATCTTGCGTGATTTTGCGGACCGTCTGGTGCAGCTTGCGCAGGGCGCGTCGGGCCGCTTCCGGATCGCCCGCCTCGTTGTTGCGCACGCGTTCCAGGTTGCGCGTGACGAAGCGGTAGGTGCGGGCGAGAAAGCGGTGCATGCCCTCGACCCCGGTGTCCTGCCATTCCAGCTCTTTCTCCGGAGGCGCGGCGAAAAGCACGAACAGCCGGCCGGTGTCGGCGCCGTAGCGGGCCGCCAGCTCGTCGGCCCCGACCACGTTGCCGCGCGATTTCGACATGGCGGCGCCGTCCTTGAGCACCATGCCCTGGGTGAAGAGCCTGCGCACCGGTTCGTCGTGGCCAATCAAGCCGAGATCCCGCATCACCTTGCAAAAGAAGCGCGAGTAAATCAGGTGAAGAATGGCGTGCTCGATGCCGCCGATGTACTGATCGATCGGGAACCAATAGGCGATAACGTCGGGGTCGTACGGCAGCCGGTCATTGCGAGGGTCGCAGTACCGGTAAAAGTACCAGGAGGAATCCACGAAGGTGTCCATGGTGTCGCTTTCGCGGCGTGCCGGGCCCTGGCAGCGCGGGCAGGCGACGTTGATGAATTCCGGCACGTTTTCCAGCGGCGAGCGGCCGCGGCCGGTGATCTGGACGTTGAGGGGCAGAACGACGGGCAGGTCGCTTTCCGGCACGGGCACGATGCCGCAGTTAGGACAGTGGATCATCGGGATGGGGGTGCCCCAGTAGCGCTGACGTGAAATGCCCCAATCCTTGAGCCGGTAGGTGACGGCGGCCTTGCCGAAGCCTTCGCGCTGGGCTTTCTCCGTCATGCGGCGGCGAGCTTCGGCGCTGGCCAGGCCGGAGAACTCAGCCGAGCGCTCGACGATGCCGTCCTCGACGAAAGCTTCCTGCATGGCGTCGGCCTTGGCCAGCGGCTCGCCGACGGGTCGGATGACGGGCCGGATTTCGATGCCGTACTTGCGGCAGAATTCGAAGTCGCGCTGGTCGTGCGCCGGGACCGCCATGATGGCGCCGGCGCCGTACTCCATCAACACGAAGTTGGCGATCCAGACCGGCAGGCGTTCGTTGTTGTAGGGATTGATCGCATGCCGCCCCGTGAAGATGCCTTCTTTGTCCGGCTCCGCCAGATCGCGCCGGGCGCGGGCGTCAATCATGGCCTTCAGTCGGGCATGTTGCTCAGCCGGCGTCAGTTCGGCGCTCAGGGGATGCTCGGGCGCCAGCAGGACGCATGTGGCGCCGAAGATGGTGTCCACGCGGGTGGTGAAGATGGGAATGGGGCGGCCGTCATCGAGCCGGAAGACGATTTCGGCGCCTTCCGAGCGTCCGATCCAGTTGCGTTGCATGGTGAGCACGCGTTCCGGCCAGGCGCCTTCCAGTTGGCGGATGTCCTCGAGCAGTTGCTCGGCGTAGGCGGTGGTGCGCAGAAACCACTGCTCGAGTTCGCGCTGCTCGACGAGAGTGGACTTGTGACGCCAGCAGACGCCGTCCTGCACCTGCTCGTTGGCCAGCACGGTAGCGCACTGCGGACACCAGTTGACCCACGCTTTCTTGCGGTAGGCCAGGCCGCGCTCGTACATCCTGAGGAAGAACCACTGGTTCCACCGGTAGTATTCGGGCTCGCAGGTGGAGATCTCGCGGCTCCAGTCGTAGCTGAAGGCGTAGCGTTCGAGCGTGCGCTTCATCTCCGCGATGTTGCCCAGGGTCCAGTCGCGCGGGTGCAAGCCGCGTTCGATGGCGGCGTTTTCGGCGGGCAGGCCGAAGGCGTCCCAGCCCATCGGATGCAAGACGTTGAACCCGCGCATCCACTTGTAGCGGGCCAGCGCGTCGCCGATGGTGTAGTTTCGCAGGTGGCCCATGTGCAAGGTGCCGCTCGGGTAGGGCAGCATCTCCAGCACGTAATACTTGGGCCGCGAGGGATCGGTATCGGCGCGGTAGAGCGCGGCCTGGCGCCAGCGCTCCATCCATTTCATTTCCAACGACTGCGGGTCGTAGTTCTTCTCCGGCATAGATCTTTCAATGTTTGCAAATTCCTGCGATCGTCGGCATCGCCGGAGCGCGGCGTTTCCAGGATGAACGGAAGCCGGCGCAGGCCGGGGTGGTTGAGGAGGCGGTGGAACCCGTCCGGACCGATGGCGCCGCGCCCGATGTGCTCGTGGCGGTCCCGGCGCGCGCCCAGCGGGGCCTTGGAATCGTTCGCGTGGATGAGCTTCACACGATCCATGCCGAGGATGCGGTCGGCTTGCTCGAGCGTCTCACGCAAGCCTGGGGCGCCGGCCACATCGTAGCCGGCGGCGAGGCAGTGCGCGGTGTCCAGGCAAAAGCCGATTTCAAAGTTGCACTGCTCAGTCGCCATCCGGCGAATCGCAGCCAGCTCTTCGAAGCGCGCGCCCAGGGAAGTTCCCGCTCCGGCTGTGTTCTCGAGCAGCAGGACGAGCCCCCCGGCCTTGAGGCCGCGAGTGGCGCGGATCAGGGAGGCGGCCACGGTCTCCAGTCCCTGCTCGAGGGAAAGGCCCCGGTAACTGCCCGGATGGAGCACGAGATACTCGGCGCCCAGCCGCAGCGCATGATGGATCTCACAGCGCAGAGCCGCCACGGAGCGGGCCCTGAGGCCCGGGTCCGCCGCTGCCAGGTTGATGAGGTAGCTGTCGTGCACCGCCAAAGGCCACAGTCCGGCGCGTTCCCGCGCCGCCCGGAACCGGCTCACCTCGTCGCGGTCGAGCCGGCGGCGGGGCCACAGCCGTGGGCTGCCCGTAAAGATTTGAAAAGTATCGGCTCCGACGGCGGTGGCCCGCCGGACGGCCTGCTCCAGGGAACCGGCGATCGAGGTATGGATCCCGAGACGCAGAAATCCATCCTAGCAAGATCGCCAAGGACCGGGACCCGGTCTACGGGCGTCTAGTACCGGCGCGGAGGGTCCGTACCATTCAGCCCCGATATTCCCCTTACGACCCCTGAATGCTGCCATTGGGCCGATCAGGCTAGGGCATCCGGAACTCCTTGTCTATAATTGCCCACGAGGGCGGCAAACGCCCAGGGCATCCGCAAGGAGGACATATTTGAGCACCGTTACGTACCCCCCATTCCAGGTCAAGGTTAAGGGTTATCAGATCATCCAGCCGGAGACCACCTTCACCGGCGCGCGCATCGAGCCGCTGCGCCGGGGGCTGCCCAAAATCACGCAGTCGCTGTGTCCGGAGTGCGTGCGCGTCATCGAAGCCCGCGTCTTCGAAGAGCGCGGCAAGGTCATGATGGAGAAGACCTGCCCACAGCACGGCTATTTCAAGGACGTCTATTACGGCGACGTCCGCCTCTACCTGAAAATGGAGAAATGGAATTTCGGGGACAACCGCGGGCTGAGCAACCCCCAGATTCCCGACGCCACGCGCTGCCCGGACCAATGCGGCCTCTGCTCGATGCACACCAGCCACACCTCACTGGCCAACATTGACCTGACCAATCGTTGCAACCTGACCTGCCCGATTTGCTTCGCCAACGCCAACGTGACCGGCTACCTGTACGAGCCGACGCTCGACCAGGTGCGGCGGATGCTCCAGACGCTGCGCAACGAGCGCCCCGTGGCCGGACGCCTGGTCCAGTTTTCCGGCGGCGAACCCACCATTCATCCGCATTTCTTCGAAGTGCTGGAGATGGCCCGGGACATGGGCTTCTCGCATATCCAGATTGCGACCAACGGGCTGGCCTTCACCAGTCTGGAGTTCGCCCAGCGGGCCAAGGAGGCGGGCCTGCATACGCTGTACTTGCAATTCGACGGCGTCACCGACGACATTTACCTGCGCACCCGGGGTCGCCCGCTGCTCGACGCCAAGCTGCAAGCTATCGAAAACGTCCGCAAGGCAGGCATGAAGATCTGCTTTGTGCCTACCATCGTGCGCGGTCTCAACGACCACCAGATCGGCGATATCCTCAAGCTGGCGCTGGACAACATTGACGTGGTCAGCGCCATCGCCTTCCAGCCTGTCAGCTTCACCGGTCGCATTTCGCGCCGCGAACTGGAGGCCAAGCGTTTCACCATGGCGGACGTGGCCCTGGCCATCCACGAGCAAACGGGCATCTGCGACGCGGTCGAGGACTGGTTCCCGCTGTCCTGCGTGGCGCCATTTTCGCGGCTGGCCAGCGCCATCCGCGGCGAGCTGACCACCACCTTGACCTCGCACCCGCACTGCTCGATGGGCACGTATCTGTTCGTGGATTCCAAAAAGCGGGGCACACCGGTGACGCGCTTCGTGGATATCGGCGGCATGCTCCAGGAGATGGATCTGCTGGCGCGCAAGACCACGAGGCAGACGGTGAAACTTTACACCAAGATCCAGGCCTGGAACGTGCTCCGCAAATATTTCTACGAGGATCGGGCTCCCGAGGGCCTCACGTTCCAGAAATTCCTGCAAACCCTGCAAGGCTTGATGGACAAGCGTTACGGCCGCGGGGCGGCGGAAAAGGTTGGTTTCTCCTACAAGACGCTGATGGTGGCCGGGATGCACTTCATGGACCTGTACAACTACGACATCGAACGGGTCCGGCGGTGCATCATCCACTATGCGGCGCCCAACGGGATGTTGTACCCGTTCTGCACTTACAACTCCGGCCCGTGCTTCCGGGAGAAGATCGAACGGAAATACTCTGTGCCCGTGAGCCGTCCCTCTGAGTTGGTTCAGATCGAGGCATAAACTCCGAGCTTACCGCGGCCCGCCGTCTTGTGATATAAGCATAGGTGGGGAGTGGGTATGGTTGGGGGCTGCCCGGCTGACGCCCGCCTGTGGAGCTGTCTCTACCAGACGTACCCGGAGTTCTACTACTTCGCGGGGGCGGTGACGGTGGGATTCCTGATCCTGTGGCGGCGATGGGCGCCCGTGCTGCTCGGCCTGGTCACGGTGGGCGTGGCTTTGTTGCTGCGCGGCTGGGGCGTCGCAAGGTGAAAGGCGCCCAGGCAGGAGCGGTCTCCATCGTCATCCCCCGAATGTCGCGGCCGGCGGGGCCGCGGTACAATGTCCGCTTATGCGCGAGGCGCCCCCCGCAGCGCCGAGTCTGAGCGTGTTTTTCCCCGCCTACAATGACGCTCCCTCGCTGCCCGGGCTGCTCGAGAAGACCTTTACGCTGTTGCCGCAACTGACTAGCGACTACGAGGTCATCGTGGTCAACGACGGCAGCCGCGATGAGACCGCCGAAGTGCTTGCTCAGCTTCAGCAAAAGTACGGGCCTCGCCTGCGCGTGGTCACGCATCCGAAGAACATGGGCTACGGCGCCGCGCTGCGCAGCGGCTTTGCCGCCGCCACCAAGGAGCTGGTTTTCTACACCGACGGCGACGGCCAGTACGATCCGGGCGAACTGCCCAGGCTGCTGGAACAAATGAGGCCCGACGTGGGCCTGGTCAATGGCTACAAGATCGAGCGGCACGATCCCTGGCACCGGATACTCATCGGGCGCATCTACAATGCCTTCGCGCGCTTTCTCTTCCGCATCCGCATCCGGGACATTGACTGCGACTACCGGCTCATCCGGCGCAGCCTGCTCGAGGAGATCCGGCTGAGCTCGACCAGCGGCACCATTTGCGTCGAGCTGGTGCGCAAGCTGGAACTCAGCCCGTATCGCGTGGTCGAGGTCCCCGTGCATCATTACCCGCGACTGCACGGGCGCTCCCAATTCTTCCGCGTGCGCTCGCTGGCCGCGACGTTCCTTCAACTGATGCGCCTGTACTACCGGCTGGTGATCCGGCCGGCGATCAACGGCGAGAACCCCAGACTGGCATGAGGATCCCGTTCCTGAATCTGGCGCCCGCCATCCGGGAGACCGAGCCTCTGTGGCGGGCGCATCTGGAGCGGATGTTCCAGCAGGGGCAGTTCATTCTGGGCGAACAGGTGGAGGCTTTCGAACGCGAATTCGCCCAGGCGATGGGCGCGCGGTATGCGGTCGGCGTCGGCACGGGTACGGCGGCGATCGAGCTGTGCCTGCGCGAGGCGGGGATCACCGACCGGCGCATGCAGGTCCTCACAACGCCGCTGACGGCGCCCTTCACGGCTCTCGCCATTGTGGCGGCCGGCGCCACGCCGCGCTTCGCGGACGTGAATCCGCGCACGCTGCTGCTCGATCCCCAGGACGCGGGCAATCGGGCGACGCGCCGTACGGCGGCCTTTCTGCCCGTCCATCTTTACGGGCGCCCTTGCGAGCTGGATGCGTTCCAGCGGCTGGCGCGGCAGTTCGACGCGGTGCTGATCCAGGATGCCTGCCAGGCCCACGGGGCGCGCTACCGGGGGCGCGCGCCGGCGTCGTACTCGCCCTACGTGGCCTACAGCTTTTACCCAACCAAAAACCTGGGGGCTCTGGGGGACGGAGGGGCGGTCGTGACCGATCGTGCGGGCGTCCGTCTGCGCCTGGCCCGGCTGCGCGACGGCGGACGCAGCGGCAGCCATGTCAGCCGGCTGGCCGGAATCAATTCGCGGCTCGATGAAATGCAAGCCTGCTATCTGCGTGCGTTCCTGACGCGACTGCAAGAGTGGAACCGTCGGCGCGCGCGTCTGGCCGCGCTGTACGACGAGGCCCTGAAGGATTGTCCGGGCGTCAGGCTGCTGGACCGGGCCGACTCCGTGCATCACTTGTACGTGATCCGTGTCCGGGGCAGGGAAAAGCTCCGTCGCCACCTGGCCTCGCACGGCATTGCTACCGCGGTCCACTATCCGGTCCCCCTGCACTTGCAACCAGCCTTCCGCGATTGTGGCGCGCGACGGGGAGATTTGCCGGTGGCGGAACGCGCCTGCCGCGAAATTCTCTCACTGCCCCTGTATCCTCACTTGCCCGACTCGGCCGCGGAGGAAGTCGCGGGACGCATCTGCGATTTCTATCGCCGCGGGGCCTGTTAGACTGGGAATAGCGGGCATGTTGTCGGTAGTAATTCCGGTCCACAACGAAGAAGCGTCCCTGCTGCCTTTGTACGACCGGCTCACTGCGACGCTGGAGAAACTGGGGCGACCCTACGAGATCATTTTCGTGGACGACGCCTCCACCGACCGCAGCTTCGAGCTGCTGGCGCATCTGGCGGACACGGACGAGCGGCTCAAGGTGATCCGCCTGCGCCGGAATTTCGGGCAGACGGCGGCGCTTTCGGCCGGCTTTCATGAGGCGCGCGGCGAGGTCATCATCTCGCTGGACGCCGATCTGCAACACGCGCCCGAGGACATACCGGCCCTGCTGGCCAAGATCGAGGAGGGCTACGACATCGCCAGCGGGTGGCGCAAGAACCGCCTGGACAATCCCGTCACCCGCAAGCTGCCGTCGCGCGTAGCCAACTGGCTGATGGCGAAACTTTCCGGCGTCGAGTTGCACGATTTCGGAACGACATTCAAGGCGTACCGGGCGGAAATTCTCAAGGACATCAATCTCTACGGAGAGTTACACCGGTTTATACCGGCGCTGGCCAGCTTTTACGGGGCGCGCATCGCCGAAGTGCCCATCCAGAACGCCCCGCGCGCCAGCGGCGGTTCGCATTACGGCCTGGGCCGGACCTTCCACGTCCTGTTCGACATCATCACGATCAAGTTTCTGCTGAGTTACTTCACGCGCCCCATGCATTTCTTCGGCAAACTGGGCCTGGCGGGTACGACGGTGGGCGGCGGCATCCTGGGTTACCTCTTCGTCCACAAAATCATGGGTCACGAGATCCTCATCGAGCACGGTCCCTTGTTACTGGCGGGAAGTCTGTTGCTGCTGGCCGGCATCATGATGTTCTCGACCGGGCTGCTGGGCGAAATGTTGATGCGAACCTACTTCGAAAGCCAGGGCCGCCGCATTTACGCCATTCGCGAGATCCGTACGCGAGCCGGACGCAGCGCCGCCGCCCAGCGTCCTTGAGGCCGCGATTCACAGGGTCTCGGCGCGCCGCCAGCGATCCTCGAACAGGCCCTGCATGGCTTCGCCCAGGGCGGGGTGATCGAAGACCACGGCGGTCCAGGCGGGCCGCGTCACCACCGGGTCCAGCAGCGCGATCAGACCGCGCGTGCCGTCGAAAACGGCCAGTTTCATGGGCAGCGAGGGCGCCTGGCGTATCTGCACGCCGGCAGTCCGGTACTCCTCCAGGCGGCGCCGGTGTTCCTCGTCGAGAGTTCCCGACTGCAGGAGGAGGCGGCACTGAACGCCCCGCTGCGCGGCCTCCTTGACCAGCCGCTCGTCCAGAGGGTCCACGGCGTACGGCGGACGGGAGAATTCCAGGTACTCGGATTTCGCGTCCCGCAACATGCGCCGGTATTGAGCCGCGATCTGCGCGGGCTCGCCCACGATGCGGAGATAGTCAAGGGTGCCGCGGTCGCCTTCCCGCTGCCCGCAGGTCGCCTTGAGGTGCTCGATCAGTTCCCCTGCCAGCCGGCACTGCTCGTTCAACTCCTGCTCCTGGGCGCGCCTTCTGCGCTCGAGGTAAGCCGGAATCGCCAGCTCGGGATCCACAGCCGAGAAGAGCTTGGTCTTTTCCTGGATCACCTGCGTGAACCCTTTTTCGACCAGGCTGTCCAGCACTTCGTAGATCTTCTGACGAGGGACGCGGGCGCGTGCCGCCAGTTCCAGTGCCTTGAAGCGGGGATGGCCGAGCAGCACCAGATAGGAGCGGGCTTCGTAGGCGTTCAGACCGAGCTGCTGCAATCGCCGCCAGTAACGCTGGAAAGCGGTGTCCGGCATCCTGGATTCCCCTTGGAGAACCTCAGCCCATCAACAATAGCAAACGCGCGGGCGGGTTGCTGCGTCCCTCTGTTAGAATCGCCGGTATACGGGGATGCGAAGCCATGAACCCAAAGCGTCACGATCTCCCTGCCACACTGGGCGCGCTGCGCCGCAGCGCCGAGTTCTGCGAAGAGCGGATCGGCCGCCGCAGCGTCAAGGACGAACTGCGCCACAACCTGATTCGCCGCCTGCGGGCCGGCGCGGAGCTGTTTCCCGGAATCTTGGGCTATGAAGACACGGTCATCCCGCAACTGGTCAACGCCATCCTGGCCCGACACAATTTCATCCTGCTCGGGTTGCGCGGGCAGGCCAAGTCTCGGCTCTTGCGAAGCCTGACCGGTTTGCTGGACGACTGGCTGCCCTCGGTGGCCGGTTGCGAGATCCACGACAACCCGTACCAGCCGCTTTGCCGGGCTTGCCGCGAACTGATCGCTGAGATGGGGGAGGAAACGCCCATCCGCTGGCTGTCGCCCGAGGAACGCTATGTCGAGAAGCTGGCCACGCCCGACGTCACCATCGCGGACATCATCGGCGACATTGATCCCATCAAGGCGGCGCGACGCGGGCGGGACATCTCCGACGAGCTGACCATCCACTACGGTCTGCTGCCACGCGCCAACCGCGGCATTTTCGCCATCAACGAGCTGCCGGATCTGGCAGGCAAGATCCAGGTCGGGTTGTTCAACATCATGCAGGAGGGCGACGTCCAGATCAAAGGCTATCCGGTGCGTTTGCCCCTGGACGTACTGCTGGTGTTCACTGCCAATCCGGAGGATTACACCGCCCGGGGCAAGATCATTACGCCGCTCAAAGACCGCATCGGCAGCGAGATCCGCACCCATTATCCGCTGACCGTCGAGCAGGGCATGGCCATCACGCGGCAGGAGGCCTGGACCGACCGGCCCTCGCCCCTGCGCATCCAGATCCCGGAATTCATTCGCGAGGCGGTCGAGCAACTGGCTTTCCTGGCGCGCGAGGACAAGCGCGTGGATCGCCGCTCCGGCGTCTCCCAGCGCCTGCCTATCTCGCTGCTGGAGAACGTGGTCTCCAACGCGGAGCGGCGCGCCCTGCGGGCCGGAGAGAATCTGGCCGTGCCGCGAGCGCTCGATCTGTACGCCGCCCTTCCCGCCATCACCGGCAAACTGGAACTGGAGTACGAAGGGGAACTCAAGGGCGCCGAGGCGGTGGCGCGCGACCTGGTGCGCGCCGCCATCGGCAAAGTGCACAGCCGGCTGTTCGATGGCGTGAATCTCTCGGGAGTGGTGCAGTGGTTCGAACTCGGCGGTACGCTCAAGCTCGAAGAGTCCGCGGACGCCGCATCTCTTCTGAGGCAGTTGTCGGCCATCCACGGATTGTTGGATCAGGTACACGTGCTGGGCGTGAGCCCGAAAGATCCCCCGGCGCTGCGCGTGGCTGCGGCCGAGTTCATCCTGGAAGGCTTGTACGCGCACCGGCGTATCAGCCGCAGCGAAGAGCTGGGTTTCGTGGCGGGCGAGCGCCGGCGGGACACGACGATCGAGGAAGGACGCCGCCCGGGCTTTCGTCGCCAGCTCAACTAGGAGGCCGCCGTGCGTTGGATCAACTACACGCGGTACACGGGCGAGGATTTCGGCATCAGCTCGGAGGGCTTGCTGGGAGCCCTGGCCGATTTTCTGCTCGAGAGCGGCTTCTCGCGCTGGCGCTTCCGTTTTACGGAATTCGACGGTCACACGCTCGAAGATCTGCGGCAGGCCATTGAGCGGGCCTTGCAGGAGGGACTGCCCGCGGATGCGGATTGGGAGCGCATCCAGCAGGAGATCGCCGCGCTTTCCGAGGCCCAGTTGCGCGAGCTGGCGGATCGGCTGGCGCGCAAACTCATCGAGGAAGGCTACCTGGCCGCGCCCGAAGAACCCGAAGCCGAGCCGGCCAGCGTGCGCGTCGAGCTCACCGAGAAGTCGCTCGACTTTCTGGGCTATCGCGCCTTGAAGGACTTGCTGGGGGCGATCGGCAAAGCGAGCTTCGGCGCACACGACACGCGCGAGATGGCCACCGGCGTGGAAGCCTCGGGCGCTTCGAAAGCTTACGAGTTCGGCGACACGCTGAATCTGGACGTCCCGGCGACGTTGTTTTCCGCGATTCTGCGCGAGGGGCCGTGCGTGCCCCTGGAGCTGGATTACGCCGACCTGCAAGTCCACCAGTGCGAGTATCAGAGCTCGTGTGCGACGGTGCTGATGCTCGACGCCAGCCACAGCATGATCCTCTATGGCGAGGATCGCTTCACGCCGGCCAAGAAAGTCGCCCTGGCCCTGGCCCATCTGATCCGCACGCAGTATCCGGGCGACAGCCTCCGTTGCGTGCTGTTTCATGATCACGCCGAGGAGTTGCGCCTGTCGGAGCTGGCCCGCGCCCAGGTCGGCCCGTACTACACGAACACCTGCGAAGGGTTGAAGCTGGCCCAGCGCCTGCTTGCGCAAGAGCGCAAGGACATGAAGCAGATCATCATGATCACGGACGGCAAGCCTTCCGCGATCACGCTGGAAGACGGGCGCATCTACCGCAACGCCTACGGGCTGGACCCGCTGGTGATCGCCAAGACTCTGGAGGAAGTCGGGCGTTGCAAGCGTCAGGGAATCCAGATCAACACCTTCATGCTGGCCGGCGATTACGACCTGGTGGCCTTCGTGCAGAAGGTGACCGAGCTGTGCCGGGGCAAGGCCTACTTCACGACCCCGTACACGCTGGGCCAGTACCTGTTGATGGACTATCTGAACCGCAAGACGCGGACCATCCACTGAGCGCGCGGCGCCGAATCCCCTTCAGCGCTTGACGTGAATCATGGCGCCGTCCTGCGTGCGCACGCCTCCGATCTCGGCGAACACGGGCACGTCGCCATCGGGCACATTGGGGACGACGACGTTGAATTGGTAGAGCCCCGCACTCTGGGCGACGAGGCCGGCGAACTGCACTTCAGCCACCACGTTGCCGAAGCGAATCTGCACCGGATTGGCGAGCCGGGCGGCAGATGTGACCACGCGGCCCGCGGGTACCGCCGGTTCGGTGGGCCCGAAGCCCGTGCCGTAGAGCAGGATGACGTCCCCGGGCCGCGCGGGGCGAACGGGCGCGCCGGGGAACAAGCCCTCGGGGCCCACGTAGACGACGTTCCCGCGGTCGTCGAGTCGAGGGTGCACGGCCGCAATGTATTTGCGGCCCTGAGGCTCGAACATAAAAAAGCCCGGAGCAAACCTTTGTAGCTGTGCCACGGCCGCCTGGCTGGTCCCCTTTCCGCGTGCTGACCCTGACCTCGACGGGCCCCAGCGAGTCGTCGTCCGGCGCCTGGACGTTGAGCTGCGTGGGGCTGATGTAGTACACGGCAGCGGGCTTGTTGTTGATGCTGACCCGGACGCCATCGAGTTCCGTGGGCAGCCTGCCCTCCACGATTTCTTCGGCGCGCCAGAAGCGGGTGGTGGGCGCCAGGTTTTCTCCGAAGATGCTCACCCAACCGCCGGCGGCGATTCCGGGCACGAAGCTGGCGCCGTTGAGCACGCCGTCTTGCCTGCGAATGGTGGGCAGCGGCGGCTCGGCGGCCGGGTTCAGAGTGTAGTTGGCCGTGAAGATCCGATCGCCTGTGTTCCGCCCATCGCCGTTGGCGGCGTTGGCGGCCACGTAGACGCGGACCGGCCCGGCGCCGGGCCCGGGAGGATTCCAAGCGAACGAGAAAACGCCCGTCGTGTTAACCCGGGCGTGCTCGATGAATTCCAGTTCGCCTGAACGAACCACAGTCGTGCTCGTGTCGGTCGGGCTGAGCTCGCCGGCTCGCGAGCCCGTTTCGTTGCTGGACAAACGTACGGTGAGCTGGAAGCCGAAAACGCGAGCGGCAGGATCGGTGATGCGTACGGTCCAGATCTGGCGATTCCCGGGCACGTACGTCAAGTCCCCGGGAAATTCGACCCTCACGCTGCCCCCCGGCGGATTGGGGGTCCCGACGTGGCATTGCGTACACAGGCCGTCGCCGGGAGCCCCGGTGTTGCGCGGGGGAGGGTTGCTGGAAAAGGCGAGAAGCAAAAAGGGCGCCGCCGCTGCGGCGGCGACAGAAACATGCTTGATCCGTGCGCTGATCCCCGGCATGGACTCACCCCCTTGGCCCGGAACCGGCCCTCACGCCCATGGGATGCAAGGGCGCCTGCGCAGGATTCAGCCGAATCCGGTCAACTTTTTCAGACGGGAACGAACCAGCGCACGCAGGCGTACACTGCGGGCATCGAGAACAGCAGGCCGTCGGTGCGGTCGAGCCAGCCGCCGTGGCCGGGCAGCGAAGCGCCGCTGTCTTTGACTCCGGCGCCCCGCTTGACGGCAGATTCCGTCAGATCCCCCAACTGCGCCGTCAGGTTGCAGACAACTACGATCGCGAGCGACGGCCACAGGCTCATCTCCGGCCAGAGCAGGCGCGCGTACGCCCAGCCTGAAGCCAGCGCAGCCAGAATCGAGGCCACGGCGCCTTCCCAGGTCTTGGCCGGGCTGATCCCCGGCGCGAGTTTTCGCGAGCCGAAAACGCGTCCCACGTAGTACGCCGCTGTGTCGCCCACCCAGTTCAGCACCAGCACGAACAGGAGCCAGTGGGGATCCACGGAGCGCAGCTCGAGACCGCAACGCCAGGCGCCAAAGATCCAGAGCACCCCGAACACCATGGCCGCGGCCTGCGGCAGGGCACGGGCCGGCGGCCTCGATCGCATCGCGGCGGCCAGCGCGAGGGCTGCGATCAGAGTGGGCAGCGCCCAACCCTCCGCGGGCGCCAGCAAAACCGCCGAGCCCGCCCCGTAGCCCAACAGGCCCGCTCGCGCGATGCCATGCCCGGTCACCAGACGTTCGAATTCGCGGTAGCTCAGGCAAGCCACCGCAGCGACCACGATCACGAGGGCGGGCAACGGCGCTTTCAGCACGATGGCTACGGCCACCGGAACCAGGATGAGGGCAGTGAGAACCCGTTTCATGCGCACACCTGCCCGCCGGCGCTCATAGCGGCGCCAGCTCGAGGAAGGCCACCACCAGCGCCCCCACGCCCAGGAAGCTCCCGAACGGCAGCGCGTATTCGGACGCCTTCTTGCGAGTGGCCTTGATGTAGGCGAGCCCTGCCATCGAGCCCAGCAGCGAGCCGATCAACAGCGCTTGCAAGGCGCCCCACAGGCCGAGGAACGCCCCCAGCATCGCGGCCATCTTCACGTCCCCCAGGCCCATGCCTTCGCGTTTGCGAACTTTCTCATAGAGAGCGCCCATGAGGAAAAGCAAGCCTGCGGTCACGACGGCGCCGAGCGCCGCCTCGCCCAGCGACAGCCATCGGTCGCCCCAACGCCGGGGCGCAAAAACGAGGATCAGCATGGCCTGCATCGGCGCCAGCGCGGCCATCAAGAGTCCCGTCGCCAGGCCGCCCAGCGTGAACTCGTCCGGCAGAATGCGCTCTTCCAGGTCCGAAAAGATCAATCCCACGATCGCCGCGCTGAAAACCATCAACTTGACCGCCCTGAGCGTGGGGCCGGCTACCATCAGCGCGAGCACAAAAAGCGCGGCGGTGGCCAGCTCGACCAGCGGGTACCGCAGCGGGATGCGAGCGCCGCATGCGCGACAGCGGCCCCCGAGCAGGACGTAACTGAGCAGCGGGATGTTATCGAACCAGGCGATCGGATTCTCGCACGCCGGGCAGAACGAGCGCGGGCGTACGACCGAAAGGTCACGGGGCAGGCGGTAGATGCAAACGTTCAGGAAACTGCCCACCACCAATCCGGCCAGCAAGGCGATCAAGTAAGGCATGAGAGCACCTCTTCGTAATTGTGTAGCGTGCGCCGCACCATGAGCTCGATGGTGAACTGTCGCTGGACTCGGCGACGGCCCGCCTCGCCCATGCTCGCCGCCAGCTCGCGGTCGCGAATCAGCCGGAGCACCGCCTGGGCGACGGCGCCTGCCTCGTTCTCGACCAGCAGACCGGTCTGGCCATCCACGATCGCTTCGGTCAAGCCTCCCACGCGACTGGCTACGACGGGAACCGCGGCCGACATCGCCAGCAGCGCGCCCGAGCCCAAGCCCTCCGTCCGGCTCAGGTAAACCATCAGCGAGGCTTCCCGGAGGGCGCCCGTGAGGTCGCGGGAACGCAGGGCGCAAAACCCGCCCGCCTTTTCCGCCTCCCGCAGCAGGCTTTCGCCCTTCATCGGATCGCAGTGCGCGGGCGCCAGGATCGGGCCGGCGCGCGAGGAGGGCGGCAGCAAGGGTACGCCGTCGTAAACCACCGAGATGCGGGAGGCATCTACGCCCGCCGCCACCAGGACGCCGCGCACGTATTGCGAGACGGCCAGGTAGCGCCTCGCCTTTCGCAGTTTCCAGCGGGACCAGGGTGCGCCGCGCGGCGCAAAAGCCACGCGACGGGAGACGACCAGGCGGGGGTGGCCCACCAGCGCGGCCAGAGTGTGTGCGCGCGCGTCATGCGCGTGAAGCACCTCTGCCTGCCTGGCCAGCCGCCACAGGCTGGCGAAGCGCAGCGGCTCTGCGGGCAGGCTGTCCGCGCGCGCCTGGCGCAACAGCGGCGAGGCCGGAGGCGCCAGCAGGAGGCTGTCGTGTCCGGCCCCGGTCAGCTCCCGGTGCAGCAGGAGCGCCTGCCATTGGCCGCCCCGCATTCGTTTTCCTGCGTCCACGTGAACGATCCGCAAGCGCGCGCCTCCGTGAGCCTCCGGTCGCAGCCCGGCGAGGCTCAACTCATGTTCCGGGCTTTGGCGTATTTGAGGTAAGTATAAATGGCGGCCATGCGTGCGATGGTCAGGCCTTCGAAGCCGTCCAGAAAGCCGAGCTGGAAGATATAAGTTCGCCAGAAAGTGGCCAGGGGCGCAAGCAACAGGTGCCGCCAGCCGATTTTCTGGCGGCGCGCCACCAGTTCCTGCGCCGCCAGCGTCGTGTAGCGGTCGAGCCTCTTCAGGTGCTCGGAAAGCGAGTCGCAGGTGAAATGAAGCAGGTTGGAGCGCAGGTGACCGACGCGCCCCTCGGTGACGACCCGCTCGTGGACGAAATCGCCCACCCAGCGCGCCTTGCGGCGGTCGTACAGACGAATTTTGCGGTCCGGATACCAGCCCGAGTGCAGGATCCAGCGGCCCAGATATTGCGCCAGGCGCGGCACCGTGTAGGCGTCGCAGTCCGGACCGCTTTTTTTGAGCTGCCAGACCTCGGCTTCCAGGGCTTCGCTGAGCGCCTCGTCGGCATCGAGCGAGAGAATCCAGTCGTGGCGGGCCTGCTCGGCGGCGAAGTTCTTTTGCGCCGCGTAGCCGCGCCATTCGGCTTCCAGCACGCGCGCCCCCAGGCGTCGCGCCAGCTCCACGGTGCGATCCGTGGAGCCGCAGTCCACCACGACGATTTCGTCGCAGCAGCGCAGGCTTTCGATGGCGCGCGGCAGGTTGCGCTCTTCGTTCTCCGTGATGATGGTGGCGGAAATCTTCATTCCACGCTGCTCAGGAAGCCAGCCCCGGCTGGATGGGCGCCACGGTGAAGCAAAGCAGGAACACCGCCAAGGCGAGCCAGGCCAGCCGGCGCCTGCCCTCGTCCATGGGGGTGGGGTCGTAAATAGAAGGGTGACGCATGCCGAACAACAATAGCAGGACCGCCCACACCAGCCATCCCTCCCAATAAAAGTATCCGATCGGCAGCAGAGCGAGCACGAACAGACGCGACAGCAGCCGGTGCCTGTCGCCCGCCAGCGAGTAGAGGATATGGCCGCCGTCCAGTTGCCCGATGGGCAGCAGATTCAGCGCGGTGGCGAACAGGCCCACCCAGGCGGCTCGGGCGACCGGATGCAAGTAGATGTCCGAGGAAGGCACGCCGGGAAAGATCAATCGCTCCAACAGCCACTGGAGCGGCGGCGTTCCGAAGACCAGATCGCCGCGCTGAGCAATGCCGGGAATGACCTTGGAGTAGGCCAGCCCGATGGCCAGGGCGGGCAACAGGACCACGAAACCCGCCAGCGGACCCGCAATGCCGATGTCGAAGAGCATGCGCTTGGAGTAAATGGGCGAGCGGATGCGGATGAAAGCGCCCAGCGTGCCGATGAACGTGGGCGCGGGCAGAAAATAGGGCAGTGTGGCATCCACGCGGTAGTAGGCGCAGGCGAGGTAGTGACCCAGTTCGTGCGCCAGCAGGATCATGAGCAGGGTCAGCGAGAAGGGCAGGCCATCCACGATGCGCCAAGGCTGGGCCCAGAGATCGCCCAAGGCGGCCAGATCGCGCTCGAAGTCGAAGGCGGGCCGGTTGGATCGGAAATTGAGCGCCAGGCGCTCGCCCATCGCGCTGGTGGTGATCAGAGTGAGCACGACCAGCAGCAGGTGCACGCCATAGCGGCGGCGGCCGGCCCTCCTCTGCCAGAAGTACGCGCGGCGCCCGGCGCCGTTGCCGGGTTCAAGGCTGGGAGCGCCTGCTGGGTACGGCTGAAAGGACACGGAGGTCCGTTACTCGAGGGATTGTAATTCCTTGCCCGGCTTGAACCGAACCGCTTTGCCGGGCGGGATCGCCACTTCGGCGCCGGTGCGCGGATTCCGGCCGATGCCGGTCTTGCGGGGCCGGACAGTAAAGATTCCGAAACCGCGCAGTTCAATCCGCTCTCCCTGGGCCAGGGCGCGCTTCATGGTTTCGAACACCGTCTCCACCGCCATTTCCGCTTTGGTCTTGGTAATGCCGGTTCGTTTGACGACCTCGTTGATGATATCGAGCTTGATCAAAGCCACCTCCTCAAGTCGTCCGTCAGGGGGACCGGCAGCCCGGCCCGAGCGCCCTGAAAGCGCAAAGCCCATGATAGGGATAGGCTTACAGGCTTGTCAAGCCGCACGGCCCGCAGCGGCCCTCCGAGCAGACGTCCCCAGCCGGCAAGGCCTCCCGTCTGACCATGCTCCGTTATGATGGATGCCATGCGCATCGCGAAGATCGAAACTTTCATTGCGGGCAATCCCTGGAAAAACTGGCTCTTCACGAAAGTGATCACCGACGAGGGCATCTACGGCGTGGGTGAGGGAACTCTCAACCGCTTCGCCCGCACCGTGGAAGCCGCCATCCACGAGCTGGAGAGCCTGGTCATCGGCACGGATCCGTTTCAGATCGAAATCATGAGCCAGCGCCTCGTCCGCGATGTTTACAGCGACGGCGCGCAGATCCACATGTGCGCCGTGGCCGCGATCGAGATGGCTTGCTGGGATATCATCGGCAAGGCCTTGGGCCAGCCGGTCTATAACCTCTGGGGCGGGCGTTGCCACGAGAAATTGCGTGCGTACGCCAACGGCTGGTATCGCGGGCCGCGCCGGCCGGAAAGTTTCGCCGAGAAAGCTGCCGAAGTAGTCAAGCGCGGGTACACGGCCCTGAAATTCGATCCCTTCGGGGCCAACTGGAGGATCCTGCCGCGTTACGAGTTCGACCTCTCGCTCGACATCATCCGCGCCGTTCGCTCCGCGGTGGGCGACCAGGTGGACATCCTGATCGAAGGCCATTGCCGATTCAATGTCGCCACAGCCATCGAGTTCGCCGAGGCGATGGCCGAATTCCGCCCCATGTGGTTCGAAGAGCCGGTGCCGCACACCGATATCCCGGCCATGGTGGAAGTGGCGCGGCGCAGCCCGGTGCCCATCGCCACCGGCGAGAATCTGTTCAACAAGCAACAGTTCGCCGAGCTGCTTTCCTACCGTGCCGTCAGCATCTACCAGCCCGAGCCCTTGAACCTGGGCGGCCTGTTCGCGACGCGTAAGATCGCCGACATGGTGGATGCTTACTACGGTATGATCGCCCCGCACAGCGCCCAGGGGCCGGTCTGCTCAGCGGCGTGTGTCCAGTTGAACGCCTCGATCCCCAACTTCCTGATCCACGAAATTTTCGACGAATTCAACGAGCCGTGGGAGCGAGATATTGTTACCCATCCGGTCGAGGTCGTCAACGGCTACATCCCGATTCCCGAGCGGCCCGGACTGGGCGTGGATCTGAATATCGAAGAGATACTCAAGCATCCCTATCATCCTGAGAATTATCTGCCGCTTTTCAAGCCGGGCTGGGAGCGCCGCGGCCGGGCGAGTAACTGAGCGCTGCGCTTTCAGCCGGCGGCCAGGCTCCCGGTTCGTGCGGGCGCAACGACCGGGATGCCCAGCCTGCGTAACTCGGACAGGACCTGCTCGTCGGTCAGGCGGGTTGCATCGTAAGTTACCCGCAGGGTGCGTCCGCCCGGTTGGGCGTCCAGTTTCAAAAAGCCGTAAATGGAATAAGCCCGCATGAGGCGGCCGAGCATGGCTTCATCCAGCGGCCGCAACAGTTCCAG